>WNEP01004289.1_pt1 | contig 11300 bp, 10 predicted proteins | sample 5399961 | NCBI WGS metagenome assembly WNEP01 (sample SAMN13153329, study PRJNA577476) | soil metagenome | isolation source: 20 cm grassland meadow soil pre-rain plot 5 | place: USA:California | collected 2015-09-08 | reverse complement strand
CTGCGCGCCGGGCTCGAATGGCGCAACGCCCTGTCGGCGTTGAACGAGATGCTCAACCGCATCGTGAGCCTCGAGACACAGCTCAAGAACACGCAGCAGGCGCTGCGGGACAACGCCGCGGGTGACACGGCGGCGGCCGCACCCGTCATACGCCAGGGGCGCGACCTCGGCCGAAAGCTCAAGGAGCTCAAGGACAGCCTGTACAATTCCGACGTGCAGCGTGACGCCGGGCAGGACGATATCCATTACCTCAACCGCTTTCACGACCGGCTCCAAGGACTCGGCTTCGGCCTCGCCCTGGCCTACGCGCAGCCGCCGAACGAAGTCGTCGAAGGACGGATGAAGGAGCTGCGCGCCCAATTGGACGCCTACCTCACACGGTTCAACGAGCTGCTTCGCACCGACGTGGCCGCGTTCAATAAGACGGCGCAGGATCATGGCACCCCGGTGCTCGTCGCGGGCGCGCCGGTGGCGGTGAGGGCGGTTGCCGTGCGGTGACGCGCATGTGCGCAAGAACAAGTAGAAAGGAGATTCCCATGACCACTCGTCGTTTGTTCTGGGCGCCCGTTGCCATGCTAGGCGCGCTGTCACTCGCGTGCGACGCCGGCGAGCGCAGCACCGCTCCGTCCCTCACGTCGCCTTCGTTATCGCTCCGGGCCGGCCCGTTGTCGTTCTACGAGCAACACAACCTGGTGTCTGACGGGGCGGTGCCGGCGGATCTCGTCGATGCGGCCCTCGTCAACGCCTGGGGACTGGTGGCGAGTGCGACCTCGCCGTGGTGGGTCGCCGACAACGGCACCGACTCCTCTACGCTCTACAACGGCAGTACGGGCGCCAAGCTCTCCCTGAGGGTGAGCGTTCCCAGCGCGCCGACCGGCGTGGTCTTCAACGGAGGTACCGGCTTTGTCGTGACGAGCGGCTCCACCTCCGGAGCCGCCCGCTTCATTTTCGCCACCGAGGAGGGCACGATCCTGGGGTGGAGCCCGTCGGTGGCGCCTACGCAAGCAGTCGTCGCCGTCGACAACTCTGCCGGGGGCGCCGTCTATAAGGGACTTGCCATCGCCAGTACCGCAGCCGGCGACCGCCTTTACGCCACCAACTTCCACGCGGGCACCGTGGACGTGTTCGACGCCGCGTTCCATCCGGTGTTGGGCGGGTTCACCGACGCTGCCCTTCCGCCGGGTTACGCGCCCTTTGGAATCCGGCACCTGGGTAGCACGATCTACGTCACCTACGCGCTCCAGGACGCCGACAAGCACGACGACGTCGCCGGCGTGGGGCACGGGTTCGTGAACGCTTTCGACACGGAGGGCAACCTGCTCCGTCGCGCGGCCTCCACCGGACGGCTCAACTCGCCGTGGGGACTAGCGGTCGCCCCCGCCGATTTCGGGACGTTCAGCGGAGACCTGCTCGTGGGCAACTTCGGCGATGGCCACATCAACGCCTTCGACCCCGGGCATTTCCGCGGCGACGGCGCGCTGCGGCCGCGGGGCCAGCTGCACGCCGCCGACGGCCCGCCGATCACGATCGACGGCCTGTGGGCCATTGCGTTCGGTAACGGCGCGGCCGCCGGACCGACCAACGCGCTGTTCTTCACCGCTGGTCCATTCGGCGAAGCGCACGGCCTGTTCGGCAAGCTCGTGGTGACCACGGCGCCGGGGCTGACGCCGTAGGGAGCGCCTCCGTCCGTTCGGCGTGCTAGCGCCGTTCCAACTTGATTCCCCGCGTGCCGGCGAGCACGGGTGCCGGCCGACGACTACTCTCGGGCTTGCGGCGACTTGGCGCGAATAGTTGGAACGGCGCTAGTGGCGAGGGGGGAGCGAGAAGACGAAGACGGTCGGCGATCCCTCCCGACCGAAGTTGTATGACCCGCCCCCGGACGCGGCGGCGACGTACTGCTCGCCGTCCACCGCGTACGTCACGACCCCTCCCAGGATCCCCGAACCCGTATAGAAGCGGTACAGCTCCCGGCCCGTCGCGGCGTCGAGCGCGAGGAAGTCTCCCGTCAGCTCACCGGTGAAGACCAGCCCCCCGGCGGTCGCGGTCACACCCGCGACCATGGGCTTCGGGGAGCGATACCGCCAGCGCACCGTCCCACTCGCCGCGTCCACGGCCGTGAGCCACCCTCTGGCGTCGGCGGCGGAATCCGATCCGTACCCACCACCCATATACTGGGTGCCGGGGACGTAGCGCGCCGTCCTTGCGGTTTGGTAGGTGCCGCACCAATCGACGGCCGGCACGTAGAGCAAGTGTGTGTTGGGATGGTACGCAGGCCCGTTCCACTCGACGCCGCCGTGGATACCGGGGCACACTCTGGTGGGTCTCCTCCCCACGGGCGCGTCGGCGTTCAGCCGGGTGGTGATCGCGACTTCGTAGACCCGTTCGTGCGTATCGCGATCGAGTACGGTGAGCACGCCCGCCTTGCCCGCGGTGGCGATCAGATTCCGCTCGCGACCGCCGACCGTCTCGCGAAAGAGTGGGGAGACCTGCGTGAGGTCCCAATCGTGTGTGTCGCCGGGCAGGAGCTGGTCGTACCACCGCAGCCGGCCCGTGCGGACATCGAGGGCCACGAGGGCGTTGGTATAGAGATTCGTCCCCGGCCGGAGATGCCCGGCGAGGTCGGGGGCGGGATTCGTGACGGCGACGTACAGCTCTCCCTTGACCGGATCGAGCGCGAGCGGACTCCAGACAGCCCCCCCTCCCTGAGCAAGACCCTTGGGGTTCGCCCAGGTCTCCGCCCCCGGCTCGCCCGGGCCCGGCACGGTGTTGAAGCGCCACACGGGCGCGCCGTCGGAGAGCCGGAAGGCGCCAATCCAGCCCCGAATGTTGTTCTCGCCGCCGGCGGGCCCGATCAGGACGAGGTCGTCGTAGGCGAGCGGCGGCATGGTGATCGTCTCGCCCACGTCGGGACGAGCGACGTGGCGTGCCCACAGCAGCTTGCCGTCGCGGGCGTCGAGCCCCAGGAGATAGCCGTCGGCTGTGCCCCGGACGACGTACCCGCGCGCGAGCGCTACGCCGCGGTTCATGGGCCAGAGCTCATAGTCTCTCGGCTGCCACGTGTGGCGCCAGCGGGGACGGCAGGTCGCGGCGTCGATCGCGATCGTCTGGCGGACAGTCGTCAGGTACATCACGCCGCGGTACACGAGGGGGCCCGTTTGGAAGGTCTCGCTCGAGCCGACCTGAAAGACGCAGGCGACGGCGAGGCGTCCGACGTTGGCGGGAGCGAGCTGGCTGAGTCGTGAGTACCGCATGCCGGAGAAGGTGCCCGTGTGGTACAGCCAGTCGGCGGAGTCGGGATTCGTGAGCTCGACGGGGCTCGGGCCGGCGCCGCGCGGCGGCGTACTGTCGCCGCGAATGAACTCCGGGACTGCGAGCGGGACCAGGCCTGCCCGGGCGGAGCGGTCGTCTAAGCGAATCAGCTGAAGCACGCTGTCCGAGGCGTCGAACCGCCGCGCCCCCGCAGGCCAGCCGTTGCGCTCCAGCAGGTAGGCGAACACCGCTGTGTAGTCGTCGGGCGTCAGGGAGCCCATCGCGAGTTTCGGCATCGACGTGCGCAGAACGTAGAACAAGTCGGCGGCGGAGCGCTCGGAGGACTCCCATCGGCGAGCGAATGCCGGACCGGTGAGCGGCGGCCCGGCCGTGCCTTGAAGCTCGGTGCCGTGGCAGTCGGCACAGGAGGCGCGATAGATCTGCCCTCCCCGTCTGGCTTGATCCGGCGAAAACACAGCAGGGAGGCTCGAGGCGGCGGGGTCGGCGGCGGCGCAGGAGGTCCCGCCTACACCGATCCCGAGCGAGGCACCCAGGACGAGCGCGAGCCTCCTCAGGGCCGACCAACCGCTCCATCCGCGCCGCCGTGCTGCCGGTAGGACTGAATGGGCCATAGAGCGATGGCTGCGCGCGCCGCAAGTTTCGGACAACAGGTGAGGCGGGAGCGCGGCGGTCGGAAAGCACGGAGCAGCGCCACGATGATACGTGGAGCGTGGACGACGGGCACCGCTGTGTGTTGCGGCGCCGCAACAAGACTCGCGCCTTCTTGTTGGACGTCTGCGACGACCGGCGGTGATCAGGATTGGGCTTCCGCCGGGCGTGACGGCTGCCCCTTCCGCCAACGCGTCACGCTGACCCAGGCGGCCGTCGCGAGCACGCCGAGAGGGATCACGATTCCGAGCCCCCGGATGCAGGCCGCTACCAGGGCGACGAAGTTGCGCCACGCCTGCTTGAACGCCTCGCCGATCACGCTCGATCCCGCGTGTCCCACGATGGGGAGGGGTTCGTGGACGGCGATGGTGAGGGTGCTGAGCGCCGCATGCGCCCGGAGGTAGCGCAGTCGCCCTTCGGTGCGCTCGATGTCCTCGCGCACTCGCGCCAGCTCCTGTTCCACCTCGAGGACGTCCTTCAACTTGCCGGTGCCTCTCGCCAGCAGATCGATCAGCCGTGACTCGAGCCGCCGGGAGTTCTCCATGCGGGCGGTGACGTCCGTGAATTCCTCTCCAACGTCCTCGGCGAGGACGTTCACGGATTCGAGCTTTCCGAGCGGCGTGAGCCCGTTGAGCCCGTCGTCGAACCGTTCGGCCGGGATCTTGACCTCGAGGCTCGCCGAGCATCCGCCGACCCGTGCAGCGAGCAGGCGTACCTGCGCGACCGCCCGCTCGAGCGAGTCGACTTCGATGCTCGCCTGGCCGGTGCGGATCACCATGCTCGGGGCGACGCTGGAGCGCGAGAACAGCGGGACGTCTGCCGCTGCGGCCACGGCTCGCGGCTGCGCCACCATCGGCGCGGCGGCACGAGCAACCCGGTCCACGCGCGCGGACTGCGCGAAGCCGGCGCGCTCGGCCTGCGCGACGGCGCCCGAGTCCGCCATCGGGGCCTGACGCTCGAGCGGCGAGTTGCAAGCAGCCAACGCGGCGAGCGCCGCCGCGATGATGGGTGTCCGCATGGCGTTCTCTCCGAAGGGGTAGGTCCCTGAGAGACGTACAGGACGCCCTTGGATGCACACCGGCGTAACCCTCGGCTGGGGCCGCTCGGATGGTGCCCGATGCAGCAGATCCTTCGCGTCGCGCGCGTTCCGCGCGCTCGCTCAGGATGACAGCGCCGGTCGGCGGTGGTCGAAGGGGCTGTCATCCTGAGCGCCGCAGGAGCGAAGGATCTGCTTTTTGCGCGCCGGAGGCAGTGCGATAACTTCTTCCGCATGCCGCTCACCCGGGACGACATCCGTGAATCAGTGGAGCGCGCCGGCGACGAGCATTGGGACGCCCTGCGGCATCATCACGAGGACGCCTACCCGAATCCGAAGCCCACGCCAGGGGACGTGTGCAAGGGAGAAGCCGAGCGGCTGAACCGGCTGGGGCTCGGCGATGCCAAGGAGTTCGCGCTGATCGAGACGCGCGTGGAGCGCGTGGGAGACGAGGTCCGTCTCACGCACGTGCTCGAGTACAAGCCGCTCGGCGTTCGGCTGCTCACGGAGCCGTTCCAGGACTACACGTAGCCTCGCTTACTTCTCGTACATCAGCTCCTTCGCGCGTTGCGTGGCCTTCACGACGGCCTTGATGAGGGTGACCCGCAGCTTGCCCTCTTCGAGCTCGAGGATGCCGTCGATGGTGCACCCCGCCGGCGTCGTGACGGTATCCTTGAGCAGGGCGGGGTGATCGCCGGTGTCGAGCTGCACCTTCGCGGCGCCGAGCAGGGTCTGCGCGGAAAGGACGGTCGCGATGTCGCGCGGCAACCCGACCTTCACGCCCGCCTCCGCGAGCGACTCGAGGATGATGTAGACGAAGGCCGGACCGCTCGCCGAGAGACCGGTGACCGCATCCATGTGCTTCTCGTCGACCACCACGGTCCGGCCCACCGTGTCGAACAGCCGCCGGGCGGTGTCGAGATGCGCGTCCGTCGCGTGTTTTCCCCTGCAAATGCCGGTCATGCCCGCGCCCACCTGGCTCGGGGTGTTCGGCATGGCCCGGATTACCGGAGTCGGCGTCGTGAGCAGGTTCTCGATGAAGCCCGTCGGGACGGAGGCGGCGACGGAGATCACGAGCTGCGCCGGGGTCACGTCCGCCCGAATCTCCTCGAGCAGCTCGCGAACGTTCTGCGGCTTGACGGCGATGATGACCACGTCCGCTCCGCGCGCCGCCGCGCGATTGTCCGTTCCGACGGGCACGGCGCGCTCTTTTCCGAGCGCTTGCGCCCGCTCTGCGTGCCGTACCGTGGCGACGGCGTTCGCCGGCGGGAGGCCCGCCTTGAGCAGCCCCTGCAGCAGGATGTTCCCGATCTTCCCCAGTCCCAGTACCGCCACACGCTGTTGCTTCATCGCAGGTACTCCTCGAGCAGAGTCGCGGCGTCGGTCTTCTCGTCCCGATACTTCACGATCACCGGCGCGTAGAGCGAGATGCCCCACCGTGCGGCCGCCGCACCGGGCGCCCCCCGCGTGCCCGGCACCACGACCGCGCCGGCCGGAATCTCGAGCGGCCGGTCGCCGTTGCGGCGGTACACCTGATCGCGCACCAGGTCGTAGACCGGCGTCGACCCTGTCAGGATCGTTCCGGGTGCGAGGACGGCGCGGTCGCGCACGATGGCGCCCTCGTAGATTCCACATCCGCCGCCCACCAGCGTCTCGTCTTCGATGATGACCGGCAGCGCGCCGATGGGCTCGAGCACTCCCCCGATCTGGGCCGCGGCCGAGAGGTGCACCCGCTTGCCAATCTGGGCGCACGAGCCGACGAGGGCGTGGCTGTCGATCATGGTGCCCTCGTCCACGTACGCGCCCACATTCACGTACATCGGCGGCATGCAGACCACGCCCGGGGCCACGTACGCCCCGTCGCGGATGCTCGATCCCCCGGGGACGATGCGCACGCCGTCCGCGAGGGTGGTGGGCCGCACGGGGTAGGTGTCCTTGTCGAAGAACCTGAGGGTCGGGTGCGCCGACATATCGGCGAGGGCGCCCATGCGGAACCCGAGGAGGATTCCCTGCTTGACCCACGCGTTGACGCACCACCGGCCGTCGCGCGCCCGTTGGGCGGCGCGGATCTCACCGCGCGTGAGGGCGGCCCGGAACTCCGCGAACAGCGCGTGCTCGGGCTGGCCGTAGTGCTCCCGCTTTTGGGACGCGAGCGCCTCGACGCGCTCACGCAGCGACATGCGCGGCGCCCGGCAAGAGGCCGAGCGTTCCCAGCACCACCCGCAGGCGAGCCCGCGTCTGCTCCTGCACGGGGACGAGCGGCAGCCGGAACCGCTCTTCCAGGAGTCCCATCAGCGCGAGCGCGGCTTTGACGGGCCCCGGGTTCGACTCGATGAAGTTCGCCTCCATGAGGGGGAGCAAGCGGTAGTGCAGCTCGCGGGCCGAGTCCCAGGCGCCGGCGAGCGCGCTTTCCGTGAGCTTCACCATCAGATCGGGCGCTTCGTTCGACACGACGGACACGATCCCGTCGGCGCCCAACGCAATCAGGGGCAGGGTCACGGCGTCGTCCCCCGACAGCACGCGGAATCCCGGCGGCCGGTCGCGCAGGATGGCCATGATCTGGGCCAGGTCGCCCGATGCTTCCTTCACCGCGACGATGTTGTCCGTCTCCCGCGCCAGAGTGAGGACGGTCGTGGCGGCGATGTTCGATGCCGTGCGACCCGGCACGTTGTAGAGCACCACCGGCACGTCTCTCATGGCGTCGGCGACGGCCCGGAAGTGCGCCTGGAGCCCGGCCTGGGTGGGCTTGTTGTAGTACGGGGCCACGACGAGCAGCGCGTCGGCTCCGGCGGCGCGCGCCGCGCGGGCCCGCTCGATTGTGGCGGCGGTGGCGTTGCTTCCCACGCCCGCGAGCACCTTCGCCCGCCCTCGGGCCGACTCGACGGTGAGCGCGATCACGCGCTCGTGCTCCGGCGCCGTGAGGGTCGCGGCTTCTCCCGTCGTTCCGCACGGGACGAGCAGTCGGACCCCAGCCGAGATCTGCCGCTCGACGAGCGCGCGCAACCGCGCCTCGTGCACGTCGCCGGCGGCGTTGAACGGGGTGACGAGGGCCGTCCCGCAACCGCGCAGCCACTCCAGATGTTGGCTCATCGGACCTTCCTTTCCCTCCCCGGCTCCGGCTCGAGCGCCAGGATGTCGTCCAGCACGTCGGCGAAGGCATATACCCCCCGCCGCCCCACGATCCAGCGCGCGGCGAGCAGCGCGCCGGCGGCGAAGCCCGCGCGGGACCGCGCGGTATGCACCAACAGGATCTGATCGGCGGCGGAGTCGAACCCGACGCGGTGCGTTCCCGGGATGTGACCGGCGCGCGTGCTCGCGATCGACACTCGCTGCCCCTCCTCCCCCGGCCCGAGTCCGCGGGAGAGGATGGCCTGTAGCGCCACCGCCGTGCCCGAAGGCGCGTCGCGCTTACGGGCGTGGTGTGCCTCCTCGATGAACGGATCGTATCCGGCCACGCCGCGGAGCAGCTCCGCGGCACCCGCGACGATGCGATAGAACAGGTTCACCCCGATCGAGAAGTTGGCCCCGTAGATGAGCGCGCCGCCACGCTCCTCCACGACCTTCCGGACTCCGGCTTCGTCGCGCTGCCAGCCCGTCGTGCCTTCCACCAACGGCACCCCTGCCGCGGCGGCGGCTTCCGCGTGGGCCCGTACGGCGCCGGGCGTGGAAAAGTCGACGGCCACCGTGTGGCTGGGGAGGAGCCGCGGGGCGTCGCCGACGTTGGCCGACGTGAAAACCACGCCGATCTCCTCCCCCGCGGCGCGGGCGCTCTCCTCGAGCACCCGTCCCATGGTCCCGTGGCCGAACAGGGCGATCTTCACACCTCGGCCTTCCGCACCGCGAGCGCGTGCACCAGACGGACGTAGGCGTCGGCGCCCTCGGCGAGCTCGGCCTCGGAGATCCGCTCGTGTGCGCTGTGCGCGTCCAGGATCGAGCCCGGCCCGAGCAGCAAGGGGGTACCCCAGTTCGTGAGGTGCGGGATGTCGGTGGTGAAGCGGACGACGCAGGTCTCGAACCCGGGGACCGTCGCGAGCCGCAGCGGCGGCACCGCCGTCAGGTAGTCGATCCTGGCCCGGTCCCGGACCGCGTGCTCGAGCAGCGCTTGCACCGGTGGGGCCTCGGTCACCAGCCGCACTTGCAGGTCGGCCCGGGCGTCCGCGGCCACGACGTTGGGCCGTGTTCCGCCGGCGATGACCCCGATGTTGACCGTCGTTTCCCCGAAGAGCGGATGCGTCGGCCAGGTGGCGCGACGCACGTCCTCCAGCACGTCGAGCAGTGAATCGATCGCCGAGCGCCCGCGCTCGGGATAGGCCGAGTGGGCGGGGACGCCGGCAGTGCACAACGTGAGGCGCAGCGATCCTTTGGAGCCGGCGGCGAGCCGATTGTCGGTCGGCTCGCCGTCGATGAGCCAGCGACATTCCCCCGCCAGGGGGTGCGCATTCGCCGCCCGCGCGCCCACGCTTCCCATTTCCTCGTCCACGACGAACAGCAGCCCAATCCCGTCCACGCCTTCCGCGCGGAGCCGCTCGGCGGCGGCGATCTGCGCCGCCACGATCCCCTTCGCGTCGCAGGCCCCGCGGCCGTGCAGGACGCCGTCCGCGAGTCGGGCCGGCATGTGCGGCGGTACGGTGTCGAGGTGGCTGGACAGCACGATGCGCGGTGGTTGATCCGTGGTCGCCAGCACGTTGGGTCGCCCCGGCGCGGCATCGAACAACTCCACGCGATAGCCCAGGTCCGTGAGGTAGGAGCCGAGAAACCGCGCGACTTGAGCCTCTTCGCCCGAGACCGACGGGACGTCTACGAGGTCGCACGCCAGCGCCACGAGGTCGATCACGAAGCCAGCTCCTCCGCCGCGGCAGCCGCGCCCAGGTCCACGCCCTGACGCTCGAACAGCGCCTCGTGCAGGCGGAGTACCGCCTCCCGCACCCGGGTTTCCTCCACGACGAAGGTGAGGTTGACGCGGGAGGCGCCCTGCGAAATGAGCGACACATTGATGTCCGCGATGGTCGCGAACACGCGCGCCGCGATCCCGGGCGTGATCCGAAGACCCTCCCCCACCACGCACACAATCGCGCGGCCCGACTCGACCGCCACGGTGCCCAGGGCTTGAAGCTCGGCGACAATGGCGGGCAGGGACCCCGCATCGTCCACGGTGAGCGACACGCTCACCTCCGACGTCGTCACCACGTCCACCACGGTTTGGTGCCGTTCGAACACCTCAAACAGCCCCCGCAGGAAACCATAGGCACCGAGCATGCGGGTCGAGTTGATCTGGAGCACCGTGATCCCGGTCTTATGGGCGATGGCCTTCACGGCCCCGGCGCGCACTTCCCCTCGGGCCGTCACCACGGTCCCCGGATCGCCGGGCGCGTGGGAGTTGCAGATCCGCACCGGGATGTCCCGTTCCATCGCCGGCTGGATCGTCTTGGGGTGCAAGACTTTGGCGCCGAAATAGGCGAGCTCGGCGGCCTCGGCGTAGGAGAGGCTGGGAATCGGCCGCGCCCCCGGCACGACGCGCGGATCGGCGCTCAGCACGCCGCTCACGTCGGTCCAGATCTGGATTTCTCGGGCGGCGAGGGCCGCGCCCACCAGGGCCGCGCTGTAGTCGGAGCCACCGCGACCTAGCGTGGTCGTCACGCCCTCGAGGGTCGCCCCGATGTAGCCGCCCAGGACGGGGACCAGGCGGCGGTCGAGCAAGGGGGCGAGCTCCGCTCGCGTACGCTGTTCGGTGTTCGGGAGAGGAGTCGCCCGGCCATGGGTCTCGTCGGTGATGAGACAGTGGCGCGCGTCCACGTACCGCGCCGGCACGTCGGCGGCGAGCAGCACGGCGGTCAGGAGCGCCGCCGAGAGGCGCTCGCCGTAGGAGGCGATCTCATCGCGCAGCGCGGGCTGGTGTTCCGGCTCTGCGGCGACCCGCTCGAGCAGGTCCGCGATCTCGGCGCGCGCGCGCGCCAGCACGGTCCCGATCCCCTTGGCGCTTTCCGGACGGGCCAGGCCACGGGCGATCTCGGCATGCCGCTCGAGCAAGGCATCGAGCTGTGGCAGCATCAGCTTCGGATCGCCGCTTGCGGCAGCGTCGGCCGCCGCGAGCAGCGCGTCGGTCCCTCCGGCGAGCGCCGATACGACCACGACGGGCCGGGTGCCGCGCTGCGCGCCGTGGACCACGCCAGCCACCCGCTGCAATGCCGCGGCGTCCGCGACCGATGTGCCGCCGAACTTGAGGACCGTGGCATCGGCGCGACCGGCCGATGGTGTTGTCGACTCACTCACAGACTCACCTCTGGAGAACCTTCTTCCGCGTCGGGCAAACGCCGCGCCGCGCTGTACGGTTGACGCAATCGATTGT
>WNEP01001644.1_pt1 | contig 11309 bp, 9 predicted proteins | sample 5399961 | NCBI WGS metagenome assembly WNEP01 (sample SAMN13153329, study PRJNA577476) | soil metagenome | isolation source: 20 cm grassland meadow soil pre-rain plot 5 | place: USA:California | collected 2015-09-08 | reverse complement strand
CCCGTCTCGCCGTAGCCGACGACCGCCTGCAGGAGGCCCGGCGGCAGCCCTGCCGCCTCGGCCAGCTCGCAGCCGACGAGCGCGCTCCCGGGCGTCACCTCCGACGGCTTCAGGACCACCGCGTTGCCGGCCATGAGGGCCGGGATCGCCTCGCCGATGGTCAGGCTGAAGGGGAAGTTCCAGGGCCCGATGACGCCGACCACGCCGTGCGGGTGATAGCTCGTGTAGGCCCGCTTGGTCTTCATCAGGTGCGGCCGCGCCTTGTCGTCGGCGAGGTAGCGCGCGGCCCGCTTGGCCCAGAAGCCGATCCCGTCGCAGACGATCAGGAGCTCGTTGGTGAAGACGTCGTGCCGCGGCTTGCCGGTCTCGCCCGAGACGACATCCGCGATGCGCTCCTTGCCGTCGATGAAGGCGTCGCGCACCCGCCTGAGGATGCGGGCCCGCTCCACGAAGTCGAGCGCCACCCAGCGAGCCTGCGCCTCGCGCGCGCGGGCGACTGCGGCCGCGACGGCGTCGCGGTCGGCGATCGGGTACTCGGCGACACGCGCGCCGGTGGCGGGACTGCGGATCTCGATCGTACGCCGGACGAGCGGCTCCTCGACGGGTCTTGCGCCTTGGGCCATGGAACACCTCCTGCGGAGCGAGATTAGGGGAAGCCGCGGTGCTGGGTCAACGACTAGGAGGGCGACTCGAGATGGAATCTCCGCGCGCGCCGCGCGCGCGGCCGAGCGAAGCGAGCGGGGAGTGAGGACCCGGCGGGCTTCGCCCGACGGGGCGAGGGGCGGGAGCCCCTCGCTGATCTAGTCGATGCCGTAGCGCTTGCGCTTGCGCCAGAGCGTCGTCACGTTGATGCCGAGGCGCGCCGCGGCCTCCTCGAGGCTCGCGGCATCGGCGAGCACCTGCTCGATGTGGCGCCGCTCGAGCTCCTGGAGAGACAGCGGCGTGGCCGGAGATGCCTCGCCCGTCGCGCTCCCCGCGTCCGGGGCGAGGAGCCGGTCGGGAAGGTCGTCGCCCTGGATGACGTCGCCCCGCGCGAGGACGACGGCCCGCTCGAGCGCGTTCACGAGCTCCCGCACGTTGCCGGGCCAGCGGTACGCGTGCAGCGCGCGCCGGGCCTCGGGCGCGAGGCGCAGCGCCGGCCGCCGGTGGCGGGTGCAGAGCGTCGTCAGCACGTGGTCGGTCAGCGCCGGCAGGTCCTCGAGGTGCTCGCGCAGCGCGGGAAGCCTGATCGTGATGACGTTCAAGCGAAAGAAGAGGTCCTCGCGGAAGCGCCCGGCGGCGACCTCGGCCTCGAGGTCGCGGTGGGTGGCGGCGAGCACGCGGGCGTCCACCTCGATGGTGTCGCTGCCGCCGACGCGCTCGAAGCGATGCTGCTCGAGGAAGCGCAGCAGCTTGCCCTGGAGCTCGAGCGGCAGATCGCCCACCTCGTCGAGGAAGACCGTCCCGTGCTCCGCCGCCTCGAGCCGGCCGGGCTTGTCCTTCCACGCGCCGGTGAAAGCGCCCTTCACGTGGCCGAAGAGCTCGCTCTCGAGCAGGTGCTCGGCGAGCGTCGTGCAGGCGACCGTGACGAAGGCGCCTCGCTGCCGCGGGCTCCAGGCGTGGATGGCGGACGCCAGCACGTTCTTCCCCGTGCCGCTCTCGCCGGTGAGCAGCACGGTGACGTCGGAGCCGGCCGCCTGCCGGGCCGTATCGAGCGCCCGTTGCATGAGCGGGCTCGCCGAGTCGAGCAGCACGGGCTCGTCGAGGGCGCGCCGGAGCGTGCGGTTCTCGCGCTTGAGCGTCTGCACCTCGAGCACGCGGGCGAGGAGAAGGCCCACCTGCTCGAGCGAGAAGGGCTTCACGAGATAGTCGTAGGCGCCGGCGCGCATCGCTTCGACGGCCTGCGCCACGGTGGCGTACGCCGTCATCAGCACGACCACGGCTTCCGGCCGCCGGCGGCGGATCTCGTGCAGCAGCGCGAGCCCGTCCATCCCGGCCATGCGGACGTCCGAGAAGACGACGTCGAACTCGCTCCGGCCGAGGGCCGCGAGCGCCGCCGGCGCGTCGGCCGTCGCCTCCGCCGTGTGGCCGAGCCCGCGCACGTATGTCGTGAGGTGGCTGCGGATGTTCTTCTCGTCGTCGACGATCAGGATCGACGCCATGTCAGCCGCGCGGCAGCTCGAGCGTGAAGCAGCTTCCCGCGCCGACCGTGCTCTCGACGTGGATGCGCCCGCCGTGCGCCTGGACGATGTCCCGCACGATGGAGAGGCCGAGACCGGCCGCGCCGATGTTGCCGCCCTCGCCGGATTGCACGAAGCGCTCGAAGATCCGCTCCTGCTGATCGGGTGGAATACCGTCGCCGGTGTCGGTCACCGAGACGACGACCGTCCCGTCCGCGGACGCCGCCTCGACGCGCACCGAGCCGCCCGCGGGCGTGTAGCGGAGCGCGTTCGCGAGCAGGTTGGAGAGCGCCCACGTGAGCTTGGTCGGGTCGCCGGCGATGGTGAGGCCGGCATCGGCGACCGCCGACTCGAGCGCGATGCCCTTCTCCCGGGCCTGCAGCGCGAACAGCTTCACCGTGCGCGGGATGACCTCGCGCAGATCGACGTTGCGCCGCTCGAGCGGGATGCTCGTGGCCCGCGCCCGCGAGAGGTCGAGCAGCCGCTGGGCGAGATCCTGGAGGCGCGCGACGTCCTCCTGCGCGGCGTCGACGAGCGCGCGCGGCGCGGGCGCGTCGTCCCGGCCGAGCAGCTCGACCGCCATGCGCAGCGACGTGAGCGGGCTCCCGAGCTCGTGCGAGAGCGTGGCGACGAGCTGCTCGAACCGCGCTTCCTGATCGCGGAGGTAGGTGACGTCCTGGAGCGCCAGGATGAGGCCGGCGCGCGACCCGTCGCGCGCCCGGAGCGGCGTCGGTCTCAGCACGTAGTAGTGGTCTCGCCCGCGCAGGAAGAGCGCGAGCTCGACGCGCTCGGGTTCGCGGTCGGGGTGCGTGAGGAGCTCCCGCACGGCCTCCCGCAGGCGCAGGTAATGCGGGTGCTCGCTGCCGAGCCGGTCGAATGGGACGCCTGGCACCTCGATCTGCTCGAGGCCGAGGATCGCGCGCGCCACCTCGTTCATGTGCAGCACGCTGCCGGCCGGGTCGAGGACGACGAGGCCGTCGTCGATGCTCTCGATCACCGCCTCGGTCTTCGCCTTCTCGTCGAGCACGGCCTCGACGTTCAGCTGCTCGAACCCCTCGAGGCGCTCGGCCATCCTGCGGTACTCGTCGGCCACCTGCTCGAGCTCCGCGAGCGGCTGGTGCGCGAGCGCGGGGTAGGGGCCCCGCGGCCCGACCGAGCGCAGCCGCGCCGCGAGCTCGGTGAGCGGGCGGGCGACGGCGCTGGCGAGCGTCCAGCCCGTGCCGGCGACGACGAGCGCCAGGACGGCGAGCGTCGCGAGCACGCCGAGGACGAGCCGGTTGGCGAGCGCCCGCGTGCCGCGGTCCGCGGCGAACATGGCGTTCTTGTTGAGCGCGACGAGCGCGTCGAGGTCGTGGTCGAGGTCGTTCGCCTCGCCTTCGAGGCGCTCGATCGGCGCGCCGGCCGTCGCGCTCGCGAAGAGCGCGCGCGCCTTGGTATCGATGCGGTCGGCCAGCTCCGGCTCGCCCGGCTCGGTGTAGTTGCTGTGCTCGACGGCGAGCCAGCGCTCGAATGCACTCCGCAGATCGGCGCACGCGCTCGGGCAGCGGCCGTCGCGCACCGCCAGCCGCAGGGCGGCCACCACGCGCGCCATGCCCTCGGCCGCCTCGATGCTCCGGTAGTTCCGCGACAGGATCTCGGTGACCGACGTCTCGAGGACGCGCAGGTGCGAGACGGCGAGGAGGGCGGCGGCGCCGAACGCCACCGTCAGGCTGACGGTCAGGAGGCGGAGTCGGCCACGAAGAGAGGCCACCGTGCTGGGCGAGGAAAGCACGGCCGGCGGATGGTGTCCACGAGCCCCACGATGCATCTTGCACGGCCGATTCGTGCAGTCTGCAAAGGACCCGTGAGGTGGGATTCGAATTGGCGAGCCGCTTGCGGTGGCACGGCCGATGCTCGGCGGCTCGCATGGCCATCCTCGCGTACGCCGCGGTCGCGCTCGGCTACGCGCTGAGCGTCCGGTCGCTTGGCCGACTGGCGTGGTGGCAGGGCCCGCATGACCCGGCGCGCCGGCGGAGCCGTGTCGCGCTCGGGTGGCGCGGCGCCACCAGGGGCGCGATCGACTCAGGCCACAGAGGGGCCTCGTAGGCGCCGCTACCGCAGCAGGGCTGCGGCGAGCTCCCGCCACTCCTCGCGCGGCAGCTCATTGGGGTTCGCACGCAGCACTTGCAGGCAGACATGATCCGCACCGGCATCGTGGTGCGCCTTGACACGCGCCGCGATCGCCTCGATGCCCCCCCACGCGACGATTGCGTCGACGAGGCGATCGCTCCCGCCGTTCGCGATGTCGTCGGCGGTGAAGCCGAGCGAGAGCAGGTTGCGAACGTAGTTCGGTAGCCCGAGGTAGATCCGCATCGCCTGGCGGGCGATGGCCCGCGCGGTGGGCGGGTCCCGCTCGAGGCAGACCATCTGCTCGGGCGCGAGGAGCTTCCCCGGGCCGAGCGCCCGGCGCGCCCGCGCCGTGTGCTCGGGCGGGACGAAGTACGGGTGGGAGCCCCACGCGCGCTCACGAGCGAGGGCGAGGCTCTTCGGATGGAGCGCCGCCAGCACCCGCGGCGGCGGCTCGGCAGGCGCGGCGGCCATGTACGGCGCGGCGTCCATGGCGTCGAGGTAGCGGCGGAGGTAGGCGAGCGGTTGCGCGTAGTCGTGCCCGCGCATGCCCGCGACGAGCGGCGCGTGCGACACGCCGATGCCGAGAAGGAAGCGGCCGGGGTATGCCTCGGCGAGCGTCTTCTGCGCCGCCGCCATCGCCATGGCGTCGCGTGCCCACACGTTCGCGATCCCGGTCGCGACGATGAGCCGCTCCGTTGCGCCGAGCAGAAACCCGGCGTGCGTGAATGCCTCCCGACCGAGCGCCTCGGGAATCCAGAGGGCCTTGAAGCCGAGGTGCTCGATCTCGCGCGCCGCCGCACGCGCGATCGACGCCGGGAAGACGTCGAGGAAATGCCAGAGGCCGACCCGTCCGAGATCCATGTCGTCTCACTACCTCGGCTCCGCGGGGGATTTCTAGCCTCGGCGAACGACGACCCGCGACCGCCGCCGGCTGTGCGGCACCTCAGTCGTGTCCGGCGACCTGTTGTACGTGGAGCCGGAGGGAGACGACCGACACCGGACCACGGGCGGCGTTGTCGCCGGGATCGGCGATGAACTGGTAGTCCACGGTGTTGAAGACGCCGGTGCCTGAGGTGCGCCAGGAAAGGGAGAGGCCGCCCTCGGGGGCTCGCGCCTCAGCTGCGGGGCGGCATCCCGCCGGTCCCGGCGCACGGGTCTTGGTCCGCTACTCGGGTCGTCCATCCAGTCTCTCCCCGTGCTCCGGGTTCGCGCTTCCAATTTCCGGCTACGCCGCCCGCCGGGGCATGTCAACGCAGGCTCCACCGTGGCGGCGTCAGACCGCGAAGCGCAGGTCTTCGCGGCTCGAGACGATGCGGACCTTGACCTCCCGGTCCGGGTTGGGCTCGACCGCGCCCCACCGGATCGCGAACGCTTCCGCCTGGACGTCGGGGGCAAGCTTGCCGGAGCGGCCGAGGATGACCTCGCGGGCGCCGAGCTCCTGCGCCGTGCGGGCGATCGCGAAGTAGACGTCGTTCGACGTGAGCACGAGCGGGACCACCGTCTTGCCGTGCTTCTCGGCGAGGTCCACGACCGCCGTGAAGATCGCCTGCTCGTCGGGCGTGAAGTTCGGGTTGGTTCCGGTGGCCACCAGCTCGCGCTCGACCTTCACGGTCGGCACGACGACGTCGGCGTCCTCGGTCTCGGCGTCCTGGAGCGCCCGGTCGAGGTGCTGCAGGTTCTTCGGGTCACGCACCGGGACGACCTTGCACCCCGGTCGCACCCCGACGATCTCGGGCTCGAGCTCGGGCGTGTAGCGGACGTTGAATTTCTCGAGGTGCTGGACGGCGCCGCTGTTCCGGCGCCGGACGTGCTCCGAGATCCAGAAGATGACGAAGAACACGATCGTGAAGGCGACGCCCCACTGCGTGGCCACCTTCTTCGTGACCAGGTTCACCAGGGCCGTCGCGAGGAGCACGAGGAAGATGAGCGTCAGCCCGACCGGGAGCTCCCACCGTCCCACCCGAACGTTCAGCGGCACGCGCCACTCCCGGGGCCGTCGGTCCTTGAAGCGCAGCATCACCATGGAGAGCGCCTTGAACACGAAGCTCCACACCACACCGAACGCGTAGGCTTCGCCGAGCGCGTAGACGTTGCCGCGGCTCGCGACGATCGTGAAGATCTGCAGCCCGACGACCATGTTGATGATCCGGTGCGTGGTCCCGTAGCGCCGGTGCGGGAGCCGGAACCAGTCGGCCAGGACGCCGTCCTCGGCCACGCGGTTGAGCACGCCGTTCGAGCCGACGATCGCGGTGTTCACCGCTCCCGCCAGAATGAGGAAGCCGACCACGACCACGAAGGCACGCAGCACGAGACGCACCGACAGCGGGCCGACCACGTACATCGCGAGGCCGCCGACCAGGTTGTCGCTGTAGGCGCTCATGCGGACGTCGTCCGGGATGATCAGCACCGCAAAGAACGAGATAAGCCCCGTCGTCAGCATGCTGAAGAGGAAGATGATGAAGCCTGCACGGATGAGGTTCGGCACCTTGGGGTAGGCGATCTCCCGGTTCACCTGGGCGAGCGACTCCTCGCCGCTCATCGCGAGGATCGAGTGGCCGAAGGCGATGAGGATGCCGAGCGCCCCGATCTTCTTCTCCCAGCCCGTGCCGCCGAGCCAGCCGAGGGCCTCGTTGCTGAAGTGGAGGTCGAAGGGCGGCAGCGTCGCCCCGCGGGTCCACAGCGTCGCGCCGCACCAGAGCATCATCACGACGACCATCACCGTGGTGACGCCCATGATCTTCATCGCCTTGTCGCTCGACTCCTCGATGCCGAGGATGTTCTGGTGCCAGAAGTAGAGCGTGATGCCGACGGCGATGGCGGCCGACCCGGCGGCGGACGGGATCGCGATCGGCAGGTGGACGACGTGGAGCAGCTCGTTGGCGAGCCCGACGATGTACTGCCCGGCCGACACGCCGCTGATCGGGCCGGTCAGCACGTAGTCGAACATGAGGGCCGAGACCGAGAGCTTGGCGAGCGTCCCGCCCATCGCCTCCTTGACGACGCGGTAGACGCCGCCGCGGACGAACATCGCGCAGGACTCGATGTAGACGCCGCGCACCGCGTACGCGAAGAGCATGACGGCCCCGATGTACCAGGGCGCCGCCTTGCCGATCGCCTGCTCGACGATGCCGCCGATGTAGTACACCGTCGACGCCATGTCGCAGAGGACGATCGCGGCCGCGCGCCAGTAGGAGATGAAGACGAGCATCGCCGTCGTGACGACGATGACCTGGGGCCGTGGCCCGGACGGCGCCGGGGCTTTCGATTCGGGGGTGGCCACGATGGAGGCGGGTTATGCGGCGCGGACGGCGCGGTGGCCGCGAGCCTCCTCGTCGCGCAGGACGAGGAGCAGCTCGGTCTCGCTCTCGGCTTCCATGAGCCGGGCACGGCAGCGCTCGTCGCTCAGGAGCCGGGACACGCCGGCGAGCACCTTCAGATAGGCTCCCGGCAGGTCGGCCGGCCCGGCCAGCAGGAAGACCAGGTGTGTCGGCTTGCCGTCGACGGACTCCCACTGAATGCCGGTCCTGCTGCGCGCGAACGCCGCGACGGTACGCTCGAGGCCCGCCAGCCTCGCGTGGGGAATCGCCACGCCATCGCCCAGCGCGGTCGTAACCTGCCGCTCCCGCTCGCGCAGCGCCTGCACCAGGCGATCGCGTTCGATGTCGCGATGCTGGGCGGCCACGCGCATCCCTAGCGTCTCGATCACCTCGTCGCTCCCGCGCGCGTCGAGCGCGGGAAGCACGAGCTCTTTCGTGAGCAGGTCCGTGATCCTCATCTGCACCCTCCCCGATGCCGGCTGGCGAGCGGCCGGCGGCTGCGGCGCGCGAGGCGACGCCGCTGCGATCAGGCGCAGCCCCCGCGCGGCGGCGACGTCGCCGGCCGCTGGCCTGCGGCGCACCCGCGCGAGAGACCTGACGGTCCACGCGTAGCCGCCGATCAGGCCGAGCCAGGCCAACAGGCCAGCGCTCTCTTCGCCCTGCGTCACGCAGGCGTTCCTGCAGGGCTCGTGCCGCGTTCCGTGGCGGACCGAGGGTGTGAATTTTCAGCCGAGCCGAGCGCGCTCGTCGTGCAGTTCGCAATGCTGCCTTGCAGATTGCGGCAGGCGCGATCTCCCCACTGCAGTGGCACCTGGTGCGTGCTGCGGGTATGTTCGCGCGGGGGGAGGAGGGCGACATGCTCACGTGGTGGCAGGCGGTCGTGCTGGGGTTGGTGGAGGGCATCACCGAGTACCTCCCGGTCAGCTCGACGGGGCATCTGATCCTCACCTCGTCGCTCCTGCACCTGGATCGGCCGGAGACGAAGGACGCGCTCGACGCCTACCTCGTCGTCGTCCAGGGCGGCGCCATCCTGGCCGTCCTCGGCCTCTATCGGTCCCGCGTCGCGCAGATGGTGCGGGGCCTCCTCGGACGCGATGCCGGCGGCTTGCGGCTGGCCGGCAATCTTGCGCTCGCCTTCGTCCCCGCGGCGGTGGCCGGCGTGCTGCTCAGCAAGGCCATCAAATCGACCCTGTTCAGCGACTGGCCCGTGCTCGCGGCGCTGGCGGCGGGCGGGTTGTGGATGATCTGGCTCGGCCGGCGGAGCCTCCGCGGACGCGACGACGTGGCGGCGATCTCCTGGCGGACGGCGCTCGGCATCGGGCTCTTTCAGACGCTCGCGCTCTGGCCGGGCACGTCGCGCTCGATGGTGACGATCGGGGGAGGCATGCTGCTCGGGCTGAGCGCCGTGGCGGCGGCGGAGTTTTCCTTCCTGCTCGGGCTGCCGACGCTGGGCGCGGCCTGCGTGCACGACCTCGCCGGCAACCTGCGGCACGCGGCCCAGGGTGGCGGCCCGTCGATGTTCCAGCAGCTCGGCATCCTGCCGATCGTGCTCGGATTCGCCGTGGCGACGGTTGCCGCCGCGCTCGCCGTGCGCTGGCTGGTGTCCTTCCTCACCCGCCACGGGCTGGCGCCGTTCGGCTGGTACCGGCTCGCGCTCGCGGCGGTCCTCGCCGTGCTGCTCGTCACGGGCGCCGTCAGCGTTGGCTGAGCGGCGCGCGAAAGGGCCTACCGCGCGCCGAGGTGGATCACGATGCCGCCGGACACGATGAGCACGCCCCCAAGGGTGAGACTCGGAGGCGGCCGTTCGTCGAAGAACACGAAACTCAGGAACTGGCTCACGACGAAGAACACCGCGATGTAGAGTCCCATGAGCCGGCCGAAGTCCAATGCCCGGTTCGCGTTCACGACGAGCCCGTAGGCCACCAAGGTAGCTCCGCCGAGCGCCAGCCACGGCCATCCGGATCGTAGCAAACCGTGGCGGATCGCGGCATCCCCTCCGATCTCGAGGAGGGCGGCAAGAGCCAATACGGCGAGAGTCGCCATGGTTCGATATACCGGCCGACGACCGGGAGCGACATCCGCCTATCGGTCGGTCGGCACCGTACGGTGGTCGTCCGGTTCGTGCGCCGGGCCTTCGGCAGGGTGGGTGGGCCTCGATGTCGGGCGCCGCCAGGTGGGCCCAAGCCCCAGTTCGCCCGCCATCGACAACGGGTCCTGGCCGAGTCGGCGACGCTCGAGGAAGCCGCCACGCGCCTGGGGATCAACTCGACGACCCTGTGGCGCAAGCGAAAGCGCTGGGGCCTGGACTGAGGGTTCGAACCCTACGTCGAGCGGGTCAGGAGCCTGACCCGGCCGCGTGGGCGGTCCGTTCAGGCCTGTGCCGGGACAGTCGAAAAGATAACGGCGTCGGCGGCAGGCCGCTCGACCAGGCGCGGCCGCTTTTCGGCGTCGCGCTTCGGGGGCGGCGCTGCACGCATCTGCCGCTCGGCCTCGTGGTTGATCGGCGGCAGCGCTTCGCGGTGGTGTTTGCGATACGCTGCCAGGCGTTTCTGGAGCGCCTCGTCCTCACGGGCGGTGAGCTCGTAGCGGAAATAGTGACCGCCCGGACGTACGGGGAGCTTCGCCGTGTCCTGCCAGAGGCTCGTCAGCCGCTCGCGCAGCTTGCCATGTGCCCGGTCGATGTAGAGGACGGACCGCACGAGGTTTGACACCTCGAACACGGCGGGAGATTCGGGCAGGGCGGCAATGACTTCCGGGGTCAGCGGCTGCCAGTCGTCGGGCTTTGCGAACACGGGCGAAGGCGGCAGCAACGGTCGTGCCACCAAATCGTCACGTCGAGACGCGCCCGGGTGGCGTTTGCGGTGCCAGAGACATGACGCCCGGGCTGGCGGGCATTTGAACGACGGGTGAGAACGGCTAATCTGACCCGACGTTGGTGCCTCGGGCGGCCGGGGCGCCGACGGACGAAGGAGATCCCGATGGCGGACAGCACCTCCCGGGCCGACCTGGACCTCTGGCGCAGGCTCGCCGGCAAGGAGCGCAAGGGCGCCGCCCCCGACGGCCTGGTCTGGCACACGCCCGAGGGGATCGACGTGAACCCGCTCTACACCGCGGCCGACGTGCAGGGCCTGGAGTTCCTGGACACCGTTCCGGGTGCCTTCCCGTTCCTGCGCGGCCCGCGTGCCACGATGTATGCCGGGCAGCCCTGGACGATCCGCCAGTACGGCGGCTTCTCGACCGCCGAGGAGACCAACGCCTTCTTCCGGCGGAACCTGGCGGCCGGCCAGACCGGGCTCTCGATCGCCTTCGACCTCGCCACCCATCGTGGCTACGACAGCGACCATCCGCGCGTGGTCGGCGACGTCGGCAAGGCGGGGGTGGCGATCGACTCGGTCGAGGACATGAAGCTCGTCTTCGACGGCGTCCCGCTCGACCGGGTCTCGGTGTCGATGACCATGAACGGCGCCGTCCTCCCCGTGCTCGCGAGCTTCATCGTGGCGGGCGAGGAGCAGGGGGTGCCGCCCGAGAAGCTCACCGGGACGATCCAGAACGACATCCTGAAGGAGTTCATGGTCCGCAACACCTACATCTACCCGCCCACGCCCTCGATGCGGATCGTCGCCGACATCATCGCCCACACCAGCCGGCACATGCCGCGCTTCAACTCGATCTCGATCTCCGGCTACCACATGCAGGAGGCCGGGGCGACGTGCGACCTGGAGCT
>WNEP01003830.1_pt1 | contig 11311 bp, 7 predicted proteins | sample 5399961 | NCBI WGS metagenome assembly WNEP01 (sample SAMN13153329, study PRJNA577476) | soil metagenome | isolation source: 20 cm grassland meadow soil pre-rain plot 5 | place: USA:California | collected 2015-09-08 | reverse complement strand
CAGCGAGCCGGTACCGCACGTGCGGACGTTGCGAGACACGGTCTCCGAGCCGGTGGCGCAAGCCTTACACAAGGCGCTGGCCAAGGCGCCGGTCGACCGGTTCGCGACCGCTGCGGACATGGCGGCGGCGCTGGCAGGGGTATCGCCTTCTCTTAGCGTCCCTGCCGGGCGCCCCTGGCGGATGCCGGCCGCGGCGGCCGGTGCCGTCGTCGTGATCGCGGTGGCTGTCTGGATGATCTCGCGAGGCCACTCGGCACCCACGATGCCCGGCAACACGCTGGCCGTGCTCCCCTTCCGGGTCGCGGGTCCCGATTCCGGCGTGTGGCGTGAAGGACTCGTCGATCTCCTGTCGATCAACCTGGACGGCGCACCCGGAGTCCGAGTCATTGCTCCACGGACCGTTCTCAGCCGTTGGAACGCCAACGTGGGAAGGCGGGCCGACGTCGCCGATCAGGATGCCGCCTTGGGCGTGGCTCGGGCTGTGGGCGCGCGCTTCGCGCTCACGGGATCGCTCGTGGGCGGGACTCGCTCGGTACGGCTCAGCGCGGGCATCAGGGATCTGCGGCGCGGCACGGATCTCGGCATGGAGCAGGTGGAGGGCTCGGCCGACAGCGTCCCGGCGCTCGTCGACCGCCTGACCTTGTTGCTGCTGCGCGCCGGTCTCGTCCCCGACTCGGCCGCCCTACCTGCATTTGACCTCGGACGAGCCACGACGACCTCGCTCGCGGCGCTGAAGGCCTTCCTGGCTGGTGAACGATTCTTCCGGCGCGCCCAGCCGCGCCAGGCTCAGGCGGAGTTCAAGCGCGCCGTAGCGGCTGATTCGACGTTCGCCCTCGCGTGGTACCGGCTCTCCGCCGCGACAGGGTGGACGAATTCGCCGCACTGGCCGGAGCTCAGCGCATTCGATTCGGCGGCCCTGCGGTTCGCCAATCGGCTCCCGAGCCGGGAGGCGCTCGTGCTCAAAGCCAGTGCTGCCGTCAACGAATGGCGCCCTGATGCGATCACGTTGCTGCAGGGGCTGGTGGCACAGTATCCCGAGGATGCTGAGGCCTGGTACCTCCTGGGAGACGCGTACTTCCATCTCGGGCACTTCTCGTTCCTGCCGCTCGACAGCATCGTGCACCCACTGCAACGGGCGATCGCCCTCGACTCGTCCTTCTCGCCGGCCTATCTCCACCTCGTGGAGTACGCGTTCAGGCAGGGCGATAGCGCAGCCGCCCGGGCTTTGATTGACAGACTGCGACGCATTGCGCCGGACAGTCCCAAGACACTCGGGCTTGGTCTCGCGCACGCGTTGAGCTGGGGGACTGCCCTCGAGCGCACTGCGGCCCAGGCAACGCTCGACACGGGGGAAACGCTCGTCCTGCTCACCGCCAAGCACGCAACCAATGAGGCTCCGGATCTAGCCGAGACGACACTCCGAGCGGCCCGGGCCCTCGTTGGGCAGCTCCGCCACGCACAGTTCTCAAGAGCGCAGGCGTACAACGGACTAAAAATCGTGTACGTGAACAAGGGTTGGATCCGTCAGGCGGACGCTGTCGCGGACAGCTTCGCGCTTCTCGTGCCGTGGCCCTTGCTCGGTGCCTGGGAGAGAGTTCTGGGGCACCTTCAGGGATACCCAACCTCCGGTCTCGAGAAGGCTGCGGAAGCAATGGGCTCGAGCGCGAACACCTGGCCTTTTACTCAGACCCTGTTCGGGATGTATGCGGCGACGCATGAGCGACAGGATGACGTTCAGCACGCCCTGGCGGCCCTGGAAGGCCTGCGAACGGGCCCGGATGTAGCGTGCGCCGCCAGGCTGGCCCGTGGGCTGCGCCATTTCGCTGGTGCGAAGCGGGCGGACAGCCCCTACAAGGCCGAGGTGCTGTTCCGTCAGGCCGACGTCGCCGTTGGCACCAGTCCGTGCTTTTCGTTTGATAGGTTGACGCTCCAAGACGTAATTCGCTACCAGGCATTGCTCACCTCCTTCGCAGCGGGGCACCTAGTCGCTGCTTCTCGGTGGGTCCGAGGAATGAGCCCCGTTGCTGACTGGCCCATGGCGGCGCCGCTGGAGTTCTGGCGCGGGCGGATCGCCGAGGCGCGCGGTGACCGCCCTGAAGCGCGACTCCATTACGAGCGCTTCGTCCGTTGGTGGGCGGACTGCGATCCCGAGCTCCGCCCGTGGCTGGAGGAAGGGCGCGCCGCACTGGCACGAGTCACGGCCGAAGCCCGATGAGCCTCTACGAGCCCGGATGGTACCCGATGCGCTCCACGCGAATCCGATACAGACTCTTCCCCGCCGTAATGAACAACGTCCGCTGATCCGCCCCCCGGCCAAACTTCACATTCGTCGGGGTCTCCGGCGTCGGGACATAGGCCAGCTCCTTTCCGGGCGGAGAGAAGACATGGATCCCAGGTCGGTCGCCCGGAATAGCGCAGTAGATGTTGCCGTCCCGGTCCACGCTGATCCCATCGGGCCCGACGCCCGGCGAAAAATCCACCACCGTGCGACGGAACTTGGCCGAGCCGTCCGGCGCCAGATCGTACGCGAGCAGCGCCATCCGCCCCTTCGCGACCGGCGTCTCCGGCGGGAGATCGATAAAGTTGAAAGATCCGTCATCCAGTGAGGCAACGTACATCGTGGCCTGGTCGGGAGACACGGCAATCCCGTTTGGCTTACCGACATTGGCCGCCACCAGCGAGACGCGTCCGTCCGGATCGATGCGGTACACCCCCTGCACCGGCTGCTCGATAGGCTCGTGGCCCGTATAGCGAGGATCCGTGAAGTAGATGCGCCCGCGCGCATCGAGCACGAGGTCGTTGGGAGAATTGAAGGGTCGGCCGTTGTAGAGCCCGGCGAGGATCCAGCTCTTGCCGGTCTTCATATCGGTGCGGGTGATGCGGCGGCCGCCGAACCCCGCCCCCTCCGCCACGACCATGCGGCCTTCCTGGTCGAACTCGATCCCGTTGGACATGCCGCTCGGCGAACGGAATACGCTGGCCGTCCCGGTGCGCGGATCCCAGCGCCAGATGTGGCCCGCCTGATTGCCCGATGCCTTGACGAACGTGATGTCCGAGAAATAGACCGAGCCGTCGGGCGCCTGCGCGGGACCCTCGGTGAAGAAGCCGTCGCCGAACAGCTTCTCGAGTTTGGCTCCGGGCGCCACGATGGACGGATCCTGCGCGAGCACCAGGTGCGACACGAAGACCATGAGCGTTAGCGGGATCACTTCACCTCCTTGGTGAGTTGCAGACCGGCCTCGAGCGCCGCCACGATCCGATCGACGTCGTACACGCAGCCGGACCACGTGCCGCCGCTCGCTCGCTGGAGAGCCGCCCATAGGCGGGTGTCCGCGGGCAGCGCGGGATGGGGCGCGAGGCCGGGGTGCGGGCTCCGTTGCTCGAGCAGCGCCGCACACGCGGCCGCATCGAGCGGTTGCCCCGCCGCTCCCACGAGGTTGACCGAACCCGTGAGCGTGGCGCGGTCGATCACGATCTCGATCAGGTCGTCGTCCTGCACTCGGCCGATCGGGCCGCCGTGCAGCGCCTCCGGTCCGATGTGGCCCACGCACGCGCCACTCGAGAAGCCGGAAAACCGCCCGTCGGTGAGGAGCGCGACGTGCTTACCCCAGGGGAGATAGCGGAGCGCGGTGGTGATTTGCGCGGTCTCCTGCATCCCCGTGCCCGCAGGCCCGGTGCCGATCAGCACGATCACGTCTCCCGGCCGGATCGGGCGCTCGGTCGCTCCTTTTACCGCCCGGATCGCGTCCCGCTCGTCGACGAACACGCGGGCGGGCCCTCGGTGGCGGTAGACCTGATCGTCTCCCACGATGGAGGGGTCGAGCGCGGTGGCTTTGATCACCGCTCCCTCGGGTGCCAGATTCCCGACCGGGAACACCACGGTACTGCTCAACCCGGCGCGGCGCGCGGCGTCGGGACCCATGATGACGTCGTCGGGAGCGATCGCCGCCGCGGCGGCGAGCCGCCCGCGCGCCTCGCGGCGCCGCTCGCTCTCCGCCCACCAGTCGAGCGTCGCGTCGAGGGTGTCGCCCGTCGCCGTGAGCACATCGCCGTGCAACAGCCCCATGCGGCGCAGGTGCAGCATCACCTCCGGCACGCCGCCCGCCATGAAGACCTGCACGGTGGGATGACCGCGCGGGCCGTTCGGCAGGGCATCGACCAGGCGCGGCGTGGCCCGATTCACGCGGATCCAGTCGTCCAGCGTGGGCGGCCGGAGCCCGGCCGCGTGCGCGATCGCCGGAATGTGCAACAGCAGGTTGGTCGACCCGCCGAACGCCGCGTGCACCAGCATCGCGTTCTCGAGCGCGTGCTGGGTCAGGATCCGCGCGATCGGAATCCCCAGCGCGTGCAGCCGCAGCAGGGCGAGGGCCGTGCGCGGGCCCAGCTCGAGCCACGCCGGCTCGCCCGAGGGCGCCAGCGCGCTGTGCGGCAGCGCCAGGCCGAGTGCCTCCGCCACGACCTGCGACGTGGCCGCGGTCCCGAGGAACTGGCATCCGCCGCCCGCGGACCCGCACGCGCGGCACCCCATGGTGGCCGCATAGTCGAGGCTCACCAGGTCCCGCGCGAACCGGGCGCCCAGGCTCTGCACCTGCCCCGCGTCTTCGGCCCCGACTGCCGGGAGCGTGACGCCGCCGGGAGCGATCACGCCCGGCAGCTTTCCGCATCCCGCGAGCGCGAGCATCGTCGCGGGCAGCCCCTTGTCGCACGTGGCGATGCCCATCACGCCCGACGCCGTGGGGAGGGAGCGGATCAGCCGGCGCATCACGACGGCCGCGTCGTTGCGGTAGGGCAGGCTGTCGAACATCCCCGTGGTCCCCTGGGTCCGCCCGTCGCAGGGGTCGCTGCAGTACGCCGCGAAGGGGATCGCCCCCGCCGCGCGCAGCGTCTCGGCCGCCGCCCGAACCAAGAGCCCAATCTCCCAGTGCCCGGTGTGGTATCCCAGCGCCACCGGGCTCCCGTCCTCGCCCCGCAGGCCGCCGTGGGTGCTGACGATGACGTACTGCGGGCCGTCGAGCGACGCGGGGTTCCAACCCATGCCCACGTTCTGCGTCAGGCCGAATACGTTGCCGCTCGGCTCCTCGCGCAGCATGTCCGCGGTGAGGGGGAGCCGGCCCGCGGGGCCGTCACCGGCGAGCCGACCGGCGGCGACGGCGCTGGCCGTGCCGAGGACGGCATCGAGTGGCAGCACAGCGAGCTTGGTGTGCATGATCACAACGTTGCGGCGGCGGGCGGCGGATCGCCAGCGACATGTAGGGGCGCAGCATGCTGCGCCCCTACATCGATGATGACCGGACTCTTACGCCGCTGCCGCGGCGGGCGCGGGCCCCGCGTCTACCAACCGCTTGGTGACGGGCTCGATCCGGAAGTTGAGCCCTTCCAGGGTGCGGGATCCGAGCAATACGAGATCGCCGGGCTCTCCGAACACCACCTCGTCCCCCGCCCGCTTCCCCGCCACGTAGACGGATACCCCGCCCGTCCACCGTTCCAGAATTGTTCCGTCGGCCTGACGGAAGCGCCACTTGTTGTTGCGCTCGACGCCTAACGACTGGAGAATCTCCGCCGGAACCCATGATAATTCGGCCCCGGTATCCACCAGGACGGATCTCAAGGTGCGTCGCTCACCCGGGCGGGCCGGATTCTCGATCTCAATGTCTACGCGGAAGCTCCCCATGTCGTCGGGCATAGTAGCTCCTGAGGTCACGCCGAGTAGTACCATATCGTTGCGGGGGGTGTCAATGCTTGACGTGAGCTCTGCATTACACGACGCCGTAACCGTAGGGGCGCAGCATGCTGCGCCCCTACATCGATACACGGCCAGGCCACCTTTCCAGTGTCAGAAACGTCAGAATACGCAGTGCTACCGAAGCGGCACCAGCAGCGCGAGCACCACCGTCGTCACCATGCTGGTGATGCCGACCACTGCGAGCACGGGAGTCCAGGACTTGAAGGTCTCGAGCTCCGTCACTCCTCCCATCTTCGAGAACAGCCAGAACCCGCTGTCGTTCATCCACGTCCCGACGAGCGACCCGCTGGCGATCGCGGTCGCGACATATACGGTGTGAAAGGGAAGACCGCGACCGTTCGCGGGCAGCATGGCCGCCAGCATCGCGGCGGTCGTGATCATCGCGACCGTGCTCGAGCCCTGGGCGATCTTGATCAGGCTCGCGACGCCGAACCCGAGGAAGAGAAAGATCAGGCCGGAGCCCGTGCCGGCTGCCTTCCCGACGAAGGCCCGCTCGATCACGGGCCCGATCTGTGCGGCCTGCAGCGCGACCCCGAATGCCCCGCTCGCTGCAATGATCAGGATGATGAACCCGGCGCCCATCAAAGATGTGTCCACCATTTCCGCGAGAGCGGCCCGGCTCACTCCGCGTTGCCGCGCATACACCCACATGGCTACAGAGGCGGCTACGAGCATCGCCAGATTGGGGTTCCCGACGATTGCCGTGTAGGGCGCAAGAGCCGACCACTGCGCGACGTGCCCTCCCGGACGGGCCGTCATGGACAGGACCACCGTGTTCGAGGAAATCAGCAGGACGGGCAGGACGATGGGCAGGAGTGAGACGACGAGACCGGGCAGTGGCTCGGTCGCTGCCGGCGCCGCGCCCGCGGCCTGTGGCACGACGGGCATGCGGCGGTCCACCCATCCGGCGAACAGCAACCCCGCCGCGGCCGCGGGCAGCGCCACGACCAGGCCGACCAGGACCATGGTTCCCAGGTCCACGCCCAGGGTACCGGCGACCGCCAGCGGTCCGGGAGTGGGCGGGACCAGCGTGTGCGTCGCCCCGGCGCCGGCCGCAATCGCCAGGAGGTACTTGAGATAGTAGCGGTTGGTGCGAGTGTACCCCGAGCGGGCCAGGGGGACCAGCAGATAGAAGACCGTGTCGAAGAACACGGGGATCGACAGCACGTACCCCGTGGGCTGTCCATCATCGCTTTCCCGGCGATCGCCGCCAGGGCGATGACGATCCCGATCGTGCCTGCCGTGCGGCCGAAGCCCTCTGCTACGCGAGCGATCTTCACCGCGGGCTCACCGGGGGCAAGCAGGCTGACCACGATCGCGGCGGTGACGAGCGCCAGGAACGCGTTCAGGCGGAGCCCGAGGATCCCCGCGAGGATCGTGGCCATTCCCACCAGCAGGATCAGCAACGGATGCATGGGCGCCAGCAGGTTGAAGGAGCGTGCGGGCCTCGACGGGCACCCCTACTTTACAGCCCGTGATCGTTGCCCGCTCGCTCGGCGTCACCGGGCTCGTGGTGTGTTTCCTGGCGCGCCTCGCCGCCCAGGGCGAGCGACCGCCCTTGCTCGTATGGGGCGGCGACGCCGAAGGCGGAGCGCCGTTCGTGGAAGCCGACCCGGCCGATCCCTCGCAGGTGCGCGGTTTCGACGTGGAGGTGGCGGAGCGCATCGCCCGTGGGCTGGGCGGGGGCCGCACCGCCCGGTTCCTCCAGGTCCAGTGGTCCGCCATCGATCAGTCCGTAGAACGCGGCGACTTCACCATCGGGCTCTCCGGCGTGGAGGACACGCCGACCCGCCGCGCTCGCCACGCCGTCACGATCCCCTACTTCGAGTTCCGCGAGGTGCTGGCCGTGCGGAGCCAAGACCGTGACCGGGTCCATGGCCTCGCGGACCTCCGCGGCCGGCGCGTGGCGACACTGGGCGCCACTATCGCCTACGACCTGCTGCTCGCCGGGCGCGAGTCGACCGGGGTGATTCCCGTCTCGTACGACGACGATGTGCACCCCTACTCGGACCTCGTCGCGGAGCGCGTGGACGCGGTGCTGCTGGATCACATCATCGCGCAGCGCGCCCTGCGCCGCCGGGGTGGGACCGGGTTCGTCATCCTCCCGCAACCGGTCGCCGTCGGCCACTACGTGGGCGTGCTCGCCCGGGCCGACTCCGCGCTGCGCGACTCGGTGGACGCGGTGCTGCGCGAGGCTATGCGCGACGGCACCCTCGAGCACATCTTCCGTCGCTGGAGCGTGTGGGACGCGAGTCAGGGCGCCCTGTTCGATCGGATCCTCCGGTCCGGCGCAATCACACCGACCGCCGGGCCCTCCCCCGCCCCCGCCCCTGTCCCCGCGGCCCGGGCGGTCACAGCCTATTTCCCTTCTCTCGCCCGCGCCGCAGGAGTAACGGCGGTCATCTCGGTGCTGTCTATGGCACTCGCGGTGGCCGTGGGGCTCGGGTTGGCGTCGGGCCGCCTGTACGGCCCGGGGGGACTGCGGGCGGCGACCACGGTATACATCGAGGTGGTTCGCGGCACGCCGGTGCTGCTCCAGCTGTTCGTCATCTATTACGGGTTGGCGGGGGTCGTCCGCCTGCCGGCGTTCCTCGCGGCCGTCCTGGGCCTGGGGTTGAACTACGCGGCGTACGAGGCGGAGATCTACCGCGGCGCGCTCCAGGCGGTGTCGTCCACGCAGCTCGAGGCGGCGCGCACCCTGGGCTTCTCGGAGGCACAGATCCTGCGCCTGGTGCGCGGGCCGCAAGCGCTGCGCTACGCGCTCGCTCCGATGACCAACGACTTCGTCGCCCTGCTCAAGGACTCCTCGCTCGTCTCGGTGATCACGGTCGTCGAGCTGACCAAGCAGACGGCAATCTATGCGACGAACGTGGGGAGCTGGATCGTTCCCGGCGCGCTCTGCGCCGTCGTGTACCTGGCGATGTCGCTCCCGTTGGCGCAGCTGGCGCGCCGGCTGGAGCGCCGTTGGGGAGCCCCCTGAGCGTGGCGACCGCGCTCCTGGTGATCGACCGGCTCTGCGTCCGCTACGACACGCGGGACGTGTTACGGGCGCTCTCCCTGGAGGTGGCGCGGGGCGAGGTCGTGGCGCTGATGGGCCCCTCGGGCGTGGGCAAGACGACGGCGCTCCGGGCGGTGGCCGCGCTCCAGCCGTTCCACGACGGCCGCATCGTCGTCGACGGGGAGGTGCTCGTCCCGGGGCCGGTGCCGCCGGAGTCGCGGCTGCAGGCGTTGCGGCGTCGGGTGGGGCTCGTGTTCCAGGGCCACGCGTTGTTCGAGCACCTCACCGCGCTCGACAACGTCACGCTCGCGCTGCGGCACGTCCTGGGCCGGAGCCGCGCGGAGGCTGAGGCGGTGGCGATGGAGCTGCTGGCCTCACTCGACGTCGGCACGCGCGCCAGCGCCTGGCCGCGACAGCTCTCGGGCGGCGAAGCGCAGCGCGTGGCGATTGCGCGGGCGCTCGCACCCGATCCTCCGTTGCTGCTCATGGACGAGCCGACGGCGGCGCTCGACCCGGCACGCCGCGGCGCGCTGGGCGAGGCGCTGCGGCGGCTCGCCAAAGGGGGGCGGGGCTTGCTCGTGGCGACGCACGATGCCGAGTTCGCGCGAGCGCACGCCGATCGCATCGTGAGGCTGTTGCCGGGGGAGGTCGCGGGCCGCGGCTGAGATAGAGGCGCCGCTCACGCTCCAAGAAACTCCGCGTGCACGAACTCGCCTATCCGGACGTCGTGCACGGTGCCTCAGTATGACGCACACTCGCGAAGACGGCCATTGGCACGCGGTGCGGTGTCGCGGACGCGCCACGCATTGCGGTCCTGCCGCACGACGCGCCGAATGACCGGTTCTTGTCAAGGACGACAACCGTTTGTTGTAAAACTAACGTACATATGTTATAGCTCACCACTGAATCTCCCGTCACGTCAGGAGGTCATATGCGTGTGGTCACGCTCGTGGCGTTTCTCCTTGGCTGCAGTGAGGGTCCGGATGCCGTCGCGCCCGCTGGGCGCGCGGTCCCCCCGCCCGCCGGAGATCTCATCGCGGGTCCGCCGGTGAGCGTCCCCGCGCAAGGCCAGTACATCTTTCGACACTGGACCTTCGGCGACGAGCCGTTCTGGACCGACACGCTGCACTTGAACGAGGTGATTGAGACCGGCGTGTCGCCGGCGACGGCGCTCGCGGTGGGTCTCAAGGTCGATGCGGCGCCGCTGCCGCCCGGCTTCCTGGCGGGTGCGGATCTCACCAGTCCGGCGACGACGGTCGAGCTGCTCCGCCGAGACGCCGTGCTGGGCGTCGAGGCCCAGGTCACCGCCGACCGGCATATCAAGCGGCTCGGCATCACGTGCGCCCTGTGCCATTCGACGGTCGACAACTCGGTGGCGCCCGGGGTGGGGCGGCGGCTCGACGGGCTGCCGAACCGCGACTTGAACGTCGGGGCGATCGTCGCCCTCTCGCCCGTCCTGCCGGCGGCCGTCAAGGCGGTGTTCAATTCGTGGGGTCCGGGGAAGTACGACGCGGAGTTCAACCGGGACGGCATCAACAGTCCGGTCGTGATCCCCCCCGCCCTCGGCTTGCGCGGCGTCGCCCTCGAGACCTACACCGGCGAAGGGCCGGTCAGCTATTGGAACGCCTACGTCGCCGTCACCCAGATGCACGGGCACGGCTCGTTTTCGGACCCCGGGCTCGGAATCTCCATCCAACAGACTCCCGACCGCGTGACGCCCGTGCTCCCGGTGCTGCGAGCGTATCAGCTGAGCCTGAACGCATCACCACCGCCGGCCGGCAGCTTCGATCCGGCAGCCGCGGAGCGGGGGAAGGTGGTCTTCACGTCGACGGGCCGGTGCGCGAGCTGCCACCTGCCGGCGATGGCCTTCACGGACGTAAATCTCGGCGTCCTGCACGATCCGTCCGAAACGGGCATGAATCCGGTGCGCGCGAGTCGCCTCAAGAATCATAAGTACCGGACCACGCCGCTCCGGGCCCTGGTGCAGCACCCACCGTATTTCCATGACGGCAGCGCCGCCACGCTCGCGGAGGTCGTCGAGCACTACAACCGCGTCCTGGGACTCGGGCTCTCGGACGCGCAAAAGGCGGATTTGGTCGAATACCTCAAGTCGCTGTAGGCCGATCGGACTGTACAGGCGGCCTGGTCGACGCATGTACTCTTGCGCTGGAGGTACCTATGCGCCTCAACATCGGTCATCGATTCACCGGCGTCACGCTAGCGGCCCTGATCGTCGGCTGCTCGGACGCCGGCACGCCCACCCAGCTCCACCCGGGGTCCATGGCTCCGGCGTTCCAGCAGACCCAGAACCAGGTAGGTGACGCCGAGTTTGGGTTCACCGCAGGTTGGCTGCAGGGGCAGACGGTCCAGTTCTTTTATCACAAGCCGTTCTTCTGCCGGACGCCGGTCGAGGACGGGAACGCGGTCGGCTCCACCACCGCGTGCGAGGTCGGCTCGGATGGGACCGTCGACCCGCGGCTCGGAAGCATTCCGATCCTCTATGTGATGACGCCGATCGGCTTCCGGCCCGCCGAGTCGACGCTGCAGTGCCCGATGGTCGGCCACTGCAT
>WNEP01002714.1_pt1 | contig 11406 bp, 12 predicted proteins | sample 5399961 | NCBI WGS metagenome assembly WNEP01 (sample SAMN13153329, study PRJNA577476) | soil metagenome | isolation source: 20 cm grassland meadow soil pre-rain plot 5 | place: USA:California | collected 2015-09-08 | reverse complement strand
ACAGTCCCAACCGGAACGCCTGAGGGTAATTGGACGATCGCAAGGATTGAGTCGAGATTCAGCTTTCCCGAAACCGGAACCCCGATAACAGGTTTCGTCGACAATGATGCCACGAATCCCGGTAGAGCCGCGGAGAGACCTGCGATCGCGATAAACACATCAGCTTTCGAAGTCTCAACATACTTGTCAAGTTCCTTATGATTCCGATGACTAGACAGAACCTTCGTCTCGTACGGGACTCCGAGTTTGTCCAGAATGGTCTCAGCTTTCTTTGCGATCTCTCGGTCGCTCTCGGATCCCATGAGAATGCTGACGCTTTTTGTCAATGATGACACCGTATCACGCGGGACTCCGTGACGACCATGTCTACTGGTACATCAAATTGATCCCGCGGCACCTTGCCGATGAGTTGCATGTTGAAAGCCAAACCGGCAGAACGGACGTGTGGGGGCAGGTTCTTGATGACTCGGTCAAAGTATCCTCGCCCCCAGCCCAGCCTGTAGCCTTCACGGTCCCAGACGATGCCTGGAACGAAGATCACGTCCACAGTATCAAGACTGACCGGATGGACATTCTCAGGTTTAGGCTCAAGAATGCCGAACGTGCCAGGCGCCAGTTCGCTTCCCAAGTCTTTGATCTCAGAGAAGAATAGTTCTATGTCTCCCTTCTTTACGACTGGAACAAGCACGCGTTTTTCCTGGTTAAGAGCCGCTCGGATCAAGGGTCTAGTGTTGACCTCGCTGTCCTTGCTCACATAGCAGGCTATTCCTCTGGCCCGAACAAATTCGTGGAGATGCAATACTTGATCGATAATGTCTTGGCTCTTCTGCTCAATCTCTCCGATTGACTGGCGATCTCTCAAACGAAGCATGTACCGTCTGAGATTCTCTTTCTCGACAGCGATCTGAGCCTCGGTCAAACCATCACACCAGTTCACTGAACAGCAAAGCTACAAAACAGGAATAGTCTCGCGTATGATCATGCCCGTTGCATCTGAAGATACTCGCTATCGATCATACCGCCGGACTTGATGTACAACAAGGCTCCCGGTGCAAGACTGTCCAAGTATGAGAAGGTGTACACGGTCATCTTTTGCTGACCCAGCGTCTTCGCCCAGTTTGAGACTTCGTTCATGAGTATTCGACCGTAACCTTTTCCCCGATATTCAGGAAGCACGTATGTTCCTCGAAAACGCGCATCCCCTGTCTTGTAATAGTCAGGTATGAGACCTGTAAATCCGACCAGCTCCTCCCCAACATGACCGGATAGCCATCGCTCTCCTCTCTTCAGACCATCTCTGAAATTGTGAGCGACAGCTTCCTCGCCTCCCTGTTCCTCCGTTCGCCAGTCCCAGTAGGGACGGATAGACTCAACAAATCTCTCCTCAATTTCTCGAGCCGTCTTTTCAGCCACTTCGTTAATCTCGACACGTTTACTCAGCGAGTGTGAAGCGTCCCTCAGGTCCCATGTAATCCGAAAGTCCCTCCGCAAAGGCTTGAACCCGAAGCCCTTGTAAACATCAACATAGGGTTGAATCGCCGGCGTCGTGGCTCGCAAGAACTCGGCCCGTCTCGACTCTACATGTTCGAGGGCTCTGCCTAGCAGCTTCTCTACCACGTCAATTCTCGACATCGCGTGTTTCGCAGCGAGATATCTGATGACGAGCCAATTTTTCCGGGGCAGACTTGTAACAGCTACACATCCAACATCTGAGCCCTTCTCTCTGGCGAGAAAACAGCCATCCGGATCGAACGCGTCAGAAGAGATGAGGTTCTTTGTTCCGGGTTGGTCTAGAAATTGGCCGAGAGATTCGCCGAGAATATTGAGAAGAACATCATGTTCGTCCGATCCTATGGATCTCAGAGTCATATCCGACAATGATTGTTGTCTCCTATCCGCCCTTTGTCTGGAGGGTGGCTGCTTGGACTGTGTTCTCTAGCAAGCATGCGACTGTCATGGGCCCTACTCCTCCAGGGACGGGGGTAATGAACCCCGCTAGTTTGCTGACAGCTTCAAAATCCACATCCCCGCGGAGTTTCCCTTCGACTCGCGTCAGACCCACATCTACAATAGCCGCTTTGGGCTTAACGTGTTCTGGTTTGATCTGGAAGTTCTCTCGTCCGACCGCGCTGACAAGGATGTCAGCTGTCTTTGTTATCTGAGCGAGATTTGGGGTTTTCGAGTGGCATATCGTTATGGTCGCGTCCCTGTTGAGAAAAAGGTTCGCGAGGGGCCTGCCAACCAGTGTTGTTCGATTGATGATGACTGCTCGCTGCCAGGCAATAGGCACCTTGTAATGGGACAATAGTTTGATAATTCCCTTAGGAGTGCAAGGCACGAGTTCTTCCTTGCCAGCTGCCAACTTTCCCTGGTTGATCGGGTGGAGTCCATCTACGTCCTTGTAGGGAATTGTTCTCTCAATCATTCTATCCTCATCAAAACCGCGTGGCAGGGGAAGCTGGACAAGGATCCCGTGGACTCTGGGACTGGTGTTCAGCTGGCCGAGCAGAGCTTCAAGCTTGTCTTGAGGTGTATTGGCAGGCAGGTGATGGTTCTCGGACTGAATTCCAACTTCGTCGGCGGCCTTGTGTTTCCCTCTGAGATAGCTAGAGCTGGCAGGATCATCTCCGACCTGAATGGTCGCGAGGAACGGCTTGATACCCCGCTTCGCTAGCTGTCCAACTTGGAGTGCGACCTGTTGCTTGAGCTCAGAGGCAACCAGCCTACCACCTAGAATTATGGGAGTCAAGTCTTGAGCAGGACTCTCCTCCCTTCGATATTCAGCAGATCTTCAGCTCGGACTGGGACGTGGGCTTGGAGGATTATTGGCCCTGCATCCACTTCCTTTGCGACGAAATGGACGGTGGCTCCTGAGACCTTCACTCCATGTTCCAACGCGCGTTTCTGCGCTTCGAGGCCGGGGAAAGCAGGAAGCAGCGCTGGGTGCACATTCATGATTCGGTTATGATAGTGGTCGACGAATTGTGGGCTGAGGATTCGAAAGTAGCCTGCAAGAGCGACGAGACCGTCTTCGGGAGTAACACCGCGAGCTTCCAAAGCGGCGATAGTCTTCCGATCGTACTCGGGGTCCATCTTTGGCAGGCCCTTATCGTCAAGGACAACCGTTGGCACGTCGTGTTTCCTGGCTATCTCAAGCGCTCCGACGCTTGGCTTGTTACTGACGACAACACTCACCCGACCCTTCGTGATGTACTTTCCATCAACGGCGTCCAAGATCGATTCTAGATTGGAACCGCGTCCCGAAACCAGGACACCAATAGGAACCAAGACTATCTCCCGGCTCCAGTCCGGCTCTTTCTAAGATATGCGGTCTTTTGTCGACGAGAATCTAGTGCGATGTCGAAAGCAATCACTCGGATAGACGCGAAGCCAAGAAACTTCCGCGCATCTTTCTTGAGTATCGTGCGGTCTTTCCTATCTCCGATTCCCTTGTACGTTTTGATGGCTGACTCGATAACCCGTTTCCAGCGCGATGGGAGTCTCTTCAAAGCCCACCTAGCCGCGCCCAACTTCGACACAACGATACCTCCTATCTTGAATTCGTAGACGAGCCTACAGAGACTGAGGACTGACCACCAGGGGTCACTGTCAATGATCTTCCTCGCGTAGATCAGTTGTCGATAAAGTGCGCTTCTGATTTCTGGCCAGCTTGCTCGTGAGAAGATTCTGCTAGCCCTAGGCCCGTAGAGTCGAATGTATGCCGAGCGAGCGAAATGTTCTCGGTGGATGGCCCACGCATCGTCGGAGCCTCCGCGATGGATTCTGCCGTGGGCTCCGTAGACAAGTTTTCTCGGACTCTCCTGCTTTCGTGCCGTGGCGGATGGAGTGTAGAATCCGTCCAGCTTACTTCCGAACTCGAACCTGGCGGCCAAAGCCCGATGTAGACGATCTAAGCCCTTGATCTCTCTCGCATGGAGAGATCGACGAGTTACAACGTAGAAGTCCATGTCTCCAGCCCTAGGTTCGAATTCCGGAAATGCTATGGACCCGTGCAGGTACGCGCCCGTGAGGTTACTACCAAGACTCGTCAGCAGCCCCTCTCGATAACCCTCGACTAGATGCTTGATGTCTGGTGGGAGACTGTCGAGTCGGGAGGTCGAGAGTCAGCACTCCATTCCATTTTACTCGGCTTTCGGTCCATGGAAGCCGTTTCTGATTTTGTCTGCAATTCTCCTCATCTCTTCTGTGGGAATATCTTTGACGTTCTGCGCGCTCACGAATTCTCCATGACCATCTCCTGGAAACCTCGGGATCACATGGACGTGCGCGTGTGGCACGCCCATTCCTCCAATATCAGCGACTACCCACTCCGTGTTCATCGACTTCTGAAGAGTCTTCGCGATCATGAGAACTGTCTCGAAATATCTTCCAGCTTCCGGGACATCCCAGACCCAGCGATGATGCTTCTTCGGGGAGACCAGCGTGTGTCCGGGGTTTAGCGGTCGAATGTCGAGGAAGGCGATGAAATTCTCGTCCTCAAAGATCAAGTAAGAGGGAAGTTCTTTTCGTACAATCTTACAGAAGATGCAGTCTTGCATTCTGTCTCACGTTTTGATGGGTTCTAATTGTCTACGACGTATCTGACCGCTTCCGATATCAGTTCGGTAGTGCATTCCTCCAAAGTGGACCGACTTGCCTATGACCGAATAGGCGTCTTTGCGTGCTGACTCTACGCTTGGTCCTGTTGCGGTCACATTGATGACCCGTCCGCCCGCGGTTACGAGTTCCCCGTTTGAGTTTCTGGCAGTTCCTGCGTGAAATACGACAATGTTGCTACTGGCTGAGGGTCGAAGCGTAACTGGGTCTCCCGTTGAGGGATTTTCTGGATATCCTCTGGATGCGAGGACAACTACTACGGACGCGGATTTGGAAGATTCTGGTATCGGCGGTCTGTCCGAGTTGGCTGCAACGGCGCTAAGGTGTGCGAAGAGTCCGCCCTTTACTAGTGGTATTATTCCCTGAGCTTCAGGATCTCCGAAGCGGGCGTTGAACTCCAACACGTACGGGTCTTCGGTCCCGTGCTTGACGATGACATTCAGGTATACAACCCCCTGGAACGGAGCACCCTCCTTCGCCAGTGCCGCGACCGCGGGGTCCAGAATCTTCTTCCTGACCTTCTCGACGAGCGACTGGGTCACTGAGGGGACTGGAGTGTAGACGCCCATGCCTCCGGTGTTAGGTCCAGAGTCACCGTTGAAGGCTGGCTTGTAGTCCTGAAAGATGGGCGCTAACCATTGGACCCGATCTGCCGAAACGGTTGCGGTGAAGCTGGCCTCCCATCCGTCGATGAATTCCTCCATCACGATTCGCTTGGGCTCTCGTACTAGTTCCCGTTGAACCGCGGCTTCAGCCTCGCGCCTATCTCTTGTAACAGTCGTTCCTTTACCCGCTGCAAGTCCGTCTGCTTTGATCACCCACGGAGGGCCGAGAACGTCGAGAGCTCTGTTCGCTTTGTTCTTGTCTATGAAAGTCTCCCAGTGTGGTGTTGGTAGGGCGTATCTGGTGCAGAGGTCTTTGGCGAAGCTCTTTGAGGTCTCAATACGAGCAGCTTGCCTGTCGGGTCCGAAAATAGCAAGATTCTGTTTTCTGAATGTGTCGACTATTCCCCCGCCCAACGGAGCCTCAGGTCCGACGACAGTTAGGTCGATTGCATGTGTGGTCGCGAACGAGGCGAGCTCATCAATATTGGTCGAGTTAATTGGGACGCAGGTGGCGATTTCGGCAATGCCTGGATTGCCCGGGGCCGCGTAAATCTCCTCGACGTCCCGATCCTTCGAGAGCGCCCAAGTGAGAGCGTGCTCTCGGCCGCTGCTTCCGACGATGAGGATCTTCATACGGCTACAAGTCGGATCGAGTGTCAGGCCTTCATTTCTTCTCGGGTCCGAAGCACCGGGTTCTTCTTCAATCCAAGATACTCACCTGTCACACAGGCGAAGCACATTTCGCTCCGTTTGAGCCCGATTCCCTTGCTCAGTCCTTCGATATCATTGTAGCCGAGACCATCGACGCCGATCTCGTTCCCAACCTTCGTGTTCAATTCTGGAATCGACAATACGTCGCCATCAACCTTGGTCGCCAGTAGTTCACCATGTGTTGGAAAGTCGATGCCCATGTAGCATGGGTGGCGTATGGGTGGAAAGGTCACGACCATGTAGACCTTCTTGGCGCCTGCGTCGCGCAATGCCCGTACGATGTTCTTGCTGCTGGTCCCCCGTACTATGCTGTCGTCGACCACGATGACGTTCTTCCCGTCGACTACGGGTCTGATGGTTATGATCTCCCTGACGATCTCTTCCCGACTCTCGTCGGTGGGCTCGATGAAGCTCCTGAGGCTTCCCTTCCTTCGATACCGGTCTTTCATCAAGCCCTCTTCCATAGGTATCCCACTCTCTTCCGAATATCCAAGGGCGGCTGGTCGAGCGGAGTCGGGGACTGGTATCACAACGTCTGCCTTGAACGGATACTTCCGAGCAAGGACCCGACCCAATTGCCGTCGGGCTTCGTAGACATAATGGTCCTCGATCTTGCTACTTGGATGCGCGAAGTACGTGTATTCAAACGCACAGTGATGGTGAGGAGATTCTGCAAACTTCGTGACTGTCAAACCGTCTTGGTTGAAACGGATAAGTTCTCCCGGCTGAACGTCCCGAACAAGCTCGGCGTGCAGAGCCGTCAGGGCGCAGCTCTCTGAGGCCACAATGTTCGTCCTAGTTTCTTCGTCCCAACCCAAGCACAGTGGTCGAAAGCCTGACTCGTCCCTGGCGGCGAGCACCTCGCCCTCGTGTGTGACAATGACGAAGCTGTAGGACCCGCTGATCTCTTTGGCGAGCCGGGTAAAGGCTCGTGTCCAGTCATGTTCTCGACGATAGTGCTGGAGTAACCTATATCCCGCCAGCTTGGTATCCGAGTTTGAGTCTACGATCGGAAACTCGCCCTTGACGAGGGGCTCCATATCCTCCGTGTTGGCGATGGTCCCGTTCTGGGCAATGGCAAACTCTCCATGAATATCCAACGGGTGAGCATTCTCGAGGTTCGTTCGTCCCCGAGTGGAATAGCGAATGTGTCCGATGCCTCGGTTACTCTCCAAACGCAGGATTTTCCGAGCATTGGCCGCGGCTCCTACACCGATCAGTCCCATGCCTTTGATGATGGGCTCGTTAGGAGTTGCCAGCCCCCAGGATTCCTGGCCTCTGTGCTGAAGAGCCGCTAGTCCTTTGACGATTCGCTCGGCGACGGGTTCATTCTTTAACGAATAGATTCCGATGACTCCGCAATGTTCCCTTACTGAGCGGCTTCCATCTTCGGCGTCGATTTGTGGAGTCTGGATTCGCTCCGGGCGAGCGAGGGCACGATCCTTCGCCCTGACAATGGGATCGGTATCGAAGCCCCTCAGGTTCAATTACAATCCTGTATCAATTTCAGGCCTCGTATAGGTCTTTCTTGACACGATCATCTAAATGGGGGTTCAGCCGCCTATCTTTCGGAAGATCTCGGCAACTCGTTCTTTTTTTCTAAAAGTCTTCTGATTTTGGCTCTCGTTTCTTTCGATTTGGTCGGTTTTCAATATTCACGTGGCAGAGTCCATTGTCTTGGATAGAGTCTTGGACCAGGCTTCGGCCGCGACTGACAATGGGATTGTAATGAAAGGGTCTTCGTGGGACTCGAGTTCGATTTTGCTGCCTTGAACTCTACCTATCTTGGCGGCCTTAATCCTCGCGGCCCTCAGTCTGCGCACTATGCGGGGAGTGTTTCTCGGCCGTGACTCCAAGATGAATCTAGGCTTCGATTCTGAAAACAATAACTGAGCAATATTTGTCGTCTTGGTTGGGACCTTGTCCAGATTTACCGTGAATCCTTTCTGGCCTTGAATGGCCATTTCTGCCAGACTTACGGCCAGTCCCCCTTTGGATATGTCGTGAGCGGCTTCGACCACTCCGCTTTCAATCACCTTCGTGACGGTTCGTAGAAGCTGTCTCTCTATTTCCAGATCGACCTTCGGCACCCGTCCACCTACTAGTCGCTGAACGCTCTCATAGTACTCGCTTCCGCCAAGTTCTGGGAAAGTTGCTCCGACGATCAGTAGGTCATCTCCCTCCTTGGCAAGAGCCGACTCAATCTTAGGGGCTCTGGCATTCCGGAGTCCTAACGCCGCAATTACGGGCGAAGGTTTGATGGCAGTTCTTGTCTGAGTGTCTTCATTGTAGAAACTGACCTTTCCTCCAACACACGGGACCCGTGTAGCCTTGAGATAGTCTCGGATAGCCCGTATTGCTTCTTTGAAGGTCCAGAAGACTTCTGGGTTGCCAGGGTCGCCGTATTGAAGGTGGTCGACAACGGCGATTGGCTCGGCCCCTGCAGCGACGAGGTTGGAGAAAGCCTCGCTGAGAATTCCGACCGTTCCAAAATATGGGTCTAGGTAGACTTGTTTGCTGTTGCCATCGGTCGTAATTGCCAGTGTTCGGCTGTTGGGAAGTCTTAGGATGGCGCTGTCTGCTTGTCCGGGTTTGATGATTGTTCTTAGTCCTACTTCGAAATCGTACTGGCGGTAGATCCATGCTCGACTGCAAATGTTCGGGCTGCCAAGGAGCGCTAACAGGGTAGCGTTGAGGTCCTCGGGAATCGTAGGCTCAGGAGCGTCGGCTAAATCGTCAATGTAGGAGGGCTTTCTACTGGACCGTGGAGACAAAGGTGCTTCTGCGACAAACTTGGCAGGGGCCTCCGCAACCACCTGGTTTTGATGCCTGATGTGGAGTATTCCGTCCTTTGTGAGATGGCCGATGGGTGAGTAGCTGAGTTCCCATTTGTCCAGGATCCGAGCGAGCTTCTCTTCATTCTTCGGCTTAACAACAACTATCATGCGTTCCTGGGACTCACTGATCATGATCTCAGCCGGGCGCATGCCGGGCTCCCGGGTCCGAACATTGTCGAGGTTGATCTCCATACCCATCCCAGCCTTCGAAGCCATCTCCGAGAGTCCACAAGCCAGACCTCCACCTCCGAGGTCTTTCATTCCCTGAACAGTGCCTTCATCCACCGCTTCTAGTAGCGCTTCGATGGTCAGTTTCTTGGTGAACGGGTCGGGGACTTGGACAGCAGATCTTTCGCTGTCCGATGTTTCTGTTAGAGTTCTGCTGGCGAAACTGGCACCTTGAATCCCATCGCGCCCGGTGCTTCCTCCTACGACATACACTAGGTCTCCCGGACGGAATGGTCCGCCGAGAACTATCTTGTCCCTTCGGCCGAGGCCGAGACATACAACGTCCACGAGACAGTTTCGTTCAAAGGACGTGTCAAACTCTACTTCGCCTCCGACGGTCGGTACTCCGATGCAGTTTCCGTACGAGCCTATTCCGCGGACTACGTTGTCGAAGAGCCAGCGACTGTGGCTGGTTTCTAGGTTGCCAAATCGAAGGGGATCGAGCAGCGCAATGGGACGTGTCCCTAGTGAGAGGATGTCCCGGACGACACCTCCGACGCCGGTGGCCGCACCGCCGTACGGGTCGATGGCGCTCGGATGATTGTGAGACTCAATGTGAAGAGTAACCACCCAACCATTTCCGACATCGATGACTCCGGCATCAGACCCGGGTCCAAGCATTACTCGAGGTCCTTTGCTGGGCAAGAGCCTCAGAAGTGGTTTGCTGGACTTGTAGCTACAATGCTCACTCCACTGCGCCTCAAGCATCGCCCACTCGACCTCGCTGGGCTCGCGACCGAGCTTCTTGACCGCATAGCGAATCTCTTCATCAGTCAGGTTCGGTTTCTGAACTTGGACCGTTGTCATTCGTCCTGTTCTCTTGCCCTGTTCATCAGGAGAACGGTTCGTGAGCCCACTATTGTTCCGGCGATGAACCCGATTATCAGCCCCAAGACGCTGTTTATGATATAGTAGCTGACGAGTCCCGCGGCAATTCCTGCAATCAGACCAGCCAGGACCGCGCGCGGAACCGGACTCGGCCTCCGACCCTCACCTGTCGAGCCACTCATGAGGTAACCGCCTCCTTCTTTGCTATCAGAGCGACACCGAGTGCTATCATGACTGCGCCATATGCTCCCCCGAAGATTCCTAGGCCAAAGTAGTAGCTGGTGCTTGACAACCCAACCAACGATACACATCCCATTATTATTGCGAAGACCCCGAGCGCGATTCTACGCCAAGAGCGGGCCTGCTCGTTCATCTTGCTGCTCGGCTCTTTTGAGATGTGTAAAAGTAGAGACCTGCCGTTATCAACGCTCCTCCCGCGAAACCTAGGAAGAAACCCTGCATGGTGAAATTTGGGCCAGACAGCAACCCAACAACAAGTCCAGCCAGTAGTCCGACGACGATAATCCCAAACACGGACGGCGGAGGAACACCGGCATATGATCCAGTTGAAGAATCTCTATTTTCTTCGGAAGAAGCGTTGAACCTTGAACTGAGAAAGCTCATTTTTAGGCTCCAGTCCCACGGAGCGCTCTAATCATAGAGTCGAAGATGACTCGACCGTCTGCTTGGTTATCTGCCGACAGCACTTCTAATGAAGCCCTTTCGGGATGCGGCATTAGACCCATCACATTACCAGTCTGGTTGCAGATGCCTGCGATATTATCGATAGACCCATTGGGATTGGCATCGTCCGTGGGTTCTCTCTCCTCATTCACATACCTGAAGACGATCTGCTGGTTTCTCTCCAGATTAGGAATTTGGTCTTTGTCGAGATAATAGCGTCCCTCATTGTGCGCTATTGGAATTACCAATAACTGTCCTCTCTCGACTCTATTGGTGAACGGCGTACGCGTGGTTTCGACTCTCAATCTAGTCCATGTGCAGACGAAGCGAAGCGTGCTATTGCGCAACACTGCTCCTGGCAGAAGTCCAGCCTCTACCAATATTTGGAATCCATTGCATATTCCTAGAACCGGCTTGCCACCCTCAGCCGCCTGCTTGACGACTCTGAGGCTGGGACTGGTAGCTGCAATCGCGCCGGCTCGGAGATAGTCGCCATAGCTGAATCCGCCGGGAAGGACGTACGCTTCATAATTGTCATGTGCCAGATCCTTGTGCCAGACAAGATCTGTCCTTGCCTTGACAACGTCCCGGAGAATTTCAAGGGTGTCTAGGTCGCAGTTGCTTCCCGGGTATTGGATTACTGCGACCTCTCCCATTACTGGGTTATCCTACTACTCTGACTTGGATTGTGTGGGCTGCTGGGTTGTAGATTCGCAGGTCATCAGAAAGCTTGCGTACAATCGCACGTGCGTCTTCCGGACTGTTGGCTTCGACGTTCATGCGTAAGAGTTTGCCTGCGCGAACACTGGTTACCTGGTTGTAGCCGCCTTTCAAAATGAGATTCTGATGTATAGTCTCCCCTTCAGGGTCTCGGGCTAGCGGCTTGTTCTCGACAA
>WNEP01001619.1_pt1 | contig 11444 bp, 8 predicted proteins | sample 5399961 | NCBI WGS metagenome assembly WNEP01 (sample SAMN13153329, study PRJNA577476) | soil metagenome | isolation source: 20 cm grassland meadow soil pre-rain plot 5 | place: USA:California | collected 2015-09-08 | reverse complement strand
CTCCAGGACGAACTGGCGAAGTTGCTCGCTCGCTACACTCCCGAGCATCCCGACGTGGTCAAGCTGAAGACGCAAATCGACGAATTGAAAAAGCACATTGCACAGGCGCCGAAGACCGCTGAGCAGAGCGGCACCACGCAGGCCTCGACGATCGTGCCTCCGCAGATCCAACAGCTCCGCGCGAAACTCCGTCAAGATGAATTGAACATTTCCGATCTGACAAAGCGGCAGGGTCAAATCCAGGATCAGATTCGCAGATTGGAAGCGCGGGTACAGGCTAGTCCCATGGTAGAACAGCAGTTCAAAGAGATAACCCGCAGTCACCAGACGGCGCTTGACTTCTATAACCAATTGCTGAAGCAACGCGACCAAGCAGCGATGGCCTCGGATCTCGAACACCGACAAGAAAGTGAACAATTTCGCGTGCTGGATCCCCCAAGCCTCCCCGATAAACCTTCTTTCCCGAAGAAGTTGTATTTCGCAGGCGGAGGGTTGGGCGCGGGGTTTGCTCTAGGCCTAGGGCTAATGTATCTGATCGCCCTCACCGACAAATCGATGCACACGGAAAGAGATGTGGAGCTGTGCCTGAAATTGCCGGTCCTGGCGATGGTGCCCATGCTTGAGGTGGCAGGGAATGGAAGCCGCGGCGCGGCGCGCTCCGGCCGTGTCTTTGACAAGATGAACGCAGCGAACTGAGTGAGCTAGAGGCAAAGGATAAGTCTTTAGGGGAGACCATGAGTCGGATTCATGAGGCCTTGAAAAAAGCGGTCGAAGAGCGAGTGTCGCACCTTTCTGTCGGAGAATCCCTTAATTTGGCTGCTATTGCTGGAAGCATGCAAGCGCCCGCAGTACCAGCGCGCCAGGTGGCTGAGCAGCCGGCGCGGGTCACGCCACCGCCACCGTCTGAGGCGGGTGCGTTTCTTCGCTTCGATGATCTGGTTAAGCGTTGCGCCCATCCAACGTGGAAGCCCGATATGCGCTTCAGCTTGTTTCACCGAACGGACGACGACGCGAAGATTGGCACGGAGCGCTTCAGGACCCTGCGTTCTCGCCTTTATCAAATTGCGGCAGCGAAGCAGCTTCGGAAGGTATTAGTGACGAGCAGCGTTCCCAATGAAGGAAAAACCTTTGTCGCGGCAAATCTGGCGCAATCGATTGTCCACCAGCCTGACCGGCGTGTGTTATTGATCGATGCCGACCTTCGTGCTCCTCTCCTTCATGTCACGCTCGGCGCACCGACTAGCCCGGGCCTTACGGACTATTTGCGCGGGGAAGCAAACGAATACGATGTCATCCAGCACAGCTCCGAGGTGAATCTCTGCTTTATTCCCTGTGGTCACCCGGTCTCCAATCCAAGCGAGTTGCTCTCCGGTGACCGGATGAAAAAGCTGCTCGATCTGGTCACGCCCGTGTTTGACTGGGTGATTCTTGACTCTCCGCCATCTCTGGCGATTCATGATGCTAGCATCCTGGCAGACTTGTGCGATGGAGTGCTTTTCGTCGTCAGGGCGGGCGAAACGAATCATGGGACAGCGGAAAGAGCGGCTTCGGAATTCCGGAACAAGAATCTGCTCGGAGTCGTGCTGAATCGAGTGGAGCAAGCCGCAGGGTATGGAGATTACTACTATGGTTCCCTCGGGGAAGAGGAACAGCCTGTCCTACACGCGAGTTGAACGTGAACACAAAGCACCGCGAAATTTATATTGGATTCGAATCGAACCTGTGGTGCGGCGTTTTTGCCTAGAGCCCTCACGGGCGACGGCGAACCTTCGAAAAAGCCTGCATCCATTTTTCTTGTGAATTCCAAACGTTCTGTTTCGAGCGTCTCCTGACGGAAACGCGAATCAAGTCAGGCTCCTCCCAGGGAACATCGTGATAACCCGTCTGTAGAAAGGGACTCGCTGGATTCCTAAGCCACTCTTGCGGGAAGAGCGCGATGGTGTCGTTCTCCGTGACCTTGGGAGCCGCTTGGACCGCCTCCCCGGACACCGCTGCAGAGAGTGCCGCCGGAAGATCGCGCCCCAGGCCAAGCGTCAGGTGTCCGACTTGAGTCGCTCGGGGATTGATTTCGATGAGGTACGCATTTCCCGTGGCGGCCTCCAACATGAAATCAAACCCATGAAGCCCTGAAAGTTCGAGCCTTCGCACCATCTTTTCGGCCGCAGTGGACATTTCCTCGTTCTCGATCGAACCGAGGACGGTAGCCGGCCCGCCCGCATCCTGCTTCAGGAGCACTTCAAAATGGAGGCCGGCCAGGACCTTGCCCTTCGAGCAGGCGACCAAGCTGGTCGCCTCGCGACCAGCCACAAAGGCCTGCGCATTCACGACGTATCGCCGGCGAAGCAGCGACGGCCAAACGAGCGTCATGTCTTGGTCAAAGAGGGCCCGCTTCACAGCCCGCGCGAAAAGCGGAGGAGCTGCAAGCGCTCGAAAGGCGCGCTCGGCCTCTTCGAGTGTGCGAACGACCCTCACGCCGTCGCCCCCGGAAGTGCCGTTGGCCTTTAGCACCGCAGGAAAACCCATTCGCACGGACCACTTTTCGAGGTCATCGGTATTGGTCACAACCTCCGTTTTCGGGACTCGGACGCCTTCTTCTTGGGCCAACTCCATAAAGGCAGTTCTGGCGCAGAGGACAGGGAAGTTTCCAGGTGCGCCGAGTGACCGCTCGATCAGCCGACAAGTGAGTGCTCCTGATGTCCCGCGGTTGTGGTTTTGATCATAGAGATCAATGAGGTGCTGGGTTGCCAGGTCGTCGCATGGAACGACGAGATCCGGTCTTGCGGAGGCAATGGCGCGCGCGAACGACGGTAACGGTCGAAGGGCGGAGTAGGTATGGATTTCGCCGACCGCGCTGGTATTGCGGAGTGGCTGCCCAGAAGGACAAATCGCCCCTACCGTGCACCCTGCTTTTACAAAAGCCATGGCGAGCCGTGCAGGTGAAAACGAGTCAGTGGTCGTGGCGACGAGGACCGTAGGCTTCACGTTGGTACGCGCTTCCCTAGGATCTGGCCGCTCAGGGCGATAGCTTTCCATTTATGCATTAAAATTCCCTGTGCCCATAAATCGAGTGAAACACGAGTCTAGAATCTTCATTTCCAAATCGAAGAGAGGCCCAACAGGCGTCGCCATTGCTGCCGGCGAAGGTAGGCTCTCAATTCTCGGTCGCCTATCCGGGGTGTGCGCCGCACGAGGCCGCGCAAAAAGCCGTAAGCGATTCCGAGTCCGCGAACAACATACGGTGGATTGAAGATTTGGCGGGCACACTTGAGCGAAAAAAACAGGGGATGATATCCCACGATATAGTCCGCTTCACCATCATTCACCGCATTCCCCCAGGTTCCCCAGACAGCACCGGTTCTACGGTGATGGACAAGTTCGAGACTAGAAAACGTCTGGGTCATCCAGCCCAGCTGGTTGGCCTTCGTTTCATCGACGGTGTCCCAGCCGAGACCACACACGAGGCCGCCCAGCTTTTCCCAACATTCCCGGCGATAAATTTTTGTCCCGCCGCGAACATGAAAGGAAGGAGCCTTGTCGAATTGCACGCGCTCTCCCACTTTGTCGTATATCGTGCCGCCGCCAATTCCGAGGCGTGGTGTGTTATGGAAGTGCTCAAAACACTTTTCGAAATAGTCGGGGGCAAAGGTCAGATCACCGTCGAGATTCACGAGAAATTCCCAGTCACGCGATTGGAGCAGTGAGCAGGCATCGAGAAAGGCTTCGACACCACCGCTCCTCGAGCGAAAGCCGCGATTTTCGCGGCGCAGGGGCCGGATCCAAGTATACCTTTCGGCGTACCGATCGATGATCGCACGGGTCGAGTCCATTGAGCCGTCATCCACGATGATCCATTCGAGCGGCCGTATGGTCTGACAGAGAACCGATTCGATGGTGCCGGTGATGAACTGTTCTTCGTCGCGGGCCGGAGTAATCATGCAATACTTGACAAGCGGGATAGCTCCTGTCGAGCAACCAGGTTCGCTTCTCGCGTCCGGAGCTTTCGGGAAGTTCTCGGAGTCTTCGGTGTGCATTTTGGCCGCTACAAGATATCTCATAGGCGCAAGTCATCGGACAAATACAATCGACAGGAAGGGCGGGGTTCCGAACGAGGACCTCGAATAGTCTAAGCGAGAGTTCCAGGCAGGCCCATGCATTGAATATCTCAATAAGGCTCAATGGGGCTCAAAAGGCAACCTACCTGCCAAAGGATAGGAGGTGGTCGAGCAGCACCAAGATGCCAGGGTGTCCCCTGTCCCATTGAAAAAGAGCCACTTATCTCCTTCTGCGCACTTTCTGGGGCGATTGTGGAAGGCATGTAGAATGGAATCACAGGTTCATTCGGAGGAAAATCCATTCCTTGGTGGGTCGTTCGCCCAGTTGAGAGCGCGGAACAGGGAATTCGAGCCCGTCCGGAACCTCGGAAGTTGGCACGAAAGCCAAACCCCCAAGGAATCCGTGGAACCTGTAAGCAGGGAGGAATCGAATGGCAGTTGCGCAGGGCTGGTCTAAGACCTGGACGTTTCTCGATGGAGATTGGCACGAAGGCAATGTGCCGATCATGGGCCCGCGCACGCACGCTGCCTGGCTTTGCTCCATGGTGTTCGACGGTGCTCGGGCTTTCGAAGGAGTTACGCCCGATCTTGAACTCCATTGCGCGCGCGTCAATGATTCTGCAACAAAGCTCTTCTTGAAGCCTACGGTCTCGGTCGAAACCTGGGTCCGGCTCGCCCGGGAAGGAATTGCGCGGTTCGATAAGGATGCAGCCCTTTATATCCGGCCCATGTATTGGGCGGAGAAGGAAGGGCCGTGGGTTCAGGCGCACGACCCTGACTCAACCCGCTCTTGTCTCGCAGTCTACGAAGCCCCGATGCGCAAGCCTACGACCGGCTTCTCCGTTACCTTATCTCCTTATCGACGGCCGACACAGGAAACCATGCCCGTCGACGCCAAAGCCGGATGTCTCTATCCCAACAACGCTCGCGCGCTGTTTGAGGCGCACGCCCGTGGTTTCGACAATGCGATTGTTTGCGACATGCTGGGCAATGTGGCCGAGCTGGCCACGTCCAACATTTTTATGGCCAAGGACGGCGTGGTATTTACGCCTGTTCCCAATGGAACATTTCTAGCGGGCATCACCCGCCAGCGGGTGATCGGGCTGCTGCGCGCTGGCGGCGTGACCGTAGTCGAGAGGGTTCTTACCTACCAGGACTTTCAAAAGGCGGACGAGATCTTCTCGAGTGGAAACTATTCGAAAGTGGTTCCCATAGGCCGGATCGGCGACCGTTCTTTGCAACCTGGTCCTCTCTACACCAAAGCCCGGAGCCTCTATTGGGAGTTCGCGCATTCATGATCGGCGGACCCACGCGGGCCAGACCCGGGAGCGCGTCCGGCGAAAGAGGTTCAGCCCCAGCACAAATGTTTCTGTTTCCTCGGCGAACGAAATGTGCGCCGCACGGACCAGGTTGGATGGCCGGACGCCAACCTGCACTCGCAGCCTTGGCACAGCAAGGGCAACTCACCCTTCTCGATTCCATCCCACAAGGACCAGTGTGAAGCATAATCCCACTTCCGCGATGATCGAGGTGCTCACGCCCATCTGGCAGCGTTTGCTGCAATTGCCGGGGGTCCGCGTCGAAGATAACTTTTTTGATCTAGGCGGCGATTCATCGTTGGCGGTTGAACTCTTCAACGAAATCGCGAAGGTGTGCGGCCGAGAACTGTCACCGGTGACCATCTACAGCGCTCCCACCATCGCCGCGCTGGCTGCCCTGCTCGAGCAGGCCACCCCACCGCGGGTCCCCGCGCTCGTACAACTGAGGGCTGGCACCGAAGGCCTGCCTGTCTTCATCGCTCATGGTCTCGGTGGCAGCGTAATGGAATTCGCGCAACTTGTAAGATACATCCGCTCGCCACATCCGATCTATGGGATGCAGGCGAGGGGCACGGATGGCGTGGAAGAGCCGTTTGACCGCATTGAGGACATGGCCAGATTCCATCTCGATGCTATCCGCCAGTTGCAACCGCGCGGTCCTTACTTTCTTATAGGTTACTCACTCGGTGGTTTGGTGACGCTCGAGATGGCTCAACGGCTGTCTGAAAGCGGAGAAAAAGTTGCCTTGTTAGCCTTGTTAGAGTCATACCCTTACTCTCGTTATCTGCCACTAGCAGAGCGTGTGCGCCTCTTTACCCGTTCGACGAAATCTCGCTTTTCTCGGAATGGTACTACAAAAGTTCCGAAACAACCGGAGGTCGGCATATGGTTCACCCCGGCAATGCAACGCGTGCGTAAAAGCGCTCAACTTGCTTTGAAGCGCTACCGGCCCCGCTTCTATCCTGGCAAGATGAAGTTTGTGGGGGCTCAGATCAGCTCGGAATTCCCGGATGATCCTGCCGCCGTCTGGGCAAACTTGGCAGGCGAGTTCGAGGTCGATACCGTGCCTGGTGATCATCTGGGGATCATCATGACGCACAGCGAAAGTCTTGGGGCTGTGCTTTCTCGTTATCTCCGCGAACTCTCCAGTCCGGACCTCCTAAGGCCATAGACGATGAACGGAGCAGAGAGCCTGATCCGTACTTTGGTTGCTGGAGGAATTCGGACCTGCTTCACGAATCCCGGCACTTCGGAAATGCATATTGTTGCTGCGCTCGACCGGCTGCCGGAAATGCGTTCTGTGCTCGGTCTCTTTGAAGGCGTCGTGACCGGAGCCGCCGACGGCTATGCGCGCATGACTGGTAAACCGGCATGCACGCTCCTTCATCTTGGCCCGGGCTTTGCCAACGGCCTTGCCAATCTGCACAATGCCAAGCGTGCCCAAGTGCCGATCATCAACATCGTTGGCCAACATGCAACTTACCATTTGCGCCACGATACCCCGCTGAATTCCGATATCGAAGCGATCGCGCGGCCCTATTCAAAGTGGCTGCGCACGTCGAGTGCCGCGCCTGAAATAGGCCGCGATGCGGCCGAAGCGATCCTTGCGGCGCGTACTTCGCCAGGCCACATTGCCACCTTGATCGTTCCCGCTGATGTCGCTTGGAGCGAGAACGGGGCCGTCGCGGCTATCCCCGCCCTACCTGCTGCTCCGCTACCATCTAGCGAGAGCGTAGAGCGCGCGGCTGCTATGCTCCGGTCGGGCCTGCGCACCGCGATACTGCTGACTGGCAGTGCGCTTCACGGCAGAGGGCTTCGCACGGCAGGGTGCATCGCCGCTGGCACAACTGCCAAGCTGCTCGCTCCCTATCCCTTCACTAGAATGGAACGTGGTGTTGGTAGCCCCCCTGTAGAACGCATTCAATACGTCCTTGAGCAGGCCGTCGAACAGCTGAAGGAATTTCGCCAGCTTATCTTGGTGGGGGCACAAGCTCCCATCTCCTACTTCGCCTCCCCGGGCAAGAATAGCGTACTCACGTCGCCTGAATGCGAGATCCACACGCTTGCGCGCCCAGGGGAAGACGCTGCTGGCGCACTCGACGCCCTGGCCGCGGCCTTGTCTTATAACGGATCAAACGTCCCAGCCGGGAAGGCCGAACGGCCACCCCTGCCAGACGGCGATATTACCTTGCCTGGCCTTGCGGCCGCCGTGGGAGCGACCCTACCTGAGAACGCCATTGTAGTCGACGAGTCCATGACCTCCGGTCGCGGCATGATGGCGGCTACCATAGGAGCTCCACCCCACGATTGGTTAGCGAACACGGGGGGCTCGATCGGAATCGCCTTGCCGCTGGCCGTTGGTGCCGCAGTGGCCTGCCCCAAGCGGCCCGTCTTGTGCCTTTCTGCCGATGGTAGCGGCCTGTACACCGCCCAAGCGCTCTGGACCATGGCGCGTGAGGGTCTCAAAGTCACAACCGTAATTTTTGCGAACCGCGTCTACAATGTTCTTAAACGTGAGTTTTCCTATTTAGGCGTCGGCGATCCAGGGCCAATCGTTCGGAACCTCTTCGAGATCGGACGGCCGGATCTTGACTGGGTACTCTTGGCGAAGGGCCTGGGAGTGCCTGGGACCCGTGTCAGTTCCTTGAATGAATTTGGGAGGGCATTGCGAGAAGGATTTGAGAGCCAAGGACCGACGGTGATTGAGGTGCCCCTGTAGGTTGGCTGCCTCTCTTGTCTGCGCGTTGCAGCGCCCAGCCATCTTTCGAAGCTCGTCTTCGACAAACTTTGCTTGTCGGAGCCACCCGCATTGTCGAGACGAAAAAGATCTGCGACCTTTATGTTCTCCTGAGGCCCACTTGGCCCACTTAGAAAAGCTAGCCAGGGTTTGTCTTCCACAGCTAGACCGCCGGGGGGCTTTAGATCGACAGTCGAAGGCGATCTTGGAGGACACATGCACTCAGTAAAATGAGCAGGACGTGATCGTTTGAGATGCACGAACCTTCATCTTTGCTACAGAGGTTATCCAGAAGGTTTACAACTTTCCTCTGATCAAAGAATGGAATCGAGGCAAGCGCAGGGCCGCGCAGCGTGTCTTGCACGAGAGCACCAAACCGGCCTTGCGGTCTGAGCATAGCGGGCGGGCTTTGAAACACGTGTTTGGGCCTGCGATAAACGGTATCGGTGACAACATCTCGCACCGATTCTCTCAACACATATTTCTGAGTTGCGCCACGGATCTTCTGAGTCACGGGCTGAGAGCGGATCACTTCCACCAAATGATGGTCGAGAAATGGAACTCGGCCTTCGATCGAGTGGGCCATCTCCATGCGGTCGCCTAAAAGGGTGAGGATATAGTTTGGCAACCGGGTTTTGGACCAGAGGTAGAGCGACTGGTGCAGCGGCTCTCTCCCTGCGAGTTGGCCAGGGACGTCGATGTCATTCATGAAGGTCCGGAACCCTTCGCGGCATTCGAAGGCCTCAAGGAAATCCTGGCTGAACACGGCATGCATCCTGGCAGATTGGGCGAGCGCCGTTTCGATCCAGGATGGCACAAAGCCCAGCAGGTGCCTCAGGCCATCGAGTGTTCGCGCTTTTCCGTTTGAACCCGGTGCTGCCGGAGCGAAGTGCTCGAGCTTCTTTGAAAGAACCGCGCCACCATTCTGATTTGATTTTGCACCATTAAGGAGCATGTCGCGGCCAAAATGCAAGTAGCCACCCAGGATCTCGTCGGAACCTTCACCGGTGAGCACTACCTTGTAACCGGCCTCACGCACCGCTCGGCTTAAGAGGTATTTGGCTACGCCGTGCGCGTTCACACAGAGAATCTCTGATTGGTGAATCGCGTCAGCAAAATGATCGGAGAGGTCGTCGAGCTTGGCGGGGATCGGAAAGAATTCGGCCCCCGCTTTCACAGCCATTTCCCTCGCCACTTCACTCTCATCATATTCAGGCCGGTCGAAGGCCAAGGTGAAGGCGCGAATGGGCTGCGGATGGTGGCGGGCGGCGAGGCCAAGAACGGCGCAGGAATCCACTCCCCCGCTGAGGTAGCACCCGACCGGGACATCCGCGCGTAGTCGAATCCGGACGGCTTCCTCCAGGGTCTGCCGGAATTGCTCTGCGTATTCGGCATCCGACCGCGACGGCGCGGCATCGACCGCCTTCGGATAATCAAAATCCCAGTACCGGCTCAACTGCATCCCTTTTTCTGTGGCGACCATGTAATGGCCGGGGGGGACTTGGAAAATGCCCTCAAACAGCGTGCGAGTCTGATGCCCGCCAAATCCTATGCAGTCATAAAGAGACTCGCTATTCCAACGGGCGGGTACTCCAGCGGCGAAGAGGGCTTTCACCTCGGAAGCGAAATACAGCGTTCCACCACAGAACGCATAAAAGAGGGGTTTAATGCCAAATCGGTCGCGGGCGGCGAAAAGGGTCCTGTTTTTGCTGTCCCAAAGCACCAGGGCAAACTCTCCCCGGAGCCGCTGCAGGCAGTGAGCACCAAAATCCTCATACAGATGCAGGGCAATTTCGCTGTCCGAGCGAGTTCTCAGCCGATGCCCGGCCTGTTCGAGTTCGTTCTGGATCGCCTCGTAGCCGTAGAATTCGCCGTTGACAATGATTTGAAACTTTTCGTCCTCATTGGCGATCGGCTGATCTCCGGTCGCAAGATCAATGATGCTCAGGCGTGCGTGCCCGAGACCGACCCGGGCGTCCGGAGCGATCCAATAGCGCTGACCATCCGGACCACGATGGCGGAGACTCTTTGTGGCCGTTTCGAGTACGCCGGCAGCGATCGGGGTATGGGGCGAGAAAATAGCGACGATTCCACACATGTAGAAGGTTCCTCACTGTGGTGAGCAGGTCTAGGAGCAATTCTATGGCCGACTGGGATCTTCTATAACAATTGGAATTTCAACAACCTAGAAGTTCTGATCACGAGCAGAGGAGAATTCGTTTCCTTTCTGGGATGCACTGCATCTCTTCCGTACGAAGGTACTTGCAACAAATTTAACCATGACTATCCCTAATGACTCGAGGCCGGAGTTGAACCAGTGATAGGCGCAAACCTGCATAACGACCTTTGTCTTTGTGGGATCGAAAACCGCGGAAACGGATTGCCTTGATCCAATGCCTTGCGTCTTCGGCAATATATGATCTCCATTGCTGTTCTGGGCAAAGCCCGATCTGCCCCCCTCAGTGGAATTGAAGGGCCTACCCCGGAATGTGTAATTCTCTTCCCGTAATTGCCAAATTCCCTGCCGAGCTTCATGGTGGATCTGAACATAACATTATGATAACAAACAGCTTAGCTCCAGCATCAGGGTGGCACATGGATTGCCATTGAGTTGTTTGATCTTAGCAGTGTGATGCGGAAGTGAGCTTAAACAGTTACGCTGTATTTGGCCGAAGCTTGTTGCGTGGGAGTCAACCTGAGAAAGTCCATGAAGAAAGCCGTGCTGCGTTCAAGCATTTTTGTGGTAGGCACTGTGCTCACACTGACTGTTGCTCCTGGTTTGCGAAGAGCCGCTGGCAATCCGACTCCGCAGGGTCAGGCGAGAGCCACAGATACGGTCGGCGCACGCGAAAATCTCGCCGTGCCGCTGGTCGCCCCTACACAAAGGTATTCCTCTGGCTCAGTTGCTCCCGCAACAGTTATGAACCAATTTGTCCAAGGCCCGACATTGCGTGCCATCATGTTGAAAATCTCAGGTGAGCCGCAATTGCTGCTTCTTTTCGGTTCTGTACTGATCAGCCTGGCCTTCCTCCTCAGAAGCTGGTCGACCTCCAGTTGACGAACTGATCTAACCTGTATTTCCAAATAGGGAGCACTGTTTTGCCGCAAGTCGGTTAAGTTTCAGTTGCTTGAAGAAACGACGAGGAGGACACCCTGTTCGGCGTGTCGGCGGAGTTCTACGAGTTTCTGCAGCGATAGATGTGGTTCTTTGTAGCCTTAGCAGCCTCTTCTAAAGCGCAGCCGGCCATCTCTGCATACAATGCCGCAGGAACATCACGGCCTAGCCCAAAGAGCCAGGTGTCCAACCTGAGTCGCTCGTAGATTCATTTCGATGAG
>WNEP01004332.1_pt1 | contig 11469 bp, 10 predicted proteins | sample 5399961 | NCBI WGS metagenome assembly WNEP01 (sample SAMN13153329, study PRJNA577476) | soil metagenome | isolation source: 20 cm grassland meadow soil pre-rain plot 5 | place: USA:California | collected 2015-09-08 | reverse complement strand
CGATCAGACTAACAATAATCGCAATCATCGCGATCAATGCGCCTTTCGAAATACGCTCTTCCTTTTCCTTACCCGTTTCCATCGATCGTTAGTTTAGCGATTTCGTTCATCACCCGCTCACTCAAACGTTGATACACGTCTTTTCCTCGCTCGGCGATGTCTGCTTGCGTAAAGAAAATTGGATGCCCGACGACGATGGTTATGGGATGAAGACGAATCTTTTTGCTGCCACGTGCCCAGGCCTCATGCGCGCCGAAGATGCGCATCGGCACAACCGGCGCCAGCGTTTTGGCAACCACCAACCCAATACCGGGCTGGGCTGGTTGCAAGTTACCGTCGAGCGTGCGCCCGCCTTCCGGAAACACCAGCGTCGTTTCTCCCGCCCGTAAAATTCGAATCAATGCTTTAAGCGCGCTGCGATCACTGCCCTCCTGATCAACTGGAATGACGTTCAGCTTAGGCAGAAGCCAGCCCCAAAACCAGTGATCGAGCAACGTTTTGCGGGCGAGAAAAAAAATCGCGCGATCAGAAGCGTTGCCCGCCAGCGGTGGATCGAAAAAGCTCTGATGATTCATCGCCAGAATCACTGGCCCACTTTGGATCATGCGTTCGCGATGCAGAATACGAAATCGAAAAAAGATTTGGGCGAGCAAACGGGAAAGCCAGTAGCCCAGCCAATAGTAGGGATTCATCCGTTGCCGACGCGGTGTCACTATCTGGGAGTGAAGCGGCAAACCTTTTGCCACCAATCGCTGCATGATTTGATCGACCACGCCATCGATCGTCAGCGCAGAGGTATCGATGACCGCGGCATCTGGTGCGGTGACAAGCGGTGAAACGACGCGCGAGGAATCGGCGCAATCGCGCGCAGCGATTTCATCGCGTTGGCCTTCAGCCTGCCGCCGTTGCACCCGCACCTCCGGGGAAGCGTCGATATAAAACTTGAAGGGCGTTTCCGGAAAAACGACCGACCCGATGTCGCGACCTTCCATGACCAGGTTGTCTTTCTTTGCATATTCGCGCATGCGAGCGACGAGAATCTCGCGAACACGCGGCACACTGCTGACGAGAGAAACAGCGCGGTTGACATCGTCGTCGCGCAAATGCGGAGTCGGATCGTGATCATCAATTAAAATGCGCGATTGGTTATCGACGAGATCGCAAACGATTCTGGATTGCTCGATGGCGTTGGCAACAGCAGCTGGTTGGTGCACGTTCACGCCGCGTTGCAAAACGTGCCACGTCACCGCGCGATACATCGCCCCGGAGTTGACGTAGGAAAATCCAAGTCGCTGCGCCAAGGTGCGGGCAACGCTACTTTTGCCGGAAGCAGCCGGACCGTCGATGGCGATGATGTGATGGGTGGGCATGGCGCTTGCGCAAGTTCTTCATTGGAAATGGCACTGAGGCAAGCGGCGCCTAACGATTATTGGTCAACCGGGGCGAGCGAGCGCGATCCGATCACAGGCGTGCTTCCCGGCCCGCGCTTTGTCGTCATGAATTGTTCGAGCGCGTCTTTGAAACCGGGATAGGAAATTTCCACGCATTCAGCGTCCTCGACGATGGTTTCGCCGTCGGCGAAAAGTCCGGCAACGGCAAATGCCATGGCGATGCGATGGTCGCCGAAGCTGGCGACGCGTCCCCCGCGCAACGGCGCCGGACCATGAATCTCGAGCCCGTCGCTTAACTCGAGCACTTGCGCGCCCATCACTCGCAAGTTGTGCGCGATCGCAGCAATCCGGTCGGTTTCCTTTACCCGCAATTCCTGAGCTTGCCGGATAATGGTTGTGCCGTTGGCAAGGGCGCCGGCCACTGCCAGCACCGGAAGCTCGTCGATCAATTGCGCGACCTCTTTTCCTTGAATGACAGTTCCTTTCAACATTGCACCGGTTATTTCCACGATGCCGCGCGGCTCGAGTTGGTCCACATCTTCAATCGCTTCGCGAACCTGGGCTCCCATGCGAACCAGCACACCGAGCACGGGCGTGCGCGTCGTATTCAAACCGAGTTCGCGGACGAGTAAATGTCCTCCGGGTTGCGCGGCCGCCGCTGTCAGCCAATAAGTGGCTGAGGAGAGATCACCGGGAATGCGGAAGTCGCGCGACTCCGGAACCTGATCGCCGAAAATCGCGATCGTGCCGTTTTCGTCCCGCGTCGTGCGAACGAAGAAATAACGCAGCATTCGCTCAGTGTGATCGCGAGTCCGCGTCTCCTCGACAATTGCGGTTTTTCCTTTGGCAAAAAGACCGGCGAGCAAGATTGCGCTCTTTACCTGGGCGCTGGGGACCGGCATTTGATAGCGAATTCCGCGCAATGAGCCGCCGTGAATGCGTAGTGGCGGAGTTTCCTCCGGGCCCTCCGCGGTAATGTTTGCTCCCATTCGCTGCAATGGAGCGATTACGCGATCCATCGGCCGCTTGGAAAGGGAAGCATCCCCCACCAGGCGGCTCTCGAATGTCTGTCCAGCAAGAAGGCCCGCCATCAATCGCATGGTGGTAGCGGAATTGCCGCAATTAATTTCCGCGGCTGGCGGATTGAGCACGCGCTTTTTTCCATGGACGATAATGGCATTGGGCTCCGCCTCATCGATACGAATCCCCAGCGCGCGCAAGGCATTAACGGTACGCATGCAATCGTCACCGATGAGGAATCCATCGAGACGGCAAACTCCATTGGAGAGCGCAGCGATAATGGCGGCCCGATGCGAAATGCTCTTGTCCCCCGGCACGGTGATTTCCGTGTCGATGTGAGGTGCGCGTTTGACGCGAAGTTCCATTTAACCTTTCGAATCCCCAGCCGCCCCAAAACTGGAAGGAGGAATCATCCGATATCCGGCGCGCTTGTCCAGCAACGCGACTATTTCACCCAAAAGAAGCGGGATGCCTACGGCACCAGAAAGATTTTGTTGGTGTAGGGATCTTTCACTTCGGTTCCTGGCGGGAAACCGCGAACATCCACATAGCCCTGATTGGGCGCGTAAGGGCTGGTCACAAATCCAGCTTTTCCCGGGACCGGAATACCGTAAGGCAGATCGCCCTTGGTTGTCCTCGCTGCGGGTGACGCGGAGGCTTCCGCCGGAGGGTTTTGCTCTGTTGTCTCGGGCGGCGCCGGCGGCTGGTTGGGGTTATAAGGCTGCGTCATCGGTTGCTCTTCGGGCGCATTTGGATAACGCGCCACGCGATGACGCACCGGCGGCTCTTCCTCGGCGCAGGATACGAAAACAAAGCCGGCGAGAAAAACGAGCCACGGTGAACATTTCATAAAATCGATTCGACGAAACCGTCCCTTTCTAATTCAACCCTAATATACTGACAATCGAAAAGCGCGCTCTTCGATAATTGAGCGGCCATGCTATATCGTCTCGCGGATACACGTCGCGCACGATTACTTTTCGATTCTATTTCAAAGGATGACGTGCGCGGAGAATCCAATCCTTGTGGTTGATGACGATCGGGCGAGTCGGCGGTTGCTGGCACGAACGTTGACCGCCGCCGGCTATGCCTGCGCCGAAGCTGAGAGCGGCGAAGAAGCGCTCGAACTTGTCCGCAAGCAGCCGCCCTGTCTTCTCCTCCTTGATTACGACATGCCCGGCCTCGACGGCGCTGATGTTTCAAAACAAATTCGGGCCGATCCTTCTCCGGCGGTGGCGCGGATACCGACGATCATGCTTACTGGTCACGGCGGAGAGGAAAGCGAGGTGCTATGTCTCCAAGCGGGAGCGGATGATTTCGTGACCAAGCCCATTCATCCCGAGGTGCTGCGGGCACGCATCGAAACCCAATTGCGTTTGCGTTCGATGCGCGAACAACTGCTCAAGCAAAACGAAGAATTGGAAGCGTGGCGCGGAAATTTGGAACAGGACCTTGACGCGGCGCAACGAACGCAACGCTCTCTGATTCCAGCCACACCACCAGTGTTGCCCGGGTGGGAGATTGCGGGGTTTTATCGGCCGGTCATTCAAGTGGGGGGCGATATTTACGGCTGGCTTCGCATGCGCGACGGCCGGATGCTTTTTTGGATTGCTGATGCCACCGGCCATGGCGCGGCCGCGGCGTTGCTGACCACGCTGGCGAAATTGCTTTTTCATCACGCGAACGCCGAAAACGAAACCCCGGCGGAAATCATGCGTGCAGTCGATCGCGATTTTCGCAGTATTCTCGGCGCCCGCTCCTTCATGACGGCGATGTGCGTGGCGCTCGATCCGCAAAGCGGCGCGAGCAGGATCGTGGGCGCAGGCCATCCGCCGCTGCTGGTGGCACGACACGACGGACAAACAGAATCAATCGCTTCCACCTCGCCGCCGCTGGGGTTGGTCGCCGGCTCGAGCTTTACCGAGACGCCAATGCGATTGAGCAGCGGGGATTTGTTTCTGCTTTACACTGACGGTTTGTACGGCGCGGGCGAGAGTGACCAACGCCGACTCGCGCCTGCGCTGGTGGCGAAACAATTACTTGCCGCGCCAGGCGATGCCCAGTCGTTCCTGCAAAATTTGTTGCACGAACCCGCGTCTTCCCCGGCCGGTCCTGTCCCGCCGGATGACATCGCGGCATTGGTCGTCCGGCGTCTCAATGGAAAAAATTAATTTCTCCGAGGCAAAAAATATATTGCCCTGCTCGTTGCTTCGGTTTTAATCAGCGGTCATGCCGAAAACCAAAGCCAAAAAGTCTAAACGCAAGCCGAACGCCGCATTCATGCGCCCCGTCCAGCCTGATGAAAAACTCTCTGCCATCGTTGGCTCGAAACCACTACCGCGTTCCGAGCTCACGAAAAAACTGTGGGACTACATCAAGAAACACGGTTGTCATGATGCGCTTCGTCCCGTTTTCAACGGCAAAGGACAGGTTAGTATGTTCGAGATGACCAAGCTCGTCTCCGGACATATCAAATAAGATCTTCTGGTGAAGGCCCGGCGTTTCCCGCGCCGGGCTCTCTCCTTTCCTGCGGGGCAATTAGGGGCAAACTTGCGCAAGCCGCTTCGTTGGCGGAAACTTGTGACGTGAAGAAACTGCTCTTCCTCTGTTCCATAATTTTAATTTCCGCCGGCTTCGCCTCGGCCGAAGTTAACTGGCTGACTGATTTCGATGCAGCCAAGGCAAAAGCGAAATCGGACCACAAGCTTGTCTTACTCGATTTTACCGGCTCGGATTGGTGCGGCTATTGCAAGCGCATGCAGGCGGAAATTTTTTCCAAACCGCAGTTCCAGGACTACGCCGCAAAGAATCTGGTTCTGGTCGAACTCGATTTTCCTCGTGCCAAACCGCAAAGCGACGCGGTCAGAAAACAAAATATGAAGTTGGCTAGCGAATACGAAATCGAAGGCTTTCCGACCCTGATCGTATTGGACCCTGAAGGGAAGCGAGTGGCCAATTTCGTCGGCTACATGGAGGGCGGACCGGACGCCATCATTGCCGCGCTGGAAAAGTTGCGCAAGAGCTAGCGGACGAACGCAGGCTCGGTTTTCGAACTCGTAACGGCGCGTTGCAATACATCCGCCAGATCGCGCCGCGTAAACGGCTTCGGTAATGCCCCCCGGAATCCGTACTGCAAAAATTCCGCCAGCGCCGCTTCGTCGGAATAGCCGCTGCAAATAATGGCGACGACGCTTGGATCGATATTGCGTAAGCGCGAGATCGTGGCCAATCCCCCCATACCGCCGCGAATCGTCGCATCCAAAATCACCGCCTGAAAATTTTCGCCGCGTCGCATGGCGCGCTCGTAAGTATTCACCGCTTCCACGCCGTCGGTCACGGCCGTGACTTCGTAACCGAGCGTATTGAGCAATTGCGAAGTGAGTTCCCGAATTCCCTCCTCATCGTCCATCACCAGGATGCGTTGCAGAGTAGATGGCAATCCAGAACCCGCGACCGTCCTTACCACTGCTGGTTCGGCCCTGGCTGCTGGAAGATAGAAGGCAAAGGCGGCGCCCGCAGGAGAGGATTGTTCGAGGTGCAACATCCCGCCGTGTTTCTTAACAATAGAAAAGCTAATCGAAAGGCCCAACCCGCTGCTTACCGGTTTAGTGGTGAAATAGGGATCGAAAATTTTCGTCTGCATGTCCACTGGAACGCCACCCCCGTGGTCCGCGATCGCAACCTTGATGTAGCGACCGCCCGGCAAGAGCGCACCCGGTTTGTCGTCCAGTTCTACATTGCGCGCCGAAATATCCACTGTGCCGCCAGAGGGCATCGCTTCGCGAGCATTGATCATGAGCGCGTTGATCACCTGCTCGATTTGGGTCGAGTCGACTTCGGTCGGCCAAAGATCCGGCGGAATAACCATTTCCGCGCGCAGATTCGAGCCGTGCAGCGAAAAATGGGCTGACTTCGCCAATAGCTCGGGCATTCTCACAACTTTCTTTACCGGTGAGCCCCCTTTGGAAAAGGTGAGCAACTGGCTCGACATGTGGGCGGCTTCCTCCGCGGCCTGTGAGGCTTTCGCCAGGCAACCAAGCAAACTCTTTTCCTCCACCGGCGCTTCGAGCTGGGCCAGGCCGATGTTGCCGGAAATGACGGTGAGAATGTTGTTCAAATCGTGGGCAATTCCGCCGGCCAGCGTTCCCAATGATTCGATCTTGCCTTTGGTCAGCCGATCATCTTCCGCGCGCTTACGTTCAGTGACGTCACGAAAGAAAGCCGAGACGCCTCCACCGCTGGGATAGGCGTGAACTTCGAACCACTTCGTTCCGCGCGGATCGCACGCTTCAAATTCGACGGGCGTCTGCTCGGCCATAACCTGCCGATAATTCTGTTCGAAAGCCGTGCCGCGAAGTTCCGGAAACGCCTGCCACAGCTCGCCTCCCAGAAGCTCTTTGCGCGAGCGTCCGAATAAAGCCTCCGCTTCCCGATTCACATACGTAAAGCGCCAGGCGTAATCGAGGGCGAAGAAACCATCGGTCGTATTCTCGAGAATATCCGTCAGCGTTCGGGCCGATTGCTGGAGTGCAATCCGAGCCTGGTTGCGTTCCGTGAGGTCGCGAATTTGCCGCTCCGCCACCGCCAGGCGGACGTTCAGCAACGACAGGTCGATTGGTTTGGTAAGGTAATCATTTGCGCCCACTTCCAGTGCCATCTCCAGATCTGCGCGATCGGTTTTACCGGTCACGAGCAGAATAAACATTTTGTCGCCGTCCTGGCGCGCCCGCAATTCGCGACACAAGTCGATGCCACTCTTTCCCGGCAGCATCCAATCAAGAATAAGGAAGGGGAAACTGTCCGTTGCTAGCGCGCGCTCGGCCTCTTCGGCGGTGGCGACTTGCGTCACTTTATGGCCGCGCATTCCGATCAGCCTGGAGAGCGTTTTCCGGCTGTCGTCCTGGTCTTCGACAAGAAGAATATTCATCACGCGATATCGGCGTCAGTGCGGCCTCTCGGCCTCGCGCCGAAGTTCGATGAGCCCCAACATCCCTCCATCCCAAAGCAGCAGATTAGTTGCCAAATTCGGCCCCGCGGCGGCTGTAGCCCGGCTTTCTCTCCTCCAATTTTCGGGGACGCGGTTGCGCCGCCGGTGCTGCCGCGTTAATAAGGCAATCTGTCGCGCTTCTGAGTCTCATGCTGCGAAAATTCCGCGCCCTTTTTTTTCTCATTCCGGTCACGGTTGCTTTTGCCCAGCAACCCTCGCCCGCGCCTGAAAAGCCAAAATCGCCGCTGGTCCCGGAACAAAAAATAACGGTCAGCTCGGTGCACGTCAATAGCCCCTACATCGCCCTCACTTTTGACGACGGCCCCAGCGAAAAACTCACGCCACGGCTGCTCGATTTACTCGCGCAATATCACATTCACGCCACTTTCTTTGTCATCGGCGAAAACGTGTCACAGCATCCCGAAATCTTGCAGCGCGCCGCGCGCGAAGGCCACGAGATTGGCAACCACTCCTGGTCACATCCTAATCTTGCGAAGATGTCCGACGACGGCGTCCGCAGCCAGATCAAGCGCACCGAAGAGGCGATAATCGGCGCGATTGGTTCGCGTCCGGTTTTACTTCGTCCGCCCTACGGTTCGCTCACGACGCGTCAAAAACATTTTATTCACGATGACCTCAGCTATGAAATTATTCTGTGGGACGTGGATCCGCTCGACTGGAAGGAACCCGGTCCAAATATCGTTAGTAGTCGTATTCTGAAGGAGACGCGCCCGGGATCGATCGTGCTATCGCATGACATTCATGCGCAGACGATCCAAGCGATGCCGGCAACTTTGACCGAGCTCGAAGCTAAAGGATTCAAATTCGTCACCGTCTCCGAATTGTTGAAGCTACGGACGCCCGTCGCACCGCCGCCGCCGAACCCGGTAGGGACGCCAGCAACTACCCCGTCGCCCCCCGTCGCGCCGTCACCGAACGGTTAACTCTCGCGGCATGATCGCCGATAATTATTTGCAGCTTCGAACTGATCTCGAAACTGCGCTGATCCGATTGCTGCGACTCGGCGCGGATCTGCACCGCAGCCCAGGCTCATTGGAGACGCTGCATGCCCTTCTCATCGATATTCGCCAACCGCTTCTCTTCGTCGTCGTCGGCGAAGTGAAAGCGGGAAAATCCTCGCTCCTAAACGCGCTTTTCGGCCGCGAATTCGCCAAGACCGGCGTCCTGCCAGCGACAGATCGCGTCTGCATTTTTCGGTACGGCGAGGTAGAAAAAACGGTCGATGTATCTCCCCAATTGATCGAGCGCTTCCTTCCGATCGATTTCCTGCGCGACTTCAATGTCGTCGATACACCCGGGACGAATACGATGGTGGCAGAGCATCAACGCATCACCGAAGAATTCGTACCCCGGGCCGATCTCGTCCTCTTCGTTTTTTCCGTGGTCAATCCCTGGACGCAATCGGCGTGGGATCTTCTCGCTTTCGTGCAAAAGCGTTGGCTAAAAAACATCGTTTTCGTTTTGCAACAGGCCGACTTGCGCGACCCCGCCGAGATTGCTGTTATCCGCCGGCACCTTCAAGATACCGCTCTTCAGAAACTCGGTACCACTCCCCCAATTTTTGCTGTTTCCGCGCGTCAGGCGTTACTCGCGCGCACGGGGGCGCCCGGAGCGGCTAGCCTCGAAGAAAAGAGCCAGATTATTCCGTTACAAGAGCACATCGATTTGATCATGGCGGATGCGAGCGCGCACGCGCTGAAATTGCGATCGGCCTGGCAAACGGCCCAGGTTGTTTTGAAAGAGATCGCCTCGGAAGTGCGCGAGGCGTTTCGCACCATTAGCCACGACGAAGAACGGTTCGATCGCCTGATGCACTTCCTGCAGGCGCGCAAGGAGCAAACGTTGCGGCAAGTGCACGGTTTTGTCCGGGGAATCGACCAAGCCTGCCGTGACTGCGCTGTCGAGGGAACCCGATTTCTGGAGAGCAAACTGACTTTCTGGACCACGGTGAACATGATTTGGCGACGCGATTATTGGCAGCGCGATTTTCAGGAGGAAATGGAAACGAAACTTCGTCAGATCGTGCAGCCGCAAATCGAAAATGCAGTGCAATTACTTGAAACCGATCTGCGCGGAATCTGGCCGCAACTACAGGACATGATCGAAACGCACTTTGGTGGCGAAGTGAAATCTCAGGCACCACGGACACTACCGGATTTCGCGCGCCAACGCCGTGAGTTGTTGCAATCCATTCAACTGACGCTGGCGGAGCGAAGCGGCGGAAACGCCATTGAAGACCAAATGGGAGAGATATTTCGGGAAACGTCGGACCGCTTGCGAATTCCAGCGGGCGTGGCGGCGGCGGGTGGACTCGTGGCGCTGGTCGCGGCCATGAGTAGCGCCGCCGTGGCCGACGTCACCGGTGTGCTTGCGGCTTCAGCCGCAATCATTGGAACCTTGCTAGCAAAACGGCAGCGCGGAAAAATTCTCCGCGTTTACGCCGAGCAAATGGAAGCAAAACGCAGCGAGCTCGTGCTTGCGATCGAGAATCAGATCTCGCACACCATCGATTTGTTCTACGGTGAGATCAATGCGGCAATACAACCGCTCACTGCCTTCTGCACCGCGCAACGAGCGCATTTTCAACTGCTGGTCGATCGGATCGGAGAACTCGACGCGACTTTTGAAAAACTGCGTCCGCGCGTGATGGGAAGCCGGTCGAACTAGTTCGGCGGCTCGACGGAGTCTCGCCCTAACCACGCGTCGTCGCCAAATTTCATTGGTAGGGCGACGCTCTGCGGAGCCGGGTCGGAGCAAACGTCAGTCCGGCTCGGACCTAGCGCGAGGCAGCGCCGTTCTGCTGGACAAGGCGCGCCTCAGCCTGGCGTTTGGCAATCACGAAATGGTTGTTGTCGCCATAACTGCGCCACGGTCCGGGCGGGACATCGCGCACTTCCACAAATTGCCAGTCGGTCACATCGGTTGGGCCGAGCCCGAGGTAATCGCGCACTGCTGGCGAGACATCGAGACCGGCGCCGTGATTCAAGTTCGGTTTCGGTCGTTCATTCTGAAAAACATACTGGAAATGGTCGGTACGGAACGGTCCGCAATCTTCCCATTGGGCGTAGCAAACGCGACCGCCTTTGCGGATTGCCAGCCAGCGGTCTTTGCAAACGGAGCGGCCCGGTTCCGTATAGGCAGTCCTGAACCAGGGAATCACCAAGGGCGCTTCCGGCTTGAACTGTCCGTGCGTGACGTCGTTATAGGGGAGAGCGCAGTAAAACGGATTCTGCCGCGGAGTAAATGAAGCCGGAATGTAATTCCTGCGCGAGGACGGTTCGGGAGTATCAAAGCCACCGTAATTCGAGGTCCAGTTCGCGTCCCAGCAACTCTTGTAATTCGGGACCGGATTATTTCCGCCAGCTTGCTCGCCAACCCAAAAGACCGTTGTTACGATATTCGCCTTCCATGGGTAACGGGTGGCCGTGCCAGTCCGGGAAGCGGTAGGGACAAAAACCTGCGGCTCGACTTTGAGCAAGGCCTGTTCGCGCAATTTGCGAGCGTATTTGGCGAAATCGGCCGCGCTCTCGTAAGGCGATTGGGCCATCCCCACCCCCGCCCCAAGGACCACTAGAGCGACAGCGGGAAAACCTTTTCTCATTGGCGTGGCCTTGTTTTACCGAAAACTTGCCGACAGGCAAGGTTTTTCCTCTTTTCAAGGAATCCTGCCCGGCTGGCGATTTACCATTTGCAGCAGTATCCATTCCAACCATTTAGCCACGTGAGACCACGGTATCGTGCCGAAAATTAGCTTCGTCGGTCTGCGGATAATCCAAGGTATAATGCAGTCCCCGGCTCTCTTTGCGGAGTAGGGCGCTATCCACAATCAGGGCCGCGACCGTGGCTAGATTCCGCAGTTCGAGGAGGTCGACCGAGACCTTGAAATTCCAATAAAATTCGCGGATTTCCCGCTGGAGATTCCGTAAACGTGAGGCTGCGCGTTGCAGACGTTTGTCGGTCCGAACCACCCCGACGTAGTCCCACATCAAGCGCCGGATCTCGTCCCAGTTGTGATAAATCACCACCAGTTCGTCCACATTTTGGACGTTA
>WNEP01003267.1_pt1 | contig 11591 bp, 9 predicted proteins | sample 5399961 | NCBI WGS metagenome assembly WNEP01 (sample SAMN13153329, study PRJNA577476) | soil metagenome | isolation source: 20 cm grassland meadow soil pre-rain plot 5 | place: USA:California | collected 2015-09-08 | reverse complement strand
CACATCCCGACCATCGGCATCGGCGCCGGGCCGCAGACGGACGGCCAGGTGCTCGTGTTCCACGACTTCGTGGGCCTCACCACTGGCAAGGCGCCGAAGTTCGTGAAGCGCTACGCGAACCTGGCGGACGACATCACGCGCGCCGCTCAGGAGTTCGCCGACGAGGTGCGCAAGGGCACGTTCCCAGGCCCGGAGCACGAGTACTCGGCGAACGGCGTCAAGCCGTCGGCTCAAGAGGTCAAGTACGGGGCGCCCTAGCCGCTGATCACGATTGAAACCCCCGCAGCGATGCGGGCCAAGGTTCAAGAGTGGGCCGAGTATTCGATCGGGCTGGTGCCAACCATGGGCGCGCTTCACGCCGGGCACCGGAGCCTTATCGAGCGCGCGGACGCCGAGAACGACCTGGTCGTGGTGAGCATCTTCGTCAACCCTCTCCAGTTCGGGCCGGGCGAGGACCTGGCGCGCTATCCGCGCCCGATCGAGAAGGACCTCGAGATGCTGCGCGGGATGGACGTCGACGCGGTCTACATGCCTGGGGTCGAGGACATGTACCCCGAGAGCGCTTCGACGCGGGTCGTGGTGGGCAGCGTGTCGGAGCTGCTGGAGGGCGCCTCACGGCCGGGCCATTTCGAGGGCGTGGCGACGGTGGTCACGAAGCTGTTGTGGGCCGTCGATCCCGACCGGGCCTACTTCGGCCAGAAGGACGCGCAGCAGGTGGCGGTCGTCAAGCGGCTGGCGGCGGATCTGGACACAGGGGTCGAGATCGTCGTCTGCCCGATCGTGCGCGAGGCGGACGGGCTGGCCGTGAGCTCGCGCAACGCGTACCTGAGCCCGGCCGAGCGGGCGGCGGCCTTGAGCCTGAGCCGGTCTCTTCGGGTCGCGGCCGAGATGTACGCGTCAGGTGAGCGGGATGCTGGCCGTCTGCGCGCTCGAATTCACGAGGTTTTGACCGCCGAGCCGCTCGCCAGCATCGATTACGCGGAGTTGGTCGACCCGTCGACGTTCCAGCCTCCGGGCACGCTGGCTGTGCTCGCTGTAAAGATCGGAAAAACCCGCCTGATCGACAACCACGAGGTCTCAAAACCTTTTCCTGGCTGATCGGAATTCGTGAGTTACAATTAATTTTCCGTTTTGGCGAAGGCCGTTTTGACGACCAACACCACACCAAAAATCCTTAGGGGGTTCGTACTTTGCCCAATGAATCCGGTGCCGTCCTGACACAGTCTGAGGAGGAGACAGAAGACCAGTCAGCTCCGATGACCATGGAGGACTACCTCCACTTCGAGGAGGAGGCCTTCAAGACCCCGAACCACGGGGACATCGTGGACGGAATCGTTGTCCGCGTCGACCCGGACGAAGTGCTGGTCGACATCGGCGCCAAGGCCGAAGGCGTGATCTCCAGCAAGGAGCTGGGCCTGCGCGGCGAAGCCGACGCGCTGGGCCTCGAGCCAGGCGACCAGATCAAGGTCTTCGTCCTCCAGCCGGAGAACGAGGAAGGAAACGTGGTCCTGAGCCTGCGGCGCGCTCGCGCCGAGACGACGTGGCTCGTGGCCGCGGAGAAGCAGACGGACGGCTCTGTCATCGAGGCTGACGTCCGCGAGCAGAACAAGGGCGGGCTCATCGTCAACGTGCTCGGCCTCCGCGGATTCCTGCCGTCGAGCCAGGTGGCGCGCGCCTACGCGGGCAGCCTGGAGTCGCTCGTCGGCCAGCGCATCGCGGTGAAGATCCTCGAGGTCAACCGCAAGCGGAACAGGCTCATCGTCAGCCAGAAGGCGGCCGAGGACGAGGATCGCGCGCGCAAGCGCGAGGAGCTCTTCAGCCGGCTGCAGACGGGCAGCACGGTGAAGGGCACGGTCTCAGGGATCACGAGCTACGGCGCATTCGTCGACATCGGCGGCGCGGACGGGCTCATCCACATCTCGGAGCTTTCGTGGGACCGCGTGTCCAAGGTCACCGACGTTCTCCAGCTCGGCGAGGAGGTGACCGTGAAGGTCATCAAGCTCGACCCCGAGCAGACGCGCATCTCGCTGTCGCTGCGCCAGCTGCAGCAGGACCCGTGGGAGAAGCTCGTGCAGTCGATGCCCATCGGCTCGATCGTCGAGGGCCAGGTCACAAAGACCAAGAAGTACGGCGCGTTCCTGCAGATCATGGCCGGCATCGAGGGCCTGCTTCACATATCGGAGCTCTCGTGGGACCACGTGGAGAGGACCGAGGACGTGCTGAAGGTGGGCGAGACGCTGCAGGTCAAGGTCATCGGCATCGACACCGCGCGGCGCCGGATCTCCCTCAGCCTGAAGCAGCTTTCCGCGCCTCCGGCGAACCTGGTCCCAAGCCGGGCCGGCGGTCGGTCGGACGAGTACTTCGACAAGGACGAGGACGAGGGCTAGGGTCTCGGGAGTCCTAGGCTAGGTCTGGCGTCCCCACCCGGCGCGGCTTCGCCACGCCGACCTCCCCGCGAGCGGGGAGGGAGTCCTAGGCTAGGTCTGGCGTCCCCACCTAACCTCCCCACTAGGTGGGGAGGAACTAGCTGCTTGACAGGCGTTGTAGGGCGGGCTGCCAGAACGGGTTGATGGCCAGCGCCATCTCGTAGTCGGCTCGCGCTGCGGCGGGGTTGCCCTGCTGCAGCTCCTCGTCGCCGAGCTCGACGTAAAGACCGGGATCGGAGTTGCCGAGGCGGCCGGCCAGGCGCAGCTCCTGGACGCCGCCGCTCAGGTCGCCCTGCGCGATCAGCGTCTCGCCGAGCGCCCTGTGGTACTGCGACTGGAACGGATCGACGCGCACCGCCAGGTCAGTGCGGCCGTCCGCGTACCAGGCCTCGGCGAGGATCGGCATCGCCGCGAGGGCGGTCGCGACGACTGCCAGCCCAATCGCGCCCAGCGCGTGCCACGCCGGCACTGTGCTCGGTGCGGGCTGGTTGTCGCTCTCGGCCGCCCGCACCGCCGACCAGCACGTTCCGAGCAGCAGCCAGAACGCGCCGGTGGCCGGCGCCCAGTCGAAGTTGAAGAAGACCCACACGGAGTAGGCGACGCACGCGGCCGCAAGCGGACCGACAGAGTCGCTCTGGCGATGCTTCCACGCGCCGTGGGCGACGACGCCGATCACCACGCCGAGCGCGACGACGCCAAGGACGCCTTGCGTGACGGCCGTGTCGAGGACGCCGTTGTGCACGCGGTCGAAGGTCACATAAGGCCCTGCCCACTGGCCGGTGAGAAATCTGCCGAGCGCGATACCCGTCGAGTCTTCGCCCCAACCCGTCAGCGGCCGCGCGATGAGCATCCCCAGCGCGTCGCTCCAGAGATGGATGCGAGCCGGGCCCGGATCGCCGTTGAGCTCGCGCAGCGGCGAGATCAGGATCGCGAGCAGCGCAAGCGCTACCAGCCCTGCGGCTCCGGCGGCGGAGATGAGCGCTGTGCGTCCCTTCAGCCGCAGCACCACCAGCGCGAGGCAGCCCGCCATCACGCCGAGGGCGCCCGCGCGCGACGTCGACGCGTACAGGCCGGCCGCGAGCGCGACCACGCCCAGCCACCAGGCGACGCTGAACAGCCCGCCTCGCAGCGCGCGCGCGATGGCGAGCGGCACCGCCATCGTGATCATCGCCGCGAGGATCCCTGCGTTGCCGACGTTGCCGTCCGGCCGGAAGGGCGCGCTGGTGACCAGCTGCTGCAGGGCCTCCAGGCTGGCGATGGAGGTGCCAAGGACGAAGGCTGCGACCAAGCGGTCACGTGACCTGTCGTCGCGCAGAAGCCAGACGGGCACTGCGGCGAGCACGAGGTACGCGAGCCTGACCGGGAGCGACTCGTATCGTAGGTACGAGCCCGCGAAGCTCGTCGCCGGCGATACCGAGAACGCGAACGCCAGGACCGCCGCCACGGCTGCGGCGACCAGCGGCCAGCGCAGCCGGCCAAGGGACGGCCGGTCCGGCGTCAGCAACGCCAGGCCCGCCCCGAGGCAGGCGCCCGCGATGACGAGTGACGCCCTCGGCAGGATGAATTCGTCGATCAGGTTGGGGAGAAAGAAAGTCGGCAGACCGAAGGCGACAACCACGGGCAGCCAGCGGCCCAAACGATCGGAAAACGGCCTCCCGGCGGGCGCGTTAGAGGGAATCTGCAGGGTGAGGGGGACGGTATATTACTTGCACGCTTGCGAGGGCATGCGAGTTATTAGTACGAGGAGGTGCTGGCCCCACCGAGTCGCCGGAGTACCTATAAGAGTCGAGGAAACGTCATGAGCACGATGTACCCGTTCGAGAGATTCACTGAGCGAGCCAAGAAGGTTCTCACGCTCGCACAGGAAGAAGCAGAACGATCCCACCACAGCTACATAGGGACCGAGCACCTACTTCTGGGTCTACTCCGTGAAGGCGAGGGCCTCGCCGCCAAGGTTCTGAACAACCTTGGCGTGGAGATCGGCAAGGTCCGCCAGACGATCGAGTCTGTACTCGGTCGCAACGAGCGGATCATCATCCAGCAGATCATCCCGACGTCGCGCGTCAAGAAGGTGATCGAGATCTCCTTCGAAGAGGCGCGGCGCATGGGCCACAACTACGTCGGCACCGAGCACCTGCTGCTCGGCCTGCTCATCGAAGGCGAGGGCATCGCGGCCCACGTGCTCGAGGACCTGGGCGCGACGCTCGAAAAGGTGCGGTCGGAGATCGAGCGTCTGCTGCACGACTCCAGCGCGGAGACCGAGGCCGAGCCCGCGCCGAAGAAGCCTTCCAAGACTCCGCTGCTCGACCAGTTCGGCCGCGACCTCACCGAGCTCGCGCGCCGCAACCAGCTCGACCCGGTCATCGGTAGAGAGATGGAGATCGAGCGCGTCATCCAGATCCTGAGCCGCAGGACCAAGAACAACCCCGCGCTCATCGGCGAGCCCGGCGTAGGCAAGACGGCGATCGCCGAGGGTCTCGCGCAGCAGATCAACCTCGGCAACGTGCCCGAGTCGCTGCAGCACAAGCGCGTGCTCACGCTCGACATGGGCGCGCTGGTCGCGGGCACCAAGTACCGCGGCGAGTTCGAAGAGCGCTTGAAGAAGATCCTCGACGAGATCCGCTCCAGCCGCGAGGTGGTGCTGTTCATCGACGAGCTGCACACGCTGGTCGGCGCCGGCGCGGCCGAGGGCGCGATCGACGCGGCCAACATCCTCAAGCCCGCGCTGGCACGTGGCGAGATCCAATGCATAGGCGCGACCACGCTCAACGAATACCGCAAGTACATCGAGAAGGACGCGGCCCTCGAGCGCCGCTTCCAGCCGGTGTTCGTCGACCAGCCGACGATGGCCGAGACGATCGACATCCTCAACGGCGTGAAATCGCTGTACGAGAAGCACCACCGCGTGACCATCACGGATGCCGCGGTGCACGCGGCGGCCGTGTTGAGCGACCGCTACGTCAGCGACCGCGCGCTTCCAGACAAGGCGATCGACCTGATCGACGAGGCGTCGGCGCGCGTGCGCATGAAGCTGACGACCACGCCCGACGACCTGAAGGAGCTTCAGAAAGAGATCCGCAGGCAGCGCGCGGAGCAGGACGACTCGGTCAACAAGCAGGACTTCGAGGCTGCGGCCGGCGTCCGGGACAAGGTGAAGAAGCTGCAGGACAAGCTCGCGCTCAAAGAGGCTGCGTGGCGCGACAAGCTGGGCGAGACCGTGCCCGAGGTGGGTGAGGAGGACATCGCGCAGATCGTCGCCGCCTGGACCGGCGTCCCGGTGTCACGCCTGGTCGAGGAAGAGAGCGCCCGCCTGCTGCGCATGGAAGAAGAGATCCACAAGCGCATGGTGGGACAGGACGAGGCGATCATCACCGTCTCGCAGGCAGTGCGGCGCGCGCGCGCCGGCCTGAAGAATCCGCGCCGGCCGATTGGATCGTTCATCTTCCTCGGACCGACCGGGATCGGAAAGACGGAGCTGGCACGCGCCCTCGCCGAGTACCTCTTCGATTCCGAGGACGCGCTGATCAAGCTCGACATGTCGGAGTTCATGGAGCGGCACACGACCGCGAGACTGGTCGGGTCGCCTCCTGGATACGTCGGCTACGACGAGGGCGGCCAGCTGACCGAAGCGGTCCGGCGCCGGCCCTACTGCGTGATTCTCTTCGACGAGATCGAGAAGGCGCACCCCGAGGTCTTCAACATGCTGCTGCAGATCCTCGAGGACGGGCGACTGAGTGACGCGAAGGGCAAGATCGTCAACTTTGCGAACACCGTGATCATCATGACCTCGAACCTCGGCATCCGCGACGTCAACCAGGCGGGCACCGCGTTGGGGTTCCAGCCGGCGGTCGTCGACGAGAAGGACGAGGTCGAGCGCCGGCACCATAACACGAAGCAGAAGATCGACGACGAGCTGAAGCGGATGTTCCGGCCCGAGTTCCTGAACCGCGTCGACGCAGTCGTGGTGTTCAAGAGCCTGACCACCGGTCAGATCCGCGAGATCGTCGACCTGCAGCTTGTCCGATTGAGCAAGCACCTGGCCGAGCAGCAGATCACGATCGAGGTCACCGACGCGGCCAAGGACCTGCTGGCGAAGGAGGGCTACGACCGGACGTACGGCGCGCGGCCGCTGCGGCGCGTGATCACGAGCCGGATCGAAGACCAGCTGTCAGAGCACCTGCTGCGCGGCAAGATCGCGCGCGGCGACGTGGTCCAGATCGACGTCGAGGGTGAGGACGGGCTGAAGTTCACGCCCACCAAGCACACAAAGAAGGAGCCGGCGGCCGCCGGGCCTACAAAACCGTAAGCCCCCACCCGGCGGCTTCGCCGCCGACCTCCCCACGTGGTGGGGAGGTGAAAGCCTTGCCTACCCCTTAAGCCAGCCTTTCAGCCGTTGGGAGAGGCGGGCCGGCGTGGTCTGGCTTTTGATCAGGTGGTCGAGCGCTCCCAGCTTTATCCCGCGCTCGACCAGCTCCTTCTCGTTCCAATTGGAGAGGATGACGACGGGGATGGCGGCCGTCGAGTCGTCGGCGCGCAGGGTTTCCAGCACGGTGAGGCCGTCCATTTTGGGAAGCCTTATGTCCAGAAAAATGATGTCCGGGTGCAAAGCCCTTGCTTTTTCCAGCGCGACGAGCCCGTCACCTGCGACGTCGACGGTGTAGCCGTCGAGCTCGAGCTTGAGCCTGTACATCTGGGCCACGGACGCATCGTCCTCAACGAAGAGGACCCTTACGTCATCTGACTCGGATTCTGCACGCTGGTTCAACTCCCATCCCTTCATTTCGTGCAACGCTTAGCCGGTGGCTTTACGACTGATTACAGGTTCAGGTAGGTGAGCGTATCCGTTCCGCTGCGGCTGCGCCCGCTCGAGATCGGGGACCTGTTGGATGAAACATTTCGTATGTACCGGCGCCACTTTCTTCTGTTTGCGGGCATCTCGGTAATCCTCGCCATCCCGACGGCCGCGCTTTTCGGACTCGGGTTCGGATCGCTGACCCTGGCGTTGCAGCAGGCCGGCCAGGCAGACTTGAGCTCCCTCACCCCGCTGCTCGCATCCTTCGGGGCGGGCTTGCTGATCACGTTCTTGATCCTTCCGTTCACGAACACGGCGGTCGTGTACGCGGCGTGCGAGTCGGCCCTGGGCCGGCCGGTGACGGCAGGCGGCATCTTCATGGGCGTGCTGCGTCGATACTTTCCCCTGCTCGGTTACTGGCTGCGCGCCGCCTTCGGACGCAGCCGGCAGCTGGTCGAAGGCCGGTGGTGGCGGACGTTTCTCGTCCTTTTCCTGATGCTCATCGTCTGGTACGTGGCCCGGTTTGCGCTGGATGCGTTCCTGCAGCTGGCCCAGTACCTGCTCGCCATCGTCGTCTCGCCCTTCATCGTGGCGGCCCTGACCCTGGGCACCGCCGAGCTGGTGAGCGCCCTGGTCAGCCCTGTCCTGCAGATCGTCATCGTGCTGATCTATTTCGACCTCCGAGTACGCCGCGAGGCGCTGGACCTCTTTCAGATCGCGTACCGGATCGCGTATCCGGCGGCAGCTTCCTGACCGCCGCGTTGACGAGCCGGCGGCTGACCGCGGTGGCCATCGCGCTCGCCCTGACTCTGCTCGCGGCCACGACCGCAGCTGCGGAGCCGCCGCCGGCCCCCCTCTACGCGGACGCGGTGCAGCGCGCCTACGGAATCCTGCAGGGAGCCTCGGCGCCAGACACCGCGCCGGCGACCAATGCGCTGAGGGTGCTGGTTTCGGGAACCGGGACCAGCCAGCCGGAGATCGTGGCCGACCTCGAGGCTCGGCCACCGCTTTATGACGACGCGAGAAGCCGGCTCTCCGCGCTGCTGAAGGCCCTCCGCGAGGCCGCGAACACATTCGATCCCGCGGTCGCGCAACAACGCCTGCATGAGGTGATGTCGCTGAGCCGGTACGACGCACTCCACCGGCCACCGTCGCCGCTGGAGCGCCTGGTGCAGTGGATTCAGGACCGGATCACCGCGCTGCTTCGCCTCCTGTTCGGCAGCCGCGGCGGCGCACAAGCGCCGGCCCTGTGGTTTTACATCGTCGGCATCGCGGTCGTCGCGGCGGTGGTCTTCGTGCTGGCTCGTGCTGCGCGCGGCCGCTTCGCGCAGTCGATCGACGGCGTGTCAGATGGACCGCGACCGGCGGCTGACTATTTCGCCGAGGCCGACCGCCTCGCCGCCAGAGGCCACCGGGTCGCGGCGATCCGGGCCCTTTGCGCCGGTGTCGCCGCCACGCTTGCCGGCGAACGGTCGTGGGAAGGCAGCCCGCTCACCGTGCGTGAGATCTTCCAGCGGGCGCCGGACTTCAACAGCCTGCGCCCGCTGCTGCTCCCGTTCGAGGCGGCGGTGTACGGCGGCCACGACGTCGATGAGGCGACCTACACAACGGCGGCCCACGTGGCTGAACCCTTTCGACACCAGGTGGAGGCGGCGGCGTGAAAGGAGCGCGTGGCTGGGTGATCGCCGCGGTGGTCGCGATCGTCATCGCGGCAGCCGCCTACCTGCTGCAGCCGCACGAGGACTCTCCGGAGCACAGCAGCAACAGCGACGCTTCGGCAGGTGCGTCGGCAGCGCTGCTGTTCAGCCAGGCCATCGGCCACCAAACCGACCAGGTCACCGGCACGTTCGACACGCCCGCGCCGATGTCCTTGATGTTCGTGTTCACGCCGACCAGCCAGTACACCGCCGCCGAGGCCGAGCTCACGCGCCGCTGGGTGCAGACCGGCGGCGGCACGCTCATCTACGCCTCTGAGCACGGAGACCGGGAGTTGGATCGGGCGTTCGGAGTCACCCGGGTTGGCGGCTACGCGCCAGGAGGTGAGTACACGGCGACCCCCGTTGTCGCCGGGGTGGAGCGGGTGGCGGGGGGGAGCACGATCATGCCGCTGGATCCATCACCCAGCCAGGTCGCGGTTCTGCGGAGCCCGGACGGTTACGTCGCCGGATACGTCGAGCACGTCGGCGTCGGGACCGTTTACGTGCTCGCCGACCCGCTCGTGCTGTGCAACGGCTATCTCGAAAAGGCGGGCAACGGAAGGCTGCTCGCTGACCTCCTCAGCTCAGCCGGCCCGAGCGCCCACGTCGCTTTCGACGAGTACCACCACGGGCTCACTGTGAGCGACTTTGCTCCCCAGGCGTGGGTCACGACGCCCTGGGGCGCTGCCCTCCTGTGGCTGTTGGTCGCGGTCTTCTTCGGCCTCGTCCTGCGCGGACGGCGGTTCGGGCCTTTGATCCAGCGACCCGCCGAGGTCGCGCGGTCCGACGCCGAGTGGTCGGTCGCGGTCGGCCAGCTGCTGCGGCGGTCGAGCGCCCGCGCGGTGACGCTCGGCCTGCTCGCGGGCGCGACCGAACGAGCGGTGGCGACGCGCACAGGCCTGCCGCTGCACCCGCGCGAGCGGTTCTGGAATGCTCTTTGGGTGCGCGCCCCTGAGGTGGCCGGGGACTTGGCTCAAATCGAGAATTCACTTGTCGCGGCTTCGGCCACGGAGCGTGATCTGCTGAACGCGGCCCAACGGCTGCACGAGATTGCCCACCCGGCGCCGTCCCGCCGGCCAGCCCCTCCGGCGGCGCCCCTCCGGCCCTCCGGGCCACCTCCCCGTGAATGGGGAGGACGGGGTACTTCCCGATAAATGGAGAAGAGCATTGCCTCGACCACGGCGACCGAGTTCTACGCTCGTTTTCGGGAACAGCTCGCGAAGGCGATCGTCGGCCAGGAGGACGCGATCCGCCTGTGCGCGATCGCGCTCATCGCGCAAGGCCACGTCCTCCTCGAGGGCGTGCCAGGAACGGGCAAGACGTTGCTGGCGAAGGCGATCGCCCGCGCCCTGACCCTCGACTACGGGCGCGTCCAGTTCACACCGGATCTCATGCCGGCGGACATCCTCGGCACGTCCGTCTACGACCTGGCGACGCGCACCTTTGCGCTTCGCCGCGGGCCGATCTTCACCAACGTGTTGCTCGCGGACGAGATCAACCGCGCCCCGGCCAAGGTCCAGTCAGCCCTGCTCGAAGCGATGGAGGAGCGCGGGGTGACGCTGGAGGGACAGCAGCTGCCGCTGCCGGCTCCGTTTTTCGTCATGGCCACGCAGAACCCGATCGAGTACGAGGGCACGTATCCGCTGCCCGAGGCCCAGCAGGACCGCTTCCTCTTCAAGGTGCGTCTCGACTACCCGGCGGCGGCCGACGAGATGGAGGTCCTGCGCCGGTGGGAGTCGGGCATCGAGCTCCGCGATCCCGTGAAGGCCGGCGTCGAGCCGGCGCTGGGGGCGGCCGACATCGACGCGTGCCGGGCGCAGGTTTCGACGGTGGTGCTGGACGAAAAGATCCGGCGCTATGTCGTCGACCTGGCGTCGGCCACGCGCGCCGCTCCCGAGATCGCTCTCGGCGCAAGCACCCGCGCGGAGGTGCTCCTGATGCTGGCGGCCCGCGCCTTTGCGGCCTTCGACAGCCATGACTTCGTGACTCCGGACCATGTCAAGGCGCTGCTGGCGCCGGCGTTTCGCCACCGACTGATCCTTCGCCCGGAGGCGGAGGTCGCGGGCCAGACCCCCGACAGCGTGCTCGATGCCGTGGCAAGCCGGGTCGTGCCGCCACGATAGAGGCGCGTGCGCCGCGCGGCGCCGATCAGACCTAGTCTTTGATGCGCATCCTGGGCTTCGTTCGGGGCCTCGCGCCCCAGCCCCGGCTCATCTGGGCCGTCGCCATCGGCGCGGGTTTGATCGCGCTGGCCGTGGTTTCGCCGGTGCTCGGATTGGTCGCCATCGTCTATCACACCGGTCTTGTGATCATCGCGGCGCGAGACCTCGCCCTCGTGCCGGGCCGGTCCGGTTACACGGTTCGGCGCTCGACCCCCGAACCGTTCTCTCTTGGCGAGCCCGAAGAGGTCACGGTGACGATCCAGAACCGAGCCGCTGCAGGCCTGCTGGCCAAGATGGCGGACCACGCTCCGGCGGGGCTGCGGCCGGAGCCGCGTGAGGTCACAGGCCGATTCGACCCCAGCGGAAGGCTCAGGTTGACCTACCGCACATTTTCGCCGAAGCGAGGCGCCTATCGGTTTGGCTCCATCGACCTGCAGGTCTGGCGCGAAGACGGGTGGTGGCGCCGTCAGGTCCGGTTGGCGGAACCGCAGGAGGTCGCGGTTTTTCCGAACGT
>WNEP01001578.1_pt1 | contig 11595 bp, 6 predicted proteins | sample 5399961 | NCBI WGS metagenome assembly WNEP01 (sample SAMN13153329, study PRJNA577476) | soil metagenome | isolation source: 20 cm grassland meadow soil pre-rain plot 5 | place: USA:California | collected 2015-09-08 | reverse complement strand
AGGCGGGCCAGCTCCTCGTGGGCATTGGGCGCGGCGCCGCCGAACTCCCCCGAGTGGAGATCCGATTTGGCCGTGCGGACGGTGATCTCCGCATAGCACAGGCCGCGCAGCGTCGTGTACACGGCGGGCCAGCGTGGCGCGACATAGGCCATGTCGGCGACGAGCACCGCGTCCGCCCGCGTGCGCTCGGGCTCGCGTCGCAGCAGCTCGAACAGCACGCGGCTGCCGAACTCCTCTTCCCCTTCGATGAGGAAGCGGAAATTGACGGGCGGCCGGCGGTGGGTGCCGTTCGCCGCGATCGCCTTGAGCAGGCAGAATATCTGGCCCTTGTCGTCCGCGGCGCCACGTGCGATCAGCTTGCCGCCCCGCACCGCCGGCTCGAACGGAGGTGTCGTCCATTCGTTGAGCGGGTCGGGTGGCTGCACATCGTAGTGACCGTACACGAGGAGGGTGGGCGCTCCGGGTACTTCGGGCCCGACGCCCCACACGACCGGATGCGTTTCGCTCGCCAGGAACTGCACGTCGTCGCACCCGAGCCGGCGCAATTCCGCGGCGACCCACTCCGCCGCCGCGCGGCAATCGGCGTCGTGCGACGGGCTGGTGGAGATCGACGGGATGCGCAGGAAGTCGTTGAGCTCGCGGAGCAGACGGTCGGTATCCATGAGACGAATAATCTAGACGCGAACCCGGGTAGACGGCGAGCGGTCTAGGGGTATATTCGCGCCATGCGGACGACCGCGTCATTCGAGCTGTTCCCGGACGCACCGAGCGAGCGTGTCATGGCGCGGGCCCGCTACCTCGCGCGCGAGGGACGGCTGGTCGACGCCGAGCGGGCGTACCGCGACGTGCTCGCCCAGCATCCCGACTTGAAGGGGGGGTGGGCGGAGTGCTTCGAGCTGCTGCGCAGTCAGGGGCGGCGCGACGATGCGCTCCGGCTCGCCGAGGGCGCGCGCGCTCAGTTCGGGGACTCGGCGTTCGCCCTGGCGCTCAAGGGGGCGGCGCTGATCGAGCTGGAGCGCTACCGCGAGGCGCTGGGCGCGCTCGAGCAGGCGGTGGAGGCGGACCCCGACCTCGCGCTGGTCTGGCACGAGCTGGGGTACGCGGCGTTTCGCCTGGGCGACGGGAACCGCGCGCTGCTGGCGCTGGATCGCGCCTTCGGCCTCGAACCCCATACGGAGACGCTGCGACTGCGCGGCCGCATCCTGCGCGACGCCGGCCGCTATCAGGCCGCCGAGGTCGCCTACGAGGGCGCGGCACAGGCGGCTGAGGATCCGGAGCAGCGCGCCTCGACCGAGCGGGAGATCGCCGCCACGCGCCGCTACGCGTTTTACGCGCCGCGCCGCCCTGACGAGCTGACGCCGGCGGAGCGCTGGTTCGCCGAAACCGGCACCGTCGTGCTCGCGTCCGACGCCGCCAGCGACGCCCCGGATGACGCGACGCTCGCGGCCGCATTTCTCGACCTGGCGCGCGATTCGGGGTGGCGCTTCGGCCAGATCGTCGCCTTGGGGCCGGCCCTCCCCGTCTGGCGCACCCTGGCGGACGCGCTCCGCGCCCCGCTCGTCACCCGCACCGGCTTCGATCCCGGCACCTGTCCGCTCGTCGTGGCCCAGCGCCCGCAACCCGCGGACGCCGGGTGGAGTACCATCACCGGCGCCGTGGCGGAGCATGCCACCGGCCTCGTGTTCGTCCTGGAGCAGACGAGCGAGCCGGCCGGCGCGGGCGCCGACGTGATCGGCGTGCTCGCCGACGCCGGCGGGCGTCGCACCCGCCAGGTCAACGCGGGACACGCCCTGTCCGAGGCCCTCCACCCGGCGGGTCGCCTGGCCGGCCGCCGCCTCAAGATCGCCTGACTGCAACGGAGGTGCGGTGACCGCCCCCCCCACCGGCCAAGCGTCGCGCACGATGTCGGGGAAGTCCATCGTCGCGAGTCAATTCGAGCGTGCCGCCAATCTGATCAACCTCGAGCAGTACATGCGGCACGTCCTGATGCATCCGTTCCGCGAGGTCCAGGTGGAGGTGCCGGTGCGGATGGACGACGGCCGCATCGAGGTGTTCACCGGCTACCGCATCCAGCACAACGGCGCGCGCGGACCCTGCAAGGGCGGCATCCGCTATCACCCGGACGCGGACCACGACGAGGTGCTGGGCCTCGCGGCCATCATGACGTGGAAGACCGCGCTCATGGACATCCCGTTCGGGGGCGCCAAGGGCGGCGTGACGGTGGACCCGAAAAAGCTGTCGCGGCTCGAGCTGGAGCGCCTCACGCGCCGCTTCACCCAGCGGATCTCGATCGTGCTCGGCCCCTACCGCGACGTCCCGGCCCCCGACGTCAACACCAACGCGCAGGTGATGGCCTGGATCCTGGACGAGTACTCGAGCCGCCACGGGTACACACCGGCGGCGGTGACCGGAAAGCCCATCTCGCTGGGCGGCTCCCTCGGGCGCGAGGAGGCGACCGGTCGGGGCGTGATGTACGTGATGACGGAATACGGGCGGGACTTCGGCATTCCGCTCCGCGGGGGCCGCGTGGCGATCCAGGGATTCGGCAACGTCGGCGGCAACCTCGCGCGGCTGCTGCACGAGGAGGCCGGCGCGAAGGTGGTCGCGGTCTCGGATGTCTCCGGCGGCGTCGCGAACGAGCAGGGCCTGGACGTCCCGGCCCTGCTCGCGCACACCGCCGCGGGCAAGCGCGTGTCCGAGTGGCCGCACGGCCGCGCGATCACGAACCAGGAGCTCTGGACGGTGCCGTGCGACTGGCTCGTCCCCGCCGCCCTGGGCGGCGTCATCACCAAGGAGACGAACGCGCACACGATCGACTGCAAGGTGGTCGTGGAGGGCGCGAACGAGCCCACGACGCCTACCGCCGACCGGATCCTCGAAGAGCGCGGCATCGCCGTGATCCCCGACTTCCTCGCCAACGCGGGCGGCGTCACCGTCAGCTACTACGAGTGGGCGCAGAACCTGCAGCAGTACCGCTGGACCCACCAGCAGGTGAACGACGAGCTCCAGGCGACGATCACCAAAGCCTACGTCGGCGTGCGCGACCTGGCGAAGCAGAAGGGCGTGACGTTCCGGACGGCGGCGTATGCGATCGCGCTGGAACGGGTGGCGGAAGCCGAGCGGCTGCGGGGCAACTGAACGCGGAACGTGGAACTCGGAACGCGGAACAGCGGCACGAGCGTCGGCCTGCCTGTTCCGCGTTCCGCGTTCCGACTTCCGCGTTTCTGAGGTTCCCACTTCCGCGTTCCGCGTTTATCAGTCCGCCGGCAATCCCGCCCTCGAATACAGCGCCTGATACGGATCCTGCCCCGGCTGCGTGAACACGCGCACCTGAATCGCCCGGATCGTCTCCCGCAAGTTCGCGTTCGCGTGGATGTAGATGTCTTCGAACAGGTTCAGGTTCATCCGGTACAGGCGCTGCGCGATCACGACCGCGTTGTTCAAGGCCGCCCTGGCGAACCAGCGCCAGTCGTACGTCTCGAGCGACTGCCCCACGGGCCCCGTGAGCTGGGCCCGCGCCCAGCCGAACACCGTCGCGCGCGCGCGCTCGAGCGCCGCGCCGACCGGACCGGCTGCGTAGGCCGAGTCGAGGCGCCGGGCCAGCTCGGCATACAGCACGTCGAGCGTCCGCTCGTCGCGCCACCGCGCCACGGCGCGCCTCGCGTCGGTCGAGTCGTGACGCGAGCGGAAGAACGCCTCCGCTCCACGGTACCCCACGAAGCTCGCGAAGCTCTCGTTGAACGGCGTCTGGCTCTTCAGGTAGAGGGTGTTGTGGGCCAGCTCGTGAATGACGGTGGCGACCAGCTCCATCGTGTCGCGCTCCATCACCGTCGAGAGCAGCGGGTCGGCGAAGTACCCGAGCGTCGAGAACGCCCCCGCGGGACGGAGGTACGTGTCGTATCCCTCCCGCCCCAGATCCGCGGCGGCGGCGCGGGCCTGCGCGAAGTCGAAAAACCCCTTGTACGGCACGGTCCCCACGATCGGGTACTGCCACGTGTACGCGCGCAAGCGGTCGCGGCGCGCGGCCGAGAGCACGAGCAGCAGGGTGTCCCGACCCACGTCCACGTAGCTCGTGAAGGTCTCCCCCACCACTAACCCGAGCGAGTCACCGGCGAAGGCGCGGGCGGCGAGCACGAGCGCCAACCGCTGGCGCAGCGCCGGAGCGGTCCGGGGATCGGCCGCCAGCTTCGCGATCGAGTGGCGCTTCAGCAGGATGCGCGCCTCCTCCACGCCGGCACGCGCGACGTAGCGCGCGTCGGCGCTGGTGGCGAACGCCAGCACCAGCACGGTGGGGACGCCGATTCCCACCCACGCCAGCAGTCGCCGCGCCACGCGGCCCCAGTTGGGCGGGCCGCCGCGGCGCTCGATCACGGCGTCCATCGCAGCCCCATCCGCTGACGCGCGCCAAGGGTGTCGTCCGCCCGGTAGGCGTAGTCGAGGTGGAGCCGACCGAGCTCCAGGCTCCCTCCCCACGTGAACGGCGCCGCCCTCGTCGCCACCGAGTGACCCACGTACCCCACCCGCGCCAGCAGCCCGAGCCCGGGCCGCACCACGCCGCCTTCGACGCCGAGGACGAGAAAGGGACTGCCGCCGCCGGTCGCCCGCGACGGCCACTGACCTTCGACCGTCGTGAGCAGGCGGTAGCTCCCCTGCGGATCCACGTAGTTCATGGTGAAGCCGGCCCGCGTGCGCCGCGGCAGGTGCGACCCGCCGCCCAGGTCGCCGCCGATATTCTGCACGCTCGCGCCCAGCGCCATGAGGTCGAAGACGGCGATCGCGAGGCCGACGTCGCCCGCCCAGGCGTCGGCCCGGGCGCCGGCCACGGTCTCGCGTACGTACTTGACCGAGGTGCCGATCGCCGCGAGTCCGGTGCGGAACACGAGCGACGACACGCCCAGCAGGTCCGCCGAGGTGTAGCTCTGCCCCAGCGCCGCCGCGCCCGCGCCCCACGTGAAGCGGCCCGCGCGCAGCGCCAGTGCCCCGGTAGAGAGCGTGGCGCCCGAGGGATAGGACTCGTACGAGGCCTCCAGCGCCAGGCGGTGCACGGTCGCGAGCCCCGCGGGGTTCGTGAACACCGCTCCCGCATCGCCGACGATGGCCGCGCCGGCGCCACCCATGCCCGCCGCGCGGGCGGAGCCCGGAACCGCAGCGAGCACGCTGCCGCTTTGGGCGGAGAGCGACGACACCAGGAAGACGTCGAGCAAAACCGTCACGCAGAAACGTCGCGCAGAACCGTCGGGCACGGTCACGCTCGACGCCGTCGCGTGACGTCTCTGCGTGACGTCTCTGCGTGACGTCTTTCCATTATTGCAGGCGCAGAACGTTCAAACGGGGAGCCAGAGATGCCCGCAGGGGAAATCCCGTGGCGTTCGAGAACAGCAGCGTGAAGCCAACGGCGCCGGCCGCCTGCTGGGCGATGTAATAGCTGCCCGACCCGCTGTGCAGCGTCCCGCTCAGCGTGATGGCGCTGCCGTCGCCCGAGGCGGGGAACAAGGGGTACGCGCTCGGGAATGGAGGCGGAGGCTGCGCGACCCGTGGGAGGCACGAGTTGTGGATCGTCTGATAGTCCGAGCGGAATCGCCACCGCCGGTACCGCAGCTCGGGAGGTGCCGTGAACGCCGGCACGTCCGACACGTAATTCGCGAGCGCCCACCGCTCGAGGAGCGTCGCGAACGGCGTCCCCGTCACGTTGGTCACGTTCGCCGTGCCGAGGGAGTTCGTACGGTCGAGCGCGCGCGTGACGACGTTGTTCGCCGAACGCGATGTATCGGTCGAGAACTGGTCAACCACAAAACGCACGAACAGCCAGTAGGCGCCACGGTTCGCGAGTCCCCCGACCCCGACCGTATCCACCAGGAAGTGGCTCTGGGGAGCCGCGAGGTACTGGACGGAGTTGTACAGGTCGCCGAAAATGAAATAGCAGAAGGTCGTGCTGTCTCCAGGCAGAAACAGACGCGCCCCCAGCTCCTCGGCGTAGTGGGACAGTCCTTCATTCAACCAGAGGTCCTCGCCGCTGCGGTTGCCCCGCAGCAGCACGTGCTGGTTGAAGCTGATCATGTGCTGGAATTCGTGGATGAACGTCGACGGCACGTTGTGCTTCACGCCGGCCGCGGAGTGGACGCAGCTCAACGTTCCCACAGGATCGGGGACGATCGAATAGAACACCTCGCTGGCGTTGCCACCGCTGAATCCCGTGAGCAGGTCACCGCCGTAGAAATACCCGCCGATATACCCTTGCGTACAGGGACTCGGCACCAGGGAGTTCACCTTGCCGGTCATGAGCACGATGACGACGCTGTTGTTGTCGATGTCCGATTCGCGTCCGAACGCGGACGTGTCGGCTGCGTACAGCAGCGTGTCGAACAGCGCGCGCAGGGTATCGAAGTCGAAGCTCGAGAGCGTACGCCCGTTCGCCTCGTCCGCGCTGTCCTGGAACACGGCGATGTGCGTTCCCACATTGCGCGCGAAGGCGACGACCGTCGGGTGGGTGGTACAGTCGGAATTGCCACACACCTTGAACACCCGCCTGTCGCCGACCTGTGGCGGCGCTCGGGAGAGCGGTGGCGCGGCGTGCGGCCGGTTGAGCGCGCCCACGCGGCCCGCCAGGTCGCGCTCCGCGCGCCGCAGGGTCAGGTCGAACTGCTGCTGGGGCGGGACCGCGTCCGTACGCCCGGCGATGGTTGCGAATCGCGCGACGGCCGCCGGCACGACGGCCCCGCCCAACAAGAAGGCCGACGAGTCGTCCGGCACGCCGCCGGCCGCCTGCGGCACCAGCAGATACTGAACAGGCGACGCGGAGGCGTTCGGACCGAACACCGCGCACCCCGCCGTCTGCGTGGGGTCGATCGCCGTATATCCCGCGACCGCGAGACTGACCTGCCCTGCGCTCGCCCCCGTGCACGGTGCGAGCTTGGGCTGCATGCTGCTCGAGCTACAGGCGGCCGCGAAGAGCGACGACAGCCCCGCCAGGAGACCCCTCGGCATCAGCGATGTCCTCCGTGATTTCTCCGGCGCGCCCGAGCGCCCGGCGGAAGCAGATCGGCCCCACCACCTCGTGCACCCCAATCATCGCTACGACGAAGGTCTCGAGCGAGACCCCCCACTCGGGGAACGCACGCCGGGCCACTTGCGCCAGCCCGAGCGCGCTCCCTGCCTGCGGCACCAGGCCGAGCCAACCCTCGCGCGCCAACGCGGGAGTCACGCTCGGGTGGCGTCCCGCCCAGAGCAAGCCGTATCGCAAGCTCACGGCGCGCAGCCCCACCAGCAGCAGCACCCACGGCCACAGCTCGGCCAATGCGCTCAGCCGCAAGCCTGCGCCTGCCAGGACGAACAATAAGATGTAGACGGGAGGCCAGCCGCGTTTCAGCTCGTGACGGACCCGCTCCCCTTGGGCGGGCGCGACACTCGCGAGATAGACCCCGGCAGCCAGCGCCACGATGATGGTCTCGAGCTGCACGAGCCGGGCGACCTCGGCCGCGACCAGGGCGACCGCGACGAGGAACAGCGCGGTGTGACGATGCACCAGCCCGAGGTAGCGACCCACGCCGTAGCCGAGCAGCGCGCCGACGGCAAGGGAGATCGCGAGCCCGAGCAGGGCGTGGGCGGCCGCCGTCGCGTGCAGCGAGCCCGGGCTGGCGACCGCCTTGCCCGCGGCGAGCAGCAGGGCGAACACGATCGCCGCGACGACGTCCTTGAATACCGTGACGGCCAGGAGCGTGCGAGCGAACGGACCGCGGGCGCCGAGCTCGCTCAGCATGCCCATCGCCAGCTCCGGGGACGACACGGCCGACAAGGCGCCGAGCGCCAGCGCCACCGCCACGGCGTCGCCGGGTGACTGGTGCGCGGTGAGGGGGAACCACGGGCTCACCGACAAGAACACGGTCGCGACGATGAGGAGCGGAAACGCGATGGCCCCGCCCACGAGCCGTGCCAACGCGACGAGCTGGGGGCGCAACGACGGCAGCGCCAGCTCCGCGCCGGCGGCGAGGGCGATCACGCCGAGTGCCACGTCGCCGATGAAGCGTAACGCATCCACCTCGTCGCGCCGCACCAGTCCCAGCCACGGGCCCGCCACGAACCCGACCAGCAGGTACCCGGTGATGCGGGGCAGCCGCGCGCGACGCGCGAGGTCGCCACCGACGAACGCGGCGAGCAGCAGGAAGCCGAGCGCGAGCGTGGCCCGCGCCTCGAGCTGGGCGCCCGCGGTCACGCGATGAAAAAGGGCCATCATCAGGCCCAGTGCAAACAGACTCGCCAGCCCTCGCATCGGGCGAAAATATCCGGCGCGGCGCGGTTTTGACAATGCGCGCGAGCGCCGATATCTTCTCCTAGCCGTATGGCGTTCGTCCACCTCCACACACACAGCGAGTACTCCCTCCTCGACGGCGCCAACCGGATTCCGGAGCTGCTCGACCGGGTCCACGCGCTGGGCATGGACTCCCTCGCCATCACCGATCACGGCAACCTGCACGGGGCGTGGCAGTTCCACTCCGAGGCCCGGGCGCGCACGCTGCGGCCGATTCTCGGGTTCGAGGCCTACCTCGCGTTCGGGAGCCGGCACAAGCGCGAGCGGGCGCCCGACGCGCCGGCGGCTTACTCCCATCTCGTGTTGCTCGCGAAGAATCGCACCGGGTACCGTCACCTGGTCAAGCTCTCGTCCATCGCCTACCTCGAGGGCTATTACCGCCGGCCCCGGATCGATCGCGAGGTGCTGGAGCAGTACCGCGAGGGCCTGATCGGGTTGGCCGCGTGTCTTTCGGGCGAGATCGCCCTGTACCTGCGGCAGGGCAACTACGAAACGGCCAAAGCGAGCGCCCAGTACTTCGCGCGCCTGTTCGGCCCGGATGGTTTCTGGCTGGAGGTGCAGAACCACGGACTCGCCGACGAGCGCACCGTCACCGCCGGCATGTTCCAGCTGGCCGCCGAGCTGGGGCTCCCCGTCGTCGCCACGAACGACGCACACTACCTGAAGAAGGAAGACGCGGAGGCGCACGACGTGCTGCTCGCGATCGGCACGGGCAAAGATCTGGACGATCCCAACCGGTTTCGTTTCTTCGGCCAGGAGAGCTACGTCAAGTCCGAGGCGGAGATGGCCGCGCTCTTCCCGGAGCGCCCCGACGTGATCGCCGAAACCGCGCGCATCGCGCAGCTGTGCGAGTTCGACTTCGAGAAGCGCTACTTCCTGCCGCAGTACCCGCGCCCGGCGGAATTCGCCTCCGACAATGACCTGCTGGTCCACCTGGCGCGCGCCGGCGCCCTGGCCCGCTACGGCGATCCGCTCCCCGGCCCCGTCGCGGAGCGGCTCGACTACGAGCTGGGCGTCATCTCGCACACCGGGTACGCGGGCTACTTCCTGATCGTCTACGACATCGTGAAAGCCGCGAAGGACCGCGCCATCCCCGTGGGGCCGGGGCGCGGCTCGGCAGCGGGGTCGCTGGTGGCGTACGCCCTGGGCATCACCGACATCGACCCCCTCAAGTTCGATCTGCTGTTCGAGCGGTTCCTGAACCCCGAGCGCGTGTCCATGCCGGACATCGACCTCGACTTCTGTTTCGAGCGACGGGGCGAGGTGATCCAGTACGTCCGCGAGCGGTACGGCCGGGACTCGGTCGGCCAGATCATCACCTTCGGGACGCTCAAGGCGCGCGCCGCCTTCCGCGACGTGGCGCGCACGCTGCGGGTGGAGCCGGGAGAGGTGGATCGCTTCACCAAGCTCATTCCCGCCGGCCCGGGCGTGACCACCACGCTGGCGGATGCCCCGGAGCGATCCCCGGAGCTGAAGCAGCTCGTGCGCCAGGACGAGCGCGTGCGCAAGATCCTCGAGCTGGGGACGCGGATCGAGGGCCTGGCACGCCACGCATCGGTGCACGCTGCGGGCGTGGTGATCGCTCCCGGTCCCCTCACCGATTACGTCCCCGTCTGTCTCGCTCCGCAGGAGCCGGACGCCATCATCACGCAGTACGATATGGTGGCGCTCGAGAAGGTGGGGATGCTCAAGATCGACGTGCTCGGCCTGCGCACGCTGACCGTGATCCACGACGCGGTGGGGATGGTGGCGGCGCGGCACGGCACGACCCTCGACATGAACGCGCTCGACCTCGCCGATCCCGAGGTGTACCGGCTGCTGGGATCGGGGCGGACCGCCGGCGTGTTCCAGTTCGAGTCGCCGCTCGCCACCGACTGTCTGCGCAACATGAAATGCGACCGGTTCGACGACCTGGTCGCGACCAACGCGCTGCTCCGCCCCGGACCGCTCGACACCGGGATGCATCTCGTCTTCATCAACCGCAAGCTGGGCCGCGAGCCGGTCCGCTACCCCCACCCCGCCCTGGAGGAGATCCTCAAGCCCACGTACGGAGTCATCACCTACCAGGAGCAGGTGATGCGCATCGCGAACGTGCTCGCGGGCTTCTCCCTCGCCGAAGCCGACGTGCTGCGCAAGGCGGTGGGCAAGAAAGACAAAGAGCTGATCCAGCACGAGCTCGGCCGCTTCGTGCAGCGCGCGGTGGCGCCCCCCCTGGGACACGACCGGCGGACGATCGAGGACATCGCCGCGCAGATCGAGACCTTCGGCCGCTACGGGTTCAACAAGTCGCACGCGGTCGCGTACTCCGTGCTCTCCTACCAGACGGCGTGGCTCAAGGCGCACTACCCCGCGGAGTTCATGGCCGCGCTGCTGTCGTCGGAGATCGGCAATACCGACAACGTGGTGCGTTACATCAACGAGGCGCGCGAGCTGGGTCTCCTCGTCCTCCCCCCCGACGTGAACGAGTCGGGCTTCAAGTTCACGGTGGTGGGTGACCAGCGCATCCGCTTCGGCCTGGGCGCGATCAAAAACGTGGGTGAGGGAGCGATCGAGTCCATCCTCGCGGGCCGGCAGGCGGACGGGCCCTACCGCTCGCTGGTGGAGCTGTGCGAGCGCATCGACCTGCGGCTCTGCAACAAGCGCGTGATCGAGGCGCTGGTCGACGCGGGCGCGTGCGACTCGCTCGGAGGGGGGGGGCATCGCGCCCAGCTGGTGGCCGCGCTGGACGCGACGTTTGCGGAGGCTCAGGCGCGGCAAGCAGAGCGCGACGCGGGCCAGGTCGGCCTCTTCGGCGAGGGCACGCGTATCCCGCATCCCGCATCCCGCATCCCGGACGTCGAGCCGTGGACCGAGCACGACCGGCTCGCGCGCGAGAAAGCCGTGCTCGGATTCTTCATTTCCGGGCATCCCCTGGACCGGTACCGTGCCGAGGTGGAGCTTTTCGGGACGCGCACGACCGCCACCCTGGGCCAGTGGAGCGAGCAGAAAATCCGGATCGCGGCGGTGGTGACGGTGGTGAAGCGACAGATCTCCAAGAAGTCGGGCGCCGAGTACGCGCGGCTCACGCTCGAGGATTTTCACGGCACGGCGGAGGCGCTGGTGTTCCCGGAGGCGTGGGCCAAGTTGAACGAGGTGATCCGTCCGGACGGGGTGCTGCTCTTGTCGGGCGGCTACAGCGGGCGCGACCGCGACGAAGAGCAGGCGCCGTTCATCGTGGAGGCGGCGCAGCCGCTCGACGAGCTGAAGACGGCGGGCGCGATCGCCGTGGCGCTGCGCTGGTCGCCCCACGC
>WNEP01002814.1_pt1 | contig 11597 bp, 9 predicted proteins | sample 5399961 | NCBI WGS metagenome assembly WNEP01 (sample SAMN13153329, study PRJNA577476) | soil metagenome | isolation source: 20 cm grassland meadow soil pre-rain plot 5 | place: USA:California | collected 2015-09-08 | reverse complement strand
CCCGGTACTTGGCGACCGCCTCCTCGAGCAGGCCTTCCCCGAAGAGGTCCACGGCGGCGTCGTAGAGGTCCTCCTTGCTCGGCATGTGGGATCCGTACCGCATTCCCGTCGGCACGGGCAAGGCACTGGTCCGCCCGGATCGCGGCGGCGCCGCGCCGAGGGGGCTCGGGACATCGGGGCAGAGGCGGGTGGCTGGCGACGCCGGTCCGTCGTATGCCTCGCTGCGTGACCCTCGAGGAAGAGCTCGCAGCGGCGATCGAGGCCGCCGGGCGGGGCGCGCCGCCCCCCGACTTCGCGGCCTGGGCGCTGCGCGTCTTCGCCCACCAGTTCGAGCACAACGCGCCCTACCGCGCCTTCTGCACGCGGCGCGGTGTGACACCCGCCACCGTCGCGCGCTGGGAGGACGTGCCCGCCGTGCCGAGCGCGGCGTTCCGCCAGGTCGACCTCGCCTGCGGGCCGCCCGAGGCCGTCTTCTCGACCAGCGGCACGACCAGCGCGGCGGCGCGCGGCCGCCATCTCGTCCCGCACCTCGCGCTCTACCGCGCCTCGGCGCTCGCGACCTTCGCGCGCTTCGTCCTCCCCGACGCCGCTCGCCTCCCCTGCCTCTCGCTCGTGCCGCCGCCGGCGCTCCGCCCCGACTCCTCGCTGGTGCAGATGTGCGTCTGGGTGGGCGAGGCGCTCGCGCGCGGCATCGCGTGGATGGTCGGCGAGCGCGGCCTCGAGACGGAGCGGCTGCTCGCGCGCCTCGCGGCCGCGGAGACGAGCGGCGAGGCGCTCCTGCTCCTCGGCGTGACGGCGGCCTTCGCCCAGCTCTTCCAAGCCTGCCGCGCGCGCGGGCGGGCGTTTCGCCTGGGCCCCGCGAGCCGCGTCGTGGACACCGGCGGGCAGAAGGGCCTGACGCGCCCGCTCTCGCGCCCCGCCTTCCTGCGCGAGTGCTGGACGCTCCTCGGCATCCCCGGCTACTACTGCGTCAACGAGTACGGCATGACCGAGCTGTGCTCCCAGCGCTACGACAGCGCCCTCGACGACCGCTTCCACGGCCGGAGCCTCGCGCCGCGCCGGCTCGCGGGTCCGCCCTGGCTCCGCACGCGCGTCCTCGACCCCGACACGCTGGCGCCGGTCGCGCCCGGCGCGAGCGGCCTCCTCTGCCACCACGACCTCGCCAACGCGGGCTCGGTGTCGGTCGTGCTGAGCGAGGACCTCGGGCGCGCCGTCGGCGACGACGGCATCGAGGTGCTCGGGCGCGTCGCGGGCGCCGTGCCGCGCGGCTGCGGGCTGCTCCTGGCCGACCTGGAGCCGTCGTGAGCGCAGAGACCAGCGCCCAGCTCCGCGCGCGCCTCGACGCCGCGGTGGCCGCGCGTGCACGCCTGCGTGGGCGGCCGCTGCGCCACACGATCGCCGCGCTCGCGGCCGCGGCCGAGCGCTGGCGCGACGACGCATCGCTGCGCGCCGACCTGCCCCGAGCCGCGCGTCTCTCGCCTGCAATGATCGCCGCCGTCGTACCCATCGCGGCGGAGGCACTCGACGCCGCCACGATGAGCGCGCTCGCCGAGCGCGAGTGGGGCGCCGGCGCGGCCGCGCGGCCCGCGCCGCCCGGCCCGGCGCTGGTCGCGCACGTGGTGGCGAGCAACGTGCCCGCGCTCGCGCTCCCTGCGATCGCCCTCGGCTGCCTCGCGGGCGCCGCCGTGCTGGTCAAGTCGGGACGCGACGACCCGCTCTCCGCGCCGGCGTTCCAGCGCGCGCTCGCCGCCGTCGATCCGGTGCTCGCGGCGACCGTCGTCACCGCCTACTGGCCGGGCGGCGAGGTGGCGCGCGAAGACGCGGCGCTCGGCCGCGCCGCGGTGGTGGTGGCGACCGGCGGCGACGCGACCCTCGCCGCCCTGGCGCCGCGGCTCGGCCGCCGGCTCATCGCCCACGGCCCGCGCTGGAGCGTCGCGCTGGTGGGACGTGCTGGCGCAGGCGATGTCGACGCGATCGCGCTCGACACGGCTCTCCACGACCAGCGCGGCTGCCTCTCGCCGCACGCCGTCTACGTCACGGACGACGCACGCGCCTTCGCCGAGCGCCTCGCCGCGGCGCTCGACGGCCTCGGCGCGCGGCTCCCGCCCGGGCCGGCGAGCGTCGACGCACGGGCCGCGGCGAGGCTCGTGGCCGCCGAGGCGGAGTGGGCGCCGGGCGCCGCGGTCCTCGGCGGCGCGGGCGGCACGGTGATCTACGAGGACGCACCGGCGTTCCGGCCGACCGCCGGCCGCCGCACCGTGCGCGTGCACCCGCTCCGCGACGTACGCGAGCTGCCGGAGCTGCTGCCGCCGGGTCGGATCGAGTGCCTGGGTCTGGCCGGCATCGACCCGGCGCCGCTCGTCGCCGCGCTCCGCGCCCGCGGCGTCGCGCGCGTCTGCCCCGTCGGACGCATGCAGCGGCCACCCCTCTCGTGGCCGCGCGGACAGCACGCGCCTCTCGGCGTCCTCCTCGGCCGCCGCGCGGAGCCCCTGCTCGAGGTCGAGCCGTGAGCGACGACCTCGCGGCGCTCTTCCTCCGCCACGTGTGCCAGACGTCGCCCGCACCCCTCGGCATCGAGGTGGCGCGCGCCGCCGGCTCGACGGTGTGGGACGCCGGCGGCCGCGCGTACCTGGACCTGCTCGCCGGCATGGGGGTCGCGAACGTCGGCCACACGCACCCCGAGGTGGTGGCGGCGCTGCGCGCGCAGGCCGAGCGGCATCTCCACGTCATGGTCTACGGCGAGTTCGTGCAGGAGGCGCAGGTGCGCCTCGCGACGCGTCTCGCTGGGCTCCTCGCGCCCCCGCTCGCGGTCGTCTACTTCACCTCGAGCGGCGCCGAGGCGATCGAGGGCGCGCTCAAGACGGCGCGCAAGCATACCCGCCGGCGGCGCATCGTCGCCTTCGAGGGCGGCTTCCACGGCGACACGCTGGGCGCCCTCTCGATCGGCGGAAACCCCGTCTACCGCGCACCCTTCGAGCCGCTGCTGCCCGAGGTGACGCGCCTTCCCTTCGACGACGTGGCCGCGCTGGCGGCGATCGACGCGCACACCGCGGCGGCCGTGGTCGAGCCGGTGCAGGCCGAGGCCGGCGTCCGCATCCCCGGGCCGGCGTTCCTGCCCACGCTCCGCCGCCGCTGCGACGAGACCGGCGCGTGGCGCCGGACCTGCTCGTGCTCGCCAAGGCGCTCGGCGGCGGGCTCCCGCTCGGCGCCTTCATCGGGAGCCCGGCGGTGATGGCCACGCTCGGCCACGACCCGCCGCTCGCGCACGTGACGACCTTCGGGGGTCACCCGCTCTCCTGCGCGGCCGGCCTGGCGGCGCTCGAGGTGGTCCTGCGCGAGGATCTGCCGGCTCGCGCCGCGGCGCTCGGCGCCCGTATGCTCGAGCGCCTCTGCGCGCTCGTCGGACGCGGCGGTCTCGTCGCGGCCCGCGGCCTCGGCCTCCTCCTCGGCCTCGAGTTCGCCGAGGCGGCGGCGTGCGCGCGTTTCGCGCGGCGCGCGCTCGAGCGCCGCCTCATCCTCAACTGGACGCTGCACCGCGACACGGTGGTCCGCCTGGCGCCCCCGCTCGTGCTCACCGACGCGGAGGCGGAGAACGCGCACGACGCGATCGCGGCGGCGCTGGCAGAGTAGACGCGGGTGGCAGGAGCCCAGGGGTCACTACCGCAGGGGCACTCGCGGCGTCGGGCTAGCCGGCTTGTGAAGGGAATATTATTTGGGCGTGTGAAGGGGGCCGCTGCTGGCGCGGGAGCGGTAGATGCATCGTGCGGCGCCAGCTCGGTCGCGCCGCGAGGCGCTCGCGCCAGGCGCGGACACGCCGGCAGGTGCGCGGCAGGTCCACCCCCAGCTACGCTCGTCCGCCTGGCGCCGCCGCTCGTGCTCACCGACGCGGGGGCGGAGAACGCGCACGAGCGCATGGCGGCGGTGCTGGGGTGAGCGCCCGTCCCGCACCGTCGTCCACACTGCACTGCAAGGCCGGCGAGCGCCCGGGTGGCAGGGCGTCGCGGCACCGGACCTCTCGACCCGGCGCTCCACCCGCTCTCCCGCGACGTGCTCGCGAGAGACGGCCCGGGCGCTCCGCCGAGCAGGACCGCTACTTCGCGGCGGAACGCGCCGTGCGCGTCCCCGACGCGCGCGTGCGCCGCGGCAGCCTCGCCACCTTGCGCGTGACTCCGTCGAGGGCCACGACCGCGGTCGGCGCGGTCTCGGGGGCAGGAGCGCCCGGCGCTCGAAGGCAGCAAGGGACGTCGATCCGGAACGTGGAGCCCTCTCCGATTCGGCTGGTCACGGAGACGGTCCCGCCGAGCGCGTTCACGAGCTGCTTCACGATGCTCAGCCCGAGCCCGACACCGCCGGTGCGGCGGGTGCTGCTCTCGCCGACCTGGTGGAAGGCGTCGAAGATGGTGTCCAGGTCCTCGGCCGGGATGCCAGGGCCGGTGTCGCTGACCTCGATCACCACCCGACCGGAGCCTCTTTCCGCGTGCGCCACCACGGCGACCCTCCCCGCCTCCGTGAACTTGACCGCGTTGTCGACCAGATTGTGGACGATCTCCTGCAGCTTCACGCGGTCGGTCTCGAACATCGGGAGGTCCGGCTCGATCGTGACCGTGAGGCCGAGGCGCGGGTTGCCGAGCCGGCCCGTGCGGAGGGTCTGGATCTCGGTGAGCAGCGGGGCCAGGGCGAAGCGCTCGACGTGGAACGATATCTGGCCGGAGCTGAGACGCGCAAAGTCGAGCACGCTGGTGATCAGCTCGAGCTGTACCCGTGAGTAGCGCTCGATGGCGGCGATCATCTTCGCCTGCTCCTCGTCGAGGTGCCCGCCCGTCCCGTCGGTCAGCATCTCGACGTAGCCGATGATGACGTTCAGTGGCGTGCGCAGCTCGTGCGAGACCGTGGCGAGGAACTCGGACTTGAGCCGGTTCGCCCGCTCCAGCTCCACGACCTTCTCCTCCAGCGCAGCCCGACTGCGGGTCAGGCTCTCGACCATCGCGTTGAACGACTGGGCCAGGCGGCCGATCTCGTCGTGCGTCGGCACTTCCACCTTGGCGTGGAGGTCGCCGCGCGCAATCGCATCAGCCGCGGAGGCGAGGGCGGTGAGCGGTCGGGTGATGGCGCGCGTGAGCACGACCGCCGCCAGAACGGCGACCACGGTGAAGAGTGCGGTGAAGAGGGCGGCGGTGGTGACGGTGCGGCGCTGCAGGATCTGGAGCGACTCGCGCGAGATGCCAACGGCGACCGTCCCAGCCCGCCCGCCCGCGACGAGCGCCGCTGGCGCGTGGAGCTGACGCGCGCGTGGCTCGGCCACGAGGATCGGCGCCTGGAACTCCCAGAAGTCGGCACCCACCGCAATCGGACCGGCCGGCGCGGCGGCGGCCGCCGCCGGCGGCGCACCGGTCGGCGGGTTCCCGGCCGAGACGAGCAGCAACCCGTGCCGGTCGAAGAAGCGGGCGTAGCGCACACCGCTGCGCGCCCGGGCCTGGTCGGCCAGCTCGCGGAGACGGTCGACGCTGCCGGTGAGGATCGTGGCGCCGACCTCGCTCGCGAGCTGCGCGCTCGCGTTGCGACCGGTCTCGATCAGGTGCTGGCGGAGGTGCTCCAGGCCGCGCTGCGCCAGGATCCAGCTCTGGACGATGCACACGAGGACGACGAGCGCGGAGGTGGCGAGCCCGAGGCGGGCCCCAAAGCCTAGACGAGGGAAGAGACGGATCCGCACGCAGTCGTAGGCAGCAACGAGCATGCCGTGGGGCTCTTGCAGGCAAGTGCCACCGAGGGCCCAGATACCGTCATCTTCTTGTCATTACGCCATGCGCTTGACGAGGCGATCGCGCCGGCGGACGGGCCCATTCTCCTGCCCCCGAGTCTGAACGACCGGGAGGCACCCGGCATGGTTCTTGCCACAGTGGTCGGCTCTCCAGGGCGAGAATGCATCGCCGGCCACGATTGTCTCTGCTGCGGCTGCTGGTCGTCGCGCTCGCGGGCGCGTGCGGCTGGCGCACGGGCTTTCAACCCTTCGCGCCGGGACCCGACACCTCCGCTCGCCCCGTCGGCCTCATCACCGCCGGCTCGGCGTTCGCGAGCGCGGGCGTGCAGCGGCGGGTCGCGGAGGCGTTGGAGAGGGCGAGCCGGCGCCGCGTCGTCCTCCTCGACGCGCCGGTCTCGGCCCGCGATGCGGCGGTGAAGGACCTGGCGGCCCGGCTGATCAGGGAGAACCCGTCCATCGTGGGATACGACTGGCGGGAGCCCCGGTGCGCAACCGGGACGGGCGTGCTGACCGCGATCACGCGTCAGGTGGACGCCGTGTACCGCGTGTCCCTCGACTACGTCGAGCGTTCGCGTCCCGCGACCGCCACGGAGACGGCGGAGCTTGGGCCGCTCGCCCGGGGCTTCCGCGCCGTCGGGCTCGCCGCGCCGGGAACCGTGCGCGAAGCGACCACCAAGGGCTCGGTGGACGCGTTGCTCTTCACCGCCCGGCGCGGGTCGCGGCCCGTTCCCGTTGCCCGCACCGCCACGCAGGTCGAGCCTTCCGCGCTCACACCGCGTCCCGACGTCGCCGCGCTGGCCTCCGAGGCGCTGCGGGACATCCCGCCGTTTCGGGCGCCGGAGTGGGACACGGTCGCGCGGCGGCTGGTGGCCTCGGGCTGTCCGTTCGTGGCGCTCGCACTCGCCGACGCGGGCCTGACGTCGGCACGAGCCGGACGGGCGGTCCGGACGGCGGCACTCGCCACGATCCGCGAGGCGGCGAAGCACCGCGTGAGGCGCGCGGACGACGACGCAGCGCACGGCCTCAAGCGGGGCGAGGCGCCCGAGCCACCCGAGGCGTCGGCTCCCGAGGTGGCGGCCGACGCCGGGAGCTCCGCTACCCCAGCGCCAGCGCCCGGGCAGCAGTACTCGTGCAGCACGCTCTGCGGCATGCACATGATCGAGCTCTGCAACCGGGACAGGATCCTCTGGGACTCACACGGCCGAAGATGGGAGCCCACAACCTGCGGCACGATGCGTGAGGAGGCGTTCCTGAAGGAGTGCTACCGCCAGCAGTGGCTGAGCGGCGCCTTCCACGACGCCTGCGTGGTCCCGTGCGAGAGCCAGGCGGAAGGCCGCGATCGTCTGCTCAATCTCCTCCAAGGGGCGGGCTGCCTCCGTCTCCACCACAGCTAGCTAAGCTAGGAGTCGGTCTCCAGATCGGAGAGGGCGACCGCGTCACCCCGCCCGGAGAAGATCCCGTCCAGCACCGCCCGCTCGTGCGGTTCGAGATCGTCTGCCGCCGCCTTCTCCCAGTGCAGGGTGGAACCCTCGCTCGACCAGAGGCCGAGCAGGCCCCGGTGATCGCGCTCCTCGATCACCAGGTGGCCGCGTACGGCGAGGTCGACCAGGGTCGCGGTGATGTCGCGCATGTCGGAGCGCTTGGCGAACAGCGCCCTGATCCGCGCCGGCGAGAGCTCGGGCGACGCGTAGCGGGGGGCGACCGGGCGCAGCCGCTGGTTGCGGCCGCGCGTGGACCAGAGCTGGAGCAAGAGTGCGAGGACGCCGAGCGGGACGGTGAAGAGCCAACTGGCGCGCAGGAAATGCAGCGCGCGCCCGAGCACGCCTGGCTCCGCGACCACGCCCGTGCTCCCCCCGAGGTGGCCGCGATCCAGCGCCTCGAGGGGAGGCCGCCGCGGCTCCTCTTCGGCCCCGCCTGGCGGAGCGATCTCCTCCGCGGCGCGCTGTTCCCGCTGCTCGCCCCGATCGGGGTCGTCGCGCGCGCCGCCGGCTGGGTCTTCCGGCGCGTCGCCGACGGCGTCACCACCGTGCGGCTCGCGGCCTAGCGCGATGGTCCCTTGGATGCCCCCGGGCGCACGGCCGCCGAGCGCTCGCGACGTCGGCTTCGCCGACCCGCGCGAGCTCGACGCCGCCGGCCCCTTGGAAGAGCTCGCACTCTTCCCCGACGAGCCACGGGGCGTCCGCTCGCGCTGCTCGGGAGCTCGCTCGCAAGCGGTGCTCGCGGGCCCCACCGTGCAGAGAAGGCTCTCGGAGCGCGCGCACTGATCGCCCACGCGGATCACGAGCTCGAGGCGCGGCTCCTGCGCGGCCGCCACCAGCGCCGGGGCGCTGCCCGCCAGCAGGAAACGCGCCTCGTCACCCGCGTGGCGGAGGAGCAGGCGGTCGACACCGTCCGCGCCCGCCGGCACGAGCCCGCGCGTACGCGCGTAGCGGAAGCGTGTGTGCCGACGGTTCGAGTCGAAGGCGGAGGGAGGCACCGTCGCACCGTAGAGCACCTCGCCGCCCGCGCCGCGCAGCTCGACGCTCACGCCCGTGACGGTGGGGTCGAAATCGCCGGCGAGCGGGAACGAGCCGCGTGCAGTGAGCACCCGCGCCCGGCTCGGCCGGAGGAGGAAGCGCCCGATGCGAAGCGGCTCGGGCGCCGCGGCGCACGCATCGGTGGCGGGAACCGTGCCGCCCCCGAGGGACATCTCGTCGGAGGGCGTGCTCTCGCTACCGTCCGCCAGGTGCGCCGCGAGGACGCCCGCATCGGCGATCGTGGCGGCCAGCGAGAGCAGGCAACCGACGGTCGAGATGAGCCCCGCGCGCCCCCGCACTACCCGTCGTCCCGCGCGCCGCCGGACGAGATCGAGAGCCCGCACAGCCGCCGTTCGAGGCGCTGACACATCGTGCGCGTCGCACGCCGCTCACGAAGGATACGATGCTGCCGGCCCATTTCGAGATCCGCCTGGGTTGACGATTCGCCGCTGACGGCCCCCGTAGCCGAGGGGCCTGCTCGAGCGCAAATGGCGAGGCGAAAAAGAGGACACGCCGCCAGCAGTGCAGACGCACCCGCGCTCCCGGCGACGAACGTGCAATTGACCCCGCTCCGATTGCTGCATTATCGTCCGCCCGCGCGGCGACCCATGCCGGAGCCCACGCCAGCCGATGCACTCGAGCGCATGCGCCGCCAGGTGCGCGCCGTCCGCTGGCGGCGGAACCTCCACGAGCTGCAGCGCGCGCTCTATCACCTGATCGCGGGACTCGGCGGCGCCATGACCGCGCTCGTCGTTCTGGCCCTGCGGGCCGGAAGCGGAGTCTTCGCTCTCGCGACCTGGACCCTCGCGGCCGCGACCCTTCTCCTCGCCGGGGGGCTGGCGCGCGCCCTCGCCCGGCGCTGGCTCTCGTCGGAGCAGGCGCCGCTCTGGATCGACCGACGGACTGCCCTCGAGGGGCGGCTCGCGACGGTGCTCGAGCTCGAGGGCCGGGATGCGCGCTGCGCCCCGTTCTTCCCCCTCCTCGTCGACGACAACGCACGCCGGATCGCCGCCTGGCGCCCCGAGCGCGTCGTCCCGGAAGGCCTGCCGAGCGGTGCCTTCGCGGGTGCACTCGCCGCGGTCGGCGTCTTCCTGCTGGCGCTGCTGCTCGCCCCGTGGCTCCGGCCGAGCGCGCCCGCGGTCGCCGCGGGTGGCGATGCCGCCGACCGCGGGATGGCAATCGAAGGGGACCGCGCCATCGCGCGCAGGGTCCGGGCGCGAGCGGGTCGTCCCCCCGCGACCCTCGTCGAGCCCGACGACGACGACCGCTCCGCGCTCTCTCGCCTGCCGGCCGAGCTCCAGGAGCGCATCCGCGAGGAGCTGTGGGGTGAGGATCGCGAGCGTGTGCACGAGGCGTGGGAGCGCGCCGAACGCGGCGCCGGGCCCGGAAGGGTGTCGCCGCCAGCCGACCGGCTCGCCGACGAGCGCGAGCAGGAGGAACGCTGGGCGGTCGTCCGGAGACCGCCGCCCGGCGCGCGGCCGGCGCGCGGTGAGGGCGGCGCGGCGCCCACAGGCGACACGCCCCGTGGCGACGGGGCGGCCGGGCGCGGCGCTGGCGAGCATCCCGCCGAGCGTGGCGGCGAGGCAGGCGCGCACCAGGCCGCCGCCGGCGCCGGCACGGGCACCGACCCGCACCTCCTCGGCGAGGCGAGCGCGGAGCGCGCCGCGCGCGAGCGCTTCGACCTGCCGCTCGCCGCGCGCGTACGTGCGCTCGGCGGCGGCGCAGCTCCTCCCTCCTCCGGCGAGGCGCCGCCGCCCGCGCCCGACGCCCGCCCCGACCTGGCCGCCGCGCAGCGGCGCGACGCGCCCGTCCTCAAGATGCGCGTGCCGCCCGGCTACGAGGCGGCCGTGCGCGCCGTGTTCGCCCACCCGGGCAGGGAGGCGCCGCCGTGACCCCCGCCCTCGCCGAGGCCGCGATCCGCGACTTCCAGGAGACCTTCACCGCCGTGCGGCACGAGGTCGGCAGGGTGGTGGTGGGCCACGAGCACGCCATCGACATCATCCTGACCGCGTTCTTCGCCGGCGGCCACGTGCTGATCGAGGGCGTGCCGGGCATCGGCAAGACGCTCATCGTGCGCTCGCTCGCCGAGGCGCTCGACCTGACCTTCAACCGCGTGCAGTTCACCGTCGACCTGATGCCGGCCGACATCACCGGCACGCGCGTGATCAACGAGGGCGCCGACGGCCGCCGCCAGTTCGTCTTCGTCCCGGGGCCGGTCTTCGCCCACATCCTGCTCGCCGACGAGATCAACCGCGCCACCCCGAAGACGCAGGCGGCGCTCCTCGAGGCGATGGCCGAACAGCAGGTGACGGTGGCCGGCACGAGCTATCCCCTGACACCGCCCTTCTTCGTGCTCGCGACGCTCAACCCGATCGAGATGGAGGGCACCTACCAGCTCCCGGAGGCGCAGCTCGACCGCTTCCTGTTCAAGGTGCTCCTCGACTACCCGTCCGGGGCGGAGCTGGAGCGCATCCTGGGCGAGACCACGGCGGCCGAGCTCCCGGCGGTGCGCCCGGTGCTGCCGCGCGAGACCGCCGCCCGGCGCGTCGAGGAGCTGAAGCACCTCGTCCGCCAGGTGCTGGTGGCGCCGCACATGGAGCGCCATGTGGCGGCGCTCGTGCGCGCCACGGTGCCGGCGAGCGGCGAGCTGCCCCAGGCCATGGCGCGCTACGTGAGCTACGGCTCGAGCCCGCGCGGCGGGCAGGCGCTCATCCTGGGCGCCAAGGTGATGGCGCTCCTCGCCGGGCGGCCGCACATCACCTTCGAGGACGTCGAGCGCGTGGCCCTCCCGGCGCTGCGCCATCGCCTGGTGATGAGCTACGCGGCCGAGGCCGCTGGCGTCGACGCGGCCCACGTGGTGGAGGGCGTGCTCGCCTCCGCCCGGCGCGCGCGCGCATGAACCTCGAGTACCTGAAGCGCCTCAGTCTGCGCCTCCGCCGCGGCATGGGCGACCGCCCGGGCGACCGCCGCTTCCCCGGCCGCCCGCAGGCCGCGGGCATCGAGATCGAGGCGCACAGCGCCTACGTGCCCGGCGACGACCTCCGTCACCTCGACTGGAATGCCGTCGGCCGCCTCGATACGCTCCTCGTGCGCCGTTTCACCGCCGAGCGCGAGGTGGTCGTGCACCTGCTCGTCGACGCGAGCGCCTCCATGGCCGTGCCGGCGCGTGACGGGAAGCTCGCGCTCGCGCGGGAGCTGGCGCTGGCGCTCGCGTACGTCGCCCTCGGGGCGAACGACGCGGTGCGGATCGCCGTCCTCCCCGGGGACGGCGCGACGCGCGTCTCGCCGCTCCTCCGCCAGCGCGGCAGCCTCGGGCGCGCGGC
>WNEP01002226.1_pt1 | contig 11605 bp, 13 predicted proteins | sample 5399961 | NCBI WGS metagenome assembly WNEP01 (sample SAMN13153329, study PRJNA577476) | soil metagenome | isolation source: 20 cm grassland meadow soil pre-rain plot 5 | place: USA:California | collected 2015-09-08 | reverse complement strand
GATATCGTCGCTGAGCCGCTAAGAATTCAGAAGATAGCAAAGAGCGAGGACGAGGTATGGGAGCGGGTAAAGCAGATTCTGCGCGAAGTAGAGCTGGTCCCGCCAGAGGAGTTCATGCTACGTTTTCCCCACGAGCTGAGCGGAGGGCAGAGGCAACGGGTCGCGGTTGCCAGAGCCTTTGTACTGAACCCCGAGTTTGTCGTTGCTGACGAGCCTGTCTCGATGCTGGACGTTTCGATCAGAGCCGAGATCCTCAACTTGATGCTGCAGATAGTCGAAAAACGAGGGGCCTCCTTCCTCTACATCAGTCATGATCTGGCTGTAGCCCGACATATGTGCGATCGGATAGCTGTGATGTACCTAGGAAGAATCGTCGAACTCGGCAACACCGAAGCCATAGTGAACAGTCCACTTCATCCTTACACGAGAGCTCTCATAGCAGCGGTTCCAGTTCCAGATCCTTCCTCGAAGCGTACTGGGAATATCATAAGTGGTGAAATCCCTAGCCCAATTGATCCGCCTCCATGCTGCCACTTCCATACTAGATGCCCCTACACTCACATGCGATGCACGGTCGAGGACCCCCCTCTAATCGAAGTCGAGAAAGATCATTGGGCATCATGCCACTTGGTCGACCGGCCTTACAAGGCTTGAGAAGGTCGGTCTTTCGGCAAAGCCTGCTGTTCCCGGAGAGATTCGACTTAAGTTATTTACGAGTGTCATGACAAGCAGTTGCCTGAAATCGATGCGGCAAAACCGGAGTAGAGGAAGATGATCCAGTCCTCGTTATTTGACAATGCATAGCCGTTGTTGATACAAGAGTCACGCCTGCCGTCTGACATCCCGGGTGGCGTCCGCGGCTGCTCCCATACCCCGATCCCCCTCGAGTCGACAAACTTGAGTGTCGAGTCGAACTTCAACGGAGTGCCCTGTGTGGGGCTCTGTGACCCGGTCGAGTTTACTATCCAGTCGGTTGACACGAGGGAACCGGTGTTCCTGATGTCGTAAACAACAGGCTCTCCTGGGTCCCATATGTCGTTATTGTTTGAGTCTATGTATTTGATTCGAGGGTCAGTGCTTAATCGCGTGCCTTGGGCCGGCGGGGGGGCTCCCGGTGAATTATAGATTACTTGTGACTGAGAGTCTACAACGGCGCTGTTGTCCGGATCGTAGAGAATAGGGTCCCCCGGCCCGGTGCAGTATGGATTGGTGGGAGAGTACTGTGGTGGCAGCGGGACGCAGAATTGATTGAAGGGTTGCCCCCATATGTTGAAAAAGTCTTCGAACGTGTAGAGCTCGAAGACCTTTGATACTATGTAGATGTTGCCTGTGCCGTCTCGAGTGCTGAGTGGAGAGTAGCCTGGTTGACCGTATTGATCGAGTGTATGATTTGTCCAAATGCCGCCTTCGACACCGATGAGCGCTGGTAGTGTGTAGTTTGTTCCGTATCGATAGTCGAAGAAGTGTATCTTAACCTGCCAGTTCATCAGTATCCTATTGGGTTCATAGTAGTAGAAGAAGTAGAAGGCTGACAGGATTGCGATTACGCAGAGCCCGACGGCGAGGGGCACAACGTAGGGCCGGTTCTTTCGACGCGGACTCCTGGCCGTCGCCTTCCATTTCAAAGCTACCGTCTTTTCTAACTCTCAGAGGAAGCCGCCTCCTTTAAGAGCATCGTTTTTTATCCAGCGTGCTCGGACAGCTGATCGCTGGAAAATGGTTCGTGTCCCGGCCTTGATGATTTTCTTTGTAGTGCTACTTCTGATTCTGACAGTTCCCTTAGCGAAAGCAGATACTCAATCATCGGACTTTGCGGCACACGTCACTTCTGACGGAATCCACGTGTCTGTAAGTCTTGAGATCGTTCAGAATCTAACTGATATACAGGCAAACATGACATTACCTTCGTTCCAAGGGATTCTCGTAGGCGCAAACGCTAGCGAGCTAGAGACTTCCCTTGAGGCAGCGATACGATCCAAGGTCTCCTCCGCAAGTCTCAACCAGGTAGAGTTTCAAGAGGCGGTTTCTCCCCTGTCTAATTCGAACACACAGTATCTCAATCTTACTCTAAGCTACAATATGCTGGAGCGGAACAGATTGCCTCGCAACCGCAGACGATCTCGATTAACAATGGAGCCATAATCATTCGTACGACTTTCGAGGTGAGCGCTAAACTGGTCGAGCCGTCAAGCTTCCCTCATTCAGTCCAGTCATTGTCGGTCTTGAACTTCTCGCGACTATCGACACCGGTTTCGAGCTGGGATTGGTCATCCGATCTTGCCAGCAACTCCGCGATCTGGTCCTTTAACGTGGGAAGAGTCCACCTCGTCGACATATATCAGACAACCGTAGAGTCTGGAAACGCCACCCGTCAAGACTATACTCTATCCTACAGTCTCCGAGCGAAGGTCACAGCCCCATGGGGGTCCTCGGCGCAGGAAGATACTATAATCTCCAGTCTCCAGGGCGGGCCAGAAGGACTGATGGCTGACATCATCTTGGTCGCGGTAGCGATCGGTGCTGGGTCGTTCCTTTACGAGAAGCGTATTCTCCATAGCAGACCTGAGAAGAGGAAAAGAAGACGAGACAGGCCTTAGTGCACTGGCCCTAGAAATCCGGAGTCATCCCGAACTTGCAGAGACAGAGTTGTCACGTTAACTTAATATCTTTACCCCTTTCCCTTCCCACTGTCCCGCCTCATGAGCAGGCGAAAATTCATAGTTGCTCTAATTCTTTTACTAACCTACTTAGGCCCATACGTCTACACCTACTGGCGCGCGGAGTACTCGGTTTTCCCAACTGCCGTTGTACTAGACAACAACGCAATCAACAATCTTCAAGTCTACGTTGGTAATGTGGTCACGGAGAAGCCTGCCCGCAATTTCGAATACGTGACAGGAAACTCTTCTTGGACTGCCGCAATTTATTCTGTTCCTTATGGAATTCTGAATCGGATTTTTCTCAACTATCGGAACGTTCAGGTATTGTTGGACATTACTAAGCTGAGATTCTCGGCTCAAGGAGTTTTCAACGGAACCGTAATTCTACAATGCGACTCTTATCAGGATAGGCTTGCCATTCCGACCGGTGCCGAATTCCTTCCTATCTACAAGAGCATATTATTCGCCAACAACAACACTGTAGCGACCAGCCTGTGCATAGGGCCGGGACCTCCACTTGTTGATTTCGCCAAGCTATCTGCTCCCTATCAGGGTGTTCTACCAATAACACTCAACTGGTCCATCTCGGCCACGGTGACAGGAGAGGAAATCACGACGCCACAAACGTGGAGAGGAATAATACAAGCAACGATTGTCTTCCCATAAAGAAGGAATGGTCCATGACATGACTAGGGTCCGAAAGATTTCGAATTTTATCCGGCCAAGACTAGTCAGGCTCACACTTGCTGCACTGTTTCCATCAGCGGTCTACGCTCTATTCGGATTCTATTTTAGTCTTCAAACCATCAATCTCGGAACATCTCTCTTTTATTTCACGTTAGTACCTATGATTGTTGCTGCCGTGATCGCCGGTTTTTTGGGACATAAGGATGACGCAACTCTATCGCCAAAGTCCTTGGCAAAGTTCGGCGTGTTTTCGATCTTCGCCTACTCTCTATATGATTGGGGAAGAGTGCCCGCGAATTACTTCTTTGGATTGCCTTACTTTGCTGACATGTTTGATTGGGGACAAAACATAACCGGAAACGCCAACCTGACTCTGGCATCGCTCTCAGCAGGGCTGTTGACACACATTCTGAGGGGATGGGGAATGGCCATGGCGTACTATCTGCTTGCTAGGAAAGTCACCTTTCCGTCCACCATCGTCTTTGCGGGTGTTATGACAGTTTTCTACTGGGGATTCTTCCCGTACTTCGTCGTCGCCGAAGCAAAGCCGCCGCTCGTTTGGTGGGTAACAGCATGGGAGGCGCACATTCTCTTCGCGGTAGGTCTATACTACGCACCAAGAATATTCACCCATTATAATGTGACGTAATGCACACTAACTACTGATGCGTCCACATATGCCAGCTCTCAGAGCACCTTACTCTTTTGTGCGATCTTCCTTAGTGACCGACCATAGAACAGGAGGAATATGCTCCCTGCTACGACTCCTGGAATCATCCAGAAATAAGCTGAGGGATTGACTAGGTATGTTCCGTACCAGAAGGCTAGTGCTACGAGGAGGAAACTCTGCGTTGCGAGGACAATCCACAGGTCTCGCCTTCTGTTTCCCCGGCTGTGTGCAGCTGAGCTTGATTCGGTCAGGAGTTCAGACTCCGATGTGAAGAGTCAACTTTTTCTTGGAGAAAAAGGTTCTTTTTCCTCTGCAATCTTCTCCCCTTAGCATGGTCAGTCGGGACGATTCTTCTGGGTCGGAGAAGGTGCTCGGTGAACTATTTGCAAGTGTCCGGCTGATTCATGGCTATGAGCGTCTGAGGATAGTATTCACTACCGAGCGGGTGATAGTTGCGCACGTTGGAAAACGAGGAATCGGAACAGGCGCGACAGCCTCGATGTTTGGACGGATGGGTCAAGGCCTTGAAGACATCATCCTTACCGGGAGAGAACGAGTCAAGACACTGGGAAAGGCTCCCCAACAAATTCTGGAAATGGACAAAGAGAACTTTTACATTCCCTACAGTGAGATCGTCAATCTCGACTGCCAGGATAGTAGGAGACTCGTCATAATAACTCCGAATGACAAATTCGACCTGGTCAGCCAAACGCCTGTAGCTCCTTCCCTACTGGATGAGCTTCATCGTGTTCTAGGCCAGAGGCTGAAGGTTCGATGATCGGCTAAATCCCATGAAATAAGGATGGAACACCAGTCTGCAGGGGAGATCTGGGCGAGTTCAACCCTTACTAATCATCACCAATGGATAAACCTAAGAACTCAAAAGGCGAGATAGATTCAGATTTCTCTTGAAGGCACGGAGACTTCTTGCACCCTTCGTTTTCTTCGCTCTAACGTTTCTCCTCACCGCACTAGAATCCAGTATTCCATGCGTCCGTGTTTCTTCTGTTAATCCCGTGACCGTGATTCAGATCGCGGCCTCTACCGAGCCAACTGTTTACGGACCGCCATCGAACGACACGAGCCCGCCCCAGTCACCACTTATCCCGGCACTAATCTGGGGGGTCACCATAGCTGTCTTAGCGATAACAATTGCTCTCTATGCGCGTTTCAACGCGAGGCACAACGAACACTCCGAGTACGACGACCATCTGCCGCCGGAAATCTGGAGCCGAGGACTCCACACTTATCTGCAGCTAGTGGGAAGGAAAAAAGAGGAGCGAGAGCAGGAAGCCGGGTCTCGTTAGCGCTAGGCCCGTTCATCGAACCCTGATTCACGCCGGATCCCTTTATCCTGATGGCCAATATCCTGATAACACGTTTCAAGAATAGCGCGACACCAAGCACAGGGCCTGAAACCCTTTAGGCAATTTCCATTGGTGCGGGGGGTGGGATTCGAACCCACGAAGGCCTTCGCCACAGGGTCCTAAGCCCGAGACAAGCGCAGACCACGCCTTCTGCCCATTAGACCTGGCTATGGTACCTCCGCAACCCCCAATTCTCCAGCCGCGCCCGGAAAAGGGCCGGAGACAAATTAAGACTATTCACCGCAAACCGGTTCGTCCCCCGAGCCCCCGGAACCGAGTCTACGAGCCATGAAGTCTCAGGAGCACTTGTCCTTCGCAATCGAAAGAATCATGCAAATTAGACATCACTGTAAGATCGTTCAGAACAAGCCCCGAATAGCAATCCGGGAGGGGGGTCCCACTGAGCACCTTATTCACGCTTGAAGGGCCTTCACCAGCACTTATTGGAAAACGATGATCAGCCTGTTCTGGGCGAAAAACCGACAATCTCGCCCAGAACGGTTCCAGATAGCGAGAGGCCCCTCCAGGATTTAGAGACAAAAATTCGGATGACACAAGAGTGCTGTTTGGACTATGATCCTTGCTAGGAAATCGCCCAGAACAAGCCCGGATCGCGAATCCGGCACCACAGACCAGTTTCTGCTCGATTCCCTCCCGCGTAACCAGCGCTTTCCGCGACCCTTGATCAGCCCATTCCGCGCCCCGAATCATGAGACTCGCCCGGAAAACAAGCCATCTAGCGAAACAGCTCTCTAAAGATCTCGAAAGCAGTTGCTCCTCGGGAGGCAGAGGTGAAGTTCTAGCCGAAAAGTTCGAGGAAGTAGGCAGGAGCCCCAGAAGAACCGCAGGCCTAACCTACCGGTTTCGAGCTCTCCCAGAGATACTCGAAATAGCTCCTTCCAAACTTCACCAACCCAACATGTTCAGAAGAGATCGCTAGAGTCAAACCCTTCTCCGGCTCCTCGCCCAAGAGCAAAATAATCTGGCTATCATCAGAAATAATTCCACCCCCGAACAATTGCTCCCTCGTCCGAACTTCAGCAACACTCTTGAGTCTCTTAACAGCCTCGCGGCTCGCAGACTCCGGCAGCATGACATCCACCTTAATCCCCTTCTCTCTCATCAAGCCTAGAACGGGAAGAGCCATAGAGACGATCGGCTCAGGCGCCACTGGCATCGCAACCAACAGCTCCCTGCTCGTCCGGCCGAAACTCTCCTTAATCTTATCGAGAATATTGTTCTGGCCCCTAACTATCCAGATATCAGGCCGTTCTCTAACCCCTTTCTTCTCGTACAACGGCTGCAACTCCCCCAAGGCCTCCGACTGGCTCGACCTCAGCTTTGTCTCGAATCGGACCCTGGATGACTCGAGAGCTGTTGAAGGAGCCTTAGGATAGTACTTGGTCGGCCGCCCCTGCTCCGTCTCTACCCACCCCTTCCTCTCAAGGTTCCCCAGGATCTCGTAAATCTTCGAATATGGGATAGAAGCAGTCTCGCTAAGCTCGCTCGCAGCCAGCGCGCCTGACCCTACTAGGGCGACGTAGACCTTGGCCTCATACTCGGTCAGTCCAAACTCTTTCAGAGCCCGCCTAGTCTTCTCGCTCACAGACATAGTTGCTCAACCATGCCTACATGCCGACGAGCAACTACTCGAAGAAACTTGGATCCCAGCACAAAGGACAGTCTCCGAAAGTGTTGGCTGAGCGATTCTAGACATCCGCGAAAGCCTGCTCTCCTCGCAGAACGAGAGTGTAAATATCTTCCCCACGCTAGTGTACTCCAGGGCCTCTCTCAGACAGCTTGGATCAGCTTGATCGACAAGAGTAGCGTGATAGAAAGCCTAAGGCGAGTTTTGGATCCGGAGATAGGAATCAGTATAGTCGATCTCAATATGGTCCGAGACGTGTCCATAGACGGAGATCACGTCAAGGTAATCATCGCCTTGACGGTCGCTCATTGTCCGCTCGCAAAGACCCTCCAGGCCGATGTTGAGAAAGCGCTGAAAGACACGGGACAAGTCAGGACTGTCAGCGTTGAAACAATAGCAATGTCCAAGACGGAGCTGAACGAACTAAGGACAAGACTTGAGAATCGCACAGCCCACAGCCAGACCAACCAGACTAGCCGGACGGGAAGCCCTGGCCCAGGAATAGAACGACTCGAAAAACGCGATATTAGAAACATAATCGCAGTCGCGTCCGGAAAGGGCGGCGTCGGAAAATCCTTCGTTACGAGCATGCTCGCAGTCCACCTCAGAAGGCAGGGATATGAAGTGGGCATCCTCGACGCAGACCTCACCGGCCCAAGCATCGCAAAGATCTTCGGAGTCAACACTCGGCCATCCAAGACTCCAACTGGAGGCATCACCCCTGTTCCGACACATACTGGGATCAAAGTGATGTCGATCAACCTAGTCCTCGACGATCCAGGAATGCCGGTCATCTGGAGGGGACCCATAGTCAACAGCGTCATCAGACAGCTCTACTGGGATGTAGAATGGGGACCACTACACTACTTGCTCGTTGATCTGCCTCCAGGGACAAGCGACGCGCCCCTCACCGTTCTCCAGTCACTACCCCTGGATGGGGTAATCGTTGTGTCTTCCCCTCAAGAGCTCGCCTCAATGATTGTAACGAAAGCGGTCAACATGGCGAAGAAGATGAACGCCGAGATACTCGGCCTCATAGAGAACATGAGCTATCTACAATGTCCCCACTGCAACGAAAAAATCAACGTCTATGGCGATCCCCACGGCGACCAGTTGGCCAAGGAGCTCGGGATCCACTTCCTAGGGTCGATTCCTATAGACCCGGCAATCTCCTCCAAGTCAGACAAAGGACAGATCGAAGAATACTCCACGCCGGCCTTCCAGACAATTACCGACCAGCTCAGACTGAAAGTATCGAAACAGGCGCAGCAGCTGATGCAAGGACTCCCGATAGCCTGGTCGCTGGAATCCTCAAAAGCGTGAGGCATCCCGACGCGTATTAATATCAGCGTGCCATATAATAGCCAGCGAAGACTCATCTGAGGTTCCAAACTGATGCGATGAGCATGGTCTCAAGTAAGAAGACGAAGAGGAAGAAGGCAAAGACTAGTTCAAAGAAGAAGAACAGACCCAACGCCGATGGCAAGTCGAGACCCAAGCCCGCAGGCAAAGCCTCGCCCAAACCATCCATCAGCCTCACAACTCCTTATCAGGCTCGGATAGGCATGCTTCCGATTCCAACCCAGGATCACAGAGTCTTTTCCATAGAATTACGCGCGATAGACGGGGAAACCACCATCGGGGACTTGATTGTTGCATTTCCCAGAACGAGAGACGTTCTTGTCAAGCACGGTCTGAGGTTTGACGTTGAAGAGGCAGGGTATCTCTACATGACACTAAACGTCTTCTCCGCAATCCATGGAGTTGACTCAAACACCCTCGTCCAGGAACTTCATACCGCTTCAAAGGAACCACCCCCGCAACCCACTCCACAGCCAGTCCGCCCCATCACGGTTTCGCCAACCACCTAGCCCGACAGCCTTCCAAGCTCTATAGCTGGATGTCACTCTACAGAGCCAGTTGGACGTGAGAGGAAGAATCCCTCGGGATACGATGCTCCCGCATGGAAGTCCGAGCGAGAATTCTGATATCCGGTCTGGTTCAAGGAGTATTCTTCAGACGCGAGATTACTGAGCAGGCCAGGATACTCGGAATCCGAGGATGGGTCAAGAATCTTCCGGACGGCCGTGTCGAAGCCATCGCTGAAGGGGAAAAGGCACGGCTAGATGCTCTCATTGAGTTCTGCCACATAGGACCGCGAGGAGCATCTGTTAGAAGCGTCCAAGTAGAATGGCTGGACCTTTCAGGAGAGAAAGGCGGATTCAAGATCGTCAAATGATCCCATCAGGGACGCATAAGCGGAACCATTTTCTCAGTCCATTGTCTGGAATGTCAGCCAAGGTTTCGAAGGTCTATCGTCAATAAAAGGTAAAAGAGACCTCTTGTCGAGGGTTTCCGCGCTCCGGTGGTGTAGCCCGGTTTAGCATAGCGGCCTTTCGAGCCGTTGATCGCGGGAGGCTCTCATCGGTTTCGGTGAAGTCCGCGAGTTCAAAAGACTCACATGAGTCTGGGACTCCCGCCCGGAGCACCAAGGTTCCTCAACGGACCTCGCTCGAGTATGGATGTCCTATCTCTGGTGGGGCTCACATGGTCTCGTAAAACTTCCGTGCGACACCTACCGCGTCTTCGGCTCGGGTCATTATAGCCTTGTACTCCGGCTTTCCGTAAACGGCAAGAGATGCAGCCTTCTCGAAGTATTTCCGGACCGCTCCAGCATCAGCTCGATATAGGGCTATTCCACCGGCTATTCTATACCATAATTCCGCTCTCATCTTATCACCGCTCGCCTCGAAGGCACTTGCCTGACTAACGGCGTCTTCGAGGGATGCATTGATTCTCTTAGGCGCCAAAAACAGGATCTTCGACAGCGACTGGTACATCTCCGCATCGCTTCCCGTCAACTCTTGAAGCCTGTTAGCGACAATAGGTTCAGAATTCCCTTCTGGGAGGGCCTGGGGTCTTTTTCGCCCAAATAGCCCGACTGCCAATTGGACCGCTACCCTCTCTTGAACCTCCATGCCCAAGCACCACCCCATTTAAGAGTTAATTCCGAAAGTTTCATACCGAACATTCATCGAGGAAACCCGTGAATCGGCAAATTGAGCGTTGAAGACAAATTTATCCGCCGTCGGGAATCGAAGGAAAAGTCTCGAAAGAGGAAGAGGGGCCCATACCGGAAAGCTTCCAGCGGGAAACTGATCAAGTACTAAGTTCTGTTTCTCTAGATGATACTTCCTTCCCCGAACAGAGTCAGGCGGAACATAGGCGTTGCCACAGTCGGCTTGGATTGCGGGGCATGTCAGGTCGCGGGGAATAGAAGGCGGCTATCAGGTTCGTATAGGGATACGTCTGTACTTTCCCAAACTACTCGGCTCGATACTCACAAGCTCCGAACAGCTGTGATTCCCGAAGCATATTGTGCAGTGTTCGACATCCCAAGCCGGGTCAACTTTGTGACAGGTCTCGCACATTAGGCCGAGTGCACGGATGTCTGTGCAGGCTTGGCATAGCTTCTGAGACACGGCAATGGGGCTAGGACTCTTGGAGAGCAAAGAAGCGATATCCTTGCTCATCAGCTGCACTTCAGGGGCCGACTCAAGTTGAATCGCCTCTCCGCGTACCTGATGCCTGTATTTACTGACAGCCGCCTGCGTCACTCCAAGCTTCGTGGCCACCTGCTCCTGCTTCATCCCGTATTGCTCGATGAGTTCGCGAGCCACCATGGCTCTGAGTGCCGGAATAACAGACTTTGATGCTATCTCACACGGGATTATCAAAGAAACAGTCTCTGTTTTTCTCGCAGACTATTTAAACATGACTTATGTCATATTTCCAATCAAGCTGACATGAATGCTTGTAATCAGATGATCTTATCAAGAATGCCTCCTGAGCTTGGTTCCTATCGGGAGCGGAAACGAAGATAACTGTTAGGCTGACGAATGTATAAATCGAATAATGGACTACCTTCTTGGTTGATGATTAATGGTCACGGTTGACGACGTTACGCGGGAATTGGAGAAGGTCGTAGACCCGGAAATCGGGCTTCCAATAACCGAGATGCACCTCGTCGACGAGATAACAATCAAAGAAGACGGAGAGATATTCATCAAATACCATCTCACAGCACCCTTCTGCCCTCCAATATTTGCAGAAGACATTGGAATGAATATCCGTCAGCTCACCTCCAAGCTCGATGGAGTGAAGAAAGTTACAGTCGTACTCCACGGCCATGCCCTAGCCAACGAGATCAACCAGAGGGTCAATCCCGATTACAAGCCAGCGGTTTGAGCCTGGGTTGTCCGTTTTGATCGGATGATACTTTCGACGAGGAACTCTGAGCCGGTCGGCTTAGGATATATAGTGTCCCTTTTTACCCAGCGGTGTCGTCCATCTTTGTAGTGGAGTATTCAAGAATCGTATCCCTGGTTATCGGCTCGAAGCAAGAATTTTTCTATGCTTCCAGCCTGCTGGAGGACGAATAGTCGTTGAGTATAGCGAACAGCTTGACTTGGATGATCGGCGGCCCTCAAGGCAGCGGCATCAACTCTGTCGCCGAGAACTTCGCCAAGGCCTGCATCAGAGGCGGGCTTCATGTCTTCGCGAATATCGAGTA
>WNEP01001575.1_pt1 | contig 11607 bp, 10 predicted proteins | sample 5399961 | NCBI WGS metagenome assembly WNEP01 (sample SAMN13153329, study PRJNA577476) | soil metagenome | isolation source: 20 cm grassland meadow soil pre-rain plot 5 | place: USA:California | collected 2015-09-08 | reverse complement strand
GGGCGACGTGCGGGGCTTGTACGCGCCTCCCCTCAGAATGGCGCCGCCCCCGGCTTTCACTTCATGGGCGATCCCCACCGTGAGCTCCAGCTTCTCGACCGCGCAGGGTCCTGCCATAATCACGAGCTTTTTCCCACCCACCTTGATGCCGCCCACGTCGATCACGGTGTTGTCCTTCTTGAACTCCCGGCTCACGAGTTTCCACGGCGCCAGGATGGGGGTGACGCTCTCCACCCCCGGGAAGGCGATCAACGGCTGGTTCTGGAGGATCCGATCGTCACCGATGACGCCGATGATCGTCCGTTCCTGCCCCTTCGAGATGTGCGACTTCAATCCCAGTTCGCGGAGCCGATCCAGGATGTGATCGATCTCGCGTTCGGTGGCCTCTGGCTTCAAGACAATGATCATGGGTGCCTCTTACTTCACGATTGAGGGAGCCAGGACTTTCTTGAGTCCCTGGAGAAATCGCTTGTTCTCTTCCGGCAGTCCGATGGTGACCCGGAGCATGCGACCCGCGATGTGGCGGACAATGACGCCTTCCCGGAGCAGGGCCTCAAAGACCTCCCGACCGTCCCGGCCGACATCGAAGAACAAGAAGTTGGCGTCGCTCGGGACAGGGTGGAGATCCAGGGCGCCCAGCTCGGCCCGGACGGTGGCCATCTCGGCCTGATTCATCGCCCGGCTCAGGGCCACATGCTCCTCGTCCTCCAGCGCCGCGAGCGCCGCCCGTTGGGCCAGACTGTTCACGTTGAAGGGCGGTCGGACTCGGTTCAGATAGCCAGTGATCTCCGGGGTGGTCACGCCATAGCCAATGCGCAACCCTGCGAGACCGTAGATTTTGGAGAAGGTCCGGAGCGCGATGACGTGGCGGTTCTGCTTCACGAAGCCCAGGCTGTCCGGGAAATCGCGGGTGCGCACATACTCGCAGTAGGCCTCGTCGAACACCACGATGACCTGCTCCGGAACGCGGGCCATGAGGGCGTCCACTTCGGCCGCGCTCACGATCGTGCCGGTGGGATTGTTCGGGTTACACAGGAACAAGAGCCGGGTCCGGGCCGTGACGGCCTCCGCCATGGCCGGCAGGTCGTGGCGCCAGTTCTTCAACGGGACCTCGACCGCCTCACTGTGGGCGGCGCGAACCTCCATCTTGTAGATCGGGAACGTCTGATCGGCCATGACCGCTGCATCACCGGGCGAGAGGAACGCGCGGACGAGGAGGCCGATGATCTCGTCCGAGCCGTTGCCCAGGATCACGTGATCCGGAGTCACCTTCCATCGCTCGGCCAAGGCCCCGCGCAGGCGATGCCCGCCGCCGTCTGGATAGCGGTTCAGCGTGTGGGCGGCCTCCGACAGCACGGCCCGCGCTTTGGGCGACGGCCCCCGCGGATTCTCGTTGGAGGCCAATTTGACGGCGCCAGCGATGCCGAGTTCTCGTTCCAGCTCCTCCATGGGCTTGCCCGGTGCATAGGGCACCAGGGAGGCGATATCTTTGTGAACCTTCAGCGGCATTTCTTCAGTCCTGAGTCCTGAGTGCTGAGCAGGGTCCGGACCCTGAGAACTCATCACTCGTTACTCGTCACTACACCTAAGAGTGCGCCGGGTAGGAACCGAGGATTTTCAAGAAGAGGCATCGGCTCTTGACCTCTTCCAACGCCTTTTTGACCCGGTCCTCGTCCATATGCCCTTCGATGTCCACGAAAAAGAGGTATTCCCACGCCTTACGGCGGGAAGGACGGGACTCGATCTTGGTCATGTTGATCCCGTGTGAGGCAAAGGGGCGCAGCAGCTCGTACAGCGCTCCGACTTTGTCCTTCACGGACAGCATGATCGAGGTCTTGTCCTTGCCGGTGTGCTCGGGTGGTTTCTGCGACAGGACCAGAAACCGGGTAAAGTTGTTGATGTTGTCCTCGATCCTCGACTTGAGAACTTTGAGGTTGTAGAGCTGGCCGGCCAGGTCGGAGGCGATCGCCGCCGCCGTCGGATCGTCGGCGCACAGTTCCGCGGCCCGCGCCGTGCTGGGGACCTCTGACAGCGGCACGTGCGGTAGGTTCGTCTCGAGCCAGTGCCGACACTGCGCAATGGCGTGCGGATGCGAATGGATGGTCTTGATGTCCTCCAGGCGGTCGGCCTTCGAGAGCAGGTTGTGGGACACTTCCTGGAGGACCTCACCGTAGATCAATAGAGAGGAATCGATGAACATGTCGAGCGTGTGGTTGACCACGCCTTCGGTCGAGTTCTCGATCGGGACCACACCGAAGTTGGCCCGGCCTCGCTCCACCTCGTTGAACACGTCCGTGATGCTGTTGACCGGGATGTATTGGGCGGATTGGCCAAACTTCTGGATGCAGGCCAGGTGTGTGAACGTCGCCCGTGGCCCCAGGTATGCCACCTTCTGCGGTCCCTCGAGCGACAAGGAGGCGGACATGACTTCCCGATAGACAGACCGGATCGCGTCGTTCGGGAACGGCCCGCGGTTCTGTCGCGTCAGCCGCTCCACGATCTCGGCTTCCCGTGCGGGTGTGTGCAAGTTGGCCTCGGCGCCGGATTGCTTCTTTAACTTCCCGATTTCGATGACGTTCTTCGACCGTTCATTCAACAGGCGCAGGATCTCGTCATCCAGCCGGTCTATCTCCTTGCGGTACTGCTGAATGTCCTCGTGGCTCCCCATACCGACCCTCTACGGAAGCATGGTCCTCGACAAGCTGGAGAAAGACACGAAATCATACAGAAAGCGGGCCCGCTTTGCAAGGATTATCAACAGGATTTGCGCGATGGCGCGTCTGACGACGGTGGTCCGTGAGCCATGTCCCTGCTGAAGGCTCAGAAGAGGGAAGGCCCGCCAGGGGCGACTTCGGTCAGGTCAGTAAATCCTTCATTTTCCCGAAGTGTTCAAACGCCAGGCGGGTCGCCTGGCGGCCGCGCGCGGTCCGCTCCAGGTAGCCGGATTGGATCAGAAAGGGTTCGTAGAGGTCTTCCAGCGTGTCCCGTTCTTCGTTTACGGCGGCCGCCAGCGATTCGACCCCCACCGGACCACCCCCGAACTTTTCGATGACGGTCAGGAGAATCTTGCGATCCATCTCGTCAAAGCCGGCCGAGTCCACGCCCAGCCACGTGAGTGCGTCCCGAGCGACTTGCCGAGTAATCCGCCCCTCCGCCTTGACCTGGGCAAAGTCGCGCACCCGCTTGATCAGCCGGTTCACGATCCGGGGAGTCCCACGCGCACGAGTGGCGATCTCCGTCGCCCCCTCCGGTTCGATCGGAATTCCCAGGAGGCCCGCCGAGCGCCTGACGATGCTCTCCAACTCGGAGGAAGAATAGAAATCAAGCCGATTGACCAGACCAAACCGTTCACGGAGGGGAGACGTCAACGCGCCAGCGCGGGTTGTGGCTCCAATCAAGGTGAAACGCGGCAGGTCCAGCTTGATCGTGCGGGCGGAAGGCCCCTGGCCGATGACGAGGTCGAGCTGGTAATCCTCCATCGCGGGGTAGAGCGCTTCCTCGACGGAGGCCGGGAGCCGGTGACTTTCGTCGATGAACAGGACATCGCGCTCCTGGAGATTCGTCAGGATGGCAGCCAAATCGCCCGCATGCGCCAGGACCAGTCCGGACGTGGAGCGGATCGCCACCCCCATCTCCCGCGCGATGATGTGCGCGATGGTCGTCTTGCCCAGCCCGGGCGGCCCGTAAAAGATCGCGTGGTCCAACGCTTCGCCACGGTGCTTGGCCGCCTCCATGCAGATCCGCAACGACTCTTTCATCCGCTCCTGGCCGACGTATTCCTCCAGCGTCTGCGGCCGCAGCGTGACCTCGAGCCCGCGTTCATCGTCAGCGACCTGGTTGGTCAGAAGGCGATCCGTCACCTCGTCACCTCGGTAGATCTCTCATCAAGTGGGATGGGGCGAACAGGCTCATTTCTGCTCTTCCGGGGGAGGCGGCATCTTGGGTGCACGTGGTAGGGTGCCCTGCCCCGGCGTCGGCATTTGCCCTGCGCAGTTGGGAGGGCAGAAGAGGCCCCCCTGCGACGGGTTCGGGAGTCCGCTCTCGGACTTCTGGAGCTGGCATTGGCTCATGCGACCACCGTCGGCGTTGCCGCAACGGGCAGGCACGCGTGAGCTTCCGACCTCCACGTACCCTTCCGGGCACGACCCGCACACCGCCAGCAGGTTCATGCTGCCGATCGGGACGCATTCCACCAAGGTCGGGTCCCCTTCCTTGCAGATTTCCGGCGCCGTGGTCACCCCGGTCAGCGCATAGCCGGACGGGCAGGTTCCGCAGGTCATTCTGATGCTCTTCGGCGGCTCTGGGTCGTCGGCCAGGAATACGGTTCGAGGCCAGGCGAGCAGCAGGACTAGGATCAGACCTCCGGCGAGGCCCGCGCGTATCGCCAGCCGGCGCGCGCGCGGCCGAATAGTACGGTGAATCGAACGGCGCACTTCGCTCCAGATGATTTCTGGTTGCATCGCTTACCCCCTGGCTAAATCTTTGAGGGCCTCCTTGATCATGTCTTGCAGTAAGATCGGCTCCGGGTGCGAACGCGCGAGACTTTTGAGCACGTCCCGCACGTCTGCCGCTCGATACCCGAGGTTGACGAGCGCGGACAACACGTCGTCCTGCAGCCGGTCTGCGCGACCGGCAGGAGTCTCCGGGGGCTTGGCTGTCGCAGGGTGCAGCCGCTCCGCCTTGTCTTTCAGCTCCAGTGCGATCCGGCCGGCCGACTTCTTGCCGATCCCGGGCACGGAGGCCAGCTTGTCGACATCCCCGGCCGTCACGGCCGAGACGAGATCGGGGACGCTCAAGGTGGAAAGCACGCTGAGGGCCAGCTTCGGTCCGATCCCGGAGATCCCGTTCAACAGGACGAACGCCTCTTTCTCCAGGGAAGTCAGGAACCCGAAGAGCTGAATGGCATCCTCGCGCAGGTGGGTCTGGATCCGCAGGGAGGTCGATTCGTTGAGGTCCGGCAGCGCGTAAAAGGTGCTGAGGGGGATGAAGACTTCGTAGCCCACGCCCTGAACCTCGAGCGTGATGTGCGAAGGAGCCTTAGCGGCCAGCCGGCCCGTCAGCGCGGCGATCATCTACGTCAAGTGATGAGTGATGGGTAATGAGTCATGAGTGTTCCTTCTTCTGAGCTTCGGACTCATCACTCGTCACTCGTTACTCATCGCCGGTTCTAGCCCGCCGCCACGACCTTCTCCATAATGGCTTCCGGAATATCGAAGTTGGCATGCACCTTCTGGACATCATCGTGGTCGTCCAGAATTTCCATCAGCTTGAGCATCTGCTCAGCGTGTTTCTCCTCGAGCTTGACGTAATTCTGGGGCACGAAGGTCACCTCGGCGAGCGATGACTCAACCTTCGCATCGGTCAGCGCCTTCTTCACCGGCTCGAAGTCGGGCGGGGCCGTGATCACCTCGAACGTTTTCTCATCCACTTTCACATCTTCTGCGCCGGCGTCCAGCGCCAGCGACAGGAGCCGGTCCTCGTCCACCTTGCCGTGCTCGACCACGATCAGCCCCTTCTTGTGAAACTGCCAGGCCACCGCGCCCGCCTCGGCCATGTTCCCGCCGTGCTTGGTGAGCAGATTCCTGATCTCGGCGACGGTGCGGTTCCGGTTATCGCTGGTAATCTCCAGCATCAGCGCGGTTCCGCCGGGGCCATACCCCTCCAGGGTGAACTCTTCATAATGCACCCCCGGCAACTCTCCAGTGCCCCGTTGGATCGCCTTCTTGAGCGTGTCACCGGGCATGTTGGCGTCCTTCGCCCGCGCGAGGGCCAACCTGAGGCGCGGGTTCCCATCGGGGTCGCCGCCCTGTCGAGCGGCGATGGCGAGTTCGCGGATCAGCCGCGTGAAAATTTTGCCTCGTTTGGCATCCTGGGCCTGCTTATGACGCTTCGTGGTCGCCCAGTGACTGTGGCCGCCCATACTCTCCTCCTGATGCCATGGTGCTGAAAAGGCCACCCAACTTTGTTCTCGGTCGCTCACACCCCTCAACGTACAAGATAAAGTACGCCTCGGAGTCCTCGCTCCCTGCGGCCTCGTTGGCCGGCCTTTTGAGCACCCTGATCCCGAAATTTCTCTTGGTTTATGGGCTGCTTCTAACACAGTCGCGAGAGGGGTGTCAACGCTGGGAAGAGACGGCTGGGCTGACGACGGGCGAGCCTCCTCAGGCTCCGCGATGATGCGTTGACCTCTTCCAGCGTTCTGTCGTCCTGCTGTTGGCCCCTGCGCCTTATCGGATTAGCAGAACGGCGCAGGGACAGCCTGTTTCCCACTCTACCCGGCGTTCCCGCCATCGCGGCAGCCTTCGACGCTAATCCCGTCCATCCCAGCCTGTGGGAAAAGCTAAGAGGTGCATCCGTTCCATCCGAGACTTGTTGGGGTTGCGGAGCACAAAACGGCTCTGATGCCCGCTCCAGCAGTACAGCCCACCCGTCCTGTTGGAGGAGGCAGGAAGTAAGAAGTCGGATCAAGGGGCCTATTGCTGAGAACGCTTGGCGGAGCGGGCGGCGTCCACGATGCTCCAGACCGCGATCGCCAAGAGGAGGAGTGAACCGATAAGAAACTTGCTCAAATTTTCCGGCTGAACGCCGATCCCCAAGGACGGCAGCAATCTGAACACATCGGCCGACACGCCGAACGCGGCGTCCACCACGACGGCTCCGATCAGGAACCCCGCTCCCTTGCCCCACTGGCGGCAATAGAATTGCCCCAGGCCCGGCATGACACCGGAGAGTACACCCGCAATGGCAGGATTCTTCGGTCGGCCGTTCCCCATCACTTCGTCTCCTGTCCTCGGATCTATTCTGAATAGAAGAGAAGTTGTACGCCTATCAGCAGGATCAAGCAAGCCCAGGCCAGGCCCCAGCGAGAGCGGTCTGGAAGTTCCGAGGCCAGCTTGCATGATCCGGCCGTGATCGCCATGATGCCCATGAGGGTATGGTGGATCGCAATCCTGTGTGCGACCAGGTGGGCCCCGTGGCTATGAAGGAAGAGCATCAGTCCTCCGAGGATGGCAACGGCGGGAAGCGGAATCCTCCACCAGGCTTGTGCGAGCCGTCCTGTCCGCCTCAGCAGTTCGATCAATCCTACCGCCAGGAAGAGGACCGCATACAGCTTGTGCTGGACGATCTCCCCGTCGGTGCCGAAGAACGTCTGGATGAAACTGAGCGAGCCGATCGGCCAGGCCTCGTGATCGCTCCAGATCAGCAAGAAGCCTCCGGATCCGAGCATCGCCATCGGCAACAGAAGACGAGTGCAGGCGAGGGCGGTGAGCGCCAGGGGATACCGGAATTCGCCGAGGACAATCAAGAGAACAAACACCCCGGCGGTGTGGTGGTTAAAATCGGAGTAGGCCTTCCCTTCGGGAGATCCTTCCCAGCCGCTTCCGGCGACGCCAGCATGATCATGGCCTGACGCGTTTTGGTGGTGAACCGGTTCCCGGCCGTGGCCGGGAGGCTGCGCGGGGACGGAGTCCGACAGCAGGATCGTCAGGGACAGGATCATCCCGAGTCCGGCCAACCACGCTCCGGCAGGAAGAGGGGGAAAACGAAAGGCCCATCTAGCCGGCCGGATGGGCCTTCTTTCCACGAGGGGCATCTGGAGCGCCTTACATGAATTTCATGAACTTCTCTTTGGCTTCGTCCATCACCTGGGCCGTGATCGTGGTGGCGCCACGCTCCTTCGCCATCCGCTCGATCTCCCGGCGGGCCATCGGTCGGATGAAATCCGGAATGTTCTCCAGCCGCTTCTCGGCTTCGGGCGACCAGGCGACTCCGTTCGATTCACTCTTCGAGTCATCCATAACCTGTAGCGTGATGGTGGTGTAGCCCTGCTTGCGCGCATAGGTTTCGATGCTGCTCTGCACCATGGGCTTCACGAACGCGGGGAGCCGTTCCAGCCTCTCCTTGGCGTCAGCGGTCCAGGTCAACTCCGACTTGAGCGCGCCGCTGCCGGCCTCGCTCCCGGAGGCAGTCAGGCCCATCTGCGTGACCATCGCCGAAAAGGGGCAGCCCCCGCCCGCCTTCGCCGAGCCTTCGGCGGGGTTCCCCACCGGGGTTGACGTTGAAGCGGGCTTGCCCGCCGAAGCATGGGCGGAGGCGGGTTGGCCGGCTTGAATCTTCTCGTTCAAATAGGCAGCCATCTGGCCCGCCCCTGCCTGGGCCTCTTCCTTCAGCGTCCCGCGCGTCATTTCGAACGGTTCGGCCGCGACGGTTCGGCCGCCGAGCTGCACGCCCAGGGAGCTGACCATCTGGGTTTCCCCGGGATTGGTCACCATAGAGAATTTCGCACCGCAGGAGGGACAGCCGAAAAAGACGCCGAGGGAGCCCTCGGCCGGCTTCTCCACTTTCTCGAAGCTCATGTAAGTTTCGCAGTTTAAGCAAACGAATTTCATAACGACCCCTTCCAGGATGCTGAAAAAGGCCCCCAACTTTGTTCTCGGTCGCTCCGACCCCTCAACGTACCCAAGAGAGTACGCCTCGGGGCCTTCGCTCCCTGCGGCCGCGTTGGCTGGCCTTTTTGAGCATCCTGAGCTTTTCGGCCTGTTCTGACTTGTTCTGCCATCGAGTTAGGCGCGAGGCTATGGGCTATGGGTGGGAGTGAGTTCTTTACCAATCGCCTATAGCCTATCGCCTGTCTTACAGTTTTTCAGCCAGGACTTTCTTATAGTCTAAAAGCGCATGGACCCGTTCCGCAATCTCCCGGTAGCGTTGAAGGGTCGGGTATGCCTCATCCAGCAGGGGCATGCCCTTATCAAACGTGCGGGCCAGCGTGCGGTCGAAGGGAATCCGTCCCAGGAGCGGGACATCCAATGCCTCGCACATGGCCTCGGTGTCGCCTTCGAACAGCTCGTGTTCGGCTCCGCAGGACGGGCAGCGGTAACGGCTCATATTCTCGACCATGCCCAAGACTCGGATCCCCATGTCCCGCGCATAGGTGACTGACTTTCGCACCACGTCCGAGGCGACTTCCGACGGCGTCGTGACGACGATGGCGCCGGCCAGATCCGGAATGAACCCCGCCATGACCGGCGGTTTGTCGGCTGCGGCTCCCGGCGGGAGGTCGGCCAGGAGGTAATCCAGATCGCCCCAGATGATATCGGCCAGAAACTCTCGGATCACGTTCATCTCCATCACTCCCAGCCAAACCGGGCTCAGGTCCATGGGCCCTTTCCAGCGGAGCGGAGAGGCTGCCTGGAGGAAGAAGTCCATCGAGCCGACCTTGATGCCCAGGGGTCCCACCGGCGGGATGGCGCCTTCCGGCGTGATGGCGAGCGTCTGGCCATGCATCCCGAGCATGCGCGGCACGCAGGGGCCATTGAGATCCACGTCCAGCACGCCGACCTTGTGTCCGAGGCGGGCCAGCGCCAGTCCCAGGTTCACGGTGGTCATGCTCTTCCCCACGCCGCCCTTCCCGCTCATGACCACGAGCTTGTGCTTGATGCCGGCCATGCGCTCCTGGACCTGCCGTGTCTGCTCCGTGATCTGCTGGACGACTTTCGCGTCGTCGGTGTACTGGAGCTTGCTCAGGATCGCTTTCAAATCTTTCTCGGCCATATTTCGTGAAGCGTTAAACGTGCAAAGCCAAGACCCTTACTCCTTAAGAAAGCAGCACCGTAACACAGCGGTTTCCGGGGAGTCAAACCAGCTCATTGCGCTCTTGGCTATAAGCCATCAGCTATCAGCTCTGATCCTAAATAGAGTATTGGAACGTCGGTTTCGCGCCAATAGCATGCGCCAGGACGCCTTTGCGCTTGAGTTCTTCAAGGATCCGGCGGGCCGCCGCATCAAAATCCTTGGGGCCGGCGAAGTGCAGATCGGTGCCGGGCGGCGGTTCCTCTTCGGTCTTGCTCATGTGCACGGCAATGACGGGCGCCGGATGCACGAGCGTCCGGATCGCCTGAATCACCTGGTGATGGGCAAGCCCGAACGGATTGGTGGTGGAGACCACGATCAGCCCTGTGTCGATCAACAGGCGGGCCACCTCCCCGTAGCGGCGGACCATCTCGGCCGAGTCCGCCTTCTGGGACTGAGAAAGATCGGCGTCGAGGCCGCGCCGTAGGTTTTCCGCATCCAAGAGATAGGCGTGGCGCCCCTCGGCGACGAGAAAGGCCTCCAGCTTCCTAGCGAGAAAGGATTTCCCGGTGTGCGCCGCGCCGGTGACCAGCACGACGGCGGCCCGGTGGCCGAAATGCTGCGCGCGCTCCTCCAGACCCACTTCTCCCTTGACCCAGGCGAAATCCCGCCGCCGGGCCTCGTCCCGCAGGAACTCCTGCTCGTCGTGGACGAGCTCGGTAATGATCCCGCCGCCCGCGATATCGAAGTCATCCACGAGGACGAACCGGCCGGTCGTCTCAAATGATCCGTACAGGTCGAAGCTCAGCGGCGACTTTGCCCGAAGCGTCAGGTCGGCCACTTCGTTTCTTCCGACCGCGGATGCGCCCTGTCGCTGATTCAGGTCCGCGGCGTCGATGATCCGGTGGATGGCCGCCACCTCACAATCCACTTCGCGCGTCGCCAAACGGAGAACATATTTCTTCCCCCGCTCCAGCGGCCGCCGGCCCAGCCAGAACAGGTTGGCCCGGAAGGCGGTGGACACGAGAGGAATCTCGTCCTGGCGAGACGCGATTTCGCCCCGCTCGATGAAGATCTGCTCGTCCAACGTGATCCCGATGGATTGGCCGGCCTGGGCCTCGATCGGCTGCGGCTCGATGTTGAAGGCCTCCACGGACTTGATATTGGCGGTCTTGTTGGACGGGGAGAAGACCAACCGGTCGCCGACCTTCAGGCGCCCCGCCGTGACCCGGCCGGCCAGGATTCGGCGCGCGTCGAACTTATACACGTCCTGCACCGGGAACCGGAGCGGCTGCTCGGCGCGGGCGGTCTCCTTCCTGAACAACCCGAGTGTCTCGAGGACGGTCGGGCCGCGGTACCAGGACATGCGTTCGCTGCGCGTCACGATGTTGTCCCCGTATTTCGCGCTGACCGGCACGACGCGCTCCGGCACCACGTTCAACTGGGCGAGGAAGTCGCGGTATTCTGTTTCGATGCCCTCGAACACCTCCTGACGATATCCGACCAGGTCCATCTTGTTCACGACCACGCCCACCTGCTTCACGCCCAACAGCGACAACAGGTATCCATGCTTGATCGACTGCTCCCTCACGCCCTCCGCCGCGTCGATCAGCAGCAGGGCCGCTTCGGCGCGGGCGGCCCCGGAGATCATGTTCTTGAGAAACTCCTTGTGTCCGGGCGCGTCGATGATGATGTACTGCCGCGTGTTCCACGTGAAAAACGTACGGGCCGTGTCAATGGTGATGCCCTGTTCCTGTTCTTCCAGGAACGCATCGAACAGGAAGGCGTATTCGAACTCCTTTCCCTGCTGGCGGCAGATGGCCTGGACCTTTTCCAGCCGGCCATCCGGGAGCGAGCCGGTGTCGGCATAGAGCCGGCCGAGGAGGGTGGACTTGCCGTGGTCCACGTGCCCGACGAGCACGATATTCAGATGTTCGGTCGGTTTGGCGGTGGTTGTGGTCATATCATCATAATACTTGTTAGCAGGAGGCTCAAAAACTCCGGCGAACGTGTCCTCAGCACTCTGGTTCGCGCAGG
>WNEP01001574.1_pt1 | contig 11608 bp, 12 predicted proteins | sample 5399961 | NCBI WGS metagenome assembly WNEP01 (sample SAMN13153329, study PRJNA577476) | soil metagenome | isolation source: 20 cm grassland meadow soil pre-rain plot 5 | place: USA:California | collected 2015-09-08 | reverse complement strand
CCGCTAGAATCGATTCTTGGCAGCTGATCTTTGATCCTGGCAACGTGCCGCTATACGGCTAGGAAGTCTGAACTAACTGTGCTAAATACTACACTATGAGCACGAGTATCCGAAACCACATGCCGGGCACGATCGAGAAAATTGTTTCCGACAAAGTCGTATCCGAACTTGTCGTCCGAACTGCAGCTGGAGACGTAACGTCGATTATCACGACTGGTTCGGTCAACCGAATGAATCTTAAAGAGGGGGATAAGGTCTTTGCGATAATTAAGGCGACCGAAGTGTCCATTGAAAAGGAATAGGTTCAATCGCGACTGGCTCGCTTCCAATCATCTCGATCCGAACCGTTCGCTGGAATCCGTTCTCGGCAGCTAGAAGCGATCTCGATCACTGCCCGCTTCACCGTGACCTGAATCACGGCATCGTGTGAACGGCTGCGAAGTTCCTCATCGTGGCTTCAAGCCGCTACTTGAGAAAATAGACATCCGGCTTATCGCTTACCCCGGCCTTCTTCATGGCCTCGTGGAGATCGTCGGAAGCAGCGAATGTTTTTGCCTTTTCGACCTCTTCCATCGAGAAAAGCAGCAACACTTCATTTGGGTCCTCGGCGTTGCGGAAAAGATGTTCCTCCTTGAGCCCCGCCTTGTGCCGCGCCGACGAATGCGCGTCGTAAACCGGTTTCCATTTAGCGAAATCCGCGACTTTGTGACGAATTAACATGTGCATAATGATTAATCTCCTTCTGTTACTTGTTCTATTCGGCCCAGCAGCAAAACGAGTCAACGTCGTTTGAAGTAACCGACGGCGATACGTGGCAGAGAAAGCCTCTATGTGTCAACAGCTGTAAATCTTCGCGGAGCCTACTTGCGAATTGTTTTCGGTTCGGGCCCGGCGAGGATTTTCTGAAATCGCAGGCTGTTTCTAAGCGCGTCCCATTCCAACGTGTCCGCAAATCGCAAAGCGTAATGCTGCTGTCGGTGTAATCGACAGCAAACGGAGTCGTGATCAGACGCTCAATTTCAGAAATGGCTTTGCCGGTTTCTACGGAGGTTTCGTTTTTGTCTTGATCGTGCTCTATTACCCGACAAAATTTATCGCCGTAATTCGGGATCGCCTAAGCCAGCGATCGAAGGGCGAAACCGCGGGAGGGACGCAAGCGGTGCATAGATGACTGACGAGCACATCGAGAAGACCAAATCAGCTATTGAGTCTGCCGAAAATATTCCGGCCGACAGGAAAGCCGAGTTGCTGGACTTGCTGTCGAAGCTAAAGCCAGCCATCGCCAAGGTTTCGCAAACACATCACGACGATGCCCAGAGCATCGCCCGTCTGGTTGAGGCTTCGGCGCACGAAACGATTCGCTCCGAGAAAAAACCGGAACTGACCAAGAGCCATCTGCACGAACTGAAAGAGTCCGTGGAAAATTTTGAAGCGTCGCATCCGCAGCTCGTCGCGTTTACGACCAAATATTCCGCGCTATTGTCCGCGTTAGGTATTTGATCGACTGCGGAAGATCAAAAGGCATTCTTGATCACGAGCGCAGGTTAACCGCGGATCAAGACGAACGAAGACCAATCCTTGCAGCTACGGCTTAGCGGTGGCGGCAAGCTCGCGATCAAAAAACTCCGCTGTCGCTTTGTAGGCACGGACCCAGTTATTCCACCGGAGCAGATCGTGGATTTCGTCCGGCATGATTAGCTCCTCGATAGGCACGTGCCGCGCGCGCAGCTTCTCGACGAGATCGGTGGTTTGCTGGAACGGCACGTTGCGGTCATCGTCGCCATGCACGAGCAGCACTGGCGAGCGCCACGTTGCGATACTCGCCACCGGCGATGATTTGAAGGCAAGCGCGCGCGCTTCCTTCACATCCGGCGCAGCGTCGGCTCCCTCGGGCCACATCTCGGGCCACATCGGCAGAAAGCTCGCCCAGTCGTGCACGCCATGAAAATCGACGCCGGCCTTGAAGATGTCCGAGTTTCGTGCCAAACCCATGGCAGTGAGAAAACCGCCGTAGGATCCGCCCCAGAGACCGATCCGCTGCGGATCAACGTTGTCGAGCGTTTGCAAAAACTTTGCGCCCGCGACCACATCCTTGTATTCCGACGCGCCGCGCCAGACCGCCTTCGGCGGCTCGCGAAACGCTCGGCCGTACATGATGCCTAGCCGGTAATTCACTGAGAGCACAGTGTAGCCTTTGCTCGCGAGATACTGATTCTGCGCATAGGCGTTGTGGTAGTACTGCATGTAGTGGAATCCGAGCATCATCTGCCGGATCGGCCCGCCGTGCGTGAAGATGAGCGCCGGGCCGCGCTGCGTCTGGTTCTTGGGAACGAAAAGCTGCCCATGAATGTCGAAACCGTCCTCGCTCTTGAACACCACCTGCTTCGGCGTCACCAGCTCCGCCTGCGGGAACTCGGGCGGAAGCGCATTCTTCGCGATTGGCTCACGCCCACGACTCGTGATTCGGTACGGCATGGCGGGCGAAGTGGCGCTTGAGCCGAGGCATAAGACATTCTTCCCGCCGCTCGTTTCGACTGGGTTCCACTCGATCGTCTCGCCGCTCGTCAGTGCCTGTGGCTCGCTGCCGGTCGCGCTCACCCGCCAGATGTGACGGCGATCGACATCGTTCTGGTTCGAGCTGTAAAGAATCGTCCGGCGGTCTGCGCTCAATGCCACGTCCTCGACATCGAAATCCCCGGGCGTCAGCAACTGCGGCGCACCGCCATCTGTCGAGATGGAGTAAAGGTGATTCCGGCCATCTTTTTCAGAAGCGAAGATGATTCGGCCCGAATCTGTGAATTGTAGTGACTGAAACGCAAACAGCGGCAGCGAATCCTTCATCGCGTTGCCGCCTCGAAACAGCTCGCGACCTTCGCCGCTCTGCGCATCAGCGATCCAGAGTGCCCACGGCCGCGGATATTCCGGAATTAGCGGGCGCTTAAATTCCACACCCGGCTGGCGAATGAATGCCACCTGTTTGCTGTCTGGCGACCATGCCGGACTGGCATCTCGATCTGTCGTCGGTGCGAGATAAGTAATCTTCTTCGTCGCCAGTTCGAGCACTGCGACGAACGAGTGATCCTTCCGGTTCGAGCGAAACGCGATCCTCTTTCCATCCGGCGACCAGCGCGGCGTGTCGCTCTCGCCGCGCAATCCATCGAGCTGCTCTACTTTCTTCTTTCCGTCAATCGAAGCGATCCAGAGATGTTTCTTGGCCGGCCAGACCACATTCTTTCCGTCCGGCGAAACCTGTAAGTCCTCGCAACCTTCTTCGTTGCAACCGACGTCGCCCAGCAATCGCGGCTCTCCGCCGCTTACATCGATCACCCACGCCTGCTGCTTCGGCATCGTGGGCAAACTCTGCGGGTTTGCCGATGTGCCTTCCTTGTTGGCCTCGCTGCCGCGCGCGTACACGACCGTTTTGCCATCCGGCGTCAGCCGCACACTCGCGATCTGCTGGCCATCATCGCCCTTGTAATGCGTCACCTGGCGCGGTACGAAATCAGGTGCATCCGCCACCCAGACATTGCGCTCACCTTTGCTATCGAATACCCATCCAACCCGGGGCGCCTGCTTCGCCGCAACCAGCTGCCACGGAAACGGTGCGCTCAGCGCCTGCTCGACGGTGAAAGCTTCCGCAAAGCAACAAAGCGGCAAGGAAACTGCAACGGCAGCAACGGCAGCATGATGCAACGATGTTTTCACGATCGCGCATCGCATTGTGATGATGAGAGAAGGCCGCATCGATTCGATTCTAGCGTGACCGGGGCTGCTCGCTAACCCTTTGTAACCAGCGTGTGCAAAGTATCGACCCGACGGGCGACTCTGTGAGAATCAAGGCTGTGAAGATGCAACCGCTGTCGAGCTTTCTTAGTCTTCATGCGTACTTCAAAGTGTGGCCACGACCTCACGTTATCGCGGATGGGAGCCGGACTGTCTGGTTTTGAAATCTTTAAGGTTCTTCCTGGAAAAATCTTGTATGACATCCCATAAGCCGACAAAACTGGCGCCTGACTTTTTCGCAGCGAAAACAAGATGAAGATTCTCGCCTTTTTGATCGCGTGTTTTGCGTCCATTGCAGTCGCTGAAGATTTCAAAGCGATTGACGGGAAAGAATACAAAAACGTTACGGTTAGCCGAGTCGAGCCTGACGGCATTGTGCTTAGAACCAGATCGGGAATTTCGAAACTTTATTTCGTCGAGCTGCCGAAAGAAGTTCAGGAGCGTTTTCATTACAATGCCGCGAGTGCCGCTGCTTACTCCGCACAAACTGCCAGCCGCGCGGGAGCCGTGACCAGCCGCGGTCAGCCGATTGAAGTGATTTCGCACGGCGCGCAGGTGGACATCAACAAACATCTCGCGCTCGGGAGCGTAACCGTCGTCGATTTTTATGCGGACTGGTGCGGGCCGTGCAGACAGCTCTCACCAAGTCTGGAGCAAATGGCAAGAAGCGATCCGGACGTTGCACTGCGCAAGGTCGACATCGTGAATTGGAGAACCGCAGTGGTACAGCAATTCAACATCCACTCGATTCCGCAGGTTAACGTCTATAATCGCGGAGGCAGTCTTGTCGGAACCGTTAATGGCGCAGACATCGACACGATTAAACGTTACATCGCGCAAGCGAAAACCAGCGGCTAATCGATCAGATCGTAACAACTGACGGCTGACCAACGACCGCTCGTTTTACTGTTTATCGTAGACCGCGACGTTCTGGAATTTCTTCCCTTTCGGAGTGTTTCCACTGATGGTGACGGTGCGGCTTTTGCCATCGGACGATACCACAATCTGACCTGTGACTGTGACCTTGCCATTTTTCTTGTTGGTGGTCGTCAGTGTCCGATCATTCACCTTCGTGTAGGAGCGAGCGTCTGAGTTCGGATCGCCGGTGACGGGATAATCTTTCCCGTCGAACTTCCCTGACCACTCTGTGTGCGAGGGTTTACCATTCGCATCGATGCCATCTGCCTTGATTTTCACTTGCCCGAGCATGCTTGAGTAAACGACCTGCGTGTTTTTTAAAGTGCCGGGTGTGATCTTCGATTTGGCTTCGTTTAGCTTCCAAGTGCCCATCTGCGGATCGGCGGCCAAGCACGCTGCAGCTCCCAAAAAGCAAAACGCCAGAGTCCATCCAATTGCTCGTATTTTCATGCGCTCCATCGAGACAGGACTTCAATGAACCGTCAATACTTCTCCAAGCTAACCTTTTCTAAGCTAACGGTCATCGCGCCACCAGAGGCTCCGCGTCAGTTCGGGCAGAACTGACATTAGTTCGAAAGATGAGAAGCCCTGGAGAGGCTCGCGCGGCGTGCGGGTTTGTTATCCCGGCATTAATGTCGCAGGGCTCAGTGCCTCGGCTGCAGGTAATGAATGAAAGTCCACTGGCCGATGCTGATGCCGGCTTGCAACCCATCTTCGCTTGCAGATCGGAAGTGAATGCCTCCGTATATCCTACTCACCGCCGCTTCTTCCGCTGCATCCATACAAGTTGAAAAGCTGCGGTACACACCGGGCAGAAAATCTGAGCCGGTTGTGAAGGGCAAGTCTTCTGTGTCGTAGAACAGTGGAAGCACGGTTGCGGCTGCGGCACTGAATGTGCTGTGACCGGAAGTGTAATCAGGGAAGGGTGGAGTAACGATGAATGACATCCAGTGCAATTCTGGTTCGGCAAAGGCAATCGCGGTTACCGGGCGCCAGAAATCAAACGTGTACTTGGCGTCCCAAGCGCAAATGGCGGCGTCGGCCATGGCGATGTTTAACAAGGCAAACAACCTTGCGTTTTCTTCGAGTGTGTTGCCTCGCGCGTCAGCAATAATCTGCGCAATGCTGTTCCAGTGACCAGGAGGCGTTTCGGTGCCGGCGCCATCCGCCCAGAATAAGGCGATCTCGGTCTGCTCTGCAGTGCGCGTTGACCCGACAGCCGCGCCGAGCTCCTTCACCTCCTCGTAGTCCGCGGCGTAACGCTGGCTGTCCAACGACGGCGGACCTGGCGGTCGGAACTGCGAGCTGTTCCTCATGGCAAAAGGTACGACGAATCCCCATTGCGGTAGCAAATAGGGAAGAAATGCGGGAGGAGTAGGCACCCACACACCGGGACCACTGCCGCTTGGTGGCGGGACGATTGCATTAGAGCCATCATGGGCTCGCACCGCGAGAATTACGTTCGCGACAAATTCTCCCCAGATGATACCTACTCTCTTGTGAGGCCCATCAGGGATCGTAGCAAGAATCGCCGCGTGTAGCGCATCGAAACTGGATGCGTTAGCTGGAAACAAGTTGACGAGCGCCTTGTGTGCCGCGGCGCTTGCAGCTGCTTCACGCGACGCGCTCTCCGGTGCTACGCTCGGGACGAGGTAACGCTCGTGCGTGCGAGCGATGCCGTTAACAGCGTCGTAGATTGAGATGTTAAGAATAGCGAGACTGCGTGAGGCGATTGGTGGCGCTGTCCTTTCCGCGCGAATGGCATCAAGCGCAGCGTTATTCCAGTCGGCTACGACATCAGCATCGGCAGGCGTGCCGATGCTGGACCCAAGGTTTATGGCGGTGATACAGGCAGTGAAGAGTGTACGCTGAAAGAGAGTATTCATTGGAGGCTCCTTTTTGAAGATGAGAGTGCCCCCGGTATACCGTTTAGGACGTTTTTGTGTCAAGACTTTTTCCGAGCCAGTGTTCAAGGCACGGGGACGCCAGTCAAAGCATCGGCAATGATTTCTTAGACCTCGGCGGTGGAAATTCTCGATCCAGATCGGCGAGATCGTCTTTGGCTAGTTTGATGTGGATTAAGCGCGCGTTGTCGCGGACATGCTTCTCACTGCTTGCCTTTGGAATGGCAATGACTCCCGGTTGACGCAGCACCCACGCGAGTGCGATCTGCGCAGCAGTGGCGCCGTGGCGTTTCGCAATTTTCTTTAGTGTTGCATTCTCGAGCAATCCGCGGCCGTGGCCGACCGGCGAATAAGCCATGATTGGCACCTTATTGTTTTCGCTCCATTTCAGGAGACCAGATTCAATCTCCCGGTTCTCCAGATTGTAGAGAACCTGATTTGCGGCGCAGTTGCAGCCGTTCTCAATCGACCGGAGTTCTTCCATATCATCGACATCAAAGTTTGAGACGCCCCAGCGTTTGATTTTTCCGGCGAATCGAAGCTTCTCAAATGTTTGTACTGTCTCACCCAGCGACACGTCCCCACGCCAGTGCAGGAGGTAAAGATCGATTGCTTCAATACCAAGACGCTTGAGACTGCGCTCGCATGCCTTGGGCAACTCCGTTCGGGATGCGTGGTGGGGATAGACTTTCGTGACAATAAACACGCGGTCGCGCTGACTTTCGACTGCGTCGGCCACAACCTTTTCTGCGCCGCCTTCGCCGTACATCTCTGCGGTGTCGATCAAAGTCATGCCGAGATCAATTCCCAAACGCAGAGCCGCGACTTCCTCTGCGTGTCTACTTTTCTTTTCACCCATGCCCCACGTGCCCTGACCTAGGACCGGAATGCGTTCACCATCGGGAAGTGTAATGGTCTTCATTTCGTACTCGTATTCCTAACCGTAATCGCAGCTGAGCAAGGTAAGGTGCGGGCGTCGACGTGATTTCGCCTTCACGGCGATCTAGTTAAGTGCAGCCGACACGGCTGCCACCACAGAATGTTCGCAGCGAAATGCGTAAATGGATTCGACTTTGCTCACCACGGCGTCTGTGTAATCTGCGGACATGGCTAAAATGCGTGCTGTTCAGGTCCCGCGTGGTGGCGGACCGTTAGAATCGGTTGAACGAGATATTCCCGAACCGAAACCGGGATGGGTGCGAATTAAGGTTGATGCCTGCGGCGTTTGTCACAGTGATTCCTTAGTTAAGGAAGGACTTTGGCCTGGTATTGAATATCCGCGTGTGCCAGGGCACGAGATCATTGGAGTTGTCGATCGTGTCGGCGAACAAGCGAAACCATGGAAGAATGGCCAGCGGGTCGGTGTTGGTTGGCACGGCGGGAATTGCGGCTATTGCGACCATTGCCGGCGCGGCGAGTTCTTTGCGTGCAGTGTGTCGCTGCTCACCACAGGAATTTCTTTCGACGGCGGTTATGCGGAATACATGGTTGCGCCCACAGAAGCGCTCGCGCGTGTGCCTGACGAGCTCTCTCCCGTGGATAGCGCGCCACTGATGTGCGCCGGCGTGACGACCTTCAACGCGTTGCGCAACAGCGGCGCGCGAGCTGGGGATGTTGTTGCGGTCCTCGGGATTGGCGGGCTCGGTCATCTCGGCGTGCAGTTCGCAGCCAGAATGGGATTCAAAACCGTGGCGATCGCGCGTGGAAAAGACAAGGAAGCATTCGCCAAAAAGCTTGGCGCACATCACTACATCGATAGCCAGGCATCCGATCCGGCAGCGGAACTGAACAAGCTCGGCGGCGCGAACGTTGTGATTGCGACTGTGACGCACGCCGGTGCGATGACAGCGGTGCTGGGCGGGCTTGCGCCGAATGGTGTGCTCATGGTGATCGGCGCAGCCGGCCCGCTTTCCGTCGATTCAATTGTGCTCCTAAGCGGCTGCCGCTCGGTCAAAGGCTGGTACTCCGGAACCTCGATCGATTCTCAAGACACGCTGAGCTTTAGCGCGTCGAGCAACGTGCATTCGATGAACGAAATTTTTCCGCTGGAACGGGCCGCCGAGGCTTACGAGCGCATGATGAGCGGCAAGGCGCGGTTTCGCGTCGTTCTTAATATCGGCGGCAAATGAAATCTCGTTACGATGTTGTGATTCTGGGAGCGGGTCACAATGGGCTCGTCGCTGCGAGTTACCTCGGACGCGCCGGCTTAAGCGTACTGCTATTGGAAAAAAATGATTACATTGGCGGAGCGACCGCTTCGCAAAGAATATTCTCGGATTACGACGCACGGCTTTCGCGATATGCGTATCTCGTCAGTTTGCTTCCACAGAAAATCATTCGCGACCTCGGGTTGAATCTCGAGCTGCGCAGACGCGCAATTGCGTCGTGCACGCCGTACGTGAAACATGGCCAGCACGGCGCGCTGGTTTTGAGCAACCTCGATGAAGAGCTAAGCCGGAAATCATTTGTCGATCTGACTGGAAGCGAGACCGAGTTCGAGCGGATGAAAAAGTTTTACAATCTGCCGCGCGTTTTTGCCGAGCAGGTTTGGGACTCGATGCTGGAGCCGCTGGTCTCAAAACAGGAAATGGCGCGCCGGTTTGACGTTGATGAAACCTCGCGCGAGGCGTGGCGCAGTTTGGTGGAGGAACCGCTCGGGAGCGCGATTGAGCGTTATCTGCAAAACGATCTGGTGCGCGGCCTTGTCTTTACCGATGCGAAGATTGGCGTGTTCACGTTTCCGCACGATCCTTCGCTGGTGCAGAACCGCTGTTTTCTGTATCACCTGATCGGAAACAAGACAGGCGAATGGAAGGTGCCGGTCGGTGGGATGGGCGCCGTGTCATCCGAGTTGGAACGGGTAGCGCGTAAGGGGGGCGCCGAAATGCTAACGAACGTCGATGTACGCGCGCTGAACGTGACCGGCAAGACCCACAGCGTCGAATTTCAAATTGATGGTAAACGCGACGCTGTCGAAGCGCGATTCCTATTGGTCAACTTTGGCCGGAACGTGCTGGCAAGATTTACAGGCCGACTATTGCAACCGGATCGCACCGATGAAGGCTCTGTATTCAAGATAAACATGCTCTTGCGTGGATTACCAAAGTTGAAGGCGAAAAAATACCAGGCGACGGAAGCGTTTTGCGGGACTTTTCACAGCGACGAAGGCTACGAACAAATGAATGCCAGTTACGACCAGGCGTGTGGAGGGAGATTGCCGGAGAAGACGCCGTGCGAGATGTATTGCCACACGTTGACCGACGACAGCATTGTCGCGCCGGACCTGCGTGAACAGGGATTTCATACCATGACTTTGTTCGGACTCGATGCGCCGTGGAGTTTGTTCGCGAGAGACAATGAGAACATGCGGCGCGAAGCGGAGAAAAAATTCCTGGCAAGTGTAAACCAATGGCTGGAAGAACCGATTGAAGATTGTCTTGCCGTTGCGCGTGATGGCCGTCCCTGCATCGAAAGCAAGAGCCCGGTCGATATCGAGGACGCGCTGGCTATGTACCATGGGAACATCTTTCAGAACGCGCCGACGTTTCCTTTTGCCGAGCGCAAACAGCAGGCCGGCACCTGGGGCGTAGAGACCGAATACGAAAACGTGTTTTTCTGCGGATCGAGCGCGCTGCGCGGCGGCGCTGTCAGCGGAATTCCAGGACATAACGCCGCGCGCGCGGTGCTCGCGTGCGTTTGATATGAAAAACGAACCAATAGCAAGCGACGTTGGATCTATCGACGCAATTATCGCCGCGGCTTACGACGTGATCTCAGGACCGGCAGGAAAGAAGCGGGATTGGGACCGGGAGCGGTCGTTGTTTTATCCAGGCGCGCGTTTAATCCCGACCGCAAAGCCGGGCGGGAATGACGCGCTCATGCCGCAAATCCTGGATGTAGATGGTTTCATTGCGCGCGCGGAACCGCTTTTTGCGGAGCATGGATTCTACGAAAAAGAAATTGCGCGTCGCACCGAACAATTCGGCCGTATCGCTCACGTCTGGAGCACGTACGAATCGCGTCATAACGCGGACGATCCAAAACCATTCGTGCGCGGAATCAACAGCATTCAGCTGTTCAACGACGGAAGGCGTTGGTGGATTTTGTCAATCTATTGGCAACACGAAACGGCGGCGCATCCGATCCCAGGAGAATTTCTTCAACGCTGAACCTTCCGTGGGTGCTGATGATTGTGGGTCGGTACCGCCTGCGATGGATGTGCATCGCGGTAGCATTTTGTAATCAGACCGAGCACGAATGCTGCTAGAACGAACACCGCTACACGTTTTTCCATTGGAGTGAGGCGAAATCTCTCTCTGAGGCGATTGAATCTGGAGCGCCCGTGCGTCTTCAACTTCGCTTTCAGTTAACCACTAATGACACGAATAGGCACGAATTCAGAAAACGAGCCGTTGAACTCAAATGCAATCGACGGCTGCCTGCGTGCATTACAGAATCCAAGCCATTCTGTAAGGCAACCGTATCGGCCGCTCGTCATTATTCGTGTTCATTCGTGGTTCCCTCCCTTTTGCCGCGGCCGGATCGGGATCGACCGATAACGTCGTCTGATATCGGAATCATAGAACCGCGCTTTTGACTCCGCGCACATCAGGTGGCGATACACCGCAGGTGGCACGTCGAAATACCGATAGATAGCGCCGTTCACGAATTCGATTTCGAGAATGTGCTGGCGTTTGCTGTAGCCAACAGCTGCGATGGCGGTTGATTGAACCTGCTGTCGCGGAATGTGTGAAATGACGTGATTCGGCGTCGGTGAGGATTCCGCGCAAAACGCTGGCCAAGTGACACTGAGCATCGCAAGGAACGCCGCTTGCCAAGCAGCTCTCATGGCGAGGTAGTGCGTTTTCAATTCCTCGGTCGAGCTAACCACGAATGCACACGAATAGACACGAATCTTCAGAATGTCGAAATCCCAATGATGAGTGACGAATCAAACACCAAATCCGAATTTTGTAGGGCGTCTATGTCAGACGCCATGGTGT
>WNEP01001571.1_pt1 | contig 11633 bp, 9 predicted proteins | sample 5399961 | NCBI WGS metagenome assembly WNEP01 (sample SAMN13153329, study PRJNA577476) | soil metagenome | isolation source: 20 cm grassland meadow soil pre-rain plot 5 | place: USA:California | collected 2015-09-08 | reverse complement strand
CCATACGCATCCGTAACGGTAACTTTAGGCGTGTACGTTCCGGCCTCGGAGTACGCGTGGCTCGCCGTCGCTCCTTCCCCAGTCGCCCCGTCGCCGAATTCCCAATGGTACATGTACGGGCCGCCCGCCCCGCCGGACGCGATTGCCGCGAAGGAAATCGTATCGCCTTCGACGGCGGATGTCGTCGCGGCCGTGGCCATCGCGGTCACCTCGGAGATCGTCACCGTCAGCGCGATGGTGGTCGGCGCGCCGCCTCCAGCGGCATCGTGGACACTCACGATCGCGGTGTAGCGTCCAGGGGACGCGTAGGCGTGCGTGACCATCGGGCCCTTGGCCGAGGATTCATCCCCGAATCCCCAATCGAACGTGAAGGGCCCCGACCCTCCCGTTGCCGTCGCGGCAAAGGTGAGCTCCGTGCCGGGGCTCGCGTTCGGACGATCCACAGACGCCGCCACCGTGGGGAGGGAGTAGATCTCCACGACAACCGAGTACGCCGCGTGGTTTCCGCCGGCATCCGTGACGGTGCAGGTCGCCGTCTTCGTCCCCGGAGATTCGTACGCGTGGGCAACCGCCGCTCCTTCGACGCCAGTCTCATCGCCAAAGTCCCACGCGAACTCATAGGGCGGTGTCCCGTCCTTGGCCATGCAGGCGAACGAGACAGGAATGCCAACGTGCGTCGCGGTCGAACCCGCGAACGCATTAGCCGTGAGGGGCGCCGGCGGCGAGGCCGGGCTCGAGATCGTCACGGTTACGGTATTCGCGGCGACGCCCCCCGCCGAATCTCGCGTCGTGACGATGGCGGTGTACTGACCAGGACTCGCATACGCGTGGGTGACGACCGCGCCGTCGCCCGATGAGCTGTCGCCAAATCCCCAGTTGTAGCGGAAGCCTCCGGAGCCGCCGGAAGGGGTCGCGGTGAACGTGATCGGTGTTCCGGGTTCAGTATTCGTCCGATCGGCGGACGCGGTCACGGAAGGAAGAGCGTACACGGCCACCTCCACCGAGGCGGTGGCGTTTCCGCCGGACGCGTCGGCGACCGAGCAGGTGGCGGTCATCGTTCCCGCGGCGTCATATCGGTGCGTGGCCGTGTCGCCTGAGGCCGTGTCTCCGTCTCCGAAGTCCCACGCGAATTCGTACGGGCCGAAGGGAGCGCTCCAGTCGGTCTTCGAGCAGGAGAAGGAGACCTCCATCCCGACATCCGTGTCGATCGGCTTCGCGGATGCCGTGGCCTCGATCAGCGGGTGAATCTGAATCGTCGGGCCGAGGAGCATGTTGTCACCCAAGTCGGTCTCGTTCGGAAGCGCCTCGGCGTCGACTTGGACTTGGTAGGAACCGGGAGTCACCCCCGAGGTGTTCCAAGGGAGAGTAAACGCACCGACCGAACCCGGCGCAACGTCCGTCAGCGTGATGGTGCCGACCAGGAGGGTTCCCGCAAGGACCGTTACGTTGATCGACTCCGTCTGCGAGCCTTCGTTCGCAATCCAGGCGGCAATCCAGACGGGCGCCCCGACGGCCACGGAGAGCGGACCGGCGGAGGCCGCCGTGACAGCGACGTCGTGCACGGGCTCCGGTGGGAGCGTCCAGAGGACCGCATGGTATGCCGTCGTCTGCAAAGCCGCTCCGACGATCCATCCGGCGTCGTTGCTGTCGTCCCCCTCACTGTCATACCCACCGGGCAAAGTTCCCAGGTCCGACATGACGCCGTCCTGCCAGCGGAACGCGTGCTTGTCGCTCTTCGCGGTGAAGCTTGTGCCCACGATCATGCCCGCATTGTTGATGCCGCTGGCCGCGCTGATGCCCGACCCGAGGTCTCCCAGTTCGGTGATCTGGCCTTGCGACCACAGGAGCGCCCGCGTGAAGCCGGTCGCGTTGAAGCCGTACCCGGCCACCTGACCGGCGTCGTTGATGTCCACCGCCAGGCCCCAGGTCCATCCGGTCGGGGTCCCGAGATCCGTCATCGTGCCGTTTTGCCAGAGGAATGGGCGGTTTATGCTACCGGATCGATCGTAGCTCCAGCCCACGATTTGCCCCTCGTTGTTGATTCCGCTCGCATACACGCCCTGGCCTCCGAGGTTCCCGAGGTCCGTGATCGTCCCGTGGTCCCAGAGGAATCCTTGGCGCCCTCCATTCATCGTCCCGGCGATCTGGCCCTTGTCGTTGATCGCCACGGCGGACGCCCCCGGCGGCACGCCGATATCCGTCATGACGCCATTCTGCCACAGGAAGGCTCGTTGGTAGCCCGACGCGTCCAAGCTGGCCCCGACGATCTGGCCGGCCTCGTTCACATCATTCGCGAAGGCCTCTCCCCCGCCCAGGCTGCCCAGGTCGGTCATCGTCCCGTTCTCCCAGAGGGTCGCACGAGGGTTCCGGAAGTCGTCGTTTGTGCTCTCGCCCACGATTTGGCCCAGCTCGTTGACCGCGCGTGCGTGGCTGAACGAATCGAGCGATCCAAGGTCCTGGATGAAACCGTCCGCGGACGCCGATCGCGCGATCAGTGGAATCCCGGCAATCAGCGAAGCGATGACGAGGATCGCTGGAAGCATCGGCCGGCGTCGGGAAACCCATGGGCCGGACCTCGGGACACGGTCGCGGTATCCTCCCCTCGATGCCAAACCCAGGCGACATTCACTCGCGACCGCCGATCGCTCCCCCTCACGCGGAGACTCTGTCACGCCGTACCCTCCCACGGGGGGGTATTGGCGAGGGATGTGATAAAGTAACGATTCGTTTGTGCTCGTCCGTTTGTGTTCGTCCGAGAGTCAAATCCCTTGGTATCCGAGCGGAACCTGAACTCCCTGTGGAGACGCGTGACCCGCGAGAGCCAGAGTACACCTAGCGCGCGGCCGCGGTCGAAAGGGACTTGAGTACTGCACCCCTTCCGACGGCCGATGGGGATCAACCTCTCGGATATCGTCGTCCTCGAACCCCGCAAACTCGAGGATTTCTCGGGAAAGGTATTGGCGATCGACGCCTTCAACACCCTGTACCAGTTCCTCGCGATCATCCGGCAGCCGAACGGCACGCCCCTCATGGACCGCCAAGGTCGGGTGACGTCGCACCTGTCCGGACTCATCTATCGCCTGTCGAACTTCGTCGAGGCTGGCATCAAGCCCGTCCTGGTCTTCGACGGAGAGCCGCCACGGCTGAAGGCAAGGACGATCCAGTCCCGCGGAGAGATCAAACGGAAGGCGGAGCGGGAATGGCGCGAGGCTGTCGAAATCGGGGACCTCGCGACGGCGCGGACGAAGGCCATGCAGACGTCGCGACTCACGGGCGAGATGATCGACCAATCGAAGCGCTTGTTGGATCTCCTCGGGGTCCCGGTCGTGCAGGCGCCCGGGGAGGGCGAAGCGCAGGCGAGCGCGATGGCTCGAAACGGGACCGCGTACGCTGCCGCGTCCCAGGACTTCGACTCCCTCCTGTTCGGCTCCCCGCGGTTGGTGAAGAACCTCGCGATCAGCGGCCGGCGGAAACTCCCCCGCAAGGAGGTCTTCGTGGAGGTCCACCCGGAGGAGATCTCCCTCGAGACGACCCTCACGAACTTGGGCATCAGCCGCGAGCAGCTCGTCGACATGGGCCTCTTGATCGGGACCGACTTCAATGAAGGCGTGCGCAGCATCGGGCCGAAGAAGGCCCTCGCCCTCATCAAGAAACACGGCGCGCTCGAAGGGGCCTTGGCGGAGCTCGGCGTGGACATCGAATCGAAGGAGGAGGTCCGGAAGATCTTCCTCTTCCCGAACGTCCTCGATCGTGTCCAGATCGTCTTTCGCGATCCGGAACCGGACCGCGTTCGCCAGATGCTGTGCGACGAATTCGATTTCTCCGTCGAGCGAATCAACGCGGCCCTCGAGAAGTTCGGTGTGTCTCGTGGGCTCCAGAAACAGAAGTCCCTCGACGGCTGGTCATGACGACGGGACACTGACAACGCAGCCGTCGTTGCCCCGTGAATCGTAGCTTTTATGCGGGGCCCGCGGCATCCATGCTCGGAAGGATGCGAGGTAGGGTTTCTCTCGTCGCCGTGGCCCTCGTGGTTTTGCCCTTCGCGGTTGCGTTGGACGCCTTCGGCGCGACTTCGCGAACCCCCGTCCCGGCTTCCTCTAACGGGAACCAGCAGTTACTCGCGGACCCGTCCCGGCCGTTCTTCTACCTAGCTGATCCCGCGGGGAGCACGGTCCAATTTCTCGACGCGGCCACCGGGAAGGTGAACACGACCATCCCGGTCGGATTGGGTCCGAATTCCATCGACCTCTCGCGAGACAGAGCCTCCCTTTTCATCGCGGTGTCCGGCGAGGACAAAATTGCAGTGGTCGACATCGCCGAGAGGTCTGTGACGCGGAATCTTACCCTGAACTTTACCCCATTGAGCGTGCGAGACGGGCGCTCAGACCGTCTTTATGTAACCGGTTCGGACCGTGTTGTCAGGGTGTTGAACGGAACCACCGGACAGGAGTTGGCCAATTCGTCGCTGTTTTCCTACCAGACGATTGCCGAGGTGAGTCCCGACGGATCCTTGCTCTTGCTGACGACGACGGACGTCAGTGCGCTGGTCATCGCCGCGTTCGACATCCAAAACGACACGCCAGCCTTTTTGCGTTACAGCCATCCTGACCTCGGCGGGACATTCCGCCAAGAGGCCGTGGATTGGACCGGCGGGCGAATCTATCTGGCATCGGGCTCGCCGTATGGGCTCGAGATCGTCTCGATCGCGACGCTGGATCGCTTGGGGATGCTCCCGATGGAGAGCTATCCGACCGGCGTCGCCTTGGCGGCCGATGGGTCGACTGTGTACGGCTTGAGTTCCAACGGCAACGGGGCCGCGGTCTGGGCGTTCGACGTGGCGACCGGAGTTCTTCAACGTTTGGAACGCTTGGGCCGGCAAGCGGACCTCGTAGCCGTGTCGGGCGATCGAAGGGGCCTCATCGTCGGACCCCCGATAGAACGCATCGCAATCGAGCCGTCCCTGGGACCGTGGCAGCCGGCCCCCGGAATTCAGTGCTTCTCGCCGTCCGTGCTCTTGGCACAACTCGTACGCGGCCTCCCCGACGTGGGCGTGGACGCGGCGACGATCCGGCTCGATGGGTCCGCCCTGTCCACGGACGTCTACTCGTTCGTGAGCTACAACACGTTCCATCTTCTCCGCGCCAACCTATCGGTGCCCCTCTCCGAGGGGCCGCACACGATCGACGCAGACGTTCGATGGGAAGGCCAATCGATCCACACGGCCTGGACGTTTGGGATTGATTACGGTGCGGGAAGTCCGACCTGCCCCTCCATCGGACCGGGCAGACCCGGTCCCGGCGAAATCGTCGATGTGGTCCCGAGCGCGATCGAGGCGTCCTTGTGGTCCGGAAGCCCGAGCGCGGAAATCGAAAGCGCGTCCATGACCCTTCAAGGCCGCGATGTCCCGTCGACTCTCACCCCGGATGGACGGGTCCAATACGCGGTCCTGGCTCCGCTGCCGGATGGACGGTACAACGTCACCGCGCGAATTGCATGGCGAGGGGGAGAGGCGTCGACCTCTTGGAACTTCACAATCGACACGGATTTCTCGATCCCGCGAATTCCGCTCGTCGAGTACGTCCACCCCGCGGGGTTCCGGCTTCCTATCCCGGAAGGCTGGACCGTACAAACGGACGCGAGCATTGGAACGGAGAAGATTGATCTTCTCGTCATCGGTCCGAGCTATTTCGGCGTTCAGGAGAGTCTCGGCGTGGTTACGACCGCCGACCCCACGGTCCGCGAGAACGATTCTTTCCTTGCACAAGTCGCGCAAGACACGGTCCAGGGCCTTCGAACTCCGTACCCGGACGCGCAAATGTCGGGTGCACCCCGGTTCCGATCCGTCGACGGACATGCCGCGGTCACGTTCGTCGTGGAATACGGGACGCGCTCGGTCATCCAGGAGTTCGCGGTAGTGGTGAGCGAAGTGCATCAACGGGGTTGGATCGTTGTCTTGACGGCCTATACGGGCCAGTTCCCCATGCTGAACACGACGTTCGGCCAGATAATCGACGGGTTCGTAATCACCCTCGCCCCGCCAAGTCCTCCGCCGCCAGCACCCGGTCCGCAGCCGAAACCCGCCGGCGTAGATTTGGGTCTCTACCTACAAATCGGGGAGGTCGCGGCCGCTACGACTGTCCTCCTCGCCATCATCTTGATCCGACGAAGCCATGCCCCTGGGCGTCGTACGTCGGCGATTCCGCTTTCGACTCCGATTCGATTTTGCCCCCGATGCGGAACCCCGGTGGAACCAATTGGACGATGGTGTCCCCGGTGCGGAGAGATCCTCCGCGGGCCGCCGCCCGGCACAGGACCGCCGTCGTGATTCTCGAATGAAAAGGCTTTAATGGGCACCCACTTTGCCCGCGCCAGTGCCGCTGGATTTCGTGTCCTCCGTGCTCATCAGTGTGTTCCTTACGGGGGTCCTGAGCGCCCTCGCCTACCGCCGGAACGTGCTCACGTGGGACGGCAGTCTCGCGGCCTTCGTCGTCGGGATGGTGATCGGAATCTTCGGCGACGTGACTTGGCTGTTCCTCCTCCTGTTCTTCCTCCTCTCCAGCTTCCTCGCGACGCGATACCGGTTCGCCCTGAAGGAGGCGATGGGCGTCCAAGAAGGGATCCGCGGGGAGCGCCGGTCCACGAACGTGCTCGCGAACGGCGTGGCGCTGATGGCCGTCGCGGTCCTGTCCCTGATCCAACCGCCCGGGTTCCCGAGGCTGATCAGCGGCGTCGTCTTCCTGTCGGCCCTCTCCGTCGCCGGGTCCGACACCCTCGCGAGCGAGATCGGCGTCCTCTCCCGACACACGTACCTCATTACCAACGGGAAACCGGTCCCTCCGGGGACGGACGGCGGCGTCTCCTTGCTCGGGACCCTGTGCGCCCTCGGGGCGGCCGTGTACACGTCGGTCGTGGGATGGTTCGTCCTCTCGTACCTGGCCGGCATCTACGGCCTCCGACCGACCATGCCCTTGTCCCCGGTCTACCTGATCCTTCCTCTGGGAATCGGATTCCTCGGGTGCCAGATCGACAGCGTGATCGGTGCGACCCTGGAGCGCCGCGGGCTCGTGAACAAGAAGACGAACAACCTGATCTCGACCGTCTCCGGCGGGATCTTGGCGTACCTGATCCTTCTCGCCGCGGGCCCACTACCGGTGGCCTAGGGCCTTCTTGATCCACGAGACGCCTTCCTCGGCGAGCGCGTCCGCACGGGCAGGCGTCTTCGCCTCCGCATAGACACGGAAGATCGGCTCCGTCCCCGAAGGGCGGACGAGGACCGCTCCGTCCGATTCCAGGATCTTCACTCCGTCGGTGGAGTCCACATTTCGCCCCTTGGCGAGCTCGACGATCGCGGCGAGGACGGCCTCTCGACGTTCGACCGGGACGTCGACGTTCGCCTTCTTGATGTGATATTGCGGGAGCGCCGCGACGAGCGCGGACAGCGACTTCCCCTCGTGGGCGAGGAGCTCGAGCATCTTCGCCGCCGACATGGCCCCGTCGCGGCAAAACTGGTGGTCCGGGAAAATGACGCCGCCGTTTTCCTCCCCCCCGAAGACGGCGCCGGACTCGAACATCGCGCGAGCGACGATCGGCGAGCCGACGCGGGTGCGGATCAGCTTCCCTCCCGAGGCGCGGACGACGTCCTCGACGACGCTCGACGTGCTCACCGGCGTCACGACGGTCCCCCCGCGGCCCTTCACGGCGGCCCGAGCGAGGAGCGCGAGCGCCTTGTCCCCGACGACGAACGCACCTTTGTCATCCACGAACGTGGCGCGGTCCGCGTCCCCGTCGTGCGCGATCCCGAGGTCTGCATGGACCTCCGACACGACCCGCATGAGATCGCCGAGATGGTCGGGTGTGGGCTCCGGCAACCGTCCTGGAAAGGCGCCGTCCGGTTGCGCGTTCAGGGACAGGACGCGACATCCGAGGGAGCGCAGAAGGTACGGAGTCACGACGCACCCGGCCCCGTTTCCCGGATCGACGACGACCATCGGATTCCGCTTGCGGATCGCCTCGGCGTCCACCTTCGCCTCGATCGCCTCCATGTACCGAGGGATGGCCGTATCGTCCACCCGGCTCGAGCCGACGTCGGACCAGGCCGCGGCGTGGAATCGGTCCTCAAAGAGGATCGCCTCAATCGATTCCTCGTCCTCCCGTCGCATCTCCATCCCGTGGGCGTCGATCGCCTTGAGGCCGTTGAACTCCCGCGGATTGTGCGAGGCCGTGACGACGATGGCCCCTTTCAGATGCCCGGACTTGGCGACGAAGTACTGGGCGCATGGCGTGGGCACCATGCCCACGTCGATCACGTCGCATCCCGCGGACATCAGGCCGGAGGCCGCGGCGCGCGCGAGCATGGGTCCACTCAGGCGCGGATCCCGGGCGAGTCCGACCAAGCCGCCCTCGAAGAACGTCCCGATCGCGCGGCCGACCTTGACCGCGAGGTCCGCGTTCATCGCCTCGCCGACGACGCCGCGGATGCCGTTCGTGCCGAAGAGGCGGGTCATGCCGCCACCCGGTCGTCGAGGACCTCCGCATGGGGAGGGACCTGCACGCCGTCCTCCAGGATGCTGTCCCGCACGTGCGCACCCTCGCCAATCGCGGCCCCGGCCCCGATGATCGAGGACGCGATATCGACTTTGTCGTCCACGCTCACCCCCTCGAGGAGCGTCGCGTTCACGACGGACGCGCGACCGACCTTGCAGGACTTGCCGAGGACCACGTCAGGACCGAGTCGACCTTCGACGAAGGACCCCGCGCCCACGTAGACCGGAGGCCGCAGGCTCCCCGCGGTGACGTCCGCCTCCGACGCGATCTTGGCGCGACCGGCGGCGAGGAGGAGGTGTTGAGCGTTCAGGTAGTTCGCCAGTGTCCCGGCGTCCGACCACCAGCCCTCAAACCGGTAGGGCGTGAGGCCTTCCGCGATCAGCCCGGGGAAGACCTCGCGCTCCATGGAGACGGGTCGGCCTGGCTCGATGAAGTCGAACACCCCAGGCTCGAACACGTAGCGCCCGGCATTCACCAGATGGCTCGCGGTCTCGCCCCTCGCCGGTTTCTCGACGAACCGCGCGATTCGGCCTTTCACGATCTCGACGGCGCCGAAGTCGGAGGAATCGTCCACGCGCCCCACCGCGATCGTCCCGATGCCTCCCGCCTTGCGGTGGGTCTGCACGAGGCTGTCGAAGTCAATCGTGTCGACGATGTCGCCATTGTATACCGCGAACGGACCGCGAAGGTACCGCTCCACATTCTTCAGGGCGCCGCCGGTCCCGAGTGGAGTCGGCTCGTCGACGACCCGGACCGCGATCCGGGATTCGTGTTCCCGGAAGAAGTCGCGCACCTGTTCGAACAGGTAATTCACGGCGATGATCGCCTCGTCGCACGAGGGCGGGAGGGAGTCGAGGATGTGCAGGACGAGAGGCCGGTCGACGAGAGGGATCAAGGCTTTCGGGCGCGTCAGCGTGAGGGGGCGCAGCCTCTTGCCGAAGCCTCCGGCGACGATCACGAGCTGCATCCGCTCTCCGATGAGGGGGCGCGGTTATGTATTTTCTGGCCTCGCGTTTCACTTCGGGACGATCGTGACGACGTTGTTTCCCCGGAGGACGACGGTCCCGACGCGGCGCACGTTGTCTTCCTTCGTCTCTTCCGTGTCCTCGAGGACCATGTTCATGTAGTCGTCATATCCGACGAGCTTCCCTTCGAGGATCCGGTTGTCCTTGAGGAGCAACTGAACGCGCTTGTTGATGGATTTTTCTAACACATTAAGAGGCATCACCATAGAAGGACATTCCCCCCTTCCGCAGCCGCCATATTTCGTGTTTGCACTTAAGACTTTTCGTTCGCGGTCCCTAGTTCTCGCAAACGATGCCCCAACCGGGAACGTTTTTATCGCGTGCGACCCATGTGCGGTCGATGGAACGGAAGAAGGTCGGCGAGGTCTTCCACTTCTTCGGCCACATCGGGGTCGCGGCGATCAAGCTCACCGACGGCTCCCTTGCGGTGGGAGACACCGTGCAGATCCAAGGGCCGACGACGAACCTCGAGCAGCCCGTGGACTCGCTGCAGATCGAACATGGGGCCGTGTCGAACGCGGCGCAGGGCCAGGAAGTCGGGATGAAGGTACGCGACCGCGTTCGGGAAAAGGACTTCGTCTACAAGCTCGTCGGGCCATCGGAGGCCGCTCCCGCGCCGAAGACGGCCGCGAGAAAACCCGTGGCGAAAAAGGCCCCGCGGAAGAAAGCCCGTCCAAAGAAGCGGACCGAGAAGAAACGGCCCGCCAAGAAACGGCGCGCGAAGAGACCGACGAGGGCTAGAAAAGCCAGCCGCGCACCGCGTAAAAGAGCGCGCCCAAGCTCCCGAAAATCGCGACGCCGTTCAAGATGACGTCGAGGAACGCCTCCGCCGAACGGCCTTTGAAACCTGCATCCATGAGCATGAACTTCAGCCGGTGCGTCCCGTGGAACAGGGATCCGCCGATCAGGACGAAGAAGAACAGCCGGACGAGCGGCTCCTTCCAGTGTCCGACGAACGTCGAGTAAGCCGCCGGATCCGTGGGCCACAGATGGAACGGAGCGGCGAAGAACAGCAGGAAGAGGGTCACCGGGAACAGGAACGCGGTGATGAAGCCGCCCAAAGAGAAGAGGCTCCAGAAGATCGGTTCGAGGAGCACCTCCGCAGGCGCCTCAGCGTCCGCATGGACGGTGTCGCGGCCCGGATTCCAGGCGAGCGATTCCTGGGCGGAGCCAATTTCCTCGGCGATGTCAGATCCCCCCGAAGATCAAATAGACGACGGCGCCAGAGACTCCGAGCCACAGGAGCACGTTGATTCCGAAGACGACCTTCCAGGGAAGCGGTTGCCGCGTGAACTGGATCGGCTGGGCCTTCCCGATCAGCATGAACCAGGTGAGCGCATGCCACACCACGAGGGCGAAGAGGACGACGTTCAGATAGAGGACCGGCGGCGTCCGCAACAGGTCCAGAAAGGCCGTGTACGCAGACTCACCGGCTCGAAGTTGGACGAGCATGTTCAGGAGGACGAGGCCGTACAGGGCGCAGACGACGCCGCCCGCTTCCCGCAGTTGGAACATCAGGTATCGCCGGTTCCGGAGCCACCAGCCCGGGCGGCGTTTCCAGGCATACTCTCGGCTCGTCATGGGCATCACCGCGACGAGGAGCCGGGCATCAGGAGCCGCCGCATGTGCCGCATCGTCGCCAGGAATTTGAGCGTCTGAATTGCCGCGGCCGGATCCACGTCTTTCGGGCAGACGACGGAACACTCGCCCACGAAGGTGCATTCCCAGACGCCCGTCCTCGTGTTCAACCGCGCGAGGCGCGCGTCCGCTCCCTCGTCGCGGGTGTCGCGGTTGTATCGGAGGGCGAGGGCCGACGCCGCGGGCCCGACGAACTCCGGACTCGACCCGAAGACGGGACACGCCGCGTAACAGAGCATGCAGTTGATGCACAGGCTCTGCTGCCGGTAGGCCTCCACGTCCTCCGGATATTGGACGTACTCCTTCGTCAGGTCCCCCCAGTCCTTCCGGACGATGTACGGCGTCACGGAGGCGAGCTTCTTCAGGAAATCGTCGAAGTCCACGACCAGGTCCTTGAGGATCGGGAAGTTGGAGAGCGGTTCCACG
>WNEP01002667.1_pt1 | contig 11666 bp, 9 predicted proteins | sample 5399961 | NCBI WGS metagenome assembly WNEP01 (sample SAMN13153329, study PRJNA577476) | soil metagenome | isolation source: 20 cm grassland meadow soil pre-rain plot 5 | place: USA:California | collected 2015-09-08 | reverse complement strand
GCGCAAACGTTTGATTTCGTTTTTGAATTCTTCATTCTTCTCCAGCTCATCGACGTAAGCGGACTGCAATTCGATGGCATTTAAATCATTGCGCAAATCGTGACTTAGTTGCCCGATAAAACGGATTACGTCACTCCACCGGGCGCTCTGCGAATCCTTTCCATTCTGAGCAGGCTTGTCCGGCATGATCGGGCGCATCACGGCTCTTCGTCGAGTGAAAAACGATCTTCCGACGATTCCTCGCCAGCTGCGACCATGATGTGTGGATCATTGCTCGCTAAATGTCGCAGCACATGAAACACGTCTTCCGGATCTGCGTCGAGGGCGCGCGCAATTTCTTCGGCGGTCTTCCCCTGACCGACAACCATTCTTGCCTTTACCTGCTTTTGAAGCTGCAACAGTCTTGTCGCCGCCTTTTTTCCAGCCTCGACACCGGGTTGATCGTAGGCGTTGACATTGATTAGCGAGCCGTAAAAGCCCACTGCACGTTCATACAGCGCGATCAACGCTCCAAGATCAAACGCGTTCACCTCAGGAATGCTGATTGTGATGGATTCGCGCCCACTTTCGTAAAGCGCGCTTCGCGTCCCGCGCAAAAACCCGTGAAGGTAGTCACCGCTTGTTACTCCCTCTTCGACTTCGATCGCCGGGTTGCGCCGATCCTTGTCCACTTCGATAAAAGTCATGAAAAAATTCAAAACGCCGTCACGTAATTGCTGAACATACGCGTGCTGGTCGGTCGATCCCTTATTGCCGTAAACCGCGATGCCTTGATGCACGATTTTGCCCTCGAGATCTTTTTCTTTGCCCAGCGATTCCATAACCAGCTGTTGCAGATATTTGGCAAACAACGCCAATCGGTCTTTGTATGGAATGATCACCATATCTTTGTCGCCTTTGCCATTGCCGGCGTAATACCACATGAGCGCGAGAAGCATCGCGGCATTTTCGGCCGCATCAGGCGTGCGGGTCCGCTCGTCCATCGCCGCCGCGCCAGCCAGAAAACTATCGATATCGAAGCCTTCCAGCGCCATCGGCAGAAGCCCAACCGCGCTCATCACCGACGTACGCCCGCCAATCCAATCGTACATCGGAAATCGAGCTAGCCACCGGTTCTTCTCGGCATATTGATCCAGATCGCTTCCAACACCGGTGACGGCCACAGCGTGCTTGTTGAACTGTAGTCCTTTTTCTTTGAATCGTGCTTCCGCCTCGAGCATCCCATTTCGTGTCTCCTTTGTTCCGCCGGATTTGGAAACCACAACGACAAGCGTTTGGGGGAGGAGATCGTCCAGCCTCTCGAAGACGCGATCGAATCCGTCAGGATCGGTATTATCGAAGAAAAAGATGTCCATTGGATCACGTGCCGACCCAAGCGCGTCTGCCACCAGTTGCGGGCCAAGCGCCGAGCCGCCGATTCCGATCAGCAGCACGTGCTTGAATCGTTCTCCATTTTCGGCAGCGATTTTTCCAGCATGAACATCCTCAGCGAATCTTTTGATGCGCTTGATTGTGTCTTGAATTTCTGCGCGAAGCTCCGGAGTCGGCGCAAGCAAAGGATTGCGGAGCCAATAATGACCCACCATGCGGTTTTCGGTGGGATTGGCGATTGCGCCCGCTTCCAACTCCCGCATCGCCGTGAACGCCTTCTCGATTTTCGGCTGCATTTTCTCGAAAAAATCCTCCGAAAATTTCATCCGGCTGATGTCGAGAGAAAAATCAAGATCGCGGTAGCACAAGAGATATCGTTGAAAACGCTGCCACAGCGACGAAGAAGCCATTGTTCAGAAATCCGATGGTTGACCAATATTAAACGACATAAGTGTGTTAACTCCAATGTGAGTCTTCAAATCCGCCAACCCAGCCGTCTTACAAGCATGTAGGGCGACATCCTACATGAAATTCACATTGCGGCCTTGAGTCGCGGGAATAACTTCGCCGCATTATGGTGCGCGTGCACGCCAACAAAGAGATGCCCCATTTTTTTGCAGGCCTGATCGCGCTTGGCCTGGCGGCGGCCGTTTTGTTCGGCGGGCAGATGGTTGTCATTCATCTCGAACACTCCACTATTCCCTCGACCACTCCCGATCTGTTTCTCCTTAAAAATCAGGGACTGGCGTTTCAACGTGCCGCCGCGCGTGCGGCCGACGTATTGCCGATTTATGGCAGCTCAGAATTATTAGTCCCTGCCGTTCCGGAGAAAGGGAACATTTTTTTTCGCACTGCGCCGACGGGTTTCCAACTTTCCCCCGTTGGCGGCGGAGGCGCGAGCACACTCATCATGCTGCAAAAAGTAGGCGCCCTTGGATCAGACTTACGCGGCAAGAAGCTTGCCATCTCCCTTTCGCCGGGCTGGTTCTTGACGCCTAATCGCTCATGGACCGGCTACAAGGGAAACTTTTCGCCGATGGCAGCCACTGAAATGGTGTTTGGGACTGCTCTCGATTTCGACCTCAAGCGCAGTATCGCTGCACGCATGCTCGAATGCCCGAGCACACTTGAAAAAAACCCCCTGCTCAAATTCGCTTTGACGCGCCTGGCTTCTGGGCACTGGCTCGATCGCGCCATTTTCTGCGCGCTCTGGCCACTCGGAAAAGCGGAGACTGCCCTACTGGAGTTGCAGGATCATTTAGCAGCGCTCAATCACATTCGACATGACCTCAAGCGTGCTTCAGGGCGCCACCCAAAGATTCCTGATTGGCCAAAGCTCATTACAAGAGCAGAAGCAACCAAAATCACCGCTTGGGCCTCAAAACCGTCGGGCCTGAACGTGCAGATAACGCCTGGTGCTCGCGACGTGGCATTTCGCACCGGTATGAACCAATCTCCGGGCTGGATCGATTTGGAATTGCTATTGCGCGCACTAGCAGCAGTTCACGCGCGGCCACTGATTCTCAGCATGCCAATAGCCGGCGAGTTTTACGATCACGCAGGGGTTTCGCGCTCGGCTCGCGATGATTATTACGCAAAACTTCGCGCACTCGTGCAGCGATACCACTTTACCGTAGTTGAATTTGAAGATCACGACGAGGATTCGGCTTTCTTGATTCGTCATCAAAGTCACCTCACTGCGAAAGGCTGGGTGTATTACAATCGCGCCCTTGATAATTTCTTTCACGGACGACCGCCACAAGGCTGACAAATGATAATCTTTTATTCATTCAACCGGCAGTACGACAACGCTGCGCCTCGGCCATGATAGCTGCAGATTTCTCGGACAAAGTCTTGCAGCTGCTCGCTTCGGTGGCTGAAACAGATGAGGTGTTCGCTAATCTCGATCTGCCGCTTTACGAGTGTCAGGTTCTCGACTCGATGAGAACCGTTCAGCTCATCTTGATGGTCGAGGAGGAATTCGGCATCAAAGTTTCTCCGGCGGAATTTGAGCGGGAAACCTGGCAAACGCCGCGAAAAATCATCGCTGATCTCCGGCATCGAATGAGCATGTGAGCTGGCTCGAGGAACATCCGACGCTGCATCGCGTACTGCTCATCGTTTATTATCTGGCAGTTATCCTGGGGTTAATTGCGATGTATGGCCGCGGCGATTTCTCGACGACGCCGTTTGTTTATCAGGGTTTCTAAATGAATCTGATCGAGCGAATCGATCACTGGGCTGTAGTGGCTCCGGAAGCAATTGCGCACATCAGCGACGGTAGAACGTTGACGTACTGGGAGCTGCGCAGCCGGTCAAATGCGCTTGCTTGTTATCTGACACAGCGGTTCGGCGACGATCGCAGGCCAATCGCGGTGCTCGGCCATCGCGAGCCCGAAATGTTAGTCGCATTTCTCGGCTCAGTTAAATCGGGCCGACCTTACGTGCCGCTTGATACGGCGTTGCCGCAGCAGCGCATCGACAAAATCCTGGCAACCTCGCGCGCAGCGCTGGTGCTTACCCCGAAAGACATTTTGGAATTTTCCGCGTTGCAGGTGTGTAGTCCTGCCGCAGCCGTGCGGGGCGACGAACCGTTTTACATCCTGTTCACCAGCGGCAGCACTGGTGAGCCCAAGGGCGTCATAATTACACTCGCTTGCCTCGAGCATTTCATCGCATGGATGCTCGCGGAGCAACGATTCACCGAGCTCGGTGAAGTGTTTTTGAATCAGGCGCCATTCTCGTTTGATCTGTCGGTAATGGATTTATACTGCTGCCTTGCAACGGCAGGCAGCCTCTTCAGCATCAGCCGCGATTTGCTCGAAAATCCAAAGAAACTCTATCGCGCACTCGCAACCTCCGGTGTGACGACGTGGGTTTCAACGCCCTCTTTTGCACAGATGTGCCTTGTCGAAGAAAGATTTTCAGAGGCGATGCTGCCGCGCGTGCGTCGTTTTCTTTTTTGCGGCGAAACACTCGCACCGCAAACCGCGGCGCAGCTGTTGAAGCGATTTCCGCGAGCTGAAGTTTGGAACACATATGGACCGACCGAGGCGACGGTCGCCACCACGTCAATACGCATTGATGCTGGAATTGTGGAACGATATTCGCCTCTGCCAGTCGGACGCCCGATGCCGGGCAGCGAAATCTTCATTGTAAATGGAAACCGTGAGGTGCTAGCGGCAAATCAACGCGGTGAAATCATTATCACAGGACCCAATGTAAGCCCGGGTTATCTCGCTCGGCCGGATCTGACGGCCAACGCTTTTTTTCAACATGCTGGCCACCGCGCGTATCGCACGGGTGACTTTGGTCGCTTCCGTGACGATGTACTTTTTTTCGAAGGCCGCATGGATGAACAGATCAAGGTCACCGGATACCGCATCGAACTTGGCGACGTCGAAGCGAATCTCCGCGCGCTGCCGACCGTGCGGGACGCTGTCGTACTTCCGATAACCAAAAAGGGCGCCGCTCAATCGCTTGCCGCTTTCGTGCTACTGGCCGAGCGACACGAGACGTCAGATTTCAACGTGGCGCACAAGCTGCGGACCCAACTCGGTGAGCGGCTGCCAGCGTACATGTTGCCCCGCAAATTTGTGTTTCTCGATGCGTTTCCCATGACCGCCAACGGCAAGGTCGACCGAGCCAGTTTGGCCAAGTCGCTGTGATTCCCTACGCGGATTTCACATACTTCATACTGCTACTTTACGTAGCCGTTCCGACTCTGATTCTCGGTCTGCTCGGGCGCGCAGGTTGGCGTTGGGCGCTGCTGGTGACTGTGGCGATGCTTCTCGTGCAGTATCACGAGTTGCTTGATGTCCGACCCCATTTTCCAGTGCGCGAGATCTGGATCGTCCTTGGCTTTGCCGCCTGGCAATGGGTGACGGTGCGCGCATTTGCCGCTGCTGGTGCACGCGCAGGCTGGCTGTTCTACGGCGCACTTGCGATGAGCTTGCTTCCGTTGTTAGCAGCGAAATTGGTTCCGCTCGTATCGCCCAAAAGTCAGGTTGGTTTTCTGGGGATCTCCTACGTTACGTTTCGAGCGCTCGATATCGTGTTTTGCCTGCGAGACCGGGTGATCGCTGTACCGGAGACGCTCGATCTGTTGATGTTCTTATTTTTCTTTCCAACTATTTCTGCCGGCCCGATCGATCGATATCGGCGTTTTCTACCCGACTGGAAAAGAAAACGAACACGCGCTGAGTTCCTCAGCGATCTCGACGGCGCGATGCACCGTTTTTTTCGCGGATTATTTTACAAATTCATAATCGCGGCGCTGATCAAACAACACTGGCTGGAGCCGGCGGCGCGCAGCGGGAGCTTCGGTGCGCTGCTCAGTTATATGTATGCTTACAGTTTCTATTTGTTCTTCGATTTTGCAGGGTACAGCGCCTTTGCCATTAGCCTGAGTTATCTCTTTGGTATTCACACTCCCGAAAATTTCGACCGGCCGTTTCTGGCCAGAAACATCCGTGATTTTTGGAACCGCTGGCACATCACGCTTTCGTTCTGGTTTCGCGATCACGTTTACATGCGTTTCCTCCTTGCCGCCGCGCGCGGCAAATGGTTTCGAAGCATGGATACAGCTGCGATTCTTGGATATTTTCTTGCATTCGGATTAATGGGTTTGTGGCATGGGATCGAGCCGCACTACATTCTTTACGGGTTTTATCAGGGGACGCTGCTCTCAGGGTTCCACATTTTTTCCAGTTGGAATAAGGCGCACCGTTATTGGCGCGACGGCCTGCTTTCAAACGCATTAGCTATTTTCATAACGTTCCATTTGGTTTGCTTTGGTCTCCTCATTTTTTCCGGGCGCATCGGTGCCCCGCCGCCGCAGCATTATTTAGCTGAAATCCAGGGGGTTAATTGCAACGCGATTTCTGGCTGGGTCTGGGACAAGTACAAGCCAAAGGCACCGGTTTTAGTTGAACTCTGGGATGGCGATCACTTTCTGACGAATATCTCGGCGGATCAGTTCCGGCAGGACCTCTTGGACGCAGGTTACGGAAATGGGCGGCACGCGTTTCGTTTGCCAACGCCGCCGCAAATCAAAGATGGTCAGTCGCACTCGATCCGCCTCAGAGTCGCTGACGCAAGAAGCGATTTGGCAAGTATACAGAGCGTAGTCGCCTGTCCGTGAGGTTAACGAAATCGAGCAACCCTCGTCAGCTGCTCGGTTGCTGTATTAGAAGTACTCAATTCCCGTAGATCGCAGCCCGCTTCATCGGCACTTCTTCGTGCGGAGCCACCTCATATTCGCGTTTCGGGACGCCCATCAGCCAATGGTCAAACCAGCCGACGATATGCTGCAAGCGCTCAACGCGATGCCATGGCTGCCCCGAGCGTGAAAGCTCGTGCGATTCATTGGGGAAACGCACCATTACCGTGGGAATCTTGCGGAATTTCAGAGCGCGGAACATTTGCTCGCCGCCGGCGCCGGGTGGCGTCCGATAATCGGTTTCGCCGAGAATAAACATCATCGGAGTCTTCACCGTGTTTATATAACTGATCGGCGACCGAGTCCGATACTCGTCCGAATCTTCGAATGGCGGCGCTTTGAACCAGTTCGGTTGGAAGAGTGTAAAGTCCCCCGAGTACCACCAATCTTCCCAACTGGCGATGTCACGCTGCGCCACGGCTGCCGCAAAGCGGTTCGTTTGGCCCACCACCCAATTCGTCAGCAACCCGCCACCACTTCCGCCGGTCACGCCGAGTTTTTTATCGTCGATGTAACCGCGTTTGATCGCTTCATCCACGCCGGCCATCAGATCTTTGTAATCTTCCCCCGGATAATGATACTGAATGATGTTGCCAAATTCCTCGCCATAGCTGGTGCTCCCGCGTGGATTTGGGTAAAGCACCACGTAGCCTTTGGCTGCCATCCACTGAAACTCGTGATCGAAGATGTAACCGTAAGCCGTGTGCGGTCCGCCATGAATGTTCAGAATCAATGGATATTTCTTATGCGCATCGAAATCGGGTGGCTTTTGCAACCAGGCTTGGATGTGTTTGCCATCAAAGGTGTCGTACCAAATCTCTTCCGGCTCGGTCAGATTCAGTTTGGAGAACAGCTCGTCGTTCATGTGCGTCAGTTGCTTGGGCGACGCGGCCGACGTTGTGCGATCGAGGCCAAAAAGGTCATTGATGCGCGTTGGTGTCGAAACGACGTAAATCAACTTGGAAGTGTTAGGCGTGGCGCGGAAAATCATCACGCCCTGATTTCCAGAAGTGAGATCCTGCACTGCACCGGTTTTGACGGGGTCAGTGCCCGCGGCTGTTGCGTCGAACAACGCGAGATTTGCTTTTCCTTCCTTCGCGTAAACTTCGATCAGGCCTTTTCCATCTGCCGTCCAGATCGGCGTGTTTCGGCCGCGCGCGCGAGGCGGCGCGCTGTCTGCGATCAAAAAACCGCCGACGTCCAAATCAAGATTGGCGGTCAGGTTCCGCGGCTTGGCGTTCGGTAAAAGATCGAGGACCCACAGGTCCGGTTCCGTATATGAATTGATCGGCTGCGTGGTCGAGGCGATAAACGCAATCCGTTTGCCATCGGGGCTGAGTGACAACACGCCTGAGTCTGGACCTAACTGAGTGTTCAGATCGATCGTAGTAATCTTTACCGGTTTGCCGCCAGCCGCCGCGACCGAATAAAGATCAGTCCTCGGCAGTTCGTAGTACGGTTCATCGATCCGAGTCGATGTGAAATGAATTTGCGATCCGTCCTTCGACCAAATCGCATTTTCCTCATCGAATCGGCCCGTAGTCAGTTGACGTGGTTTCACTTTTTCTTCGGCACTATGCGGCGCGGTCACGATCCAGATGTGTGTCGGGTGCTTTGGATCGGCGTAGCCTTCATTGTCTTGCCGATAGACCGCACGCGTGATCACGTGGATGTCGCTTTCGTGTTCAGTTGTAGCCGGGGGCGGTGACCCCGGCTTTTCCGCGGATTTTTTCTTTTCCTGTCTTGCGATATCTTCTGTGTTTGTCTCACTCGTAAACGCGATGGTTTTTCCATCTGGCGCCCAGACGGGATTGCCCGCGCCTTTCGGCAGATCGGTGAAAACAAACGAATCGCCGCCGCCTGTCGGAAGAATCGCCAGTTGTGCGGGCTCAGGCTTGCCTTCCTTTTCGGTCGCGCGCAGGAAAAGCAAAAATTTCCCGTGGCGTGGAATCGTGGTCGCCTTTTGTCAGTTGATGAGGCGCTTCATCGCCCGCGACAGGCACAGACCAAATCGAAGTGTTATAACCCTCCTTTTTCTCGTTGACCGTCACCCGCACAAACGCAACGCGCGAGCCCTCCGGCGAAATCTGTGGATCGCCGATCCAGACAAAATCGAACAAATCCTTTTCTGTGATGGTGCGTTTCTGGGCGAAAAGGGCACCCGCCCCGAGAGCGAAAAAAATGACGAAGTACGAATGACGAATGAAGGAACGAAGCACGAAGTACCCAAGGTAAGATCGACACCGTTTCGTCACTTGATCATTTGTCATTGTTCGGCATTCGACATTCGAGCTTCGAGCTTCGTCATTCAACTCATGTGCTCGATCACATTGTCGCCAAATTGCGAACACTTGATTTCGGTTGCCCCTTCCATTAAGCGCGCAAAATCGTAGGTGACGCGTTTGCTTGCAATGGCGCCGCTTAAGCCTTTGAGAATCAGATCCGCAGCTTCCGTCCAGCCGATGTAACGGAACATCATTTCACCGGAAAGAATCACTGAGCCGGGATTGACCTTGTCCTGATTGGCGTATTTCGGCGCGGTGCCATGGGTCGCTTCAAAAACTGCGTGGCCGGTGATGTAATTAATATTTCCTCCCGGGGCGATCCCGATCCCGCCCACCTGCGCGGCCAGCGCGTCGCTAAGATAATCACCGTTCAGATTGAGTGTGGCGATCACGTCGAAATCTTCCGGCCGCAAGAGCACCTGCTGAAGTGTGATGTCGGCAATCGCGTCTTTAATCACGATTCCCGCGCCCGGTTTTCCCATCGGAATCTTGCACCAGGGACCGCCATCAATTTCCTCCGCGCCAAAATATTTCTTTGCAATTTCAAAGCCCCAATCGCGAAATGCGCCCTCGGTGAATTTCATGATGTTACCCTTGTGCACCAGAGTCACGCTCTTGCGTTGGTTCGTGATCGCGTACGTAATCGCGCTGTGGATTAAGCGCACGCTGCCCGAGCGACTCACCGGCTTGATGCCGATCCCAACGCAAACTTCATCGCTTTCTGGCGCGCCAACCATTTTCCAGAACTCCCCAGCCTTCTCTTTTGTGCCAAAGCGGATTTTGTCGAACTGCTTTGGAAATTCTTTTTGCAGAAAATTGAGAATCTTTTGTGCTTCGGGCGTACCGGCGGCGTACTCGATACCGGCGTAAATGTCTTCCGTGTTTTCCCGGAAGATCACCATATTGACTTTCTCCGGATGCTTAACGGGCGAGGGGACACCTCTAAAGTACTGTATCGGCCGCAGGCACACGAAAAGATCGAGAAGCTGCCGGAGCGCAACGTTGAGTGAACGAATGCCGCCGCCGACCGGCGTCGTCAGTGGTCCTTTGATTCCTACCAAAAATTCCCGGAACGCTTCGACTGTGTCGTCCGGCAACCATTCATCGAATTTGTCCTTTGCTGTTTGACCGGCGAAGACCTCAAACCACGCAATCTTCTTCTTCCCGCCGTATGCTTTTTCGACCGCGGCATCGAACACGCGCACGCTTGCCGCCCAGATATCTGGCCCGGTGCCGTCTCCCCGGATAAATGGAATGATCGGTTGATCCGGCACATTCAATCTGTCGGTTCTGGTAATCTTTTCCCCTGCCGGCGGAGCAACATCTTTGTACGGCATAAGTCGCTCACTGTAGCGGCAGCCGTGCCGGCTGCAATCTCGCAGAAATCAGCCGTAAAAGCTTATTCTTGCACGAATCTATCGTGCTGAGCATCGCGCACCAAAAGCCTGCGGCCAAGGCTAACGCAATTCAGTCGCCTTCGCATTGCTACGGCACGCGGAGGGATAACGCGTTCCAGCGTGCGGAACGCGCGTTCTTTTTGCTTATCACCCGCTTCTAGTCGCGGTTACTTGTCGTCGGCGGTTGTTCTGGCGAAACCGGAACAAAGTTCGCCGGATTGAGCGGACTAATAATGTGCGGCGGCAGGAATTCGTTTGCCGGAAAACAGGGCTCTCCGATGCAGTCGCGCAGCATTGGCGCTGCTTGGAGGATTGCGTTGATAATCTGATTGGCCATCCGCGGACTCGCGGCGATCGCAGCGTCGACAATGCACAGGACCCAATCGCACGGCATTTCCTTTTCCTTGCCGACCACCTGCTTGTAATCTTTGGAGTATCCACGGATCGGTCGGTACCCCGTTATGGCTGCGACGGCGATCCTGTCCGCCAGATCAGGGCGGAGTCTCACGGCAGTGGCCACAAGATCACAAACCTGATCTCGAGGATAACGAACCACGACCGAATTGAACGCCTGCATGAATTGATCGGGTGACGCGCTCCCAATGCTGCCGGCGCCCGCCGCGCTGACCGCGCGAGCCAATTCAGCACCGCCCGTTCCTGCCGCGGCTCGACGCTGATTTTCAACTGCCACATTGATGTAGGGTGCACTGGGCAATTGCCGAAAACCAGTGACAAGAGGAGACTGCAGCTGCTGTTGAATATCAACTTCGACCGGATCTTCCAATCTCATCGCGATCGGATCGTAGGTCACTTTTTGACCGGCTACGACCAGTAAGCATTGACCCACCCGATCCAGGCGGACTCGTGCGGTTCCTTCGAGCACCGTAAATTCGACGACTCCGCTCTGGCTGACGTTTCCCACGACAGTGGTTCCCGTAATCGCCGCCGTAACAGGACCCATCTTAACCTTCGCGCCGCCCGCTTTCTTCGGCACATAAAGCAAAAATTGACCACTGCCGAGCTCGATCTCTCGCCCGCCTCCTACCGTATAAATAGTTTTTTCGCCCAAACGCGTGATCGTTTGATCCCTGAACGTCAACTCGCTTCGGGATTGGGTTCCGGTTTGCACGGCGTTCCCCTGCGGAACAGTCTCATTCACCGTGACCGTACGCGCCGCTGCGCCTGCTGGCACCACCTTAACGTCCTGCACGACTTGAGTGACCTTCGCTTCCTGGAGGTCAGCGGCAGTCGCCTGGTTTGGCAGCCAATTTGCCAGGGCAAATGCAACCGGCGCGACGAATAAAATATAGCGGCGTTCCATATTCATGGCCGGCATTTATAAAGTGTCCCCTGGCGCTTGTGAAGTCTTTTTTTCGCTTTTTTTTGGCCCCC
>WNEP01002018.1_pt1 | contig 11709 bp, 10 predicted proteins | sample 5399961 | NCBI WGS metagenome assembly WNEP01 (sample SAMN13153329, study PRJNA577476) | soil metagenome | isolation source: 20 cm grassland meadow soil pre-rain plot 5 | place: USA:California | collected 2015-09-08 | reverse complement strand
CCATTTCCGAGTTGAAAAACGAGGTGCAGACCGTGGTTGCCCAGCTCAAAGAGCAGGCCGCTCAAATCCAAAGAGTGAGCGCCCAGATTGAAGTGAGCAAACCTGCGCCGCAAGTGGTCACGAACAAACCGTAAAGCTGCGAATGTAAAGCGGCCTGGTGTCAAAAGCACCGAGGCGATTTGGAAAGGCGTTCGCCCGCAGGGGCGAACGCCTTTACCGTTTCGGCTCCTCGTGTAGGGGCGCGTGTCCTCACGCGCAGGCTCGGACCCACGCATTGCGGCTGAGGACTCCGAAAGCATTCGCGAGCAGGCAGGCCGCCTCTACAACAAATGCGGCTGAGGACAGGCCGCCTCACACCTTCGGCCTTTCAACAGAAGGATTTGCGGCTGGGGACAGCGCCTCGACATCTAGATCCATGATCAAGGGACGGCCGCCGCGTTTACCACATATTTTCCAATCCTACAGCGCGACCTTGTTTTTCGTGACCGTATGCACATTGCATCGCCGCAGGTTTCCCTCTTTGAAAACAGCGCAGGAGGCTCTGGTGGTCTATGGGACGCGAGCAATCTCAGAATTCAATGTCGCACTAGGTCGTTATGTGATCATGCCGGACCATCTGCATTTCTTTGTTCGCGGCGATCAAAACTTTGTCCTTGGTAACTGGGTGAAGGGACTCAAGCGAGCGATATTGAAGGCCTTTCCAAACGAAAAAGGTTACTCCCTATGGCAGCCCGGGTTCTTTGATCACCTACTGCGAAACAATGAAAGCTACGCGCAAAAATGGGAATACGTCCGCGAAAATCCAGTTCGCGCGGGCCTGGTGCACTGCTCGGAAGATTGGCCTTATCAGGGCGAGATCGTCTATATCGACCGCGCGTAGCATGTAGAGGCGCGTGTCCCGACGCGCAGGCGCAATGGTGTAGAGGCGCGTGTCCCGACGCGCAGGCGCGGACCCAAGCATTGCGGCTGCACACACCGCCCCTACACCCTGAGATTGCGGCTGAGGACAGGCCGCCTCTACATCTCCGTTCCCGGCATAGCATTGGCCCTATCGCATTGCCACGTCGTGTAGCCACGGCGCTGCGTCGCCGTGCAGCCAGGAGAGCAACGCCAACTGAACGCCCCCACAGCGAAGGCGGCTACAACTTGTCCGTTAGTCAAAGGGAATTCGAACAATTTCACCTTGATATGGCCAAGACTCCGGCGTGTCGCAAAGCTTTGCTCGCACCGGGTTCATGCGCACATATTCCCATTTCAGCGAGTAGCTTTCGTGGCTGCGCAACAGATGATCGAAAAAGCCTTCTTGCCAGTGCGGCTTGGAGATTCCAAGCTGTCCCAATTTCTTGCCAATCACGTTGCGCAGCGATTGAACCCACCTGGGCAAGGCGACCCCATCTATTGGCAAGGCGACAAAAAGGTGCACGTGATCGGGCATGATGACGTAGCGCCCGACGGCGACATCGTACCTCTGCGCCCTTAAAGAAAAGATGCAAAATGTTTCATGGACTTCATCGCGTGCCAGCATGCATTGACGTCGGTACGTGTTGAATGTGATGAAGTAAAGCGGCCGAACATTGTCAAATAGACGACCGAGTCGAGGAGGTCGCCGCGGCCATTCTTTTGGTTTGTCGCGCGGCATACCTGATTGTTATTGGTGGTGAAGCGCGAGATCAATCCGATTCCAAGGCTGTTGTAGCCACGGCGCTGCCTGCCACGCCGAAGCACCGCGAAGGCGGGTGTCGCCGTGCGGCCATGGAAAGCAACAACCACTGAACGCCTCGACGCAGCGAGGCGGCTACAACGACGTCGGTTAGTCAAAGCCAATTCGAACAGATTTCCGTTTCCTCGAAGTTCTGCAGCTCGATGTACCAGAGAAAGTTCAGCGGCGGCAGGCACAGGCTGCACAGTAGATACCGAATTCGCTTCCAGCGTTAAGTTTCGTTTGACTAGCTGTTGGCCTTCCGCTTTCTTGCTCCCCTAAATTACGGAAGACTAATCACAGCTTACTCTGATATGAAAAAACTTTTTGCCCTGACGATGCTCATCTGTTTGGCGATGATTTGCTCCTGCCAAAAACAAGGTTCGGCCGCTGAACGGCAACTTGCTCAACGCAAAGCGGAGCTCGACGCACGCGAGAAAGCATTAGATGAAAGAGAAAAAGCGTTAAATGAAAAAGAGTTAAATGGAAGAGAGAAAGCATTGGCCGAAAGAGAAAATCCCACAGCGAGCGCGCCCACGATTTCACCAGCCCTTCAATCGCGCGACAAGGTCCGCGACCTCGAGCAGTTGAAAGCTGAAAGAGACAGGAGAATGCAACAGCTTCCCCCCGAGGTTCAGCGCCTGATTCCCGACCAATCGCAGGTGCAAGCTGTGGAAGCTGAAAGAGCTGAAAAAAACAGGAGACTACAAGAGCGACTCGCCGAAAAAAAGCATAGCCTGGAAGAACTACAAAGAACGGAGCCATCTGGCGCTGCAGCACCACCTGGCGCGGAGGCTACAGTGACTACCCCAGAACAATTAGAAGAAATGAGAGCGGATGCGGCAAAAAAAGATGCAATGAATGCCGCAGCTGCGGCAGAGGCAAACAAAGATGCAATGTCTGCCGCGGCAGCGGCTCCTGACGTGGAGGCTACTTCGCCAAGTCCATCGCCCACGCCGCAATAAATCCGATGGGCTAATTGCACGCCTGGTCAAAATTGAGCGATGACCTGGCGCGTCGTGCTCGGCGAGACCGCAAGCGTACGGAAGTGTGTCGGCCAAGTCCACATTCTTCCAGAAACGCCAGCGCGCATTGAAAAGGCGTTCGCCGCGGTGAACGCCTTTACCGTTTCGATTCCTCGATAGCATTGGCCCTGTCGTGCTGGCGCGTGTTGTAGATACGGCGCTGCCTGCTGCGCCGAAGCACCGCGAAGGCGGGTGTCGCCGTGCGGCGAGCAAAACCCAAAGCCAACTGAACGCCTCGACCCGCCTCCGCCTGGCTACGGCGCGGCAGGCATAGCGAGGCGGCTACAACCACGTCGGCTACCGCGTGCAGAGGGTAAACCCGTTCCACCGCTCGGGCGTAGGCGGCTCTGCGGTCTCTTCGAAGCGTGCGCTCCACTCTTGCGCGGCGCGCCTTCCTTCGAGATGATGCAGGTGCATGCCTGCAACGCTGGAGCAAACCGGGACTAACGTGATCACGTCCCGTTCCGTTTTCATTCTGCGGTTCGTCAGCACGATCGCGCTTTGGACAGTCGCGCTGCTGATCATGTTCTCCGGATACGAGATCTTGTTTTGGCTGTTGATCAGCGTGTTCGGAATGATTGGGCTGCTGGAATTTTATCGGATGCTCGATCACAAGGGCCTGCCGAATTTCAAGATCACGGGGATGATCTGCGGCGCAGTGATGCTCGCCGGCAGTTTTTATTACTTTTCAAGGATCGGGCCGGCGCATTCCTATGATTTCGAAGTTGCTGTCCTGCTGTTTTTCCTGCTGACGGTCTTCGGACGGCAAATGTTCGCGCGGCTGCGCTACGATGAGCCGTTGCAAACGATGGCTTACACCTTGTTCGGTCTACTTTACGTCCTTTGGCTCTACAATTTCATTACGAAAATTGTTTATCTGACCCCGCGATCGAGCACGGGCCAGCTAACGGGACAGTTCTACGTTTTGTACCTGATCGCAGTCACAAAATTCGCTGATATGGGCGCGTATTTGACTGGCAGCGCGATCGGCCGACATCTGATGGTGCCACACATCAGCGGCAAGAAAACCTGGGAAGGTTTCTGTGGCGCGATTGGTTTTGCGCTGCTGTGCAGCCTGGCACTATTCAAATTAATGCCCGGCCATTTGCCGGCGTTAACCTGGACGCACGCGACAGTCCTCGGCTTGCTACTTGGAGTCGCCGCAGTGCTCGGCGACCTGGCCGAATCAATCATCAAGCGCAGCACTGACGTAAAGGACTCGGGCAATTTGCTACCGGGCATTGGCGGGGCGCTAGACCTTTTGGATAGCCTGCTTTTCACCGCGCCGCTGCTGTTCTTCTATCTGCGATTGGTGATTCGGGTGCCTTAAAACATTTCTGACAGAATTCACAGAATGAACAGAATCGAACAGGCGCCGGAGGAATACGATCTTTGTGGACGAGTCATCGGCGCAGCAATGACAGTGCACTCGACTCTTGGTCCGGGCTTTCTTGAATCAGTGTATCAAAACGCGTTGATTTGGGAGTTACGAAAAGCCGGGCTGAAGTCTGAAGCCGAAAAACCGATCAGCGTGCACTACGACGGTCAACTAGTGGGAGCGTTCACGGCCGATATGCTCGTCAACGACTCGGTTATCCTTGAGTTAAAGGCTATTCAAACGCTTGCGAAAGCACATGAAGTTCAGCTTGTGAATTACCTCGTCGCAACCAATATCGACGAAGGTCTGCTTGTGAATTTCGGCGCTGAGCGACTGCAATTTAAGAAGAAATTCCGTGGTCCAAAGTCCGAAGCCGTATCCCTCTGAATTCCATTTTGTTGATTCTGTTCATTCTGTCGAAAAAATGAAACCTAGACGTGTCGTTGTTCTGGGCGCGACCGGGTCGATCGGCGAAAGCGCGTTGAAAGTGGCGCGCGATATTCCGGAACGGATGGAGATCGTAGGCCTGGCTGCGAATCGCAACGCCGAAAAACTCGCGTCGGCCGCGAACGAAACGCGCGCGCCAGCGGTTTGTCTTGTTGATGAAAAGAACATCGATGTGCTTCAGCGCGCGCTTGAGTACAAGCCGCGCATTTTTGCGGGAGATGCAGGTTTGCGCGAGATCGCGTGTCTGAGCGATGCGGACATGGTGTTGGTGGCAATCGTCGGCACCGCTGGATTGCGGCCGGCGCTTGCTGCTATGGAGGCTGGCAAGAACCTCGCAGTGGCCAGCAAGGAAATTCTGGTGATGGCCGGCGAGATCGTGATGCGCAAAGCGCGCGACAATAGTCTGCAGGTGTTGCCGGTGGATTCCGAGCACAATGCAATTTTTCAGTGCCTCGAGGGCAAAAGCTCATTGGACGTCCGCCGAATCATTCTCACGGCATCTGGTGGACCCTTCAGAGAAACCCCTCAAAAAGATTTCGATTCGATCGCGCCCGAGCAGGCGTTAAAGCACCCGACGTGGAACATGGGCCCTAAGATCACGATCGATTCAGCGACGCTGTTCAATAAAGGCTTGGAAATGATCGAGGCGCATTGGCTTTTCGACGTCGAGATGAAGCGCGTCGAGGTCGTTATCCATCCGCAGAGCATCGTCCATTCCATGGTCGAATTCACAGATGGTTCCACGCTCGCACAATTGAGCTATTCAAACATGTGCTTCCCGATTCAATACGCGGTGACCTGGCCAGATCGTGTCCCCAACACGCTCCCGCCGCTCGACTTCTCGAAATTATCAAAGTTGGAATTTTTTACCCCGCGCTACGAGGATTTTCCCGCGTTGAATCTGGCACGCCGGGCAGGCGAAACCGGCGGCACACTGCCCGCTGTGATGAATGCGGCGAACGAGGTCGCGGTCGCTGCGTTTTTAGATAGACGATTACGTTTTCCGGACATCTGGCACGTTGTTGAAGAAGTCATGAACCGGCACACTGTCATTGCGCACCCGAATCTCGATGCCATATTGGAAGCCGATCGGTGGGCGCGCAGGGAAGCGCAGGGATACGTCAAATCGCTAAATCGTTAAGTGAGTTGCAACGGCAGACGCGGTGGCGTGTCCAATCAGATCACTGATCACTAGTCGCTAATGACAATGCTTCTGCACACCATCCGCATCATCTTCGTTCTGCTCGAGGTTCTCATCCTGTTTAATCTGCTCATTGTTGTCCACGAACTGGGGCATTTTCTGGCCGCTCGCTGGCGAGGGCTTTACATAGAAAAATTCGGAGTTTGGTTCGGCAAACCGCTCTGGAAAAAAACAATTAACGGCATCCAATACTCACTCGGATCGCTGCCGTTCGGAGGCTTCGTCGCGCTGCCCCAACTTGCGCCGATGGACATCATCGAGGGTAAGGCGGATATGGACCGCGCAAGGCTGCCGAAAATTTCCGCGCTCGACAAAATCATCGTAGCGGTCGCCGGGCCGTTGTTCAGCGTGCTTCTGGCGCTCTGTTTTGCCGGCGTTGTCTGGGCGGTCGGGCATCCGGTGAGCGAAGCGGATTCAACCACTGTTATCGGTTATGTCATGCCCGATTCGCCGGCGCAGAAGGCTGGCTTGAGACCCGGGGATAGAATCCTGTCGATTGACGGCAAACCGGTCAGGCGCTTTCTCGGGATGAACGACAGCGTGAGCTGGGATGTGGTGCGAAGCGAAGGCGACAAAATCGAGGTGAAATTCCAGCGGGACGGCAAGGTGCAAACGGTTTGGGTGGAACCTTACAAAGCGGAGACGCGCGGCTGGCGCAGGAAAAGTGTGCGCCAACTACTCGTTTATCCGGCAGAGACACCAATCATTGCCAAAGTGGAACCGAACACGCCGGCTGCGGCGGCCGGGCTACGTTCAGGAGACATCATTCGGGGATTCAATCAAACACCGATCTACAATCCAATCGCGTTATTGGAATACGTCAGCAAACATCCAAATGATGAGCTTGTTCTTCACGTGGAGCGAGCTGGCACGAGGTTAGATGTCCGAGTGAAACCGACGCTTCTGCCTACGGGCGGCGAAATGAAACCGCGAATCGGAATTCAATGGGACACGACGGGGATAGTGTCGACGCAACATCCGAATCCAATCGAGCAAGTTTACAACAGCGTGACGAGCACGTTAAAGACCATCGGCGCAGTTGCCTCGCCGAAGTCGGATGTAAAGTTGCAGCACTTGAGCGGCCCGGTCGGGATTTGGAATATTTATGTAAGGCTTTTTGAAGCTGAAGGAGGTTGGAAGCTGGCGCTCTGGTTCAGCGTGATCCTCAATGTGAACCTGGCGATTCTGAACATGCTGCCGATTCCCGTACTCGATGGCGGGCATATTGTATTGGCGCTCATCGAATCGGTGCGGCGCAAACCGGTGAACATGCGCGTGCTGGAGGTTGTTCAAACCAGCTGCGCGGTCGTGATCATCGGTTACATGCTCTACATCACGTTTTTCGACGTGCAGGATTTGCCCTTTGTCAGAAAAAAGCTCGACCAGCTAGAAGCAGGATCGGCCGCGAAAAACTCGCAAGCGCCATAGACCTGCAGCGCGTTGCGAGTTTGGTCGAGGCTTCGTACATTCGAAATCTCTTGAACTATTGCATTGATCCTCTTCGCTATCATCGCCGCACGACCCGCGAGGTTAGGGTGGGCAACGTCGGCGTCGGTGGTGGCAATCCCATTCGCGTCCAGTCGATGATTACCTGCGACACGATGGACGCCGAGGCATCCATCCACCAAACGATCGAGCTGGCAGATGCGGGCTGCGAAATTGTTCGGATCACAGCGCCTACCGTGAAGGATGCGCGCAACCTTGAGAATATCGTGAAGGGTTTACGTGAGCGCGGCTGCGATGTGCCGATTGTCGCCGACATCCATTTCAAGCCCGAAGCAGCAATGGAGGCGGCCAAATGGGTGGAGAAGGTGCGGATCAATCCTGGCAATTACGCCGATTCCAAGAAATTCGTTATCCGCGAATACACCGATGAGCAATACGCGGGCGAGTTGAATCGGATTCGGGAGCGGTTTTCGCCCCTTGTCGATCTTTGCAAGCAACGGGGGATCGCCATGCGTATCGGGACAAACCACGGCTCGCTTTCTGATCGCATTCTGAATCGGTACGGCGACACGCCACTGGGAATGGTAGAAAGCGCTCTCGAATTCGCGCGGATCGCGCGCGATCTTGACTATCACGATTTCATTTTCTCAATGAAAGCGAGCAATCCGAAGATCATGATCGCAGCCTATCGCTTGCTGGTCGCGCGACTTAGTGAACTTGGGCCGGATTGGAATTATCCGTTACATCTCGGTGTGACCGAGGCAGGCGAAGGCGAAGATGCCCGGATCAAAAGCGCGATTGGAATTGGCTCATTGCTCGCAGATGGAATTGGCGACACGATCCGGGTTTCGCTGACTGAAGATAGCCCTCACGAGATTCCGGTAGCGAGAGCGCTGATCGAAAACATTAGAAAAACGCCCAACGCCCAACGCCCAACGCCCAACGTCGAACTTTCCTTCGATCCATTTTCGTATCAGCGGCGGGCGACGGAAACGCTTGCTGTAGCCGGGATCGGTGATCCCGGCCAACGAACCAAGCTCGGCGGCCAGGAGTTAATTAGAGTAATCGTCCGGCAGACAAACTTCGAGAAAATCGCGCACAAGATTGAAAAAATGGGCGATTACAAGCCGGAGATTATTTACGAAGCCGCGAACATCGCCGAAGTCGATCCGTGCGATGACAGCGCAGTCGCGAAAATAAATTCGGAAAGTGCACCGCAATTGGTCACAGTGTGTGACGATGTCGAGCTTCCGGTAATCGTGGCGTTCCGCCTGCTGGCGGCGAAGTTGCATCCGAGGCATCCGATTCTCTTGAAAGATGTTTTGAGTTGTAGGGCGTCTGTGTCAGCTCGCGAAGGCTTTCGGAGTTCACAGAAACGCCCTACAGATTTTCTCCAGACACTCCTCACCGCCTCCACCAACATCGGGTCACTCCTGTGCGACGGAATCGGCGACGCGATTTTGGTGCAGGGCGAAGAAGCGCCGGGGCAGGCGCTGCGCTTGTCCTACAACATTTTGCAAGCAGCTGGGTCGCGGATTTTTAAAACCGACTACGTTGCCTGTCCATCGTGCGGACGGACGCTGTTCAATTTGCAAACCACGACCGCGAAAATCAAAGCAGCAACATCGCATCTGAAAGGCGTCAAGATTGCGATCATGGGCTGCATTGTGAACGGCCCGGGTGAAATGGCGGACGCCGATTTTGGGTATGTCGGCGGCGCGCCTGGCAAAGTGAACCTCTATGTCGGCAAAACAGCAGTTAAATTCAACATTCCCGAAGCGGAAGCAGTGGATCGGTTGCAAGATCTGATTCGGGAACATGGCAAATGGGTTGACCCGACGCCGCAAGGCGCTGCTCTGGAACCTGTTTCATAAAGTGCGGCGGTCAGCGGCCGTCTGAGGAATTCGCCAACAAAAAAAACGAAAAGGTGCTTGACATTTTCATGGTCATCTTGGCAATCTCGGAACTCCATGTCGCTCATCGAATAGTTTAACCGCTAGCTGGAAACCCAAAACATATGAAAACTCTCCGTCGTTTTAGTAAACATCGTCTCTTCTCACAGGCACGTATCATGGCTGCGGTTCTCCTAATATTGACCGCAGCGGCAATGATCTTCATCGCGGCATCGCCGCCCGCTGTTGCTCAGCCGACTGCTCGTACCCAGCCTCTAACTCCAAAATTCTCCACAGCGGTGGCTTTTGACGTATCGCCTGCTGTCCGAGATTTGCCGCCGGCTGCCAGACCTTTGGTCTTTGATCCGAATAAAATAGTGGAAGTGCGACCGGAGCGAGGACCAGAAGTCCAGTCCAAGGGCTATAGTGGCGATGGAGCACTACAGACGTTCAGCTCTTCCCTGGCCATCCCTGCTCCTTTGCTGACTTTTGAGGGGCTAGCCAACGCGGACAACCTTGCTCTTTATGGATTTCGAGTCGCGCCGCCCGATCCGGTGGGCGATGTCGGCCCTAACCACTATGTCGAGATGATCAATCTGGTCTTCGCCGTTTACGACAAGCAGGGCAACCGGCTGACCGGACCGACTAAACTTGGTGACTTGTGGGCAGGCTTTGCGATTCCTGATTGCACCGACCCATCGGGCGATCCGGTGGTAGTGTACGACCAACTTGAAGATCGCTGGCTACTCACCCAATTCACGACTCGCGGACCGATCTTTTACAACTGTGTTGCCATCTCCCAGACAGGAGATCCTACCGGGGCTTACTTCCGCTACGCGTTCTCCGCGGGCGAGTTCTTTCCAGATTATCCCAAGTACCGAACTCGTACCTGCTCACCTCGCGCGATTTCGGACCGACGACAGAGTACGGCATCAGCGTCTATGCGCTGGAAAAGAACAAAATGATCAACGGCGAGCCAAACGCGCGCGCAGTCCACTTTTTCTTGGACTCGGCGGTGGTGCCGATTTATCTGATCGGCGACGGCCTGCTCCCAGCGGACATCGACGGGACGCGTCGGCCAATTAACGGCGCCTCCGCTGTGATTGTCGGCACCATGGACGACGGCGGTCCCTACGGGGCGCCATTCGATGGTCTGAATGTCTTCACGCTGTCGGTTAAATGGCAGGCCAATCCAGTCGCGTCATTTAACCTCGCTACCCAACTCCCGGTGGCATCGTTCGACTCCATATTCCCCTGTAGCCCGCAGAGTCGAAACTGCATCCCGCAACCGGGCACCACGGTTAAGCTCGACATCCTCTCCTATCGGCAGCGTCCGACCTGGAGACTCGCTTACCGGAATTTTGGCACGTATGAGGCCCTGGTGACCAACCAGTCGGTGGAGGCGCTTCCCGCCGTGGCGGGTGTGCGCTGGTACGAGATCCGCCGCACGAATGGGCAGTTCTCGCTTTACCAGCAGGGCACCTACGCTCCGAATGATGGGGTGCATCGCTGGATGGGCAGCATCGCCATGGATAAGAAAGGCAACATGTCCCTAGGCTATAGCGTTTCCAACGCCACGAACGTCTTTCCCGGCATTCGCTACACTGGACGGCTCAGCGGCGACCCACTTGGGGATATGACCCTCGGTGAAGGCGTCGTCATCAACGGCTCCGGTTCCCAGTTGACCACATCGAGCCGCTGGGGCGACTACACTTCAATGAACATTGATCCCACCGACGACTGCACGTTCTGGTACGTGAACGAATACTACCAGATTACCGAACTGGCAGCCTTCCAGACGCGCATCGGCAGTTTCAAGTTGCCCGGTTGCCAATAGAAGTAATCACACGATGGTCTGCAGAAGAGGCAATGTCTGCAAAAGACATTCGCCATCGCGCCGGGCTGTTATTATTTGTGTCGAGACCAATGACTTGCACACGATGCGTGGGCTCGCCTCGATATGATAAATAGGATCGCGCGATAAGCGTGATTCTCTTCGCGCGCGACCATTTCTTCAACTGCATCTAGTGCGCGATCGCATCGCGAATATGACGATAGTATTCGTAACAAATTATTTTTTGCAGCAATACTCAGTGGCGAATCCAGCTCCCGTTCCCTCGCGGCGCTCCCATGCTCGGCGCCAGAGAAGGTTGGTCACACGAACGGAATGATTGCGATTTGTCAGAATATACTCAAAGTTTCTAATCATGTTGCTAGTCACTGCGCGGGCCAACCTGGCAGCTTAGATTTTCACGCGGGTGTCGCCGCCGTTTGACTCGCCTTTGGTCTCCCACCATATTTCGCGCTTCCTCCCCCTCGGAAAAAGCGCCTTTCAAATGGATAAGATCCGAAATATCGCCATCATTGCGCACGTCGATCACGGCAAGACCACACTTGTGGATCAATTGCTGCGGCAATCGGGCACGTTTCGCTCCAATCAAAAGATTGAAGAGCGCATGATGGATTCGATGGATCTCGAGCGTGAAAAAGGAATCACGATTCGCGCGAAGAACGCAGCTTTTCAGTGGAACGGTTACCGGATCAACATCGTCGATACACCGGGTCACGCCGATTTCGGCGGCGAGGTCGAGCGGATCATGAAAATGGTGGATGGCGTGCTG
>WNEP01001539.1_pt1 | contig 11741 bp, 14 predicted proteins | sample 5399961 | NCBI WGS metagenome assembly WNEP01 (sample SAMN13153329, study PRJNA577476) | soil metagenome | isolation source: 20 cm grassland meadow soil pre-rain plot 5 | place: USA:California | collected 2015-09-08 | reverse complement strand
GCGTCGGGCGAGGTCGTGCTCACGGCCGCGCTCGTGGAGCCCGACACGGACGACCCTCTGCATCCCACCACCGCCGCGCGCCGCGACGGCGCGCGCTGGCGCCTCGACGGCACCAAGACCTGCGTGCCCGCGGCCCACCTGGCGGCGCGCATCCTCGTGCCGGCGCGCACCGCCGCGGGTGAGCCGGCGCTCTTCCTCGTCGATCCGCGCGGCGCCGGCGTCCGGGTCGAGCGCCAGACGGCGACCAACCGCGAGCCGCTCGGTCATCTCGCCCTCGCCGGCGCGGACGGCGAGGAGCTGCCCGGGGGCGCCGCGGCCCTCGCCTGGCTCGTCGAGCGCGCGACCGTCGGGCTCTGCGCCATGCAGGTCGGCGTGACCGACCGGGCGCTCCGCATGACGGCCGAGTACACGATCGGCCGCGAGCAGTTCGGCCGGCCGATCGCGTCCTTCCAGGCGGTGCAGCAGCGGGCCGCCGACGCCTACATCGACAGCGAGGCGATCCGGCTGACGACCTGGCAGGCGGCGTGGCGCCTCGCCGCCGATCGCCCCGCGACCACCGAGGTCGCGATCGCGAAGTTCTGGGCCTCGGAGGCCGCGCACCGGGTCGTCTACGCGGCCCAGCACCTGCACGGGGGCATCGGCGTCGACGTCGACTACCCGTTGCACCGCTACTATCTCTGGTCGAAGCAGATCGAGCTGACGCTCGGCTCGGGCACGCGCCAGCTCGCACGCCTCGGCGCGGAGCTGGCCCGATGACGGACCTCGTCCTCGGCCCCGTCCTGAGCCTCTACAGCGTCGCCTTCTATCGCCGGGTCGCGCGGCAGCGGCTCGGGCGGGGGCTCGCGTACCTCGTCTACCTCTCCTCGCTCTACTCCGCGGCGATCGCGATCGCCCTCCTCGCCTTCTGGCTTCCGGCCGCCGACCGCTTCGTGGACTGGCTCGCGCCGAACCTCCCCGAGTTGAAGCTCACGGACCACGGCGCGGTCATGGACGCCCCGCAGCCGTTCATGCTCACCCATCCCGTCCTCGGGACGCTGCTCGTCATCGACACGCGGAGGGAGACGCCGAGCGCGGATGACCTGCGTGAAGTCCCGGTCTTCGTCACCCGGACGCAGGTGGTCGTGAGCGAGGGGCGGGCGGGACAGCGCCGCGTGTACGACCTGGTGCCGCAGACGCCCGAGGCGCGCGCCCGCTGGGATGGCATGGTGGTGAGCGGAGCGAGCGTCAGGAGCATGTACGGCCGCCTGCGCCTGCTGGCGGCGCCGCTCGCGTTCGTCGCGTGCCTCGTCTTCTTCTTCGTCTGGAAGCTCCTGGCCGCCCTCGCCTATAGCGTGCTCGGCCTGGTGCTGAATCTCCTCCGCCGCGAGCGCCTCCCCTACGCGAGCATACTCACGCTCGCCTGCTTCGCCATGACCGCGGTCATCCTGCTCGAGACCCTGGCCGCGTTCGGGGCGCTCGGCTCCTTCGGCGTCTCCTACCTCGCGGCCTGGCTCGTCACCGGCGCGTACCTGGCGCTCGCGATGCTCCTGCCAGGGCCGGCGGGGGACGGACCAGCCGGTCAGGCAGGGACTGCCGCGCCGGCATGAGCGCGCCGGGCCCACCCGCCGCTCCCGCCGTGGCCGCCCTGCTGGCCGTCACCGCCGCCGGGACGGCCGCCTACTGGATCGCCTTCTTCGCCGCCGGCAACGCGCTCCACTCGAGCGAGACGGATGCCTACGTCGCCTTCGAGCACGCCTTCCCGGCCGCGGACACGTGGATGGCGAGCGCCGCCATCGCCGCGGCGATCGGCCTCGTCCGCCGGCGCCCCTGGGCCGTGCTCGCCGGCATCGCGGCGGGGAGCGCCCTCGTCTTCCTCGGCCTGCTCGACGTGCTCTTCAACCTGGAGCAGGGCCTCTACGCGCGCCCGTCGGTGGCGATGGCCGTCGAGACGCTGCTCAACTTCTTCTGCCTGGCCGTCGGCCCGTTCTGCCTGATGTACTTCTGGCGCCATCGCGATCGGCTGGGCGCTGCCGCCGGCTCACGCTGACCCGGCCCGCCGCTCGAGCGCGAAGGTCTCGCGCAGCGCCTCGACGAAGGGGCGGTTCCGCCAGCCGAGGTCCTCGCGCGCCCGCGTGATGTCGTACCCACGCCTCCACGGAACCGGCAGCGGCAGCTGGACGAGCGCGCCGCGCCCGCCCGCCACCCGCCACGCGCGCGCGAACTCCCACACCGTGGCATCGTCGCCGGTCACGTTGTAGGCGTGGCCGATGGAGACGGGCCGCTCGAGGGCGCGGGCGATCGCCTCCGCGACGTCGCCCGCGTAGACCAGCGGGAGGTGCATGAGCGCCGGCATGACCGTCACGGGGAGGCCGGCCAGGCGGCGGAACACCGCCGTGAAGTTCGGGTCGAAGGCGCCGTAGATCGCGCACGGCCGGACCGCCGTCAGCTCGAGGCGGTACTGCTCGGCGAGACGCCAGGCGCGCTGCTCCGAGACGGCCTTCGAGACCGAGTAGGCGTTGGTGAAGGTCCGGCGCGTGCCGGCGGCGAGCTGCGGGGCGTCCTCCGTGACGCGCGGCCGGTGCGCGCGATAGACGGCGACCGACGAGACGTGGACGACGCGCCGCACGCCCGCGTCGGCGAGCGCGCCGAACACGTTCTCGGTCCCCTGGATGTTGGCCCGCTGGTGATCCTCCCAGCTCCGGTTGCGGAGCGAGAAGAGCGCCGCGTTCGAGACCACCGCCTGGGCGCCGGCGAAGCCGCGCGCGAGCCCATCGCGCCCGGCCAGGTCGGCCTGGCGCAGCTCGACGCCGCGCGCGGCGAGCTCGGGCACGCGGCCGGGGTTCCGCACCACCCCGATCACGCGCGCCCCGCGCGCGAGGAGCACGTCGACGAGGTAGCGGCCGAGGAAGCCGGTCGCCCCGGTCACCGCGACGGCGGCACCGCGCAGGTCCATCGTCAGCCGCCCGGCTCGCGCTCGCCGAGCGCGGCCACGAACCGCTCCCGGACCGCCTCCGTCACCGCCTCGACAGGCTCCGTCGCGAAGCTCGCGTGGGGAATCTCGTCGAGCACGCGTACCCGGATCGCGTGCCGTCCCTGCAGGACGAAGCCGCGCTTCGGCAGCGCGCTCGCCGTGCCCTCGATCACGATGGGCAGGATGGGCGCGCCGGTCCGCTGCGCGAGCGTGAAGGCGCCCGGCTTGAAGGCGCGCAGCCGGCCGTCGGGCGAGCGCGTCCCCTCGGGGAACATCATGATCGAGCTTCCCTGCGCCAGCGCCCGCTCGCAGGCATGGAGCGCCCGCGCGACGCTGTCGCGGCTGCCGCGCCGGAGCTTGATGTAGCGGTTGAGCGACATGTTCCAGCCGATGAACGGCACGCGGAAGTTCTCGATCTTCGACACCCACTTGAAATGCACGAAGAGACGGAACAGCACGAGGATGTCGAGCAGCGACTGGTGGTTCGCCACCATCACGTAGGCGGCGTCGGGGCGGATCCGGTCTCGCCCCTCGACCCGCACGCGCCAGGCGGGGTTGAGCCAGGTGTAGAGCGAGGCCCAGAAGCACGTGAAGCGGTGCAGGAGCGCGCCGCGCCGGTCGAACGGGGCGGTCACCGCCCAGATGAGCACCGCCACCGGGAAGAGGACGATCGAGCTCGCCACGAGGAAGAGCCAGAAGACGAGGGAGAGGGCGCGCCGCAGCATCGCGGTCCTCTAGCATCGGACGCAGGCGAGGGACCAGCGGGCATCGGTTCGTCCAGGTAGAGAGCGAGGGCGGCGCCGATCCGCACCATCGCGTCGCCCGAGGCGTGCCGATCGGGTCCCGTCGGATTTCCGGGATCACCGCGTACGACGTCTTCATGCCGCGAACCTCGACACGCAGTCGGCCAGAGCTCGGGAGAGCGCGTGGAGAGCGGCACGATGACCACCGAGTCGAGCCGCTCGTTCTGGATCGAGTTCGAGACTACGATCCCGGGACGGACGCTACCGGCGGCGCGAGGGTCCGAGCTGCGTCGCAGGACGTTCTGCTCGAGGAGCGACCTCACGTACGGCGAGAAGCTCCGCGAAGGGGGCTTGGATCGCTCGAGCTATCGTAGGCAGTTCTCCTCCTACCCTTAGCGGCATTGATGCCGAGCGCGTGTCAGCGTCGATCCCTCAGGCAAGTCTGAGCCCGGATTTCCCAAATGATCGCGTCGAGCGATGACGCTGGCGCGTGAATCGGCTATGAAGGGCAAGGGTTTGGCGGTCATAGAGGGGGCGGCAGATGGACGACGCGACGGGTGAAGCGGAGGGGATGGGGCTGCGGGTCGCGTTCGACCGCCGGCTGAAGCTGGAATTCCACGGCGCGACCGTCACCTCCGATGCCGGGCTGCTCGCGTTCCGGGAACTCGACGACGCCCTGGGCCTCACGGAGATGGCGGCCGAGGTTCTCGCCGACACCCGCACCGGGCGAAACGGTCGCCACAGCCTGATCGCCCAGCTTCGCCAGTCGGTGTTCGGGCGGCTCGCCGGCTACGAGGACGTGAACGATGCTGACCGCCTCGGACGCGATCCGGCGATGCGCTGGATCGTCGGCGGACGCGCGGTGACGGAGCACGCCGCGTCCACGAGCCAGATGGGCCGCTTCGAGACGGGCGCGATGACCTCGACGCCGAACCTGACGGCCTTGGCCGATCTCTCCGGGCGCTGGATCGACCGCGTGCAAACCCGGCGGCGGGGAACGGCGCTCGTGTTGGACATCGACAGCAGCGTGAGCCCGACCTACGGCACGCAGGAAGGCACCGCATACAACGGCCACTTCGCTTGCACCTGCTACCACCCGCTGTTCGTGTTCAACCAGGACGGCGACCTGGAGCGATGCGCGCTGCGGCCGGGGAACGTGCACAGTGCCCACGGGTGGCGCGAGGTGCTCGATCCGGTGGTCGCGCGGTATCGTGGCCAGGCCCTCCGGCGCTTGCTGCGCGGCGATGCGGCCTTCGCGCTGCCGGACGTGTACGAGTACCTGGAGGCGGAGGGCTTCCGGTACGCGATCCGCCTGCCCGCCAACCAGGTGCTCCAGAATCGGATCGCCCACCTGCTCACGCGGCCCGTGGGACGCCCACCACACTACGTCCGGCGCTTCTACGCGAGCTTCCGCTATCAGGCGCAGAGCTGGAGTCGGCCGCGTCGAGTCGTAGCGAAGGTGGAGTGGCATCCCGGCGAGCTGTACCCGCGCGTCGGTTTCATCGTGACGAACCTCCATCGCCCGGCCAAGAAGGTGGTCGCTGTCTACAACGGGCGGGGGACGGCGGAGCAGTGGATCAAAGAAGGCAAGAACGCGGTCAAGTGGACGCGACTGTCGTGCACGACCTTCCGGGCGAACGCTGTGCGGCTCAGCTTCATGCGCTGGCCTACAACCTGGCCAACTTCCTTCGGACCCTGGCCCTGCCAGGGGAGGTGGAACGGTGGTCGCTGACCACCTTGCGGGAGAAGGTGATGAAGATCGGCGCCAAGGTCGTGGCCCACGGGGGTTACCTCGTGTTCCAGATGGCCGAGGTCGCGGTGCCCCGCGAGCTGTTCGGCCGCATCCTCGACCGGATCGGGAGGCTGCGCCCGCCGGACCTGGCTCCATGCTGACGCTCGATGGGCGGGCAGGAGGGGAACCGGGTGTCGAGATGCGCCCGGAGTGCGTCCATGGGGTGCCCAAGTCAAGCCGGAAGTCCCTCGGAGAGGTCCCGGAAGCCCATGGCGGGCGGCAAGAGGGCGCCCTCCCTCGCCAGGAACAGAAAACCCTTGCCTTCGAGGCCACGAGGGCGGTATCCAAGCTCCCAAGACGGGGACGGGCCCCCGTTCATCTGGGAAATGTCCGTTAAGGTTATCGCAGGGAGACAGTAGACATGAAGTGGCCTTACTTCGTTGGGTTGATCCTCGGAATCGCCTCGGTAGCGCGGGCTGAACCGGCCCTGGTGCTGAGTCAGAGACTGGGTCAGGCTTCGTGTGGAATGCTAGCCTCGGATGGGACGGTATTCCAGTCTACTCGGGCTCAGGTAGTTGCCCAGCCGTCATTTCCAGGGATGATTACGTTTCACTGTATGGGGAATCAAGGATTCCGGCCTAGTCAGGTCTTTCGGCTGAACTATGCTAACACTGGTCAGACTTGTGGATCGGGGACCATAGTCTTCCGCCCAGACACTGATCAATGGTGTGAAGTCAACTATAGGTCTACCCGATGGCAGGAAGACATTGGCATGGATGGGAATGCCATCGTGACCTGCACGGTGGTTCCGAATGAGAGCATGACCTTCGTCCAGTGTGCTCCTCCTGGATGTAATCCCTTCACTACCATATGTCTCTTCGAGTAGGAGAGAGAAGATACGAGTCCTTTATCAACGGGATGGCATAAGCTCTGAATGAATTTATCCCACTGAAATCTTACAAGCCCCGTGGCATGGGTGGCGAGTCAAGACACGGTAGCCGGTGTCTGGTACTCAAGTGAGAGCGCGTCGGCAACTCGAACGGCCCAGGAATCTGTGCGAGGGAATGCCCGCTGAGCCTCTTGAGGTTGTGCGACACGGGGGGCACCATGACGCCGCTCATGTCGATCCGGGCACTCCCCGATCATGCCTGTCCGTGACGGGTCGGCATCGTGAGCGTGATGATTCAGGGCGGGTCGTCCTGGGCGGTGATGTAGGCGGCCCCGTTCTCGCTGTAGCTGCCCCGCTCGCGAAGGTAGAAGGCGGCAATCGCGCCTTTGGCGAGCAGCGAGACGAAGAGAAGGAGAGACCTGATCGCCCACTGCACAGCAGAGTTGCCGACCGGGTAGATCAAATGGAGAAGGTTCAGCGCCAAGGGCGGGCAGAGCACGTAGAGGGCCGAGCGGGGCCAGGTTTGGCGAATCATCACGAAGCCGATCCCCATCGCACGCAACGCCGAGCGGGTCGTGTAGGCCAGTGCCGGCGTGACGAACGTGAGCGCGAAGTCCATGCCTAGCAAACACAGCCCGGCACCCACGTGGAACCAGCCTGGCATCGGGCCGCCGACCGGTCGATGCACCCTGAAGGCAGTAAAGTAGAACCCGGACAAGACGATCCCGAACGGAAGACCGACCGCGAAGAACCGACCGATAAAAGGGCCGACCAGCCCAAGAAGGTGGCGCACAGCGACCGGCTCGTCCCGCAAGCGGCGTTGGAAGAAGACCCGCTCGGCACCGCACCAGCCGAGTTGGAAGAACGTTGTCGCGAGCATGATGGCCAGCCCGAGCAGCGGCAGGACCAAGGAATGGTGACCCGGAAAGGTCCAGGCGATGACGCCAGGGAGGAGCCACACCGCGAGCGAGACGAGCGGCACAGAAGGCTGGCTGATGAGCGCCTGCGCCGCCGAAGCGAGGTCCGCGCCGAAGCCGATCCGCGACGACGTTGATTCAAGCGGAAGCGGTCCGCCTATCTCATATCCTCGACCCCATCGCCGCCATTCGGACGTGAGGCGTTGAGCGCCCAACCGCGTAAGTCGGCCAGCGGTCAAGACGGCGGCCGCCTCCGCCGTCAGGAGAAGGCCGCCGACCATCCAGAACAGCATCGAAGCCCGAAGCGCCCAAGTTTCGTAAGTCTGCCAGGCGATGGCCGCCAGCAAAGCTGCGAGGGCAATCTCTCGCCAGGACCGGAGGTACATTCCACTCGCGAGTGCGGCCGCGACCACGAGGAACTGTGGAAAACGCGACACCAACCCTGCGTAGAAGAATTGGCCGACTGCCGCCCCAATCATCACGGCGAGTGCAGCCGCGATAGCTCGACGCATCATCCCCTTCTATCATCATCTACCGCACCCGGTGGCCGGCTGGCAAAAGAGGCGCACCGCGAGTTCGTGCAGGAGTGCTTCGCGGAGATGCGCTAGGCGGCGAAGATGCAGGACAAGCGGGCTGAGGTCATTCCCTGGGTTTGTCGGCCGCCCGCTGTTGTGACGCGTCGTGACGGAAGGGCGGCGGGCGAGTACGGGGCGGTCGGGGGAATGCCCCCGTGCGAGGGCGTGTCTGCTCTATTGGCCGAGGTCGAGGAGGCCGGCTTCCGGAGACCAACCGGGCTCCGTCCTGGAGCGCTACACGGGCGGCCCTCGCAGGCTATCACCACTGGCGCGGAGATGGCGGCGGCCGAGAAGCGGCGTGAAGTCGGGCGCTTGAGTCCGATGTCGACGTCGGTGCTACATGGGCGGGTGTCGTCAGGGTGGTGGCGCAACGCAGACCTGTCCAAGTATTGTTAGACGCGAGATCACACATGGCGCGGTCCCCGGCAAGGTCCAAACAATTCGGTCGGCGCGCTGGAATCATCGGCATCGCGTTGGGGATCGTTGGCATCGCGAACTTTGTGATCTATGCGGCGAGGAAGGTTGCGGAGGGACACGGTTTGGACTTCTACATGAGCGGCAGCGGAGCGAAGACTACCTACATATCGACGATAGTGCTCTTCGTGATTCTGCCGATCGTCCTCGGCGCAGCGTGGGCATGGTCCCGATGGTCGAAATACGACTGAAGGTCGGACGGGGATGGCCGTGCGATGCCCGCGTCTAACTCGCGGCTACAGCGGCCCGCGGCCGGTGGTTGCGCTAACGCCTGCGGCCCAAGTCCTGCTATCTTGCAACGTGGCGGCCGCTGAGCCGCCGACTCGTTGGACGCGATGAGGATCCGCCGAGCGCTGTTGACTGTAGCGGCGTTGGTTCTTGTCGCAATACTCGGAGCCTATTGGTTCCTGCCCTCGATGTGCGCGAACGAACTCGTGTCTGAAATCCGTTCGCCGGATGGAATGCTCAAGGTCGTCGTCTTCCAGCGGGACTGTGGTGCAACGACTGCCGCGTCGATCCAAGCATCGGTGGTTGCAGCCGACGCGCCGCTCCCTTCGACCGCGGGCAACCTCTTCGTGGCCGACAGCGACCACGGCAGGGCCCCCGTCACCGCATCGGGGGCGCCTGAACTCCAGGCAGCTTGGAGTTCACCCCGCGAGGTCGTGTTGCGCCACGACCCACGCGCTCGCGTCTTCAAGTCGGCCGACCGCGTTGATGATGTCCGAGCGTTCTATGTGCAGTCGCACTGAAGCCGCCGTCCAACCCGCGGCTGCAGCGGCCCGCGGTCGCTGGAGAGCTGACAGGCGGAGATCGAGTCGTGTTACGAGCCAGTGCGGCAGCCGCTGAGCTGCCAAGTCGTTCGGCGGCGGAAGGCCATGACGCCGAGATCGTCTTTGGGATCTTGACGAACGACCCAACGAAAGGAGCATATAATGCCGACCAACACCGTCCGGTTTCACCGCGTACTGCGTGCGACGCCCGAGAAGATCTATCGGGCATTTCTCAACGCGGACGCGATGGCCAAATGGCTTCCGCCGAACGGGTTCACGGGCAAGGTTCACCATCTGGACGCTAAAGTCGGCGGTACCTACAAGATGTCGTTCACGAATTTCAGCACCGGTCGCAGCCACTCCTTCGGCGGCGAATACCTCGAACTGGTGCCACACGAACGCATTCGCTACACGGACAAGTTCGACGATCCGAACCTACGCGGCGAGATGCAGACGACGATCACCTTGAAGAAGGTGTCCTGCGGAACCGAGTTGAACATTGTGCAAGACGGGCTTCCGGCTGTCATTCCACCCGAGGCTTGCTGTCTCGGATGGCAAGAATCGCTCACCCTTCTGGCGAAACTCGTCGAGGCCGAGATTCCAGATTGACTATCGCAGCGCGCGTAGCCGCCGAACCAAGCGCCGCAGCAGACGGCGGCCGCGATCCTATAATAGTTCCTCGGAGTTCACTGTCTTTCAGCAGCTGAGCTTCTACGTTAGATACAAGGCGGACTGCCAGCGAGACGAGGGAGAATCGGGATGGCGATTCGACCAGGAAGCACGCCTTCGGAAGTCAATCAAGCGATCGCCGGGACGTTTCCAGCCCTTCTTGGCATCGAGTATGTCGATGTCCGTCCGGGACACGTAGTTTCGCGTATGGATGTCCGCGCCGGTCTCCTCGCCCCCACAAACGGTCTCCTCCACGGAGGGGCGCTGATCACGCTGGCTGATAGCGCGTGCGGCATCGGAGCTGCCGTGAGCCTTCCGGAGGGTGCGCGCGGACACGCGACAGTCGAGCTCAAGGCGAACTTCCTCGGGCCTGTGCGTGAAGGCAGCGTCCTCTGCGAAGCTCACCTCGTCCACGGCGGTCGCTCGACGCAGGTGTGGGACGCAACGGTGACCGATGAGCAAACGCGAAAGCCGGTGGCCGTTTTCCGTTGCACCCAACTCCTGTTTCGGGACCAAGCTACGGGGCGAGAATGATCTACTGCCGCCCAACCCGCCGCGACACCAGACCGGTCTCCTCGGCACGCTCGGAGTCCCGCGGGTGAGCGGCAGAGATCGTTGGGCCGCAACTGTCAAGGGAGGTGGTCAGCCCCCGTCCTTGGAGTTCCGGAGATTGAGATGAGAGTATTCGTTGCGGGCGGAACCGGCGCAATTGGTCGCCATGCCGTTCGAGCTCTGGTGGGAGAAGGACACGCAGTTACTGCGTGGCCCGCACGCAAGAGAAGGCGCAGGCGCTGACTGAGCTGGGGGCGCACGCGCTCTCGGTCTCGATCTTCGACCGATCCGCGTTGGCGTCGGCGTTCGAGGGTCACGATGCAGTCGTGAATCTGACCTCGGCGATTCCACCCATGACACAATTCATGGCGCGCAAGGCATGGGCGGAGAACGACCGGGTTCGCACCGAAGGCTCGGCCGCCATCGTGGATGCAGCGATCTCGGCAGGGGTTGAGCGTGTGGTGCAAGAGTCGGTCAGCATGCTTTACCCCGATCGTGGCGCGGAATGGATTGACGAGGACGTGCCGCCCGACGTCTTCCCTATGGCCCGTCCGAACTTGGCAGCGGAGGCAAATGCGAACCGGTTCTCCGAAAGGGGCAGAACAGGCATCGTATTGCGGTTCGGGTGGTTCTATGGCCCGGGCGCCAGGCATAGCGAGCAGTTTCTGGCGTTGGCCCGGCGGCACATCTGTGTCGTGATGGGCCCATCCGACAGCTACGTGTCCTCGATCTACATGACCGACGCGGGCGCGGCAGTTGCCGCGGCGCTGCACGCTCCGGCGGGCACGTACAACATCGTCGATGACGAGCCCTTGAAGAAGCGCGACTACGCGAACGCGCTCGCTGCCGCCGCTGGCAAGAACGCGTGGTTGCGGGTGCCCGGTCGGGCAGCTCTGCTCTTTGGCGAGCGCTCCACGTCGCTCACTCGTTCCCTACGCGTAAGGAACACGCGCTTCCGGAGTGTGACTGGGTGGGTGCCGAGGTACGCCAGTGCCCGCGAGGGCTGGAGCGCCATGGCAAAACTCCTCTATCCGGACCGCCGCTGAAGGTAACCATACCTCTTCGTGAAGACGTCGGCTTGGCGGGGACGTACGTGGACGACCATCAAGCGGAAGATCGGAGCGCTCGCCAGGGGCCTTGCCGTCGTGAAGCGAGCGACGATGACACGATAGTTCGCCGCCCAACCCTGGCGCTTCAGCCTGCGTCGGCGGCCAGGGTGTCGGCCGCAGCCTCCCCACGCCGGGGCGCGACCCCTACGTGAGCTTGTAGAGCTCCGCCGCGTTCTGGGCGCACATCCGCCGGCGCTCGGCCGCCGGCACGTCGCGGAAGATGTCGTCGACCACGCGGCGGGTCTCCGGCCAGTCGCAGCCGTGGTGCGGGTAGTCGGTCGACCAGAGCATGTTCTCGACGCCGATCACGTGCCGGTTCATCACCGCGTAGCGGTCGATCATGAAGGCCGCGCGCCAGTTG
>WNEP01001537.1_pt1 | contig 11742 bp, 8 predicted proteins | sample 5399961 | NCBI WGS metagenome assembly WNEP01 (sample SAMN13153329, study PRJNA577476) | soil metagenome | isolation source: 20 cm grassland meadow soil pre-rain plot 5 | place: USA:California | collected 2015-09-08 | reverse complement strand
CGAGGTCGCGCGAGCGCTCTATCCGGATGCCCTGCGTCCATCCTCTTTATTCGAGGCGAGCGGTGTGGCGGTCGGCGCCTTCGTCCATCCCACCGCCCGCATGGAAAATGGCGTCAGCGTCGATCCCGGCGCCGTCGTCGGTCCGCGGGCCGAGATCGGAACGGGCACGGTTATCAATGCAGGCGCCGCAATTGGACCCGACGTTCGCATCGGCCGCCACTGCACCATCGGTGCGAACGTATCGATTGCAAACAGCTTGATCGGAGATCGCGTGGTGGTCCATCCCGGCTGCGCGATCGGGCAGGATGGGTTCGGTTATCTGATGGGGCCAACCGGTCACCGCAAGGTGGTGCAGGTTGGCCGGGTTATCATTCAGGACGAGGTGGAGATCGGCGCTGGGACCACGATCGATCGCGGCGCCAATCGCGACACAGTGATCGGCGAAGGCACCAAGATCGACAACCTGGTTCAGATCGGACACAATGTAACGATCGGCCGCGACTGCATTATCGTTTCCCAGTGCGGTATCTCCGGCAGCGTCGTGATCGAGGATCGCGTCATCTTGGCCGGGCAGGTGGGTCTCGCGGACAATGTGACGATCGGCGAGGGCGCCATCATCGGAGCGAGGAGTGGCGTCATGTCCGATGTGCCAGCGGGCGAAAAATGGTTTGGCTATCCGGCAATGCGCGGCCGCGAGTTTCTTCGCAGCATGATGACTTTGCGACATTGGGCGAGCAAAAATGACGCTGCGGACCGCGAGGGCGAGAGTCAGGCTGGGTCCTTGCAACGGGACGTGCGGCCCCGCCGGAGCCGATGACAAAACCGGCGACCACGCTCGAGGCAGCCGATATCGCAGCGATCCTCAAAGCGCTGCCGCACCGCTATCCGTTTCTGATGATCGATCGCATCATCGAGATGCGGGGCGACGAAGCGGCCATTGGCATCAAGAACGTCACCATCAACGAGCCGCAGTTCCTCGGGCATTTTCCGGGTAACCCGGTCTTTCCCGGCGTGTTGCTAGTCGAGGGCATGGCGCAGACGGCCGGCGCGGTCTGCGTGCTGTCGCAGATGGGCGGCGATCATCCAAAGCACGTCTATTTTCTGACGATCGACAAGGCCAAGTTCCGCAAGCCGGTGGTGCCCGGGGACACGATCGAGTACCACGTCAACAAGATCGCCCGAAAAAAGAACATGTGGTGGTTTCGCGGCGAAGCGAAGGTCGCCGGACAAACGGTCGCCGAGGCCGAAATCGGCGCCATGGTCGCGTGAGGTCGACAATGGCGGCAATCGACCCGACCGCCCGGATCGAGCCGGGGGCGGCGATCGGTGAGAACGTATATATCGGGCCGTATTGCGTCATTGGCCCCCATGTCCAAATCGGCGATGGTTGCAAGCTCATTGCTCACGTGTACATCGCTGGTCATACCACGATCGGCCCGCGCACCGTGCTTTACCCATTCGCCTCGCTGGGCACTCCGCCGCAATCCGTAAAATACCGCGGTGGCGCGACCCGAGTCGTGATTGGCGCCGACTGCGATATCCGTGAAGGCGTCACTGTGAATACCGGGACTGAGGACGATCGCGGGGTAACCGAAGTCGGAGACCGCTGCTGGCTGATGGTGGGGTCCCACGTCGCCCATGATTGCAAGGTCGGCAACGATGTAATCTTTGCCAACAATGTGGTCCTGGGAGGCCATGTGACGATCGGCGACTTCGCGGTATTCGGTGGCCAGGCAGCCGTGCGTCAGTTCGTGCGCATCGGCGAAAGTGCCATGGTGGTGGGGCTGAGCGGCGTGCGCGCCGACGTGATACCTTTTGGCCTCGTCCAAGGTCCGCTTGCCGATTTGATCGGTCTCAACGTGGTCGGCATGCGGCGGCGCGGATCTACGAAGGCCGATATCCACCGGCTCCGGAAAGCGTATGAGGCGATGTTCTTCGGTCGCGGGACCTTCCGCGAACGGCTCGATCGGGTCGCGACAGAGAGCGGCGCTGACCCACTCGTCGCCAAGGTCATTGCGTTCATCCGTTCGGGTTCGCGGCCGCTGACGATGGCCATCCGTCGCGCGGCGACGGGCGAGGAAGCATGACCGAGGCAGTGCCTGCCAAGCCGGCAGACGACGGTGCGCTGGCAATCATTTGCGGCGGCGGAACCCTGCCGTTTGCAGTTGCCGATGCGGTTACAAAATACGGACGCCGGGTCGTGCTGTTTGCAATTCGCGGCTGGGCAGATCCAAAACGGGTCGTGGACTATCCGCACTACTGGGCGGCGCTCGGTCAATTCGGCGCATTTTGCCGGCTGGCCCGCCGGGAGGGCTGCCAGGATGTCGTTTTGATCGGCTCGATGGTACGGCCAGCAATCTGGCAGATCAGGCCAGATTTGAAGACGCTGCGACTGTTGCCGCGCATCTTCGGTATGTTCCGCGGTGGAGACGATTATCTGCTCAAAGGCGTCGCCGCCATTTTCGAAGAGCACGGCTTTCGGCTCCTTGGCGCGCACGCAGTCGCGCCGGAAATCTTGATGCCGGAGGGAGCGCTTGGGCGCGAGCGCCCGACCGAGCGCGACAATGCCGACATTGCTAAAGGACTTGCTTTTCTCACCGCGGCTAGTCCGTTCGATGTGGGCCAAGCAGTTGTCGTCGCCGATGCGCGCGTGCTGGCGATCGAGGCGGCGGAAGGCACCGACAGCATGCTTGAACGCATCGCGCAACTTCGCCAAACCGGGCGGATTGCCTCGGGCCTGGGCGTGCTGGTGAAAGCGGCAAAGCGCAATCAGGATCGGCGGCTCGATTTGCCTTCGATCGGTCCGCAAACGGTCGAAGGCGCGGCGAGGGCGGGGCTCGCTGGGATCGCGGTTGTTGCAGGCAGCACGGTAGTCGCTGAGCCTGCGCAGATCGGTGCGATCGCTGACCGTGCCGGGCTGTTCGTCCTCGGCCTACGCGAGCAGGCGGTTGAGTAATACGATGCCGGCACCGGGCACGTGCGCTTCCGAGTCCGTCAACGTCTTCCTCGTCGCCGCCGAGGAATCCGGTGACCGGCTCGGCGCCGCGCTGATACGCGCGCTGCGGCAGCGCACCGGCGGACGGGTCTGCTTTTGCGGAGTCGGTGGCCGCGAAATGGCGGCGGAGGGGATCGCAAGTCTCTACGCAATCGACGACCTTCCGCTGATCGGATTCAGCGCCATTCCGCGGCGGCTCCCAAGGATCTTGCGCCTCATGCGCTTCACGGCGAAGGCGATAGTGGCACGACGACCGCATGTCCTCGTCATCATCGACAGTCCAGGTTTCACCTGCCGGATCGCGAAGCGTGTGCGAGCCGCCGATCCGACGATCGCCATTGTGGAATATGTCTCACCCCAGGTTTGGGCCTGGCGGCCAGGACGCGCCAGGGTGATGCGGGCCTACATCGATCACATCCTGGCGTTATTGCCGTTCGAGCCCGCAGTGCACGAGCGGCTGGGTGGGCCGCCCTGCACGTATGTCGGCCACCCACTGGTAGAAGAGGTCAATAACCTGCGTCCAGATAGTGAGGAGGCGCGTCGCCGCCTCGCTATCCCGCCGGTCTTGTTGGTGTTTCCGGGCAGCCGCGTGGGCGAGGTCGAGCGGCTGCTTGGCACGTTTGCTGCCACCGTGGCATTGGTCTGTGAGCGGGTGGGATCGCTCGAACTTGTGGTGCCGGCCGTTCCGCACCTGGCAGAAGTGATCCGCAGTGCTACCGCCCAATGGCCGCTGCGGCCGCGGATTGTGGTGGACACCAGCGACAAACAGGCAGCGTTCCGCGTCGCCACCGCTGCCCTCGCCAAGTCCGGCACCGTCACGCTCGAGCTTGCGCTGGCTAGGGTGCCGATGGTGGCCGCCTATAAAGTTTCCGCCATTGAATCCGTCACGGTAGGACGCGGCATCTTGAAGCGCATTCCTTCGATCATTCTGGCTAACCTCTTGCTCGGCGAGAACGTCGTGCCAGAACTGCTCCAGCACGATTGCACCGCGGAAAATCTTGCTTCCGCCCTGCTGCCGCTGTTCAGCGACACGCCGCAACGTCGCCGCCAAATCGAGGCGTTTTCCCGCCTTGATGCGATTATGCAGATCGGATCGAGCGCGCCCGCGCTGCGCGCCGCGGATATCGTGCTCACCGAAGCGCACTGCGCTATGCCGGCGCGATGATCAAATCCTGCCGCTCTTAGCTGCAGCGAGGACCAGAGCTATGATTGATCCGTCCGAAAATTACTTGCGGCGCGAGATCGGCACGTAATCGCGTTGCCTAGCGCCGGTATAGAGCTGGCGTGGACGGCCGATCTTCTGGTGCGGATCCTCGATCATTTCCTTCCACTGTGAGATCCAGCCAACCGTGCGAGCAACCGCGAAGAGAACGGTGAACATCGTGGTCGGGAAACCCATCGCCTTAAGCGTGATCCCCGAATAGAAATCGATGTTCGGGTAAAGCTTTTTCTCGATGAAATAGTCGTCGTGCAGGGCTATCCGCTCGAGCTCGAGCGCGACGTCGAGTAGCGGATCGTCCTTGACGCCGATCTCGCTCAACACTTCGTGGCAGGTCTTCTGCATGATCTTCGCGCGCGGGTCGTAATGTTTGTAGACCCGATGGCCGAAGCCCATGAGACGGAACGGGTCATCCTTGTCCTTGGCGCGACGGATGTATTCCGGGATGCGCTCGGGCTTGGCGATCTCGCGCAGCATATTGAGCGCTGCCTCGTTGGCGCCGCCGTGCGCGGGGCCCCAAAGGCATGCGCAACCCGCTGCGATGCAAGCAAACGGATTGGCGCCGGAAGAGCCGGCCAGTCTCACCGTCGAGGTCGAGGCATTCTGTTCATGATCGGCGTGGAGGATGAAGATGCGATCCATCGCGCGGGCGAGAACGGCATTGGGCTTGTAGTCCTCGCACGGCACCGCGAAGCACATGCGCAGGAAATTGGTCGCATAATCGAGGTCGTTTTTCGGATAGATGAACGGCTGGCCAATCGAATACTTGTACGCCATCGCCGCAATCGTCGGCATTTTCGCAATCATGCGGATAGAGGCAATCATCCGCTGGGTCGGGTCGGAAATGTCCGTCGAGTCGTGATAGAACGCCGAGAGCGCCCCGACGCAGCCGGTCATGACCGCCATTGGGTGCGCGTCCCTTCGAAAGCCCTGATAGAACCGGCTCATCTGCTCGTGCACCATGGTGTGGTGCGTGACTCGATTGTCGAAGTCGGCTTTCTGCGCGGCGGTGGGGAGCTCCCCGTAGAGCAGGAGATAGCAGGTCTCGAGGAAATCGCCGTGCTCGGCTAATTGCTCGATCGGGTGTCCGCGATAGAGCAGGATGCCTTCATCGCCGTCGATATAGGTGATCTTCGACTCGCAGCTGCCGGTCGATGTATAGCCGGGATCGTAGGTGAACATACCAGTCTCGGCGTAGAATTTGCCGATGTCGATGACCGCCGGCCCGATCGTTCCATCGTAGATCGGGAACGTAGTCTCCTTGTCGCCGACGACGAACTTGCCGGATTTGATGTTGGCGCCGGTCTTCGCATCCATGATCGTACCCTCGATTGTGTCGCCCGGCGAACCGGTACTCCTTGCAGCAACTAGGTGCGTGACCGTTTGCGAATGCCCGCATTGCGAATGCCCGCAGGAGCCGCTTTTTGCGTAGCCCATCCAAGTATGCACTGCAAGACGGCGGAACCGACGCGTCGGCGCCGCGCCGGCATCACACAACGTTATGTGGAGGCTGGCTTTCCGTCCGGCCAGAGCAGCATCCGCTCGCCCGAGCGGCAGTTTAGCCGTTGGCAATCGTCTGCACGGCTTGGTCCTGCAGCCGGCCCAGGCTTTCGCTTTTCCCCAGCACCGCCAACACATCGAAGATGGGAGGCGAAGTGATCCGGCCTGTGAGCGCAGCGCGCAGCGGCTGTGCGACGCTGCCGAGCTTGAGCCCTTTGCGCTCCGCGAAGGCACGCACCGCCTGCTCCGTCGTCTCTGGGCTCCAAGGCTCGAGCGTCTTGAGGTCTTCCGAAAGCTCGCCGAGAAGCGCCCGCGCGTCGGCCGTGAGCAGAGCAGCCGCCTTTTCGTCGAGCGCGAGTGGGCGCTCGGCGAGGATGAAGTTGGCGCCGTCCGCGAGCTCGACCAAGGTCTTGGCTCGCTCCTTGAGTCCGCCCATTGCCGTGAGCAGCTTGTTGCGCATCTGCGGGCTCAACTTGGCGGCAAGCTCACGCCCACCCGCCATGTGCGGCAGCGCGCTCTCGAGCTCAGCGAGAAGATCCGCATCGCCGATCTGCCGTAAATAGTGGCCATTGAGGTTTTCGAGCTTGGCAAAATCGAAGCGCGCGGGCGAGCGTCCGATCTGCGGTAGATCGAAGGCCGCCAGCATCTCCCCGGTCGTGAAAATTTCCTGGTCGCCGTGGCTCCAGCCCAGCCGCACAAGATAGTTACGCATGGCCGCCGGCAGATATCCCATGGCCCGGTATGCATCGACCCCGAGCGCGCCGTGGCGCTTGGACAGTTTAGAGCCGTCAGGCCCGTGAATGAGCGGGATATGCGCCATCACCGGAACGGGCCAGCCGAGCGCGCTGTAAATTTGGGTCTGGCGTGCGGCATTGGTGAGATGGTCGTCGCCGCGGATGATATGCGTCACGCCCATGTCGTGGTCGTCCACGACGACGGCGAGCATATACGTAGGAGTGCCATCCGAACGAAGCAGTACAAGATCGTCGAGGTTCTCGTTCTGCCAAACGACGCGCCCCTGCACCTGATCCTCGATCACTGTCTCGCCGGTAAGCGGGGCCTTGAGCCGGATCACCGGTTGGACCCCGGGCGGGGCTTCGGATGCATCGCGATCGCGCCAACGGCCGTCATAGAGCTTGGCGCGCCCCTCGCTGCGCGCCTTCTCGCGCATCTGCGCGAGTTCCTCCGGCGAGGAGTAGCAAAGATAGGCACGGCCCGCGTTTAGCAGGCTCCGCGCAACCTCGCGGTGGCGCTCGGAGCGCGAGAATTGGTAGACAGTTGCGCCATCCCAATCGAGCCCGAGCCAGGTGAGCCCGTCGAGGATCGCGTCGATGGCGGCCTGGGTAGAGCGCTCCCGGTCGGTATCCTCGATCCGCAGCAGCATTTTTCCGCCCCGCCCGCGGGCATAGAGCCAATTGAACAGCGCGGTGCGCGCTCCCCCGATATGCAGAAAGCCTGTGGGCGAGGGAGCAAAACGTGTGACGATGGTCTCGCTCATAGCGCTTGATTTGCGACAGCTTCACCGTCGCGAGAGGAGCACACGAGGCCACTGCGGCCGAGTAAGGCGCAGATGCGCGCCAACCGACGTCCGTGTAGCACAGAAATCGCATAGGTCATCAAAGGTTTTGCGGCGCAAGGTCTTGGCGCGTGCGCGCGGATTTGGCACATAGGCCGCGGCTTTGAGCGGGTGATGCAGCATGACGGAAACAGCAGTCGCTGAGACGAACACAGGGCGTGACTTCATCCGCGATATCATCGCGGCTGATCTTGCCGCCAAGCGCCACACAAATGTGGTGACGCGCTTTCCGCCGGAGCCGAATGGATACCTGCACATCGGTCACGCCAAGTCGATCTGCCTCAACTTCGGTGTCGCGCAGGAGTTCGGCGGCCGTTGTCATCTTCGCTTCGATGATACCAATCCGACCAAGGAAGAGCAGGAATATATCGATGCGATCGAACGGGACGTGCGCTGGCTCGGCTTCGACTGGGGATCGCACCTCTACCACGCATCCGATTATTTCGAGCAACTCTACAAGTGGGCCGAGTACCTGATCCAGTCAGGCAACGCATATGTCGACGACCAGTCGCAGGAGGCGATACGGGCGAACCGCGGCACTCTAACCGAGCCCGGGCGCAATAGTCCGTGGCGCGAACGTTCGATGGAAGAGAACCTCGAGCTTTTCCGGCGCATGCGAGCGGGCGAATTTCCCAATGGCGCGCGGGTCCTCCGCGCCAAGATCGATATGGCGTCAGGCAATATCAATCTGCGCGATCCGGTCCTCTATCGCATTCTGCATGCGAGCCATCCACGCACCGGCACGGCCTGGTGCATCTATCCAAGTTACGATTTCGCCCATGGCCAATCGGATGCGATCGAGCACGTCACCCACTCGCTCTGCACGCTCGAATTCGAGGATCATCGACCCCTCTACGATTGGCTTCTCGAGCACCTTCCGGTTCCGTCCCGACCACGACAGTACGAGTTCGCGCGCCTGAACCTTGGCCATACGGTGCTGTCCAAGCGGGTACTCACCGAATTGGTGCGTGGCGGGTACGTCAGGAGCTGGGACGACCCGCGCATGCCGACACTCGCAGGGTTGCGCCGGCGCGGCGTCCCGCCGGAGGCGGTGCGCGACTTCGTCAAGCGGATCGGGGTAGCCAAGGCCAACAGCGTGGTTGATGTGGCGATGTTCGACTTCTCCGTACGCGAGGTTCTCAACAAAATGGCCTGGCGCCGGATGGCCGTCCTGCGTCCGCTGAAGGTCGTCATCGAGAACTATCCGGAAGGCCAATTCGAGGAGATCGACGCCGTCAACCATCCCGACAATCCGACCGCGGGGACGCGCCGCCTGCGGTTCGGCCGCGAACTCTTTGTCGAACGTGATGACTTCATGGAGAACCCGCCGAGGAAATTCTATCGACTGTCTCCCGGACGCGAGGTTCGGCTGCGCTACGCGTATTTCATCACCTGCCGTGAGGTGGTGAAAACTCCCGCCGGCGAGGTGGTTGAGCTACGCTGCACTTATGATCCCCAAACTCGAGGCGGCAACGCGCCCAACGGGCGCAAGGTGCAGGCCACTTTGCACTGGGTTTCAGCGGCCGATTCCATCACCGCCGAAGTTCGGCTCTACAACCAGCTGTTCGCGCGACCAGACCCCGATGTGGCCAATTTCGCCGCCGATCTCAACCCCGATTCAGTTGAAGTCCTGACCGACTGCAAGCTCGAGCCCGCGCTTGCCGCGACCGCTTCCGGCGAGCCTGTTCAGTTCGAGCGGCAGGGTTATTTCTGCCCCGATCCGGATTCCACGCCCAACCATATCGTTTTCAACCGCACGGTCGGCCTGCGCGACACATGGGCGAAGGTAAGCGCCGTGAGTAGCGCTCAACGCGGCGCGTAGTGGCGTAACTCGTTGCGTAGAAAATTGGCGATCCGTTTGCCGCGATTGCGCAGCACGCGCAGCGGGCCCGCATCAACGAAATAAGTGTGGAGGATGCTGTCGCGCGTCGTCACTTCAGGACCCACCCGATCGGCGGAATGCCAGGTGTCCTCGCCTACGGCGAAAGCGTAGCCGGAATTAGGAGCAAATTTCATTTGGGTACGCTTCGGCAAACTGCCATCGGCGAGCTTTTCGTGAAAGATCGTCCCAATGTCAGTATGCGATGCATCGCGCGGCAAGAACAGTTGCACCGTAATTCCCTTCCACCGCGTATCGGTATGTGGGTCGATCTTGTAGCCGGGCACGTCTCTGGTGAGGATGGCGATCGGATACATGCCCACATTGACATAGTAGGGACCGAAGCGACGCTCAAGCGCGGGCGCGAGCTTGCGCACGAATGCCGCTTTCACCGGCTTTGAGCAGAGCGCGCGACCAACGATGTCCCAGATCACCCGTTTTTCCGCCGGCAGATGCCGGATGTATTCAGGGAAAAGATCGATCTTGACTCGGGTAGGGGTGCCGTCCGCCAGCACGTTGCACCGGTTTTGGCCATAGAGCGGTCGGTAATCCGACGCTTCCGGCATCGCCGTCAGCATCGACGCATAAACGTCGTCTGGAAACACCCGCTCTAGTTGAAGATGATAGAACGGCGCCTCGACTGCGCGCGAGCGAGCGATCGATGTCGCGATGAAGTCGCAGAGACGCGCGACGGCTTGAGCGCGATCCGCGCGCTTGGGTTCAACGCTTTGGTCCATCTCCGCCTCGGGCTGCCATAACTGGTGCGCACAGAGCGCAGCGCAATCCGGAATGCGCTTGCCGTATTTTGCCACCCTCTCTGTACTTGCGCGGTTACCACAACCGAACGCTCGGGATCAACCTGGCAACTTGCAGGTTACGTGCCGGATCGAAAGCGCGGGAGGCTGGCGATGCGCCGCCTTCATGACGATGAGCGCTGTGGATGCGGGCGCTAGGCCATGTCAAGGCCGGCGGCCGTGTGTACTATGCGCGGGTAAGACGCGGCGGGGCCGTCGAGGACGCGCGCGATGATCGGGCAGGGCAGGTCGCGCGGACGGGCCGAGGCATGGCGGCCCTGGATTGCGACCAGGCGCAGGCCCGCACTGGCTTGGCCGCAGGGCCTCATTGATTTTGCGCGCCGGGCTGCGCAGCGCATCCAGGAATGGACCGCTGCCGAAGTCGCCCCTGGCCGGCTGGTGCCATGGCTAGCGATCGCCTTCGGGTGCGGCACCAGCATCTATTTCGCCGCAGAGCGTGAACCAGCGCCGTGGGCGGCAGCCGTCCTGTTCAGCGCAACCATGCTTGCGGCAATCCTGTGCCGCCATCGCCCGTTTGCGTTTCCGATAACCGTGGGTGTTGCCGCCGTGGCGGCCGGGTTTGCAACTGCGACGGTCAAGCGCGAGATCATCGCCCATCCGGTGCTCTCGGCCCCGGTGTGGAACGCCGAGCTCGCAGGGTTCGTCGAGGTGCGGGAAGAGCGCGAGCGCTCCGATCGTATTGTCGTTCGCCTCGAGCGCGGTAGCGGGGCGCGCATGAGCGAAAAGCTCGAGCGCGTGCGGGTATCGGTGCGCAAGGGGACGGCGCCGCCCGTGGGCAGTTTCATCGAGTTCAAGGCACGCTTGTCTGCGCCGCTCGAACCGTTGCGCCCCGGCGGCTATGACTTCGCGCGCGACATGTATTTTCAGCGCATCGGAGCCTCGGGCTTCGTCCTTGGCCCGATTCGCACGGTTGAGGCGCCGCACGCGGCGGGGCTGCGCCTGCGCTATGCGGCATTCGTTGAAGGCATGCGGGAAGCCATCGACAAGCGGATCCGCACGATCCTGCCCGGCGACAAAGGTGCGATTGCCTCGGCGCTGATCACCGGTAAACGCGACGCCATCTCGACGCCGGTGAACGAGGCCATGTACGTGTCGGGTCTTGCCCACGTGCTCTCGATCTCCGGCTATCATATGGCGGTAGTGGCCGGGATCACCTTCTTTGCGTTGCGTGCGCTATTTGCGCTCATGCCGGCCTTCAGCAGCCGTCATCCAATCAAGAAATGGGCGGCTCTTGCCGCGCTTGGCGCAGCCGCGTTCTACCTCGTGCTGTCGGGGGCGGAGGTCGCGACCCAGCGCTCTTTCATCATGATCAGTATCGTGCTCGTCGGGGTCATGATCGACCGGCCGACGCTCACGTTTCGCACGCTGACCGCCGCGGCCTTCGGCGTGCTCCTGCTCGCACCCGAAGCCATCGTTCATCCGAGCTTCCAGATGTCGTTTGCAGCGACACTCGCGCTCGTCGCTGGATACCAGCAGGGTCTGCCCTGGATGAGCAAAGGCGGCGACACGCCGCTCGCCGCCAAGCTGGCGCTCTGGGGCGGCCGCGAGATCGTCGGCCTGCTCATCGTCTCGTTGCTCGCGGGCACCGCCACGATCCCCTACATCGCTTATCACTTCCACCGCATCTCCCCCTACGGGGTGGTCGCTAATTTGCTTGCAATGCCCCTCGTATCCGCTTGGGTCATGCCCATTGGAATCCTCGGCTTGTTGAGCATGCCCCTCGGCCTCGACAGCTGGTGCTGGTGGCTTATGGGCGAG
>WNEP01002347.1_pt1 | contig 11753 bp, 15 predicted proteins | sample 5399961 | NCBI WGS metagenome assembly WNEP01 (sample SAMN13153329, study PRJNA577476) | soil metagenome | isolation source: 20 cm grassland meadow soil pre-rain plot 5 | place: USA:California | collected 2015-09-08 | reverse complement strand
GCACGATCCCCGTGCAGGATCGCCGCCGCCGTGACCATCTCGGTGTAGAGCAGCACGTCCGGCGAGAAACCGCGCAGGAAATAGCGGCAGTGCCGGTCGGTCCAGTCCATCATGGGAGCCACGGCGATGCGGCGGTCTAACTTCGACGCGCCGAAAGAGTTACTACTCGGACGTGTCGTCATCCATGCCCTTGCCGGAGTCAGGCTCTGACTCGCTGCGCTTCGACGAGTCACGCCTCCCAGTTAGATTTGAAGTCGGAAATGTCACGCCACTCTGTCGTCGCAGCTTCAACCACTCCGCCCGTCCCCGTGCCTTGATAGCCTCCAGGTTCTCAACCGCGCTGGCCGTCGGCGGTTGCTTCTCAGCTGCAGGCTCCTCGATATCTCGCTCGGCGTGAAAGTCGCGGGTGATCTGGTTGCGGATTCGACTGCGCAGGTGCTCGTCAATTTGGGTCTGGTCCAGCAACGTAAGCAATCGCTCCTCGGAAACGATCCCACGGCGAGCGAGTTCTCGGGTGAAGACAAGATCCTTGTCACGGAAAGCGACGTACTTTGCGATTGCTAGGTCATGGGGCTCCAAACACAGTCCCTTGACCCCTTCTGTGTTCCCCGGAGGCAGAGGCACCAATCGCCCCTTCCAGCCTTTGGGAAGTGTCGCGGTCTTCTCGTCAACCGGGTCAGCGTAGTAACCAAAAGTCTCGTGAAATTGCGAGTAAACGCCGATCGCATTCAGCCACTCGGTTCGCTTGGGGCTCTTTGCAGCGAGCAAGTCCACCTCCGCAGACTTGACGATGTCGTCCGCAAGATCCGGGCACTTCCCGTGAAGAGCCTGGCTCCCGATTATTATGAATTGCTTCTCGCCAGTTATTCGGCCGGCAGCCCGCAGCACGTGGTCAAGCTCCTGTTTCTTCATAGAGCTTCGTCACCTCGGCTTGCGGCAACAGTCCCACATACGGCATCGATTGCCGCAGTCTCACAGCGTCCTCATCGCGCCCCAGCATCGCGGCGAATAGCGCACCGTCATCGTCACTCTGAGCGATTCTGCGCCACTCGTCGTAGGCGGAGACCCACATTCCTTGGCCCTCCCAGCGATGGAGGTTTGCCAGAATCTGTGCGCGGATCTCGCGCGGCGTGCAACGCCGAACCACCGCAAGGGACAGTGCACGTCTGAGTTGGTCTAATTCCTGATGTGAAAAGCCACCACGCGCCGGCGGACGGAGGCCGCGTTCGGTGAGCTCCAGAGTATCGCCCTCACCCAGTCCCCATGCGTCGAGGGTCGCTTTCGGCAGCAGGACGCCGAGGGAATTTCCGACACGTCGAAGAGCGACTTTCATACTCAAATTATAACGCGTTATTACGTCGATGGCAATGCCATGGGGTGCGAGGATAACCGCCCCTCTGGCCATGTACGTCGGCTGGTGTCTGCAAGTCCCGTGGGCCATTGGAACTAATGTGAGGAGCCGCATCAACCCACTGCGTGCGGCTCGGTACGGCGACTCGACCTCCTGCTGATGAGGCCGCCGCCAGCCTTGCCGGCTTGCCGGGCGGCGGATCCATCGTAACCGGATCCGGCAACGAGTCTTGGGGAAGGTTTGTGGCGGAACGCTATGCGGCACACGAATCCGCTGTCCGCGCGCGCAGTATCCCTACATGCAGCTCCAGGTCTATGCCTCAAGCCTTCACTTGCGACGGCTTTTCGCGGTCTGAATGAGACGACGCATTTTCTCGCGCTGAGCGCTGACCTGTGCGGTGATCTCGGGCCAGCGTTTGGTGTGAAGTGCCGCGTTCGTCCGAAAATCCTCCAGCGGAATCGCGTTCAGCGGATCAATCCCGTAGAGCAGAAAGATGCGCACAGCGCCGGGCTCGGCCGCGACCGCAGCGACGCGCTCCAGGAGCTTGAGCGCAACCCGCTCGCCGCGGCTCTCGAGCTCGTGCGAGATGAACGCGCGAACCATGGCGGTAGCCAGTGCGCCCTGGGCGATACCGGCTGCGTTGCGTTTGCCGGGCAGCAGGTCCAGGTTGTGAATGCGACTGTCGAGCACGTCGATCGGATGCATGACACGCAGCGGGCCAATCTCGGGCACATCCATGTCGATCGCACGACGTTTGACGTCGAGGGTCGTAAGTCCGATGACCCCCGAGAGCAGGTCGATCTGCTTGATGCTGCCATCCGCGAGGGTGTGAGTGACTTTGCCGGTCTGCGGGGTGGCATCGTCCAGGTTGGGAATCCACCATTTCCACCCGAGCGCTTCCCCGAGCTTCTTCGCCAGCGCCGAGTCACCGATGAAATCGGCATCGGCGGTGACTGCGATCTCCAGCTCCTGCGGTCGCCGAACGCCCAGGTGATCCACCCAGAAAGCTAGCGCCTGGCCGCCGACCAGGACGCCCTCCGCAGAACACACGCCGAGAATCGTCTTGACGTCAGCAGCCGAGAGAACCGCCTCTCGCGCTTCAGTCTTCATCGTAGTCGGCCGGAACTGACGGCGCGCCAGCGGCCAGCCGACCGGCCGCAAGCAGCGCCTGGAATTCGCGCGGCGAAAGCACGATTGCGACCGGACGGCCGTGTCTTACGATCTCGACACGGCCGAGCGCGGCGACACTCTCCAGCAGCCCGCCGAAGTTGTTCTTCGCTTCGCTTGCCGAGATCCTCTGTGACATTTGGCTATTTTAGCTAAATCAATTGGCGGCGCAACTGATTGATTTATTGCCCCTCCGGGCGCCAGAACCCAATCTGAGTTGGCCACATTCCTCGGCACGGAACCGCTCGTTGGACCTCCGCATCACCGCATTGTCCAGATCATCATTCCTGATCAGTTGGCCGTTCTGCATGACGAAGCGAACTCGCTCCAGCTTGCCTATGTCGGCAAGCGGATCTCCAGCCACGGCCACGAGATCCGCGAATTTGCCGTGTGGTCCGCAGAAATTCGGTCTGTGGATCCTGCGGGGTTCGGTTTCGCGGGTGTGGCATGATCGGCGGGTGCTGAGCGGCGTAAGCAAGGGGGCACACAATGCTGCGCACATGCGAGTTGAGCCGTGCACGGGCGTTTTTTTGTGCCGCTTTAGCGATTGTGGCGGTCAGTTCTGTCTCGCCGTCCTACGCTCGACCAGACGCTCGGGTCCTTGCGTCCGCCAAGAAATGCGAACCGAAGGCGCGGGCACTCTTGCAACAGCTCGTGCAGATTGATTCTGGCACGGGTGATGTCGCTGGCTTGGCCGCCATGGGCGCGATCCTGAAGACTGAACTGGAGTCCCTCGGTGCCCACGTCGAGAGCGTACCAGCGGTAGCACCCGCCGTTGGGGACAATGTTGTCGCTACCCTGACGGGCACGGGTAAGGGCCATGTTCTGCTCATCGCCCACATGGACACGGTATTCCCTCATGGGACAGTGGCGCAGCGACCCTACAGAGTTGTCGGCGACCGCGGTATCGGTCCGGGCGCTGGTGACGACAAGGCGGGAATCGTTACCGCCGTGTGCGCGCTGCGCATCCTGCATGAGCTCAATTACCGCGACCATGCACTGATCACTTTGATTCTCAACTCGAACGAGGAGACCGGTTCTGTAGGCACGCGCGACCTCATACGGGCAAAGGCCAAGGAAAGCGACGCTGTCATCAACCTGGAGCGCGGGGTGCCGCCCGACGGCCTCGAAATCGCCCGGAAAGGCTCAGCTGTAATCACCGTCGAGATCATTGGTCGCGCCGCGCACTCGGGTTTGGAACCGGAAAAAGGCCGCAATGCCATCGTAGAGGCGTCCCACCAGGCCTTACAGCTCGCCTCGCTCGCGAATTCTGCAAAGGAGACGACCGTCAACGTCACGATGATCCAAGGTGGGAATGCAATCAACGTCATCCCTGACCACGCCGTCATTAAGGCAGACGCTCGCGCCTTCACGCCGGAGGAGTTCGATCGCATGGAGACAAGTCTTCAGAAACTTGCCAGCGACACGATCATCCCGGAGGTTCAGGTGAAAGCCTCCATGACGCGGAATTTTCCTCCGTGGCCACCTGCCGCCTCGACCGATGCTCTGCTCGCGCGCGCACAGAAGCTCTATGCCGAGATCGGGGGCAAGTTGGCTGGTGTCCCGGTCGGCTCATCCGCCGACGTCGCCTTCGCGGCCGAAACTCGCACACCCTCCATCGACGGCGTCGCCATTCTTGGCGGTGGCGCCCATGGTGTCGACGACCACGCCGACCTATCGAGCGTCGTACCTAGAGTCTATCTTCTGACCCGCATGCTGATGGACTTGGGCCACAATCCGCCTGTCAAACCCGCGGAAAGATAGCCGAGGATGCGAGTCTTTGAGACCGTAGATGATCGATTGGAACGTCCCGATCACGATCGCCCCACGATGCCAGCGGCATCTGGGACCGCGAGATGGTCAGCGGGTAGCAGTAGGGGCGATCGGCGAGCATGAACTCGCCCTTGTAATCGGCGCACCACAGATCGTTGGGCGAGTAGGGGCGCGAGAGCGCCGTCCCCTCGGGCCTGTAGATGCGGCGGCGGCGACGCTTGACCAGGCCGTGGCGATCGAGGATCGCATGCACGGTACTGATGGCCGGACGATGCGCGTGCGACGACTAGACACCTCATGCGGCCGACCGAGACGGACCATGCGCGCCACGAAATCGGTTCGGACCCCGAGTCGATGTGGCTACGCCGCGAGGCGAGGGACTTTGCTCACGTCGATCTTGCGCGAGGCGTGCCACGCATCGTAAGCGGCCTGCATGCGCAGCCACACGTCGGGACCATCCCCGAAAGCCGCGCCGAGGCGGACCGCGACCTCGGCAGAGACCGGCTTGCGCTCGCGCAGAATGTCATACAGGTGCTGGCGGGAAACGCCGAGCGCATCCGCGATCGCCGTCTTGGGCAGCTTCAGCGCCGGCAGGATGTCTTCGCGCAGCAGCGCACCGGGATGGGTAGGGCAGCGCTTCTGATTCCGTTTTGCGACGATTTCGGCCATAGCGGTCTCCAGCTAGTGATATTGCTCCAGGTCCACACGCAGCGCATCCCCGCCTTCAAACTCGAAGGCGAGGCACCAGGGTCCATTGACGTGCACGGAGTACCGCCGGGGCTTGCCATGCAGGGGGTGAAAATCAAAGCCTGGCACGTCCATCTGCTTCACCGATGTGGCGGCATCCAATCTGTCCAGCCTGCGCAAAATGCGCTCGTGCAGCCTGCTGTCGATTTTCCCGCTTGATCCGCTGGACCACAGTTCGGCAAGTGCCTTGTTCCTGAAGCTCTTCAGCACTGAGGGAGTGTAAGCGGATGGCAGACGAGTGTCAAGCAATGGCTTACACGAGCTGCAATTCAGTTCAGCCGGTTTCGGCCCGGTTCCCCCGGGGGCTCGACTCGATCAACTTTGACTTGCGCGCGCAGTGTGCACGGGCAGCGAAGACTGCACCGGGTGAACGGTCAACGGACCAAAACTCGCAAGCGGTGACGCGTCTCGGCCCATCGCCAACGGCGCTGACGGACTACTCCTGGCAAGTAACGGTGGGTTTATTCTCGATAGCGCCTCAGGGCATTTGCGTCCCCATGCAAATGCCCGAAAGTGTTAGCTCACGCGCCAGGCGGCGCGCGCTCGGCGTACGTGTCAGAGCGGTCCTTTTGCCAGTTGATAGCTTTTTAGCTATCATTTTTCGATGGCTGTGACCCAGGCCTCGAGACTGCTGTCCTCCGCCCGGCGGCGTGCCGGGCTTACGCAACGCGACCTGGCGCGCCGTGCGCGCACCTCACAGTCCGTCATTGCACGCATCGAGTGTGGTGCCACCAGTCCGGGCTGGAAGACGTTGCTGCGCCTGGTGAGCAGTGCCGGCTTTGATTTGCACGTCGCTCTCAAACCGAGGGTTCGCGGCCGCTCCCACATGCTCGATGATGTCCCCCGCATATTGCGATTGACACCGGAGGAGCGCCTGCTCGAGCTGCGTAACGCGGCGCGCTTCCTCGCGGCTGCGGTGCGTGTGGACGATGGGCGCGTTTGACCCCGAGCGGATACTGCGCGCCCTGTCGAGGCGGCGAGTGCGCTACGTCCTGGTGGGCGCCACGGCTGCGCGTCTGCAGGGGTTTCCGCGCCTTACGGCCGATGCCGACATTGCGCCGGCCGCCGACCCCGGTAACCTCACGCGCCTCGCGGCCGCACTGCGCGACCTGCACGCGCGCGTTTACACCGAGCCCGTACCAGAAGGACTGAGCTTCAGCTGTGATGCCGAAACCCTGTCGCGCGCAGAGCTCTGGAACCTGGTGACCGACGCCGGGCGGCTGGATCTCGTCTTCAAGCCGAGCGGCACGGGGGGCTACGATGACCTCGCCAGGTCGGCCGTTACTTTTCGGGCCTTTGGCGTCAAGGTGCGCGCCGCCAGCCTCAAGGACATCTTGCGCTCGAAGCTTGCATCGAATCGCCCCCAGGATCAGCAGGATGTGATCATTCTCACCGAGATGCTGAAGCGCCGCTGAGGTGTTGCGGAGCGTTGCGCGCAAACGGCGACCTGGAGGTCAAGAACTCGTCCAGTCCTCCAGGCGCAAGGCGTCGATTCTGCGGAAATTCCCGCATGTTGTGGGTTACCAGAACGACGTCCAACGCTGCTGCGTGTCGTCAGGCTGCCCACGAGTCTCCATGAAGTCCGCCGGGAACTTGGCGAGACTCTCTACCAATGTCTCCCATGACCTGGCCTTCGGCAACAAGACGACGGCACTCCCGACACGCTTGATGAACACCTCTTTGCCTGGAAAGCGAAACTCCTTCGGCAAGCGTACCGCCTGACTCTCGCCGTTCTTGAACAGTTTCGCGGTCTTCATGCGTAACTCCTTTGCAGGCATTCTGGCCCTTGCAGTCCTATTGTGTCGGAGGGCTGGCGGGGACAGCCCGGCTCGCCGGCTCGTTTTCAGGAACCACCGGCGTCTGGGGAATGTACTTGGACGCCCAGGCCTCGATCACCCGCGCGGCATAGGCGGCAGCTGCGGCATCGGATAGCAGATGGTCGGCGCCGTCGAGCGAGACGAAGCTCTTGGGATGTCTGGCGGCCAGAAAAATCTTCGAGGCATGCTCGATGCTGACCACGGTGTCCCGCGGCGCGTGCATGACGAGCAGCGCCTTATGGAGTGAGCCGATGCGATCCTGCAGGCGATGCTCCTCGGCGTCCGCGACGAAACTGTGCCGAATGCTGAACCGGCGTCCGGCAAGCGTTACCTGCGCCTCCCCCTTCTTGCGGATTTCCTCGAGCGAGCTGCCGAAGTGGTTGAGGACGTGGCCAACGTCGGCTGGTGCGCCGATGGTAACGACGGCGCGCGCCTCGGGAATATCGTGGGCGCCGGCCAGCACCGCCGCACCACCCAGGGAGTGCCCGACGAGAATGGCCGGAGCAGCGAAATGCTTCCGCAGATGAGTGGCGGCGTTCACCAGATCTTCGACGTTCGAGGAGAAGTTGGTGTTGGCAAACTCCCCTTCCGAAGACCCCAGCCCGGTGAAGTCGAAGCGCAAGACTCCGATGCCAGCCGCCGCCAAGCCTGATGCAATACGCTTGGCAGCGACCACGTCCTTCGTGCATGTGAAGCAGTGCGCAAACAGCGCGAAGGCGCGCACCGGGCCGGCCGGCAAGTCGACACGAGCGCTGAGCTCAAAACCCTGACTTCCCTTGAACGACGCACGGATGACGGACGTGTCTGGCCGCGGCGGCATCATGTTCGCTCCGTTTCGAGGGCGGGCCGAATTCGATCTTACCAAAAGGGCGTGGCGCTCACGGCTGCGCGGCCCGTACCGTCACGCCACTTGAGCGAAGAGCGTGAGCGACTGCGCCGATGATCGGCGCCTGTCGATGTGGCTGCACGAGAACCGCAACGTCGGTGGCATCCGGCGGGAGCGTAGACACGGGCACGTCGAAGCCCCGGACCTCACCCTGCCACGTGCCCAGGGTACGAATGCCACGCACAATATTGAACTCCTCGAGATTGCGGCCGGCGTTTTCCCCGCGTCCGATCGCGGAAACCGCATGGCGCAGGTAGCTAACGAGCACCACATCGCTATCGGGGGCGCCCGCGTGCGCACCGAGCTCGACCCGCACTTGCGCGTCACGCACCGTGACCGTGACGGGCACCCCGTCACGGTGCTCGCTCAGCGCCCTCGCAACTGCCTGTGGATCCCGAAGTGAATCGACCTGCCCATCGACGACGAGCTGCGGTGTGTATACCGATGAGCGGTGCAGATTTCGAGCGTAGACGTTCTGCCGCTCTGCGGACTGCGGCAGGGCAAACCGATCACGCCATCCAAGGTCATCCCAGTAGTCCACGTGAAACGCCAAGGCAATAACATCGGACTGCCGGCTCAGTTGTCCAACGTAGGCGTCCGCCGGGGGACACGAGCTGCAGCCCTGTGACGTGAAGAGCTCGACCACCACGGGGCGAGGTTGCGCGTGAGCGGCAAGAGCGCAGCCAAGCGTGGCGCCGAGCAGCAAGCATTGCCGAATCGGGCGCATCATGGGGAGTCTCCGGAAACCGCGATGACCTAATAGACCGCGCAACACCGGGGAACATTACATCTCCACCGCAGGCTGCGGATCGCCTTCCCTTTCCGGCCGTCACATTGTCGCTCGACAGCCGGACCGTCCTGTTCCGGCCGACCCGCCGGGAGCTGTAAGCTCCCACACCATGCGAGTCGGCATCGTCGGTTCGGGCTTGATGGGCGCGAAGCTCGGAACGCTCTTCGCGCGCGCCGGACACGAGGTCGTATTCAGCTACGCCCGCAGCGAGCAGAAGCTGAGCGAGCTCGCACGGGAGGCCGGGGCTAAGGCCCGGCACGGCACGGTACGTGAGGCCGCGCAGGAAGCGGACGCGGTATTGCTGGCCGTGCACTGGTCCCGGCTGGACGACGTGCTGAGTCAAACGGGCGATCTGTCGGGCAAGGTGATCGTGACGTGCTCCCTGCCGATGAACGACGACAACACCGAGCTCGTCGTCGCCCACAGCTCCTCCGGCGCGGAGATGCTGGCGAAGAGGCTTCCCAAGGCCAAGGTGGTCTCGGCTTTCAACACCGTTCCCAGTGAAGTGCTGTTTGCCGTCTTCGAAGCCCGGCGCAAACTCACCCGACCCAGCCTCGTGTACTGCGGGGACGACTCGCGGAGCAAGAGGCTCGCCGCCGGACTGATCCGCGATGTGGGTTTCGACCCGGTGGACGCGGGACCCTTGCGGATCGCCCGTCATACCGAGCCGTTCGCGCTGCTGGTCGCCCAGCTTGCATACGAGGGACAAGACGGGCCGGAGCTCGCGTACCGATTCCAGAGGTTTTGACGCGGGTGCGCGCACGTCGCCGGGTCGGCGGAGGGGCTGCAGAGCCGCCGACAGAGCCTGCTAGGAGCCGGGGCCCGCCGGCGCCCTGGGTTGCGCGGCCTGTACCTCGACCCGGGTGTCGTTGAAGCAGGCGCCATCCGCGATATCCGCCTTGTGTGTGGGAGCGAGCGCCGCCACGGTCTGTCCGTTGAGACTGGTGCGGAGCCACGCGCCCTTCTCGGAGCACACCACCCCGGGTCGCACGGCCGGGGTGATCTGCAGCGGCAGGAATACTTCTCCCTGATCGTTCCAGACCTTCGCCAGCTCTCCGTCCTTGAGTCCCCGGGCAGCCGCATCCTCCGGATGCATCTCGAGCACCGGTGTCTCATCGCTCGCCGCGAGACCGCCGAAGGTCGAGGTAATGCGCTTGTCGGAGGCGGGCGTGATGAGCGTCAGGGGATAGGACGATTGCAGCGGCCGGAAACTCGGAAGCGCCGCGCCGTGGCGAGCTCGGAGCGTCTCTGACACGAGCTCGATCCTGCCGCTGGGTGTGCGCGGCCAGACCGTGTCGCACAGCACGGGCTCGCCACCACCGTACTCCATCTTGAGGGCGCTATCGAGCGGGAGCTGGCTCGGCCGCCGACCCTTGAGGCGCGGATCGTCGGCACTCATCGCCGCATCCATCAGCTCGGCGTCGCTCGCGGTGAATGCCGGATCGCCGAAGCCGAAGCGCGCAGCCAGTCGCCGGAAGATCTCCGTGTTAGGAAGACTCTCGCCGACGGGTGGGATCACCGGCTCGGCGCGCTGCAGATACTGCTGTCCGTACGCGGGGTAGAGATCCGCGTGCTCGAAATGGGTACAGGCCGGCAGGACCACGTCCGCGAAGGCCATGGTGTCGGTCATGGCAACCTCGATGCCGACCGTGAACAGATCATCCCGCGATAGTGCCTTTCTCATTCGATTCTGGTCGGGATGGACGATGATCGGGTTGTGGTTGTAGACGAACACGGCCTTGATGGGCGGATTCAGGTGCTCATCCAACATCGCCGCCGCGACGTCCAGGATGTTGATCGTCCGGGTGCCGGGCGGCGCGAGATCGGGCCGCGTCAGCCGGTCGAGCGTCTTGGGGAAGGCATGGCTCGCGCCGCCGACCAGCCCGCCGCCGGGGACGCCGAATTTCCCCGCCAGCGCCGGCAGGGCCGCGATGGCGCGTAGCCCCGACCCGCCGTTGCGATTGCGCTCGAGCCCGTTCCCCCACGCGATGACCGCGGGCGTCGACTCCTTGTACCAGCGCGCGAGCGTGCGGACATCGTCGAGGGCGACACCGCAGATCTGCGCCGCGCGCTCGGGCGGATAGGCGCGGGCGGCTCGCATGAAGTCGTCGAACCCGAGCACGTGGCGGCCGATGAACTCCTGATCGAGGCCGGAGATTCTCTCGAGCTCCGTCGCGATGGCCCAGGCCAGTACCACGTCCGTGCCCGGGCGGACGGGCAGAAGCAGGTGAGCCTGCTCGGCCACCTGGGTACGGCGAGGGTCGATCACCACGAGCCGCGCACCGTGGCGCTTGGCGGCGTTGATCTGGCGCATCAGATGCAGATTGCACGCGCTCGCGTTGTTGCCCCAGACGATGATGAGCTGAGCGAGCGCCACCTGCTGTAGCGGCGTGCCCGGCGTCGCGCCGAAGGTCGCGGCATAGGCGGCGCTGCGAATGCCGCCGCACAAGGGACTCCGGGCGAGGAGCGAAGCTCCCAGGCGGTGGAAAAATCGCAGCGACATCGAGTCGCCCGCCAGCATCCCGTGGGGTCCCGCGTAGTTGAGCGGCAACACGGCCTCGGGGCCGTAGCGCTCCATCACGGCGCCGACGCGCCGGTGGATCAGCTCGAGCGCACTCTCCCAGGTGGTCTGCCTGAACCTGCCTTCGCCCTTGGCGCCGATCCGCTCGAGCGGATGCCGCAGGCGGTTGGGCCCGTGGACAAACTGCGGATAGTACCGGGCCACCTTGGCGCAGATGGCGCCGTGGGTGATGGGGTTGGCCTTCGTTCCCCGCACGGCGCGCACCTCACCGTCGGCCACGGTGACGGCGAGACTGCACGTATCCGGACAGTCGAGCGGGCACACGCTGGGTTTTTGAACGCTCATCGGGGCGGCAACCGATCGGTGGGGGGACCTACGCCCCAACCTCCGGGCGTCCGCCGGCACTCCCGGCCTTTCCGGCATAGCCGAGGGTCTTGAGCGCGTCGGCGATCTCATCGAGTGTCCGCGGATCGTCGATCGTCGGCGGTACCGTGTACTCGTTCGAATCGGCAATCGCCCGCATGGTCGCGCGCAGCACCTTGCCGGAGCGGGTCTTCGGCAGCCGGGTAACGATCGCGACGTGGCGGAACGCCGCCACCGCTCCGATGTGCTGGCGGACGCGGTCCACGAGCTCCTGCCGCACCTGCGCGTAGGGGCGCGTGACGCCGTCCTTGAGCACCACGAGGCCGAGGGGGAGCTGG
>WNEP01001523.1_pt1 | contig 11799 bp, 11 predicted proteins | sample 5399961 | NCBI WGS metagenome assembly WNEP01 (sample SAMN13153329, study PRJNA577476) | soil metagenome | isolation source: 20 cm grassland meadow soil pre-rain plot 5 | place: USA:California | collected 2015-09-08 | reverse complement strand
CGCACGCTTTGGCGGGTGACGCTGCCGCTGTCGCTGCCGGGCGTGATCGCCGGCTGCATTCTGACCTATTCGGCTTGCGTCACCGCGTTCGTCACGCAAACACTGATCGGCGGGGCGCGGCTGATCTATATGCCGCTGAATATTTATCAGCAGGCGATCGGCGCCAATAACTGGCCATTCGCGGCGGCGATCTCGGTGATCTTCATGGTCGCGGTGCTGGCTGTGGTGGCCCTGCTCGCCATGATGGGCCGCAGGAGCGAGAGCTATGGCGGCGCCTAAGCATTCCCTCGATTGGGAGGCGATATCGCTGTGTCTCGTATTCGGCGCACTCGCCGCCGTCGCGATCCTCTTCCTCGTGGGACCGACGCTGATCATGCTGCTGACTTCGTTCACCCCGTCGCAATCGCTGAAATTTCCGCCCGACGGCCTGTCGTTGCGGTGGTACGTCGCCTTGCTCGACGCGGATCAGATGCAGGCCGCTGCTTGGAACAGCCTTGTGGTCGCATTCTGGACCACGGTATTCTCGGTTGTGCTGGGCACCGCCGCGGCACTCGGCATCGCGCGCAACCGCTCGGTGCTCGCCCGCGCATGCGACGTCCTGTTCATGTCGCCGCTGCTGCTGCCGGCCCTCGCTTTCGGCTTTGCTGCGTTGATCTTCATCCATAAGCTCGGTTTCGCGCCGAGCATCCCGTTTCTCGTGCTCGGACACATCGTCGTTTGCGTGCCGTTCGTGCTGCGCACGACAATCGCCGCGCTCTCCCAGCTCGATCCGGCGCTGCTCGATGCCTCCTACAGCCTCGGCGGCGGTCGCCTGATGACCTTCCGCCGGGTCACGCTGCCGCTGATCGCGCCCGGTCTGGCCGCCGGCGCGTTCCTCGCCTTCATGGCTTCCTTCGACAACGTGCCCGTGTCGTTGTTTCTTGCCGACGAGCGCACCGAGGTGCTGCCCATTCACCTGTGGCAGCAGATCGAGACCAACCTCGATGTGCGCACGGCAGCGGTTTCCGGCCTGATCGTCATCTTCACGCTGATCCTGATGCTGCTGGCTGAGCGCTTGGCCGGCCTCACGCGGCAGATGCGGTAAAGAGCGATGTTTTTGGTTGCCATTGCGCCTCAAGGAGCATGAGCCATGGCGGGCGTCTCGATCCACGTCGTCGACGTATCGCGCGGCGTCGTGGCGGCGGGCATGCAGGTCGAGCTTCACGCCGTCGGGGTCAGTGGCAGGCTCGAGTTAGTGGCCAAAGGTCTGACCGACGCGACCGGATTGTTGAACCGGCCTGAGCTGTCGAAAACGTTCCTTCCAGGCCGCTATGTCGCGGTCTTTCATGTTGCGGACTTTTACCGCGCGCAGGGTATCGCGTTGCCCACCGTGCCATTCCTCGATGTTGTCCGCTTCGATTTCGGCATCGCCGAGCCGGCGCAGCACTACCACCTGCCGTTCAAATGCACGCCCTGGGGCTACTCCTGCTTCCGCGGCGGCGCTTAATTTGAGGTGGCACGGATGGCGCTTCTCACCACCGCCTCATACTGCGCAACATATCCCATTTCGACATGCTTGCGTCCGCGCTCAGTAAAGCTTGCCCGATCAGCCTTGATCCCATGCGCTTCTACGAGGCGGTTCATGAAACTAAACAAACAGCAGACGGCGATGGCGGAATGCAAGGCAGCCTCGTCCCAACCCGCGGTGAAGACCGCGTCGGCGTCGGCTTTCGTCATGCGCGTCGGCGTGAGCGTCAGCTTCTTCACGAAAGCGAGAATCGGCCGAAGCTTGCTCTCGATGGGAGCGCTCGCGAGGTCGTTGATCAAACCGTCGATCGTTTGCGGTGGCACGCCGAACAATTCCGCGGCCGCGCGGTGCCCACCGTAGCAATATTGGCAGGCATTGAGCGAAGAGACATAGGCGCCGATCAGTTCTCTGTGGGCGGGTGTGAGTGGGGACGGGCCACGCAGGATCGCCTCGGAGACACAGGCCCAATGCGAGTAGATTTCCGGGTAGGCAGTAAAAACGTGCTTGGTCGTCGCGTCTTCGGGCATTGAGGGAAAGAACGGCATTTTGTACCTCCTCAACCGGCGGTGGCGGCCGCGCGCTACGGACGCGTCACGTTCCAGACCTCCTCGACCTGCGTGCCCGAATTGCGGATCACCTTGGAGACCGGGCAGAAGCGATGAAGATCGGCCTTTACCTTCTCCATATCGGCTTCGCGCGCCTCCGTCGTTACGTTGATGACAAGACGGATTTTTGGAAAAGGCACTTCGATTTCTTCAAGCAACTGCGCGCCTCGACGGTCGAAAGTCGACTCGGCATCAACTGTCATGGCCTTGAGCTCGACGCCGTGTTTTTTCGCGCATTTGTGGGTGATGACGTTGGTGCAGGCGATCAGGGCAGCCACCATCGTTTCGGTTGGCGTCGGGCCCATGTTTGTGCCTTCGCGCTCTTTGGGTTCATCAACGACTGTCTTGACGTCGCGTACGGAAATTTCCGTGCGCGAATGGGTGGGACAGTTACCCCGAATACGCTGCGTGACGGTGGTCTTCTCTTTCACAGTAACCATGACGTTCCTCCTGTTGTTCGCTGGGCGCGTAGAGATCGGCACAGACATCGGATCGCACCGCTAGAGCCCCGTTGCTTGTTTGGTCGGTAGGGCGCCGCGCGACCGGCGCCAGCCATCGACGGTCCAGATGTCGCGGTCCCGCATGAGGAACAGCGCGGCAAAACCGCCCCACGTTGGCCACGTCGAGATCCACAGATGGTTGCCGACCTTGGCCAGTCCCCATGGGTCGAATAACTGCCGCCAGCTCACGACCACGGTCACGGTATGGATGAGCAGCGAGAGGCCGTAGCTGACCGTCCGATAGAATCCGAGCAGCAGCGCAAGGGACACGATCAACTCGGCGATGCCCAAAGCGTACGATGCCTCGACCGGCAGCGTCACTCCGTAAAAACTACGGGCGATGCGCGCGGCCGCGTCCGGAAGAAAGAGCTTCTCGATGCTCCACTGCAGCAGAAAAATGGCGAGAAAGAATCGTAGGATGAGGAGCGCGGCTGGAATCCGCTTCTCGGGTGACATGAGCAGCACCTCCTTGGTCATCCCTTCATTCGAGCGTCACGCCCAACTTGTTCAACTGATAAGAGACTGCGCCATAGGTACACACCGCGTAAGGAACGCAATATGTCAAGATCAGTTTCAGCCAGTTGATGGATGCCATTCCGAATAACACATCGCCCTGATTGATCAGGTTGAGCACGGTTCCGACGATGAGAGCGACATAGAACGACCGGCGCGGTACGCCGTCGGATACCGCGCACGAGCATGCGAGCTTCCAGATCGAACGCGTACTCATTTCATCACTCCGACATTCATGTCTGCGACTCTGCGACCAGGGCCGGCAGTTCGGCTAGTGATTTCACCGTTCGGCCGCACGCGCAACGACGAGGCGCCCGCTCATCGCGGAGGCCGCGCAAAACAAGCGCCAGCCACGAGAGGCCGGCGCGGTCGTCAAATATGGGATACGGAGGCGAGCCGCTCAGTTGATGCTGTCGATGGCAGTAGCGGCGTGGCGCCCGCTCATCGGCAGCACCACGACCTTCGCACCGACGTGAGCCCGGTTATAGAGATCGATCACATCCTCGTTGAGCAAGCGGATGCAGCCCGAGGACACGAAGCCGCCGATGGTCTCGGGCGCGTTGGTGCCGTGAATGCGATAGACGGAGTCGCTAAGATACATCGCGCGCGCGCCGAGGGGATTGCTCGGGCCGCCCGCCACGAAGCGCGGCAGATAGGGCTGGCGCTGGATCATCTGCGGGGGCGGCGTCCAGTCCGGCCACTCGGCCTTGCGCTCGATCGTCTTCACGCCGGACCAAGTGAAGCCTTCACGACCCACGCCAATGCCGTACCGCATCGCCTTGCCGCCGGGGAATACCAGGTAAAGGTACGTGTTCGGCGTGTCGATGATGATAGTGCCGGGCGCCTCGCTGGTACGGTAATTGACAATCTGGCGGCGCAGCTCGCTACGCGGCTCGTTCGCGTCATCCTGCGGGTTGGCGTAGGCCGGCGCGGTCACCGGCTGGCGCTGGGGGCCGAACAGCGCCTCGAATGGATTGAACGGATTCGCGGAAGCCGCCGTGGTGGCGCTCGCCACAACGAGAGCCGCGACCGCGGCGACGGCCTGCAAGCGGGAAAAACTGTACATGGACACGTCCCCCTTTGACGAACATTGGTCGGACCGGGGGGTGGCCGGGTTCAAAATGCTTGCCGAGAATTAATCCTAGAGTTGGTTACCGGCCGGGTTCCGATCTGATAGTGCATTGAGGTGTCAGCCTATTTTGCATTTGCCGCATCGCGGTAACAACTCTGTGTTCCTTGCCCGCCCGAAAATGCAGTCACAGATTTGACGGCGTAATAATACCGCCACTGTGCGGGCTCGCTCTCATTCACTGACGCCCGGCGTGCCAGCCGACTACCGCGTCCGCAACGGCGTCGGTTGACGCAAAATAGGGCTTGATATCGAGAAGCGGCGTGTCGTCGAGGCAGTCGAGTCCTATGACCGACAGCCTTGTACCGTCAACGCGCAGCAACCGCGCAACGCTCATGGCGATAGGATTGGGCCTGGCGGGCGATCTTAGCGCGAAGGTGCCGCGCCCGACGCCGTAATGTCGCGGCACCTGCAACACCAGATCGCGTCGCGACCGGCTCATCCAATAAAGCACCACGAGGTGACTGCAGGTCTCCACGCCAGTGAGTGCCTTGGCCCAGCGCTCATCGACGCGGATGGTGCAGATGGCGTCGGATTCGCGGGCATTCTTCGGGCAGTCCTCGCGCCGCGTCCAAGGTGTGTGGATGCGGCCGATGAAATAGAGCGAGGCATCGAAGCTCTCCGGCAGTTCGACCGCGATCTCGCCGTCGCGGATTCCGAAGGGGTCCTGGGCCATGGGTGGAGTCCTCCGGCGAAGCGGGTGGGGCCAGCCGCGCCCGTCCCCGCTCAAGGATTGGAGTCGGATCACGCCGTCGGCGGTGTCAAGCCCGAAGCAACGGGCCACATCCCGCGGCCCGGATTGGGTCTTGCCAGGATCATTTAAGCCTATAAAGATATCTTTATACGCCATCTGGCACCTTCCCCGCCCCAGAATGGGACGTCGCCCGCAATTCATGCCCACTCGTGCCCACCTGCCGTTCGACACCATCTACGCGGCGCTCAAGGCCGCCGCCGAGGCCACGCGGCTGCGCATCCTCGCGCTGTTGGCGGAGGCCGAACTGACGGTTTCCGATCTCACCGCCATCCTGCGTCAATCCCAGCCGCGCATTTCCCGCCATCTGCGGCTTCTCGCCGAGGCGGGATTGGTCGAGCGCTTTCGCGAGGGCTCGTGGGCCTTCTTCCGCTTGGGCGAACGGGAGAATGCCGCCAAGCTTGCCCATGAGCTCATCGCCCACCTGGATCCCGAGGACGTGACGCTCTCACGCGATCGCGAGCGTCTCGCCGCGGTGCGGACGCAACGGGCGCAAGCGGCGCAAAATTATTTTCGCCAGCACGCGGCCGAGTGGGACCGCATCCGCAAGCTGCATGTCGCCGATGAGGCGGTCGAGGCGGCGATCATCGGGGCGCTCGCGGACGCTCCTCTTCGCGCACTTCTCGATCTCGGCACCGGGACAGGGCGGATGCTCGAACTGCTCGCGCCGCGGATCGAGCGCGGTCTCGGGCTCGATCTCTCCCTCGACATGCTCTCCCTTGCTCGCGCGCGGCTTGATCGCGCCGGATTGCGGCATTGCAGCGTTCGCCAGGGCGATATCTACGATCTCGCGTTGCCCAAAGACAGTTTCGATGCCGTCGTCATCCACCAGGTCCTGCACTTCCTCGACGACGGCGCGCGCGCGATAGAAGAGGCGGCGCGAGTGCTGCGACCGGGCGGCCGGTTGCTCGTCGTCGATTTCGCCCCGCACGATCTCGAATTTCTGCGCGACGAGCACGCCCATCGCCGGCTCGGCTTTGCGCCCGAGACCGTCACGCAATGGATGAAAGCCGCTGGGCTGGGCGTCTTGCTGCAACACAGCCTTCCGCCTGAGCCCGCTTCCGAGGGTCAGATCGCCGTCTCGCTCTGGCTTGGGCGCGATCCGCGCCTCGCGGTTACGGCGCCCGCGCTGGAGGTCGCGTGATGTTCTCCGAGCCTCGCGCGAGCCGATTCGTGCGACCGCGCGGCGACGGCGAGCCGCGACATATCCGCGTCTCGTTCGAGTTCTTTCCGCCCAAGACCGAGGAGATGGAAAAGACGCTGTGGGAATCGGTCACGCGGCTTGCGCCGCTGAAGCCGAATTTCGTCTCGGTCACCTACGGCGCGGGCGGCTCGACGCGCGAACGCACGCATTCGACCGTCAAACGCATTCTGGCCGAGACCGCGCTCACTCCCGCAGCGCATCTGACCTGCGTCGCCGCCACACGCGAGGAGATCGATAGCGTGATCCGCAATTATTGCACGGTGGGCGTGCGGCACATCGTGGCGCTGCGCGGCGACCCGCTGGGCGGACTCGGCGACCGGTATGCGCCGCATCCCGGCGGTTATTGCAACGCCGCCGATCTAGTTGCCGGCATCAAGCGTCTCTCCGATGTCGAGGTGTCGGTCTCGGCGTATCCGGAAAAACATCCGGACAGCTCGACAGTCGAAGCAGACCTCGACATGTTGGGGGCCAAGGTGGACGCTGGCGCCACGCGCGCGATCACCCAGTTCTTTTTCGAGAACGACCTCTATTTCCGCTATCTCGACCGAGTGCGCGCCCGCGGCATCGACGTTCCGGTCGTGCCCGGCATTCTGCCGGTGCAGAATTTCAAGCAAACCAAGGCGTTCGCCGCCCGCTGCGGCGCTTCGGTGCCCGATTGGCTCGCGGAGCGCTTCGATGGCCTGGAGGATGATGCGGCGACGCGCAAGCTCATCGCCGCCGCGGTCGCCGCCGAGCAAGTGCTCGATCTCGTCGATCGCGGCGTCACCGATTTTCACTTCTACACCATGAACCGCGCGGATCTGGTCTACGCGGTCTGTCACTTGCTCGGGCTGCGGCCGAACCAGGAAACGGACGCACTCCCTCTTCCCATTGTGGAGAAGGAGCGCGCCTAAGCCATGCCCGTTCCAATACCCGCATCCGCCGTCGAATCGACGCTGCGCCGCCTAGCGGCCGAGCGCATCCTCGTGCTCGACGGCGCCATGGGCACCATGATCCAGGCGCTCGGGCTCGACGAGGAGGGCTATCGCGGCGCGCGCTTCGATGCGTGGAACCGGGAGGTTCGCGGCAACAACGATCTCCTCATTCTCAGCCAGCCCGCGAAGATTCGTGAGATTCATCTCGCTTACTTCCGTGCCGGCGCCGATATCGTCTCGACTAATACCTTCTCCTCGACGCGTATCGCGCAAGCCGATTACGGCATGGCTGGAATCGCGTACGAGCTCAATCTCGAAGGCGCCAAGCTTGCCCGCGCCGCTGCCGATGTCGCGCAAAGGGAGGACGGTCGGCCGCGTTTCGTTGCTGGCGCCATCGGCCCGACCAATCGCACCGCTTCGATCTCCCCCGATGTCGCCAACCCCGGTTTCCGAGCCGTCACCTTCGACGAGCTGCGCAGCGCGTATGCCGAGCAGGTCAAGGGGCTACTCGAGGGCGGCGCCGACCTCCTGCTGATCGAGACTATCTTCGACACGCTCAATGCCAAGGCAGCGATCGCGGCGATCGCCGACATTACCGAGCTTACCGGGATGCGCGTGCCCGTGATGATCTCCGGCACCATCACTGACCGCTCGGGGCGTTTGCTCTCGGGCCAGACGCCAGCGGCGTTTTGGAACTCCGTGCGCCACGCCGCGCCGTTGTCGATCGGGCTGAACTGCGCGCTCGGCGCCCGCGAGATGCGCGCGCATATTGCCGAGATCGCGCGCATCGCCGATACATTCGTATGCGCTTATCCCAATGCCGGTCTGCCCAACGAGTTCGGCCGCTACGACGAGGGCCCATGCTCCATGGCCGCGCAGCTCGGCGAATTTGCGGATGCCGGCCTGGTGAACGTCGTGGGCGGCTGCTGCGGCACCACGCCCGAGCACATCCATGAGATCGTTCGCGCGGTCGAGGGCAAAGCGCCGCGACGCATTCCCGAAGTGCCGCCGCTGCTGCGGCTGTCCGGTCTCGAGGCCTTCGCGCTGACGCCGGAAATTCCCTTCGTCAACATTGGGGAGCGCACCAACGTCACCGGCTCGGCCAAGTTCCGCAAGCTGATCACCGCGGGAGACTACGCGGCGGCGCTGGCGATCGCCCGCGACCAGGTCGAGAACGGCGCGCAGATCATCGACGTGAACATGGACGAGGGCCTGCTCGATTCCGAGACGGCGATGACCACGTTCCTGAATCTGATCGCCGCCGAACCCGATATCGCTCGCGTGCCGGTTATGGTGGATTCATCGAAATTCTCGGTGATCGAGGCTGGGCTCAAGTGCCTGCAAGGAAAGGCGGTGGTGAACTCGATCTCGCTCAAAGAGGGCGAGGCAGCCTTTGTTGCACACGCCAAGACCGTGCGCCGGTACGGCGCCGCGGTCGTGGTCATGGCCTTCGACGAAGCGGGCCAGGCCGACACATTGGAGCGCAAATGCGCCATCGCCAAGCGCGCCTACGACATCCTTATCGAGCAGGTCGGCTTTCCGCCCGAGGACATCATCTTCGACCCCAACATTTTCGCCATCGCGACCGGGATGGAGGAGCACAACGGTTACGGCGTCGCCTTCATCGAGGCCGCGCGCTGGATCCGCGCGAACTTGCCACACGCCCACGTCTCAGGCGGCGTGTCGAACCTGTCGTTCTCGTTCCGCGGCAACGAGCCCGTGCGCGAGGCCATGCACTCCGTGTTCCTCTATCACGCGATCGGAGCCGGCATGGACATGGGCATCGTCAATGCTGGGCAGATCGCGGTCTACGACGATCTTGAGCCGGAGCTGCGCGCCGCCTGCGAGGACGTGGTGCTCAACCGCAGCGCCGACGCCGCCGAGCGGTTGCTCGTGCTCGCTCAACGCTATCGCGGCCACGGCAAGGAGAGAAAGGAAGCCGATCTCGCCTGGCGCGAGCGATCGGTCGAGGAGCGATTGTCCCATGCGCTCGTGCACGGGATTACCGATTTCATTGAAGCCGATGTCGAGGAGGCGCGGACCAAGGCCGAGCGCCCGCTGCATGTGATCGAAGGGCCGCTGATGGACGGCATGAACGTAGTCGGCGATCTGTTCGGCTCCGGACGCATGTTCCTGCCGCAGGTGGTGAAATCCGCCCGCGTGATGAAGCAGGCGGTCGCCTATTTGATGCCGTACATGGAGCAGGAGAAGAAAGAGCAGGGATTGGATAGCAGGAACACCAACGGCAAGATCGTCATGGCGACGGTCAAGGGCGACGTACACGACATCGGCAAAAACATCGTCGGCGTCGTGCTCCAATGCAACAATTACGACGTCGTTGACCTCGGTGTCATGGTGCCGGCGGCAAAAATCCTGGAGACGGCGCAGAAGGAGAAGGCCGACATTATCGGGCTCTCCGGCCTCATCACGCCGTCGCTCGACGAGATGTGCCTCGTCGCCGCCGAGATGGAGCGCCAGGGCTTCGATTTACCCCTGTTGATCGGCGGCGCCACCACCAGCCGCGTACACACCGCGGTGAAAATCCATCCGAATTACCGGCGCGGCCAGGCGGTCTACGTCACCGACGCGAGCCGGGCGGTCGGCGTCGCGGCCAATCTGATGTCGCGTGACGCGCGGCCCGCTTATCTCGCCGACATCCGTCAGGAGTATGCCCGGATCGCCGCCGCGCATGCACGGGGGCAGACCTCCAAGCAGCGGCTCTCGCTGGAAGATGCACGCGCCAACGCGCTGAACCTCAACTGGTCGGGAAATTATCTTCCGCCACCGCCAAGCTTCATTGGATCACGGGTACTCGATGACTATTCGGTCGAGGAGCTTCGCGATTACATCGACTGGTCGCCGTTCTTCGCCACCTGGGAGCTGGTCGGCAAGTTTCCCACCATTCTCGACGACGCCAAGTATGGTCCGGCCGCGCGCAGCTTGTTCGACGACGCCCAGGCGATGCTCGGGCGCATTGCTTCCGAGCGGTGGCTCTCCGCCAGCGCCCTTTTCGGATTCTGGCCAGCCAATTCCGATGGCGATGATATTCTCGTCTACGGCGACGAGTCCCGCACTCGCCCGCTCGCGGTGCTGCATACGCTGCGTCAGCAGCTCGCACGCCGCGAGGGGCGCGCCAACATTGCGATCGCGGACTTTGTGGCGCCGTGCGCGAGCGGGCTTGCCGATTACATCGGCGCATTCCTGGTCACGGCCGGCATAGGCGAGGACGAGCTGGCCGAACGTTTCAAGCGCGCCAATGACGATTATTCCGCGATCATGGTCAAAGCGCTTGCCGATCGACTGGCCGAAGCTTTCGCCGAGCGTCTGCACCAGCGCGTGCGCCGCGAATTCTGGGGCTACGCGCCGGACGAGTCGCTCACAAATGCGGAGCTGGTCGGGGAAAAGTATCGCGGCATCCGCCCCGCGCCGGGCTATCCCGCGCAGCCCGACCACAGCGAGAAGGCGATATTGTTCGGCCTGCTCGAGGGCGAGCGGCGGATCGGGGTTAAGCTGACCGAAAGCTTTGCCATGTGGCCTGGCGCTTCCGTCTGTGGCCTCTATTTCAGCCATCCGGAGAGCCATTATTTTGGCGTCGGTAAGATCGAGCGCGATCAGGTCGAGGACTATGCCACCCGCAAGGGTTGGACGATGGCGGAAGCCGAAAAATGGCTCGCGCCGGTGCTCAATTACGACCCGCTGATTGCGGCGCGCACTGCGGCGGAGTAGCGCGCCGCGTGGCGGGCATCAGCACGGCCTGAACGACGCGCGTCGCGTAGCACTCATAACGCAAACACCGGAGAGGCTGAGCTCTCCGGTGTTAAAAAACGCGATTAGCGTTCGGAAACGCTCGCCCGAATACGCGAACTCAAAGCGCGCCCAAGAGAATGGCGCCGACGAACGCGAACACCGCGAGCACGGCAAGCACGTTGAGCTTTAAAGCAAGGTCCACGTCCCGTCCCTCCGGATTTGTTCTGGAGGCTGCAATGTAGCAGAGCGCTGACGTCGTCCTAATGACAAATATATTGCGGTGCCGAAAGCGAGCGCGTGAACATCCGCTTCGGCGTGCCAAGACTCTGATATTGCGATGCGAACCGGCGCGCTCGGTCATTTTGAATGGCAGGCAGGATGGCCCATCCGGCGCTCATACTCGGCCTGCGTTGAGCTCACCTACCTCTGCGGATCGCGTGGAATAACACATGGCGGATTATGGGGTTAGGGCGCTAGCGCGGAGACGGTCGGCACTGAGCACGGCAATTGTCGCCGCGCCGGGCGCGGTCACGAAAGCGCACGCGCTCCGAAGGCATGCGCGGCCAGCAAGGGGCAGCAGCTAAATGCGCACGACATTAGCGCCGGGCGTCGATCAGCCCAACAATGCGATGCGTGAGGCGTCGCACCGACGGCATGATGTCGCGCCGACGGCATGATAAAGAACGCTGTCGTCGCCGCGACCGGCCAGGCGATGAAATATGCCTTCGCCCACTGCAGCAGAAAATCCGATCGCAAGCCAAGATCGAGAAAGGTGATGAGGAGCTTGGCCATGCACACCATCACGCTCGACATCAGCAGCGCCAATATCAGTCGGTGCCTGGCGTTCATTCTGACATGTCCCTTGGGATGGCGGCATAGGATGGCTTGAGCGAAGCGAAAGACCTCGTCGTTCTTAACCATAGTGCGGC
>WNEP01003193.1_pt1 | contig 11810 bp, 15 predicted proteins | sample 5399961 | NCBI WGS metagenome assembly WNEP01 (sample SAMN13153329, study PRJNA577476) | soil metagenome | isolation source: 20 cm grassland meadow soil pre-rain plot 5 | place: USA:California | collected 2015-09-08 | reverse complement strand
CCCCTCGTACGGCGTGTCTTTTTTCCGCCAAGCGTAAGAGACTCTGACTCCGGAGAGTGAGTTCGAGCAGGCGATCTTCGGGCCGTCGAGTCCGGCTCCGTGTTTCGCATCGAGAACGGTTCTGCTCTTCTCGGAGCGCCCAGGCCAAGAACCCGACATCAGACCAGGCCGCGTTCCAAAATCCTTTTGGTTCTTCCGGCTTCAGTGTGGGTAAAGGTCGAGGCCGCCGCAGTGGAAGTAGATCGCGGTCTTGAAGTTCTCCCGGTTGCGGAAGCCGCGGGCGGTGTACCGGATCCATTGGATCTTCGAATTCAGGCCCTCGGCGGTCGCGTTGGTGATCCGGTGGCAGAGGTAGGTGAGGATGTTCGGGAGGTGCGTCTTGAGCATCCGCGCCTTCTCGATCATGGGCGTCAAGCGCGAGTGCGTCGCCCAGAAGTACCAGTGGCGGAAGAACTTGCGGGCGGCCCCGACGTAGCGGTACTCCCAGAGGTCCGCGGCCGTCTCCTTGAGCGCCCAGGCCCGGGCCACCTTGAGCGTGCTGTTGCGTAAGGCCCCAAATGCGCGCCAGGCCGCGCGGGTGAAGCGATCGGGATGGCGGAGCCACGCGTACTTGGTGCCCGTGAGCCGCGTGTCGCCGCGAGCCTGGAGCTCGCGGTGCTCGGCGCGGCGCACGCGGTCGACGCCCTCGTTGAGGTGCTTGGCGCAGTGGAAGCGATCGAACACGATCTTGCGGTCGGCGTCGGGCACCTGGGCGCGGGTCGCCTGCACGTACGGTTCCCACATGTCCATCGCGATCGCCGCGACCTGCGCCCGCTGGGCCGCCGTCAGTCCCAAGGCCCAGAAGGCTTCCAGGCTCTCCCGCTTGCGGTCGTCGGCCACGAACAGCACCCGCGCCCCTTCGAGATCGCTCACCACGGTCACGTAGTCGTGCCGGCGCTGGAAGGACTTCTCGTCCACCCCGACGTGACGGAGGGTGAGCGTCCCGCGGCGCTCCAGGCCGCGCGCGACCGCCCGGCGCTCGATGCCCCACACCGCGTCCCACCCCAGCTTCAGCTGGCGGGCGACCGCGGTCACGGCCGCTTCCCGCAGCCAGTCGATTGCCAACCGCTCGAACAGCAGCGTGAACTTCGAGCCCGGAGTCGCCCACGGGACCACGCTCTGCACCACGCCGTGCGTGGGGCAGTCGACGCGGGGTACGCGTGCGTGCAGCCGAGTTTGGAGCTGGCACGTGTCGAGATGCCGCCACTCCCGCTCCCGATGGTCATAGATCGGGCACGCGGTCTGGCACTCGGGGCACGGTGCCGGCGCCCCCTCGGCGCGGGTCAGCCAGACGTGCACGGCCCCGCCCGCGACATCGAGCTCGACGCGCTCCACCGTCCACGGTGCCTGCACCCCCAAGATCGTCGCGTACAGCTCCCGGTCCCGCATCGTCCCACCTCCTCAGCCTCGTCGGCCGGCGGGACGATAGCAGGCGGAGTGTCAGACGGTCACGTCACCCACACGAGACCCGGAAGAGCCACATATATTATCCGGGCAACCCTGGTACCGCGCTCCGATTCGCCGCCGGCGCGTGTGACGGCGGGGATCCGGGCGGTTGCTACACGCTCGCGCGACTGGCCGAGGACCGCGGGGACGCCGGGGAAGCCGCCACGCAGTACGCCCGCGCCTGCCAGCACGGGTATCCCCCCGCGTGCGAACGTGACCGCACGGGTTCCTCCCGACCGATCACCGTCTCGCATTGATCGGGGGGAGTCCCCGGTTACCCGTGCGCGGGACGCTCGGCCTCCCGCCGCTGCGGTGAGAGATCGGTTCGATCCTCGAGACACAGCGGGCGACGCGCCCGTGCCCCGGCGAGACATCCCAGCAGAAGCGCAAGATGTCGAAGCGGCAGATCGCCGCGAGGCGGCTCATCTCCTGCGCCAGGATCCACCCACCGCCCACAGGAACGTTGGAGCGGAACTTCTCGAGGTCGGACGCGCACGGAGTCGCACTCCGGGCAACGGCCGGGAGGAGCGCCACGCCGATCATCGACGCGAGCACGACGCGTCGCAACGGCGTGAGACCCGTCGAGGCCAGTGCGTTGCTGTCGACATGCCCCCTAACGGGTGGGTTCCCACGATGCGTCGGGGTCGTAGGCCGTCATCGCCTTCGCCGCTTCCGTCGTCCCTTCGCCCAGGTCCTTCTGGAACACCACGCCCTGCTCGTCCACGAGGAACGTCATGACGCCGCTCGATCCGTGATCGGCGGGCCACGCGACGAGCGCAAAGCCGCCGGTCATCTGCCCCTCCTTCACGTACTCCCTGGCACCGCCCGGCGCGTGCGGTCCCTGGGCCGTCAGGATGCGGAAGAAGTAGCCGTGGTAGGGCGCCGGCGCCTCGCTCGCCTCGCGCACGCGATAGCCCTCCGCCGCGGCGGACGCGACGAACGGCCCGAGAGGGCTCACGTCGTGGTCCGCCGCCTCCCAGTAGAGGCCGTCTCGCTTGCCCGGTGTGCTGCGAAGGGACTGGGCATACGCGTGGAAGCGCCTTGCGAACTCCTTCTGCGCGTTGACGTACGCGCGACACACCGCGATCGCGGTGAGCTCGTTGCGGCCGATGCGGCGATTGAGGAGTTCCTCCTTGCCCGCCGCGGTGTCGAAGCGCCAGCCGTCGGCCTCGCGCACGATCGGGATCGGGAGGGGCCAGTCGTCCGCCCCGACGTGGAGGACGGCGAGCGCGTCGGTGGTGCGCTCGATCCGCATTCGCTTGGCGGCCGCGGTGGCGAACCGCTTCCGAGCCGCGGCGTCGTCCACCGGATCGCTCGACTTGATGATTTCGGCACTCTCGGGGCCGAGGATGGCGAGTACGCGATCGGGATTGCCGCCACGCGCCGCAACCTCGAGCGCGCGGACCGCTGCCTCAGGGGACGGGAAGTGCTCCTGCGCGCGCGCCGTTGCGGGCAGCAGCGCCAGGCAGAGGAGCGCCAGCGTCGTGGTGGTCTTCATCACCGCCTCCCGCCGCGGCCGCCACCGCCGCCACCACCACGTCCACCGCCACCACCTCCGCGCCCACCACCGCCGGATCTTCCGCCGCCTCTGGATCCGCCCCCACCGCCGCCGAACCCGCCTCCGCGCTGTCCGCCACCGCCGCGTTGTCCGCCGCCACCACCGGCATAGCTGGGGCCGCCGCGGCTCGCGGCACCCCGGGTGCTCGCCTCGCGCGCGGAGCGGCCGTTCTCGTAGCCACCGAACGCGCCACCGCCCTGGCGCGTGTCCGGACGCGCCCCCGCTCCACCGGGACGCCCCGCCGGCTGCTGAGACGGGCGCCCGCCCGGCCGCGCCGCCGCTTGCTGGCGTCCGCCGGCGGGCTGCTGCGAGGGGCGTGCACCGCCGGGCTGCCCGCGGTCGAAGCCGCGCGCCACATCGCTGTTCGCGCGGTCGCGTGCCGCCACCCGATCCCCGCCGCCGTACTTCTTCGCGGAAGCCTGATCCCGGTAGCCCACGCCGGCGCGGTGCTCGGGATTGTGCTGCCAGCTCTGCCGGCCGCCGTCGCCTCGGTTCCGGCTTCTGTCGACGTTCCTTTCCTTGTTCTTATTGATGTTGACGTTCTGATTCCCGCCGCCACCGCCGCCGCCGTAGTTGTTGTAGACGTTGTGGTTGCCCCAGTCGCAGTCGCCGCCCCACACCGCCGCACCGACGGCCATCCCGGCACCGAACGAGAGCAGGCTCGCGGTCGCGACGTATTCCGGCGGATAGCCCATCATCGCGGGGTAGGCTGGCGTCGGGGGCGGGCCGTACACCGCGGAAGGGCTGTACTGCGGGACGTAGACGACCTGTGGATCCGCGGGCTCGACCCGGATGATCTCCTTCTCCTTCACGATCTCCCGGATGACGACCTGCTCCTTCGTCGTCTTCAGCGCGCCGGACTCGTACGCCTTCGCGCGCAGGCGCTGGACAGCGATTCGACGCTCGGGTCCCAGTTCCGACTCTCGAGCGCCTGCTCGAGGGCGTCGCCCTGCAGGCTCGAGTTCTTCGCGCGCCAGCGGGCTGCCTCGACGATCTCGAGAGGATAGGTCGCCGCCATGAGCACCTGCACCGCGAGGGCGTCGGGATAGAGCGAGATCGGCGCCACGAGCTCTTCGAGCTGCGCGGACGACAACTTCGCGCTCTCCGCCCCCTCCGGAATCGCACCGGGCGCCGCCTCGCCGGCCGCCCGTGCCGGATGGGCGATCATCACTGCAAGAGCGAACAAAGCGAAGGATGCGCCGAACGCTCCGGCGGAACGCGACCTTCCTTCGATGGGTGACATGTCTTCCTCCGACTACCTGGCACGCCGGGCAGCGTCTTGCCCCTTCGCGCCACGCGAGGTCGACGGGCGCGATCAGCGCGGAGACGATCCGGGGAGCGTCCGTCGGCCGTCGACGATGCAAAGAAGGTTGGTCAGACGCTCGACGGCTCCCGAATGCCGATGTCGACAGTTGGAACGTTCATAGATAGGCCATCGCCACGATGGCCGTGGCTACGATCGCCCCGGTGGCGATGAGCACGGCGCGGCGCAGGACCCCGCCACCCAGTGTCGCTACGATGCCGCACTTCACCAAGGTGTTCGTGAGGGTCGCGAGCACGATCGCGTTGACCGCGACGTGGGCGTCGCCGCTCCTCGCGTACTCGGCCATGGAGAGGGTGATCGCATCGACGTCGGTCATGCCGGCTAGCGCCGCGACCATGTAGAGCCCCTTGCCCGGAAAGCGGACCTGAACGAGCCGCACGACGAGCAGCACGACCGCAAAGAACGCGCCGAACTTCGACGCTTCCATGAGACTGAAGGGGTTTCTGAGACGCACCGCCTCCGCCTTCGCCGCCGTGCTGTCCGTCGCCGAAGCGCCACGCCGAAACGACATCCACGCAGAGATCGCCGCCGTCGCACCCATCATCGCGAACGGGATCAGCACCCGCACCAGGAGAGCCCGGTTGACGACGAGCACTTCCGCGATCACGCGGCCGAACATGATGCACCAGGCGAGCAGCACGCCGGAGGCCAGTGCATAGGCCGTCGTTCTCCGGCTGTCCTCCCGGCTCTGGCGCGCAAAGGAGAGCGTGACTGCGGTGGACGAGACGAGACCGCCCGTCAGGCCCGTGAGCACGATCCCGCGGTCAGCCCCCAGCCACCGGGTTCCCACGTACCCGACCAGTGACAGGCTCGAGATCAGCAGCACCAGCAGCCAGAGCGAGTAGGGATTGAGCGCACCCCACGGGTCCACCGCCCGACTCGGAAGCAGCGGGAGAACGATGAACGTCGCGATGAGCAGCCGCAGGCCGGCGAAGATGTCGTCCCAGTCGACTTTCTCGACGAGCCCGTGAAGCGGTTGCTTGTAGGCCAGCACCGCGGCGGTGACAATCGAGAGCGCGACCGCGAGATCGCGGTAGCCGAGCGTCGTCATGGCGCCGAGCAGGCAGACCGTCAGGGCCGCGCTCTCCGTGGTGATCCCGAGCGAATCGGGTTGCACGCGGGCTGCGAGCACGTAGCCCGCGAGCACCGCCGCGCCCACGATGAGCAGCACCGCGATGAGGAGGGCGGGCATGTGGAGAGCGTTCGCGAACCATCCCGCAATCGCGCCGAGCAACGCCATGAGGACGAAGGTCCTGAGTCCCCCGATGCCGGCCTCGGCTTCCGCGGACTTGCGTTTCTCGCGCTCGGTGCCGACGAGCGCACCGATGAGGAGCGCGGTGCCGAAGTCGCGAACCGTGGCGAGGTCGAGTCCATTGTGCATGGCCTGATCCCGGTTCCGGCGATGGCGAAGGAGCTATCGAGCCCTCACCGACGGCCGCCATTAATAGCCTCGGCCGAGCAGCACCTGCTCCGCCCCCTCGATACTTCCGACCAGAGCGACGGACGCGGCTGCCGGACGTTTCGCCGCGTTCGCTCTTGGAATCGGGCGCTATCTGGGTGTGATCTGGGTGATCTTCGAGCCCTGGATCCCCATCCCGGCCATCAGCCCCTTCTGGTCGAAGACGACGGCGTAGACATCGTCCTTCAAGGTCGTCGTCGAGAGCTGCCTCGCCATCCCCTGATCCACGATGACGACACTCGGCCCGGTGCCGATCTCCCAGCCTTCGCTCCTGCGGAGGTACGAGAGCGCCGAATCGGACATGAAGAAGAGGGCGTACCCGAACGACTGAATCCCGGCCTGGAACCCGTAGGAGGCGGCGAGCGTGCGATAGTAGCCCACGGTCTTGCCGCGTTCGCGCAGCGCTCCGTCGCCACCCTGCGCTCCGAACATGAATCCGGCCTTCACGATGCGCGGGAACACGAGGACCGCTTTCGCCTTGCTCGCGAGCACCTGCGCGCCGGCGTTCTGGGCGTAGAGCATCTTCAAGGCCGCGCTGACGTCTCGGTTTATGCTCGCGGCACTCGCGGCGTGCGCATGGGTGCCGAATCCAATCACCGTCGCGGCGACTCCCGCGAGCACGATGCTTCGACGGGTGGCGTCCATCATCCCCTCATCTCGCCATTTGCCCTGGCGGCTCTCCGCACGGCTCCTCGCGTCCCGCGGAGCCGAGGCGGCTTCGTGCACGCGAATCCTCTCGACCACCACGCGGACGCCGGGTGGGGCACGTCAACTTCGAAGGCGATGGCAGCGACGTGGAGGGCGAGTGGATCCGTAGGGATCCTGCGATGTTTTCGGCTGGTGGCGGGTCGATCCATCAACGGGCCTCCCGTTGGCAATGTACTCGAGGCGAGCGCTCGCCGCTTGCCTTTTCGTGCCGGGACCCGGACCGATAGTCCATCTCGAGCGCATGCATCGCGTACCGCTCCGGATTGGCAGTGCGGCCGATCAGGACTGCGCGGAGATCGTGTGCCGTATCCCGTTCACCCGGCGAAAGGGAAAGTGAAGGACCGTCCTCGATAGACGCGGTTCCTGTCGCCCGCGCTGCACCAGCGGCGGAGGCCGGCTCGGATGAACGATGGGTCGAGCGCGAGAGCGTAGCAGATGTTCACGAAAGAGAGAGGGTCATCGGTGTTGGTCGACCCGAACCACGCGTCTGCGTCGGCGAAGAGACGTCTTCCGCGCCCGCTCGACGCGGTCGCATACTTTTGGAAGTCGCTGACGGCGCCTTCCAGCACGGCGAGCATTAGGCGCTTCTCGGGTTGAAGCCAGGCTCCGAGACCGTTGAGGAACTCTCGGGGAAGGATCGAATCCGGCGACCGTCTGTCTGCTGCATCCTCCATCACGGTCCGTCCTCGCCTTGCGATCCACTGGAGCAATGCACATGCCGTGGGTGTGAACCTGCTGTACCCCTCGAATGCGATCGCCGTATCCGGACTGGATGTTCCTAGCTGTCGGAATAGGCCGCCGTGAGATTGTCGATGCCGCAATCCAACCGGCGCCGAGGATATCGAGATGGCATAGAGGCCTTGGCGATGCGGCGGACCAGCGCGGGGGCGGTCGGGAACGAGGCTTGGCCTCGGGCGCTGGACCTCGACCAGCGCGGCCTGCTCGCCGAAGCACGCCGGCGGACACGCTTCGAGGCCGAGAGGATCCGGGAACGATATCGGTGGTACCGAGAGCGCTTCGCAGCATAGCTGGCGCCAGATGGCAAGACCGGTACCTGCACGGCGCGTAGACTCGGCGTCGAGGACACGCATGCAGACCGGGACGATCGAGGAGCAAGACGACCATGCGGAAGGCGCTGGCTACGACCCTCGGTTACTCCTCCAGGCTCTCGAGCAGGATTTCAGCTAAAAGTTCCGCGTCACGGATTGCGTCGCGCCGGGCGTGATGAAGGTCGCGGTCGCGATCACACATGGAAAGCGCGCCGGGCCTGGCCTGCGCACCGTGTCGATGCTCGCGTCTTGCCCATTGTCCACGCTCGAGTACCTCGCCACGGGCACCTATCTATTCATCGGCGTCGCGCTGGTCGTGAACCGGTGGTCAGGGACCGCGGCCACGAGGGTGGCGCCGTGGACGTCGGGAACCGGGACGCCTTGACCAAGGTCGGTGCGGGTTCGAGCAGCCCGACGAAGGGCGCCCAGATCGATGTCGAGATCTGCGCCGACCGGACGCTGCGGATTCGTTTGGGAGGGAGATGGACCCTCGCGGAGGCGCTTCCTTCCACCCGGCTCGTCGAGGAGGCTCTTCAGGGTGCCCCGCCGCCGCGGGCGGTGACCTTCGAAACCGCCGAGCTCGGCTCGTGGGACAGCTCGGCGCTGCTCGTGCTCGAGCGGATCGACGGCCTGTGTCGCGGCCGGGGTGTGCCGGTCGAGCGCGAAGGGCTTCCGGAAGGCGCGCAGCGTCTCCTCGCGCTCGCGGACGCGGTCCCGGAGAAACGGGACGCACGCCCGCCGGACACGAGGTCGCCGTGGCTCGCACGGGTAGGGCAGGCGGCTACCGCGGCCTCGCGGAGCGCACGCGAGTCGATCGCGTTCCTCGGCGAGACGACGCTCGCGTTCGCGCGGCTCGTCGGCGGTCGGGCGACGTTCCGCGCGCGCGATCTCGCCCTGGTCGTCCAGGAGTGCGGTCCGCAGGCCCTACCGATCGTCACGCTGATCAATTTCCTGGTGGGGCTGATCATCGCGTTCGTGGGCGCGGTCGAGCTCCAGAAGTTCGGTGCCACCATCTATGTCGCCGACTTGGTGGCGATCGCGACCGTGCGTGAGCTCGGCTGCATCATGACGGGAATCATCATGGCCGGCCGCACGGGCTCCGGATTCGCGGCCCAGCTCGGCACGATGAACGTCAACCAGGAGATCGAAGCGTTCGTGACCATGGGGGTTCCCCCGATGGACTTCCTCGTGCTCCCGCGCATGCTCGCGCTCTGCCTCATGATGCCGCTCCTCGGTCTCTATGCCGACCTGATCGGCATCCTCGGGGGCGCGACGGTCGCCGTCGGCATGCTGGCACAGTCGCCCACGCAGTACTGGGAGGAGACTCGGCACGCGATCGGGTTCATGAGCATCGGTCTCGGAATCGGGAAGAGCCTCGTCTTCGGCGTGCTGATCGCGCTGGCGGGTTGTCTCCGCGGAATGAAGTGCGGGCGCGACGCGGCCGCGGTCGGCCAGGCCGCGACGTCGGCGGTGGTGCTGGCGATCGTCTGGATCATCGGGACCGACGGGATACTCGCGGTGATCTGCAACGTCGTCGGGATATGAGATGGCGGACGACTTCGGCATCCGCCGCAGCGACATCTTCTTCATCATGGGCGGGAGCGGATGCGGCAAGAGCACGCTCCTGCGGCACCCGATTGGCCTGAACGAACCGGCCCGGTGTCATAATCTGGTTCGGCGACGTCTCTCAGGGCGCCTCGGCCGAGGAAACGGGACGCGATCCGGCGCCGCTTCGGCATTCTGTTCCAGAGCGCGTGCTTTGGAGCTCCATGACGCTCGCCGAGAGCGTCGGTCTTCCTCTCGAGCAGTTCACGCCCCTCGCGCCGGCGGCGATCGGCGAGGCGGCCACCCTGAAGCTCGCGCTCGTGGGGCTTCGGGGCTTCGAGGACTACTTCCCGTCCGGCGCTCGACCCCGAGGTGCTCTTCTTCGGCGAGCCGTCCGCCGGTCTCGATCCGGTCAGCTCGCGTCTGCTCGACGAGCTCATCGATCGCCCACGACGGCGTCTTCCAGGACAGGCGCACCATGAGCGCCCGGGGCAACCCCCGCGAGCTGCTCGCGAACCCACCGAACCCGAACGTCCATCGCTTCCTCACTCGCGGGCGGAGCGACGGCGGATCCGGATCCCCGTCATGAGCCGCGGACGGAGGGCCAACCCGGCGCTGATCGGCGCGTTCGTCTTGGGCGGGGTGGCCCTTGCCTCGATTGTCGTCGTCGTCTGGGGGTCGGGTCGCTTCTTCCGAGAGACCAGATCCCTCGTCTGCTACTTCAGCGGCTCGGTGAACGGCCTCAATGCCGGCGCGCCGGTGAAGTTCCGCGGCGTCCAGATCGGGTCCGTGACCGACATTCGTTTCCGCCTGGCCGAGGCCACGGCGGTCAGTCCGGAAGAATTCCGGATTCCGGTGTGGTTCGAGGTCGATCTGAAGCAGCTTTCCGACCTCCGCGGCGGCCGTCCAGTCCGGTTGGATCGAGCGCGGATCGACGAGCTGATCGCGCAGGGTCTCCGCGCGCAGCTTCAGACCGAGAGCTTCGTCACCGGTGTCCTCTTCGTCGGCCTCGACTTCTTCCCCGGCTCGCCGATCGCGCTGGTGCACGGCGATCGGCCCGACATCCTCGAGATCCCGACCATGCCGACCGCGCTCGAGCGGGCCTCGCAGACGATCTCGAAGCTCGCGGCCCGCATCGAGAACCTCGACATCGAAGGGCTCGTCCGCTCGGTCACCGAGGCCGTCGACGGCGTGAATGCGCTGGTCCGCTCGCCGGAAGTCGCGCGGACGATCACGGCGGCGCGTGAAGCGCTCGTGTCGGTCCGGCAGCTGGGCGACTCCCTGACCCCGGGCGTCCGACCAATGATGCAGAGCCTCGACGCGACGAGCGCCAGCGCTCGCGCCTCGCTGCAGCGTCTCGACGCCGCGCTCGCCGACCTGCAGTCGCTGATCAACACGCAGGGGCCACTCACGGTCGAGCTCACCCAGACGCTCATCGATCTGGGCGACGCGGCGCGGAGCGTGAGAGATCTCGCGAGTTACCTCGATCGCAGGCCGAACGCGCTCCTGACCGGACGGCCTGGATCATGAGCGATCGCGCCGCACCGCTCGCGACGGCATGGAGCGCCATCGCCACGCTCGCCGCCGGCGTCGTCGTGAGCTCCTGCATGCTCGGACGGGGGTCCGACCCGACCCGGTTCTACGTCCTGACGGCGACGGTTCCGCCGTCCAGCTCCGCACCGGGGTCGCTCGGGATCGGCCTCGGCCCTATCGCGATGCCCGGTTATCTCCGGCGACCCATGCTCGTCACGCGCATCGATGGCACGCAGGTCCGGTACGCCGACTTCGAGCGCTGGGCGGATCCGCTCCCGGCATTGTTCGCGCGCGCGCTCGGGCAGGACCTGTCGACGCTTCTCGATGGCGCCCGCATCGTTCCCTACCCCTGGTACCCGACCACCCCGCTGGACATCGTCGTGCTCGTGGACGTCGGCGCCTTCGAGGCCGACGTCGAGGGGAATGCCAGGCTGGAGGCGTGTTGGACGATTCGAGATCCTCGTACCGCGACGGTACGGCGTGGCGATTGCTCGTCGATCGCCGAGGCGGTCGACGAGGCTGACGCACGGGCTCAGGTGGCTGCCCTCAGTCGTGCGGTCGGCGAGCTGGCGCGGCGGATAGCGAGCGCAGCCCGTCCGTGATCCCTGGCCCGGCTTCGGGCTCGCCTCCCATTCCTGAGAACGTGGGCTCCGACGTGGACTCGGATCCAATGGCATGGCGATTGCTCAACAGATGTTGAGGAAGGTGGCGAAAGGCAGGAGGTCTCGAATGGCAAAGCTGTTCGGAACGGTGATGCTGATCTGGCTGGCTTGCATCCCCGTCCGAGTGAGCGCACACGACGCCTACGATGACTGCGGCCGATGCACTTCGTCGTGTCCCAGCCGAAGCTCGAGCCGGTCTTCGGGCACGTGCCGCACGAGAACCCCTTCGGGGATTACGAGCCGTATCAGCCCGAGTCACCCTGACGCGCGTCCTCGCGACCGCGCGGGTGCGAGATGGGGCAACTAGCTAGGTAGTGGTCACCTCGGAGGAGCCCGGCGTCGCCCCACGTCTGCGCCGATATTCCTGGGGCGAGCAGTCTGCCCATTGCCGGAAGGCGCGCGTGAAGTGTGCGTGGTCGGAGTAGCCGAGGTCGAGTGCGATGTCGAGAATCTTGGTGTCGGTCTCCTCCAGCAACGCGGCCGCGGT
>WNEP01001516.1_pt1 | contig 11833 bp, 9 predicted proteins | sample 5399961 | NCBI WGS metagenome assembly WNEP01 (sample SAMN13153329, study PRJNA577476) | soil metagenome | isolation source: 20 cm grassland meadow soil pre-rain plot 5 | place: USA:California | collected 2015-09-08 | reverse complement strand
GTGAAGTAGCGCCTGGCGCGCGCGGTCGCGTCGGCGTCCTGGCCCGCGAACACCGTGAGCAGTCGGGCGGGTCGACGCGTATGCTGCAACGCGAGGTTCGCGGCGGGGCGCGCGTTCCGAGCGGCACATCCGCAGACCGAGTTCACGACGACGAGCGTCGTGTCCTTCGCGGTCCCCAGCACCGCCTCAACCTCTGCGGGCGTACGGAGCTCCTGGAATCCGAGGCGGGTGAGCTCCTCGCGCATCGGCTGGACGAGCCGGGGGTCGTACAGGGGGACGTTCAGGCCTGCCATGGTCACCTCGAGTAGAAATGTGCCGCTGATTGAATCATAATAACGACAACAGACCTTCTCCATGCGCGTGCTGATCGTCGAAGACGACCCCAACCTGGCTGGCCTGCTCCGCGACGGTCTGCGCGCGCAGCGCATCGATCCGACCCTGGCCGCGACGTTCGCCGAAGGCCGCGACCGTGCACAGGGAGGCTCGTTCGACGTGATCATTCTGGACGTGCGGCTCCCGGGGGGGACCGGCCTGGAGCTCTGCGGGGAGCTCAGGCGCGGGGGGAGCTCGACACCGGTCCTGATGCTGACGGCACTCGATGCCCTCGACGACCGGGTGCGGGGGCTCGAGGTCGGGGCGGACGACTATCTCACGAAGCCGTTCGCGTTCCGGGAGCTCGTGGCGCGCCTCAAGGCGCTCGCGCGTCGCCGGCCCGCCCTGTCGCCGGCCCGGTACCGGATCGCCGACCTCGAGGTCGACCTCGGCACCCGCCAGGTGCATCGCCGCGGCCAGCCGATCACCCTGAGCGCGAAGGAGTTCGGGTTGCTGGAGCTGTTCGTGCTGAACCAGGGGCGGGTGCTGGATCGCTCGACCATTACCACGCACGTGTGGGACGACAATCACGACCCGTTCGCCAACGTGCTCGAGGTGCTCGTCGGGCGCTTGCGGCGCAAGATCGACGACGGCTTCGAGCCGAAGTTGATCACGACGCTGCGCGGCGCGGGGTACCGGTTCGGCACGTGAAGCGCCACGCCATGAACCCGCTCGCGCGCCTGCGGCTGCAGTTGACGGTGTGGTATGCCGCGGTGCTCACGCTGGTGCTCGCGCTGCTGGGCGCCGGCCTGTTTCTGACGGTCCGGCAGCAGATGTCCAGACATGTCGACAAGTCACTCGGCGCTGCGGCGGCCGCCCTCGAACAGGCGGCACGCATCCGTGAGACCGAGCGTGCGAGCGCCCACGGAGCCGTGGTCGATGCCGTGGACGAGCTGCATATCCCCGAGCGATCGCTCTACCTGCTCGACCAGGAAGGGCGCCCCATCAAGCCTGCGGGGGTCCCCGTATGGATCCGGGACGCGGCGCGGCAGGCCGTCCAGTCCCAGCACGGGTACCGGGACCTCGATGCCCCGGACGGCCGGGAGCTCCGGATCTATGCCGAGCGGTTCACGGGGACGACCGGGGCGCCGTACATCGCCGCCGTCGTCGCCGACCGCATCGAGCTCGAGGACGAGTATGCCTCGCTGATCAAGACGTTCGGGGCCGCGGCGCTCGCGGCACTGCTCCTCGTCGCCGGGGGCGGCTACATCCTGGTCCGCAAATCTACGGCGCCGATCGAGCGGTCGATGGATCAGATGCGCCGTTTCATGGCCGACGCCGCCCATGAGCTGCGCACGCCCATCACCATTCTCCGCACCCGCGCCGAAGTCGCCCTCGCCCAGGAGCGGGAAACGGCGCAAGACGCGGCGACGTTTCAGGCGATCGAGCGGGAGGCGGCCCGCGTGGGCGGCATTGTGGGCGATCTCCTGACCCTCGCCCGCGCGGACAGTGGCGAGCGGCCCGTCGCGCGTGAGCCGCTCTATCTCGACGACCTCGCAGCCGGTGCGGTAGACGCCGTCCGGGCGCTGGCGACGAGCAAGGGACTCACCCTGGAGGTCGGGGCGTTCGAGGAAGCCAGGATCACGGGAGACGGGGCGCTCGTCCGCCAACTGCTGCTGATCGTCCTCGACAATGCCATCAAGTTCACCCCCGCGGGCGGGCACGTCCGTCTCAACGTGTCCGTCGAGGACGGCCGGGCGGCCGTGGTCGTGAGCGACACCGGCATCGGTATCCCGGCCGACCAGCTTCCTCACGTCTTCGAGCGCTTCTATCGCGGCGATCCGGCCCGGCGGGAGGCGGACGGAACCGGGCTCGGCCTCGCGATCGCCCGCTGGATCGCCGATGCGCACCACGCGCGCATCGACATCCGCTCCGCTCCAGGGACGGGCACTCGGGTCACCATCACGCTCCCGCTGTCGCCGGCCTAGAAGCAGATCGTTCGCGCCTGCGGCGCTCAGGATGACAGGCGCGTTCCCTCCGTGCGAGCGAAGGATCTGCTTCTCACGATGCGGCCACTACGTACCCCCTTCCCCGGATCGCGACGAGCAGCGTCGGTACGGCGAACAAGGTGATCGGCGTGGAGAGGGCGAGCCCCCCGATGACGGCCAGGGCGAGCGGGCGCTGCAGCTCGTTCCCAGCCCCGATGCCGAGGGCGAGCGGCAGCAGCCCGAACAGCGTGCACAGCGTCGTCATCAGGATCGGACGGAGGCGCACGCGTCCCGCCTCGCGGATCGCCACCTCGAGCGCCGCGCCCTCGGCCTGCATCCGGAGCCGCGTGAAATCGAGCAGGATGATCCCGTTCTTCACGATCAGCCCGACCAACAGGATCAGCCCCATGAACGAGGAGACGTTGAGCGCGGTGCGGGTGGCGAGCAGCAGGACCAAGGCGCCGACGAACGAGACGGGTGCCACGAGAAGCACGACGAGCGGCTCGGTGAACGACTCGAACTGCACCACCATCACCGCGCACACGCTCACCGCGGCGAGCGCGAGCACCAGGAGGAGGGCCCGGAACGCCTCCTGCTGGCCCGCGTACTGCCCGCCCAGCGCGACGCGCACCCCCCGGGGGGCCCGGTGTGCGGCGAGCACCCGGTGGACGTCGCCCATCACCCCGCCCAGCGAGCGGCCGCTCACGTCGGCGGTCAGCGCGATCATCTGCTGCTGGTTTTCGCGATCGAGGGCGAGCCGCGACTCCGTGGGCTCGAACGCGGCGAGGCTCCCGAGCGGGGTCGCCCGGCCGCCGCGCGCCGCGACGATCGGCAAGGCCCGCAGACGCAGTGGGTCGAAGCGCACGGCATCCGGCGCCCGCACGCGCACCGCCACGGGCCGGTCTTCGACGCGGATCTCGCCGGCCGACGTGCCCAGCAGCGCCGCGGCGACCGTGTTGCCCACGTCGACCGGTGTCAGGCCGATGCGATCGGCCTCCGCCTGGTGCACGCGCATCAGCAACTCCGCCGCGGGCTCGCTCACCCCGTCGTAGAGGTCCTCGAGGCCGGTAATCCGCTCGAGCTCGGGCGCGAGCCGGCGCGCGTACGCCTCGAGCGTGTCGAGCGGCTCGCCATACAGCTTGATCTCGACCGGCCGCGCCGCGCCCGCGAGATCGTTGATGACGTCGGCGAGAATCTGCATGAACTCGATGTGGAGCCGCGGCACCGCGCCCTGGATCCGGTCGCGCACGTCGTCGATCACGGCGAACACGTCGCGCGCGCGCCGGTTGCGCGGCGCGAGCCGGACCACGATGTCGCCGCGGTTCTGCGCCGTGGCGAACATCCCGAGCTCGGCGCCGGTGCGGCGCGCCGTCCCCGTGACCTCGGGCGTCGCCGCGAGGAGGCTCTCCGCGACGCTCAGCTGCCGGTTCGTCTCGGCGAGCGCCGTGCCCCCCGGCGTCCAATAGTCGAGAATGAACGCCCCCTCGTCGATCTCCGGGAGGAAGCCCGTCCCTACGATCTGCCAGAGCCCGACCCCCAGCGCGACGAGCGCCACGGCGGCGACCGCGATCCGGCGGGGATGCTGCAGCGCGGCGCCGAGGGCGCGCTCGTAGCGCGGCGCCAGCGCGTCGAGCGCCTGCTCGAGCCGGGCCAGCGGGCGCCAGCGCGGCGCGGCCGCTGCCACGTCGTGCGCCGTGACGAACTGCTCGGCGAGGAGCGGGATCAGCGTGAGCGCGAGGAGCAGCGAGACGAGCACCGCCACGGTGAGGGTGGTCGCGAGCGCGGCGAAGAACTGCCCCACCACCCCCTGGAGCAGGCCGAGGGGGAGGAACACCACTACCGTGGTGATGGTCGACGTCGTGACGGGCCAGATGAGCTCTTGCACGGCGGCGCGGAGGGCGGCGAGGCGGCCGCCCGCGGCGCCGAGCCGCAGGTGGCGCGCGATGTTCTCGGTGACGACGACGGCGTCGTCGATCACGAGGCCGATCGCGATCGCCATGGCGCCCAGGGTCATCAGGTTGAACGTCTGGCCAATCAGCCACATGACGAACACGGTCACCGCGAGCGTCACCGGGATCGCCGCCGCGCTGATGGCGGTGATGCGCCCGTGGCGCAGGAACAGGAGCAGCACCAGCACGGCGAGCACGGCACCGATGAGCATGGCGTCGCGCACCGAGCGGACGGCGTCGCGTACCAGCGCGGCCTGGTCGTACACCCGCTTGAGATGGACGCCGGGCGGGAGGCTCGGCGCGAGCGCGGCGACGATTCCGGCCACGCTGTCGGCGACCTCGAGGGTGTTCCCCTCGACCTGCCGCGCGACGTTGATGAGCGCCGCGGGCTTGCCGTCGCCCGCCACGATGCGGACGTGATCCTCCGTGCCCACCTGCACGCTCGCCACGTCCCGCACCCGCAGCCCGTGCGCGATCACCACGCCGCCGATGTCCTCGGGGCCGTGGGCCTCCTGATCGGTCACGATCAGGTACTGGCGGTAGTCCTGCGCCACGCGACCGACCGCTTGCACGGTGACGGCCCGCCGGATCGCGTCGGCCAGGTCGGCGTACGTGAGGCCCAGCGCCGCGAGCCGCGGCGGGTCTGCGACCACCTCGATTTCGCGTACGTCCGTGCCCTGGACGTCCACGCGCCCCACGCCGGGGACGCGCGAGATCAGCGGTTTGATCTCGTAGCGCGCGATGTCGTACAGGGTGGCCGGATCACCCCCCTCGAGGTTGTACGAGATGATCGGGAACAGCGACGGAGTGAGTCGCTCGATCTCGATCTCCAGGTCCGGCGGCAGCATCCCCTGGATCTGGCTCACGCGCGCGCGCACGAGCTGCAGGGCGTAGGCCATATCGGTGCGCGGCGTGAAGGTGATCGCGACCTCGCTCGCGCCGCGGATCGACTGCGACTGGACGCGCGTCACGCCCGGGACCACGCTCACCGCCTCCTCGAGCGGCCGCGTGACGCTGAAGACCACCTGGCGCGCGCCGAGGGTCGAGCCCTGCGCGACGATCTTGATCCGCGGGAACAGGAGCTCGGGGTAGATGGCCGACGGCAGCCGGAACGACGCCCACGCGCCCGCGACGGAGAGCAGCGCGACCGCGAGATAGACGACGCGGCGCTGACGCCGCAAGACGTCGAACAGCGTCATCGTGGCGCAGCGGCGGGAGCGCCGGAGCCCGGCGAGGGAGGGGGCCGCGCGACCCGCGCGCCGTCGGCGATGCCGTAGGCGCCGCCGGTCACGACCACTTCACCGGCCGCGAGCCCGCTGATGATCTCCGCCACGGCTTCGGCACGGCCGCCGACCGTGACGGCCCGGCTGTGGGCCACGCCGGCCGAGTCGACGACGAACACCTGAACGCCCTCTCCACCCGGCGCCGGCACGAGCGCGGCGACGGGGACGGTCACCGCGTGCGGCTCGACCGCGGTGATCAGTCGACCGAACACCGACTCGCCGATCCTCAAGGGGCGCTCGGTGCGCCGCAGCCGCACGCGGACCGCGACCGCGCGGGACAGGGAATCGACGGCGGCTGCGACTCCGGTGACGACGCCCGTGCCGAGCGGGTCGCCCCGCGCGGTCTCGCCGGCCGAGAGCGACACGGAGTCCCCGTCGCGCATGTCGGCCGCTTCCGCGGGTGACACGCTGAACACGACGTCCAACGCGCCGGGGTCGGCGATCTCGACGAGCGGCTGGGTTGGGTCCACCGAGGCGCCCAGCACGGCGCTCATGCGGGTGACGACGCCCGACAGCGGGGCGCGCAGCGTGGCGAGCTGCTGCGACCGGCGCGCGGTGACCGCGGCGACCTGAGCTTGCGCCAGCTCGGAGGCCGCCTGGTCCGAGTCCTTTTGGGGCAGGATCCCCGCCTGCACGAGGCGCGCGGCACGGGCGAAGTTGTGCTGCGCCGTCTCGAGTGCGGTAGCGGCGCTTTGGGCGGCAGCATCGAACGGCGCGCGCTCGAACTCGATCAGCGTATCGCCCTCGGCGACGCGCTGCCCCGAGGCAACGAAGATGCGCGCCACCCGGGTGGGTCCCGGGGCCGCGAGCTCCGCGAAGCGCCCGGGGCGGGGCGTCACGGTGCCGATGGCGCGCACGACGCGGGCGAACCGCTGCGCGATCGCCTCCGCCGTCTGCGCCGCAACGCCGGTCCGCTCCACGACCGCCTCGGCATCTTCGGCGGCGCGGGCGCGGCAGGCGGCCGCGACGGCGAGCAACGCGACCAGGCGTCTCACGACCCGCCCGCGGAGGCCGTGACCAGGCGCACGACGCCGGCCGCGTCGTTCGCCGCCGCGACATCGTCGATGTAGCGGCCCAGCGCCTCGCGAGCGTTGCGCTGTGCCTCGAGCACGTTGGCGAGGGGGACGGCGCCCTCGGCATACGCCTGCAAGGACATCGCCGCGACCCGGTCGGCGCTCGCGAGCAGCCGCCGGTCGCGCTCGAGGCGCGCCCGCGCCGCCGAAAAGCTGCGACGCGCGCGGGCGACGTCCGCTGCGGATTCGCGGCGAGTCACATCCAGGTTTGCCTGCGCGCGGTCGCGCGCCGCCCGCGCCTGCCCGATCTCGCCGCCGTTGCGGTTGAACAGCGGCAGCACGAGCGCCAGCCCCACGGTCGGCAGCACGCCCTGGGCGGGGTCTGCGGGATCGCCGCGCTCGACGCCGACCTGGAGACTCGGCGCCGGAATCACACTGCGATGGGCGAGGGCGAGATTCCGGTCCTCGAAGCGCAGGCTCGCCCCGGCCGCCGCGATCCGGAGCGGCTCGCCGGTGGGCGCCGGCGAGCTGTCGGGCGGCGGCACCAGCGAGTCCGCCAGGGTGATGCTGGCCGCTTCCGCCGGGAGGCCCATGGTGAGCTGCACGGCGAGCAGCCCGTCCAGCGCGGCGAGCGAGTCGTCGACGGCGACGTTCAGGAGCTGGCCCGCGTTCACCTCGGCGAGCCGCACGTCCAGCTCGCTGACGTCGCCGACCTCACGGCGCAGCCGGGCCATCGTGAGCAGGCTGTCGGCATCGCGCGCGTTGCGGCGCGACAGCCGCGCGTGCGCTGCCGTGGCGAGCGCGTGCGTGTAGGTGGTGTCGACGGCAAAGCCGATGGCGGCGCGCTCGAACGCGAACCCGAAGCCGGTCGCGTCGCGCGCGGCCGCCGCGGCGCCGATCCGCGCCGAGCGGAGCCACGGCAGGTCGAGTGACACATCGGCGATGTAATGGTAGCGCGGGACATCCTTCGTGTAGGTGGCGGCGAACGACGGGTTGGGGTAGGCGCGTGCGCCGCGCAGCAGCCCGGCGGCCGCTGCCGTGTCGGCCCGGCCGAACGCGGCGCGCGCCCCGCGGGCGAGCGCCGCTTCGATCGCTGCGGCCCGCGTGACCGGGTGCTGCGCGGCGAGCGAGACCGTCGCAGCGCCGTCCAGCCCTACGACGAGGGCGGAGAGGCGCAGGAGTCGTTTCGGGAGCGACATGGGATCCTGCGGAGAAACGTACGCGGTGAACCTGTCACCAAGCTGACAGGGCTGCTACATGGAGCCCAACTGGCTCTCGGTGGGCTCTGCTCAGCAAAACCACGGCTCGGTCAGCCGTGCCGCAATGGGACGGTCGGGCGGTGGGGCGCGGAACGACGTGGGCGCCACGACCCGGCCGGTCCGGGCGTTCGCGAGCGCCCGGATTCGACCGAACGTCACGGCGGGATCCTCGCCCGAGCGAGCCGCCTGCTCCACGAGCGCGCTCACGTCGCGCTGCAGCGCGTCCATGCGCGGGTCGGGATGCGTCCAGCGAAAGGTGAAGGCGCCGACGTCGAGGGGCCCAAGGAAGGGGCGGATGGCGGACCGGGACACGAGCAGCGAGCCCGGCGGAATGAGCAGGCGGATGGCGAGCTGGATGGGATCGACGTGATCGATCAACCCCTCGAGCCCGATCCACTCGAGCAGCTCGAGGTAGTCCTCGCTCGTGGCCCACGGAGTGAACGGGACGAACGAGGGGCGGAGCGCGATCCCAGCCCGGCGCAGCACGTCCAGCGCAACTTGCACATCAGCACGCGTGTGCCCCTTCTCGAGGTTCGCGAGCACGACGTCGGAGAGCGATTCCACCGCGGAGACGACGAAGAGGCACCCGGTGGCTGCAAACTCAGGAAACAGGCCGCGGTGGCGGACGATGTGCTCGATCTTGGCCGTGAAGTCGTAGGTCAGCACTGGGTATTCCCCGTGCAGCGACCGCACGAGCTTGAGCGCGTGACCGGGACCGTTCAGAAAGTCGGGATCGCCGAAAGTGATGTGCTCGGCCCCCGCGGCGACGAGGCGGCGCACATCCTCGAGCACCACTTCACGCGGTACTGCGAAGAAGCGCCCGCCGTACACCGGTGGGATAGGACAATGGAGACACGTGTGCAGACATCCGCGGCTCGCCTCGACGTATCCCGCGGGAACCCGGCGCCCGGCGTGCAGCAGGTGCGCGTACCGAGTCAACGCGGGCAGCCCGTCGCGGCGCGGCAGAGGAAAAGCCAGCCGCTCGACGCAGGGGGCCGGATCGGGTTCCGGCGCTTCCCCGGCGTCGATCTGCCGCGCCAGGGTCACGAGCGTCTCCTCCGCCTCGCCTCCCAGGATGTGGTCCGCGTGACGCCTCAGCAGGTGCTCCGCGTTGAGCGTCGCATACAGTCCGTGAAACACGATTCGGCAATCCGGGTTGCTCCGCCGGATCCGCTCGGCGGCGCGCACACCGAGCCGCAACGCCGTGTGCATGGGGACCGCAATCGCGACGAGTCGAGCTCGCCGCACTTTGGCTTCGTCAAGCGGTTCCACGGCGAGATCGATCGTGTCCGGTGCGAACCCGGCGCGCTCGAGAAAGGCGCGTGGCCATGCGAGCCCGAGCGGTTGATGGCCCAACTCGTAGCACGAAACGAGCAGCACGGCGCCATGGTCGCGGAGCGAGCGGTGAAGGGAGGTCACGGCACGTTCCGTCGCTCTGCGAGGCGCGACACGAACGCTACACCCATCAGGATCACGGCGATCCATACGAGCCAGCGTCGTGCCGTGGCCATTCCCGCGAGCCCGACGACGAGGCCTGTGGCGCCGGTTCCCGCCTTGAGCCAGAAGACGCGCGTCATTTCTGGAGGAACGCCTGCAGCGCGGCGCGAAAGTCCGGCGTGGTGCGACTCACGGCATTGACGTCCGCTCCGAGACGAATCCCCTCTCCGAACGGGAGGCCGTCGAGCTGGTAGAACTGCTGCTTCGTGAATGCTAATGCCGAGGCGCTCGCGGTGGCCAGGGCGCGCAGCACCTCGTTCGACTGGTCTTCGAAGTCCGCGTCTTCGTACACGCGCGAGACGAGCCCGGCGCCGGCCGCTTGGGCGGCGCTGAGCAGCCGCCCGGTGGCCGCGAGATCGAACGCGACCTTTTCTCCGACGCAACGTTTGAGCAGGACCATCACGATGGCGGGGACGAAGCCCCGCTGGACTTCGGGATACCCGAACCTGGCGGACTCCGCCGCGAGCACCAGGTCACACGCGGTGGCCAGGCCGCACCCGCCCGCGAGCGCCCGTCCCTCGACCAGGGCCACGATCGGCTTGGGTAGCCGCCGCATCCGCACGAAGATCTCGGCGAAATGCAGGGCCGCGTGGCGGTTCTGCTCCACGGTCTGGTCGGCGGACGCGAGCAGCTCGTTCAGATCCATGCCCGCGCAGAAGTCTCCCCCGGCGCCGCGGACCGCCACCACCCGGACCGCTGCGTCGAGATCGGCGCGCTCGAGCACGGCGAGGAGGCCGTCGATCATCGCCATGTCGATCGCGTTCTTCTTGTCGGGCCGGTTGAGGGTCGCCGTGAGAATCCCGCCCTCGAGCGCGGTCAGCACCCGGTCGCTCATCGGGAGGGATCCACCTCGAGACGCAGCAGCGCGGTGGAGAACACCTTTCCCTGCGCGTCGGTCTTGAGTGAGATCGTGCCGCCGCCGTCCAGCGCGCCGTGCAGCAGGAAGTTCAGGGCGTGCAGGTTCGGGAGCTCGTACCGCTCCACCCGTCCCGTAATCATGCCCTTGAAGTGCCGCGCCACGCGGGCCGCGGTCACCTGCTTCACCAGGATCGGGTAGTACTCGGGCTTTAAGGCGATCAACCCCACGTTGGCCGTGTCGCCCTTGTCCCCGGACCTCGCGTGCGCCAGCGCGAGCAACTGCACCCGGCGTTTCGGGTTTCGGTCCGACCGTCCGACCGCGCTTCACACGTCCACGAACTCGACGCACGGCTCCACCATGTGCTTGTCGAGGAGCGCGGGCCAATAGGCCACGATCTCCTCGGGTTTCGGCCGGCCGCCGGCGAACCCGGTCACGCTGGGCGGGCCGTTCAGGATCAGCGGGGCAATCTCGCGTGTGAACCGCTCGACCGCCGCCCGGTCGGTCGAGCGGACGCCGACCCGCAACTGGATCTCCGGCAGGTCGTCGAGGGGCGCCGCGGCGCGCCCCAGGGGCCCGTGGGTGGCATCGGCGCCCACGAACTCGGTCAGCAGAGCCTCGAACTCGAGTCCCAAATCGGCCAGGCGCTGGCGCAGCACGCCGTCGGCCGCCTGGGCCTTCTTGTACGCGTCGGGCCAGGCGTACATCAGAGTCCCCACGGCCTTGTACCCGTAGAAGTACGCAATCGACACCTTGAGCTGATCGGTCGCGGGCCTGCCGCGGACACCCGATACCCGAACCCTGTCCTTCCCCGCCTGCGCCAGGTGAATGGACGTGAAGTCGGCGACGCAATCAGGGGTGATATACTCGGCGGGATTTCCCATCTCGTACACGAGCTGCTCGGTGACGCCCGCGACGCTGATCCGCCCGCCCGTATCGGGATGCTTCGTAATGGAGAACGTGCCGTCGGGCTCCGCGTCCACGATCGGGTAACCGACGTTCGCGAGGTCGGGGATTCGCTCCCAGTCGACCAGACAGTTGCCGCCGCTCGATTGCGCGCCGCATTCGATGATATGTCCCGCGACGGTCCCCGCCGCGAGCAGATCCCATGCGTCGGATCGCCACCCGAACGCATGCATCAGCGGACCGAGCGTGAGGCCGGTGTCGGTGACGCGGCCGGTGATGACGATGTCCGCGCCGCCGCGCAGCGCCTGTACCACGGGCCCCGCGCCGAGGTATGCGTTTGCCGCGAGCACCCGGTCGCGCACGTCGGAGAGGGGGCGGCCGGTGTCGAGGTTCTTGAGCTCGTGCCCGCCGGTGAGCAGGCCGTCCAGCCGCCCCAGCAGATCGTCGCCCGTCACCACGCCGATCCGCAGCTTACCACGCTGACCCTGTCCCCGGGCGACTGCGGCGACCGCCTGCGCGCAGCCGTGTGGGTTCACGCCGCCGGCGTTGCACGTGACCCGGATCCGCCGCTCCGCGAGAATGGGGAGAATGCGCTCCATGAGCGGGACGAAATCTTTCGCGTACCCGAGCGACGGATCGCGCGACTTTTGTTTCTGGAGGATGGACATCGTGACTTCGGCGAGGTAGTCCATCATGAGGAAGTCTACGGGTCCACCGGTCACCTGTCGGTACGGCGCTTCGAGCCAGTCTCCCCAGAACCCCTGCCCCGC
>WNEP01002576.1_pt1 | contig 11851 bp, 8 predicted proteins | sample 5399961 | NCBI WGS metagenome assembly WNEP01 (sample SAMN13153329, study PRJNA577476) | soil metagenome | isolation source: 20 cm grassland meadow soil pre-rain plot 5 | place: USA:California | collected 2015-09-08 | reverse complement strand
TGATCGCTTTCGGCGGAATGTCGTGGGCGCTCGACAGTGCCGCAGCGCCCGCCGCCGCGGTGCTGCGCCTCCAGGAAGCCATGGACCCCGCGGGCGCGCTGGTCCAGGGCGACCGACCGGCCGCGGAGATGCCGGCGCGCGAGATCCGGTTTCGCAACGTCACGTTCGCCTACCCGACCTCAGGCGAGCCGGTGCTTGCGGGCTTCGACCTCACGATTCCCGCGGGCTCGTCGCTCGCCATCGTCGGCCAGAATGGCGCTGGAAAAACCACCATCGCGAAGCTCTTGTGCCGGCTCTACGACCCCCAAGCGGGCGCGATCGAGGTGGACGGCGTCGATCTCCGCACCCTGGAGCTAGACGCGTGGCGCTCGCGCCTGACCGCCGTGTTTCAGGACTTCACCCGCTTCGAGCTGCCGCTGCGCGACAACGTGGCTCCGGCCGGCGCCCCGGACGACGCGATCGAGCGGGCCCTTGCGGAGGCCGGCGCCGCGAGCCTCGCCGCTCTCGATACGGTGCTGGCGCGCGGCTATCCCGGTGGTACGGACCTGTCCGGCGGCCAGTGGCAGCGCGTCGCCCTGGCGCGAGCGCTGTGCGCCGTGCGGCTCGGCGCCGGGTTGGTGCTGCTCGACGAGCCCACGGCCCAGCTCGACGTCCGCGGTGAGGCGGAGATCTTCGACCGTATCCTCGCCGCTACGCGCCACACCACGACGATCCTGATCTCGCACCGCTTCTCGACGGTGCGCCACGCCGATCGCATCTGCGTGCTGGAGCACGGCAAGGTGGTCGAGCTCGGCACGCACGACCGGCTGATGGCGGCGGGCGGTCGCTACCGGACGATGTTCGAGCTGCAGGCGTCGCGCTTTGGCGACGAGAGCGAGGCAGGAGCGGCCCTCGATGTCCTCGACTGACGACCTGCCGCCGGCGTTGCCCGCCATGTGGCGCGCGCTCAAGCGCGGCTACGAGGCCGCGCCGTTGCTGTTGAGCGTGGCGTTCGGCTTGTCACTCCTCGCCGCGCTGCCGGACGCGCTGCTGGCGCTGTGGTTCAAGCTGTTGGCCGACGGCGTGCTCGGCGCCCGGCGCGGGCTGGTGGTGACCGCCGCCGTGGGGCTGGGGGTGTCGGCGGCCGCCACGTGGTTCCTGCGGGTGATCAGCGACCGCACCCAGCGGCGGTTCCGCGACCAGGTGACCATCGCCCTCGAGTCGCACGTGGCGTGGCTGCAGGCGTCGGTGGCGACGATCGAGCACCACGAGCGCCCGGTGTACCTCGATCGCCTCGCGATGCTGCGCACCCAGGTCTTCGTGCTCGACCACATGTACATGTCGCTGTTCACGACCTGCGGCTGGATCCTGCGACTCGCCGTAGCGGTCGCGCTACTCGTGTCGATCCACCCGGCGCTGGCCCTGCTCGCGGCGTCTGCGTTGCCGACGGTGCTCACGTCGACCTGGCGGCCCGGCGTCGAGCGGGCCGCGGAGGAGCGGGGCGCGTCGGCCAATCGCCTGGCGCGGCACCTGTTCGATGTCGCCACCACCGCGCCGCCCGGCAAGGAGGTGCGGGTGACTCGCATCGGCGCTCGGCTCGTGGCGCAGCGGCGCGCCGCGTGGGAGCGCTGGTACGGACCCGTCGCCCGGGCCCGCTGGCGCAGCGCCGCGTGGCACGCCGTGGCGTGGGCGATGTTCAGCGTCGCATACGTGGGCGCCGTGGTGTTCGTCGCGTCGGGGCTCGCGGCAACGCCTGGCGACGTGCTGCTGGTGCTCGCGGCAGGCTCGCGCCTCTCGGCTTACATCGGCGGCACCGTGGGCGAGATCGGGTTCCTGCGCGGCATCTGGCTGGAGGGTTCGCGACGCCTCGCCTGGCTGGAGGACTACGCCGCCTCGCAGTCGCACGGCGCCGACCTCCCGGTGCCCGCGCAACTGGGAGAAGGTATCCGCTTCGAGCACGTGTCCTTCGCCTATCCGGGCACGGACCGGCTGGTGCTCGACGACGTGACCCTCCGACTCGCACCGGGGTCCGTGGTGGCCATCGTGGGAGAAAACGGTGCGGGCAAGACGACACTGGTGAAGCTGTTGTGCCGGCTGTATCAGCCGACGCAGGGGCGCATCCTCGTCGACGGTGGGGAGCTCGCGCGCATGCCACCCGACGCGTGGCGGTCGCGCCTCTCGGGTGCGTTTCAGGACTTCTGCCGGTTCGAGTTCCGGGTACGCCAGACCGTGGGGGTGGGTGACCTGCCGCGCCTCGACGACCGGCCGGCGGTGGCCGCGGCGGTCGATCGGGCCGGCGCCGCCGACGTCGTGCAGCAGCTCGTGGCCGGGCTCGAGACGCAGCTCGGCGCCACCTGGCCCGAGGGCGTGGAGCTCAGCTTCGGGCAGTGGCAGAAGCTCGCGCTCGCCCGGGGATTCATGCGCGAGCGCCCACTCGTGCTCGTGCTGGACGAGCCCACCGCGGCGCTCGACGCTGAAACCGAGCACGCCCTGTTCGAGCGCTACGCAGCAGCGGCGCGCAGGAGCCGCCCGGACGCCGCGCGCAAGCCCGCACCCGACGGCGGCATCACCATCCTCGTCTCCCACCGGTTCAGCACCGTGCGCATGGCCGACTTCATCGTGGTGCTGCACGGCTCACGGGTGGTCGAGGCGGGCACGCACGAGGCACTCATGGCGCAGGGCGGGCACTACGCGGAGCTGTACCGCATCCAAGCCGCGGCGTATCGCTGAGGCGGCATTGGCCTCGGGCACCCCGTAATCAGTGGCTGCAGGCTTCAGGGAATCTCGATCGCCTGAGGCCGGGTCACCGCGGCGGTCACCGGCGGCACGCGCTGCCGTGTGAGCCGTCCGTTGAGCGCGGGGAGATCGTTCGCCTGGAGCTCCTGCCAGCGTCGCGTAGCGGCGGCGAGCCGGCCCCGCGCCTCCGCGAAGACATCGCGTGCCTGCTGCGGGGGCTCCCGGTCCGCGCTTTGGACCACCGTCGCGAGGTTCGCCAGCTCCCCGCTCCCCGTCGCCTGCATCAGGCTGTCGGCTGCGCGCTGGACCGCCCCGAGCGCCGCCTTGGCCGGCGCATCCAGGGTGCTCGCGAGCGCGCGCAGCTGCTCGCGCACGCCGCGCACCGCGTTCCGGAGGGCCTGTTGCTCCGCCATCGCGTTCCAGATCTCGAGCGCCAGCCGGAGTTGCCCGGCGAGGGCCGCATCGGTGACGCGCACTCGCGGATCCATCCCCACGCGTAGCGTCTGCGTGAGCGTGCGGCCCGCGACGCTGAGCTGCAGCCGGTACTCGCCCGGCAGGACGAGCGGCCCCTCCGGCTCTTCCACCGTCCCGTGGCCCGCGATCGCGGCGATGCTGTAGCTGTAGCGGTCGGCGGGCGGCGGCGGGTAGCGCAGGTCCCACACGAAGCGGTTGAGCCCCGCACGGCGGGACAGGGGCTCGGGGCGCGGTAGCCACGCCGCCGCGATTTGGGGCGGCTCCGCGGGCGCGTGCAGGTGGTCCTCACTCGAGAAACGGCGCACCAGGCGGCCCGCGGCGTCCCGGATCTCGAGCGTGACCGGGCCCGGTGGCGTGGTCTGGAAGACGTAGTCGATCACGGCGCCTGCGGGCGGGTTCTCACCGTGCGGCTCCTCGGGGGGCAGCGGCGTGTCGTTGCTGACGCTGCGCCGTACCCGGATAGCCCGCTCGGGCGCGAACAGGTGCGCACTCGCGTGCAGGACGGAGTCGCGCAGCTGCCGGAGGGGCGTCAGGTCGTCGAGGATCCAGAACGCTCGGCCGTGTGTAGCCGCGACGAGGTCGTTGTCGTGGACCGCAAGGTCGCGCACCGAGGCGACCGGCAGGTTGAGCTGCAGCGACTGCCAGTGATCGCCGTCGTCGAAGGAGATGGAGACGCCCAGCTCGGTCCCGGCGTACAGCAGTCCCGGCCGGGCCGGATCGGCGCGGACCACCTGGGCGTAGGAGTGCGCCGCGATCCCCTGATCGATGCGCGTCCAGTGGCGGCCGCCGTCGCGGGTGCGGTAGAGGTAGGGGGCGAAGTCGTCCAGGCGATGCCGGTCCACGGCGACGTAGGCAGCGGCCGTGTCGAACGGCGACGCCTCGATCAGGCTGATCATGCTCCAGGGCGGCAGCCCGTCCGGCGTGACGTTCTGCCAGCTGTTGCCGCCATCCGTAGTGCGGTGGATGAGCCCGTCGTCGCTGCCGACCCAGATCATGCCGGCCGCGAGGGGCGAGGGTGCGATCGTATAGATCACGCCGTAGCCGCGCGCCGCGGCGTTCGCGACCGTGGCGGGTCCGCTGTCCCGAGCGGCTGCGCTGGGACGGCGGGAGACACCCGTCAGATCGGGGCTGATGGCCTGCCAGTGCAGCCCGCCGTCCCGCGTGGAGAGCACGCTCTGCGCGCCGATGTACAAGATGTGCGGGTCCTTGCGATCGAATACGATGGGCGAGGTCCAGGTGAAGCGGTAGCGTCGCTGTGGCATCGGTTGGCCGAAGCTCGGCGCCGGCCACGGCGTGATATCCTGGGACTGCCCGGTGACGCGGTCGAACCGGTGGACGCCACCGTAGGTGTCGCCGCCGTAGACGATGTCGGGGTTCAACGGGTCGGGCGCGATGTAGCCGCTCTCGCCTGCGCCGACCGGCGCCCAGTCACGGAAGGTGAGCTCGCCGAAATCGCTGCGGCTCGCGACCGCGGCGGTGCCCGCATCCTGCTGCGCGCCGTACACCCGGTAAGGGAAGGCGTCATCCACGGCCACGTGGTAGAACTGCGCGGTCGGCTGGTTGTACCAGCTGCTCCAGGTTTGGCCGCCGTCCAGCGAGATGACCGCTCCCTGGTCGCTGCCCACGATCATGTGCGCGGGGTTCTTGGGGTCGATCCACAGCTCGTGATAGTCGTCGCCGCCCGGCTGCCCCTTCAGGGCCGTGAAGGTCTTGCCGCCATCCGCGGACTTGAGCAGCGCCACATTGGGCACGTACACCACGTCGGGGTTCTGCGGGTTCACGGTGACACGGCAGAAGTACCAGTTGCGACTCGTCAGCCGGGGGTCGGCGCCGGCCAAGAGCCACGTGGTCCCGCCGTCGTCGGAGCGGTACAGGCCGGCCCCTTGCGCCGCTCCGATCAGCGCGTACACCCGGCCTCCGCGCGCGACCGCCAGCCCGATCCGGCCCAGCGGCCCCGCCGGTAGGCCGTGGCCGGCGAGGGGCGCCCAGGTCAACCCCCCGTCGCTGGACTTGTACAGCCCGCTCCCGGGCCCTTCGTCGGGCTGGTATTGCTCCCACGGCGTGCGCCGCGCCTGCCACAGCGCCGCATAGATGACCTGCGGGTCGCCCGGATCAGCCGCCAGGTCGATCGCCCCGGTGTCGGGGTTCTTGTAGAGAACCTTGGTCCAGGTGCGGCCGCCGTCGGTTGAGCGAAACACGCCGCGCTCGGGGTTCGGACCGTACGCATGGCCCAGCGCCGCGATCAGGACGACGTCCGGGTTCCTGGGATCCACGAGTACCTTGCCGATGTGGCGCGTGTCCTCGAGGCCGAGTCCCTGCCACGTCGCGCCGTCATCGCTGGACTTGTAGACGCCCGCGCCGAAGGTGATGTCCGAGCGGATAGAGGCCTCGCCGGTGCCGGCGTAGATGATCCGCGGATCGGAGGGGGCAACGGCCAGCGCCCCAATGGAAGCGATCGGCTGGCCGTCGAACAGCGGGTCCCAGGTGACTCCAGCGTTGGTGGTGCGCCACACGCCGCCGTCCACGGCCCCGAAGTAGAAGGTCGCGGGGTCGCCCGGGACGCCCGCGACGGCGAGGACGCGACCGCCGCGGTGCGGCCCGATGAGGCGCCAGCGGAGCGCGGCATACGCGCTTTCGGGGATGGGGCCGGCTGTCTGAGCCGCGCCGGTCGACGGCAGACAGGCGAGCAGCGTGCCGGCGGCTGCGACAAGACGGTGAAGCAGGGTTGTCACCGTCGCTGCGCCGCGCGGAGTCCCAGTGCGCCGTTCAGCCACCGTACCAGCGGCAGCAGCTGCGCGAAATCCGACTCGAGCAGAGTGGGCAACCGAGCACTGGTTGCCTGGGTGTCGCTGAGCCGCCGGCCCGCGGTGTAAGACTGGTACTTGAGCCAGTGCGCCGCCGGGTGGGTCTCCGGAAATCCCCGAGGCATGCGCTTCAGCGTCGCGTCTTCATCCAGGCTGCCGTACCGCCGTCTGAAGCTCGAGCCCCGGACGATGCGCTCGAACCCTTTGGAGTCCTGCGCGATCGCGTCGCGCAGGCGGTTCAGGATCGGGCGCGGAGGCATCCAGATGCCGGCACCGACGAACGAACTGCCGGGCGCAATGTGCACGTAAAACCCCGCGCCGCCCCCTTCCGCGTCGCCCCCGACTCGGGCGTCCGCATCCCGGTGACGAAACCAGCACGCAGCGTGCGTCTTGTAGGGTGATTTGTCCTTGGAGAACCGGATATCCCGGTAGATGCGAAACATCGAGCGTTTGGAGTCGCCCGTGATCTCCGGCGCGAGCCGGGCCAGGCGCACGTCCATCTCTTCGATCAGCGCCTGCATCGGCGCGCGGACGTCGCGCTCGTAATCGGCGCGATGGGCCTCGAACCAGGGCTTTGCATTGTGGCGCGCCAACCCGCGGAAAAAGCGGAACGTGGCGGCCGTGAAGGACGTGGGTGCGTCTGCCGACGGTATCGTGGGCCCCCTCACGGCTGGACCTTGTCCGAGCAACTGCACCGATAGTCCGTGACCGTCGCGGTCGAGTGGATGGGCATCTTGGCTTCGACCCACTCCGCCCAGCCAGCATTCATCTCTCGCGCGAACAATCCGTGCTCTACCAACTGTAGAGCCAGCCGGGCCGAGAGGTGTCAGGTATGGCTCCAGCAGTAGGTCACGTACTGCCGATCGGCGGCGAGGCGCTTCACCGCCTCGGCAGTCTGATCGACCGGGACGCTCAGGGCGCCGGGGATGTGGCCGGCGAGAAAGGCCTCGCGGGGCCGGGCGTCGAGCAGCACGAACACCCCTCGTCCGTCCTGCACCTTGTGCTTGACTGCGTTGATTTCGACTTCGCCGAAGAGCTTGGCTTCGTAGTAGGTCTTGAGACGCGTCAACTGTTCGGGCGACGGTTTCATGCGTGCACCTCCTTGCTCTGAATGTTACTTCCGCCGCTTCGATCCGAGCAGCGAATGTTTCACGACGCTGTCCGGCACGGTGGTTCCGTGCCGCACGGTAAAGACCGCTTTCCGCCGCAAGCCGAGATCGACCTCCACCACCAGGTGACTGCGGTCGCGGGCCATCCGCCACCCGCGGGACGGCTTCGTCTCACCACCCGTCGCTGCGAGCGCGGCGGTGACGACCGCGTCCGGGGGATCGCTGACGGCGGCCAGCTGCGCGCAGGTGGCGCAGCGCCGCGTCGCTGGACTGAGATCCGTGATGCACACGCGCCGGCCGCAGTACGCGCACGCCGCCCGATGCCCTGCGCACGCGTCCTCACCGCAGATGGGACATTCGCTCACACCCTTGAGCGAGAACGCCCGGCCATCCACGTGACAGTGCTTGCGGTGCTCCGCGCAGCCGTACGAGCCGTTCGCGTCGACCAGTGGCTCGAGGTGAGCGACACAGTGGCGCAACTTGTCCGCTACGCACTCGGCCGAGTGGCCGGCACAGACGAGCTTCCCGCAGGAAGCGCACGCCCCGACCTCGTCGGACGCGAAGATCGCCGCCGGCTCGTGCGCGCACGCGGTCCGGTGCTGCCCGCAGACCAGGCGCCGCGATCGGTCAGTGCGGCGCAGGTGTTGCGAGCAGTGCACCTGTCCGTCCACGCCGCACACGCTCTGATGCGCCGTGCAGACCGACTTACCGCAGCTCGCGCAGCGCGCCACTTCGTCCACGCCCACCGCCTCGTGAGTCCCGCCCTCACAGTGCTTGAGGCACGCCGCGCATAGACGGCGGCTTCCCTTCGGCGCCGCTGCGTCGCTCTGCTCCGCATGCCGGTTGCAGACGAGCCGGCCACAGCTGCCGCACGGCGCGAGGCACGTCGAGCAAGCGGTGTGTCCGTCCCCCCCGTCCCCCCCCTCGGTGCAGATGCCCTCGTGTGCCGTGCAGTGCTGCAGTCGGCACGAAGGGCACACATGCACGTGCTCCGCACACGCCGGCTGGCTGTCGACGCGACACTCGGCGATGCCGTGGTCCGCGCAGAAGTCTTCGGCGCAAACCGAGCAGCGATACGAGCAGGCCTCACAGCTGCAGTGATCGTGCCTGCAGATGACGAGGGCCGCCGGCGGGCGGCCGCAATGCGGACACGCCATGATCCAGGCGGCCGCGCCGCTCAACGGCCGCTGCGCGGCGAATGTCGCGTGCCGCCGCCTGGGGGGGGCCGACTCGAGCTGCCACTCGGCGCGCTGCACCAGGAGCGCGGCTTCGAGGAGCTGGAGGGGATGCACGACAGCCTTGACCTGGCTGCGCCGGACCTCTTCGGTGCGGCGACGCTGGGCGAGCGCCGTGACGGTTTCGATCGACTCCGGGTCGGACTGCTCCTGCAAGATCGATTCGAAGTACCGGTCCACCCTGGCGAGCTCGACGGCAAGCTCCTGCTCCGCCGCGGCGCGGCGTGCCGCGACCCGCTCCGCCGATTTGTCCCGGAGGTGGGCGAGCAGGAGCTTAAGCAGCTCCGCCGGCTCGCGCGCGGGGACTGGCTGCGCCGCGGCCGCTAATGATGGATCGGCGGGCTCGGCCCGGCCCGCCTCGAGGTCCAGGAACAGGCCTGCGAGCGAGGTCCAGGAACAGGCCTGCGAGGTCGTCATCCAGCCGGGCGCCGGCCGACAGGTCGTACACGTCGCTTTCCACCACCGCTTCCTCGACCCCGGCCCCGGCACGCAACACCACGCGCGCCACGAGTCGTCCCACCGGATGCACGGCCACGTGCGTTTTCTGCGCTTTCGCCACGCCGTCCCGTACTGGAATCGTCAGGTCGACCCCACGGTGGTCCCCGCTCTCCCGAAGGGAGAGGGGGACAGGGGGTGAGGACGGATCGCTCGCGGCGGCCGGCGCGATCAGACCCAGGGAGAGGCGCGCCGCCCGCGCGCGGATCGCCTCGAGCAGCTGGGCGAGGAAAGGGCTGCCGAGCACGGCGATCTCGGCATCCGGGTCACGCTCGAGCGCGTCGAGCGAGAACGCCACCCGCAGCGAAGCACGGTCCCGGAAAAACGGGCGCTCGGCCTGCGGGAAGCTCAGCTCAGAATGATCGGGGCCGAGCGCGGCCTGTTTCACGCCGGCGAGCCTGCAGTAGCGCTCAAGCAGCGGCCGGATGCGCGCGTCGGCGAGCGGATCGGTGTCGCCGCCGGGCGCGGCCGCCGGCTGAGGAGGTTGGGGCCGGGGGGCGGGGGCGCGGCGAGGGCGGAGCGGCCGCGCTTTGGGCCGGGGTGTGCGGCGGTGTTTCACGCGGCCTCTACCTCGATGTCCACGAGCACCAGGGGAAGGCGGTCCACCCGCGCGACGAGCGTGATTGCGCGTCCCGCGCTGGTCAAGCCCGTGAGCCGCACCAGCTCCCCGTATTCGGGATGACCGCCGGCCGGTTGCGGTATGGTGACGCCGCCAATCGGCTCGATCGACTCGAGCGCCTCGAGCAGCTCCGTCACGTGCACGCCGAGCCGGTGGCGTTTGGCGTCCCAGCCGGCGGCCTTGACGAGCTGGCTCGTGCCCAGCCCGAGTCGCAGCCGGCCGGGGACCGACAGCGTCTGGAACCGGCGCTCGAGGCGTAGGGCGTTGTCGTCCGGCGCGATGAGGGAGTTGAGCGCTTCCTGGTCCTTGCCCACCGCGCTGCTCTGCTCGATGTCGGCGCCGATCGCCTCCACCCGGCGCGCGAAGTCTGCTTCGCTCTCGGCGGCGAGCCACTCCCCAGCGAGCCGGCCCTCGAACTTCTGGGCGCCGCCGAATTCGCCGAGGATCAGGTCCAGCTCCCCCACCACCAGCTCGAACAGCTTGATCTTCTGGTCGAGCAGCTGGAGGATGTAGGACTCGATGGTCCCCGCCGCGGCGAGGTTCACGATGTGGACCTCGCGCTGTTGCCCGATGCGGTGCAGCCGACCGATGCGCTGCTCCACCACCATCGGGTTCCAGGGGAGGTCGTAGTTCACGAGCACGTTGCAGAACTGGAGGTTGCGTCCCTCGCTGCCGGCACGGGTCGCGATGAGGACGCTCGTCTGGTCCGCGTGGAAGGCGCGGATGCGCTTGTCCCGCTCGGGCGTCGCGTGCGCCCCCCAGTAGACGATCGGTGTCCTACCGAGCTTTTTGACGCGCTCTTCGATCAGCTCAATAGTCGGACGGTGATCGCTGAAGACCACGACGCGGTCCGGCGTTTCCTTTAATACCTTTGTCAACACGTCCAGCTTGGCGTGCGTCTTGATGCCCTTGGCACGCTTGGCGAGCTGTTGCGCGATCGTGCGGTACTCGGGGCTGACGTGCTCGCCCTGCGCCAGGTGCTCGAGCGATTCGGCGAGGGCGCGCGCAGAGGAGCAGAGCCGCTGGCGCAGGTGGATGACGGCGAGCTGCAGGATCCCCTTCTTGGTGGGCTTCTTGCGTGGCATCTCATCGTCCGCCTCTTCCTGCCCGGCCGGTTGAATGAAGCCTTCCCGATAGAGGCGGCGCAGGAACTCGGTGGTGCGCTGATACAGATCCGCCTCTGCGCGCGTCAGCCGGACCTCGGGGTGTCGCGGCCGGCGCGGCGGCAGATCCAGGTCGAGGGCGACGCTCGAGCGCCGGGTGCGGATCATCACCTCGTGCGTGAGCGCGCGCAGCGCCTCGGGGTCGCGGGGCTGGCGGTGGTCGCCCGACACCAGGTGCTCGGCCTTGAACTCCTGCCAAGTGCCGAGCTGGCCGGGCCGGAGCAGCGTGATGAGGTTGTACAGCTCGCGCAGGTCGTTTTGGAGCGGCGTCGCGGTGAGCAGCAGGATAAAGTCGCGCTCGATCTTCTCGATGAAGCGATACGTGGCGCCGCGGTGACTCTTTACCTTGTGCGCCTCGTCCACGATCACGAGGTCCCAGCGGTGGCGCAGGATCTCCTCGGCGTGCCGGCGCGAGCGCGCACGGTCGTGCGACACGATCGCCTTGGTGGCGCGGGGCCAGTCGTCGGGGTCGGTCGGGGTGTCGAAGCGCTCGAAGAACTTCTCCTCGAGCTCCCCTTGCCACTGGCCCACGAGCGAGGCGGGCGTGAGGATCAGCACGCGACGGGCGAGCCCGCGGATCGCCAGCTCCTTGTAGATGATGCTGGCCTCGATCGTCTTGCCGAGGCCCACCTCGTCGGCGAGGATGGCGCGGCCGCCCATGTCGCGCAGCACGCGTTGGGCCACGTCGATCTGGTGGGGCAACTCTTTGATGGCGTTGGCGTCGAGGGTGATCAGCCGGTCGAAGCCCGGGACCAGGGCGATCCGCTCCGCCTCGCGCCGCAGCTCGTACCAGGCGCGTTCGGCCGGGGGTTCCTGGAGGGCAGCGACGAACAGCGTGAGGGAGCGTTCGTCGACCGCCCAGGAGTCGTCGGGCAGTGGGTCGGGCATCGTCATGTGGTGCCTAAAAGTCGGGGTCGCAATATAGGGAATTCGGGCCGCCGAGCGCCTGGCGCCACTGTCATCGCCCGAGCCGAGCGCGGCGGCACACCCCTTGCGAAACAAGGCAAGGCGGTTTGGTGCTCGCGGGCGCACTTGCACGATAAGCCGTGCGCTCCTACTCTCTCGACGGCGAGATGTCACCCGTAACGCGCTACATCATCCAGGTGGACCGGCCTGGGGAGCGAGTCGACATGGCGGCGATCCGCGCCCTGCTCGACGAGGCGGGGGTCGCGTTGGACCCCGACTACGGCCCGATCTCGATCAATCCCAAGCTCGGTCGCTACGTCGTGCGCGGCCT
>WNEP01001500.1_pt1 | contig 11882 bp, 7 predicted proteins | sample 5399961 | NCBI WGS metagenome assembly WNEP01 (sample SAMN13153329, study PRJNA577476) | soil metagenome | isolation source: 20 cm grassland meadow soil pre-rain plot 5 | place: USA:California | collected 2015-09-08 | reverse complement strand
AGTGCTGAGCGTGACGGCGATATTGACCAGCTTCTATTCGCCGGACTGAGCCGCATCCGATCTTCCGGCACCAGGGTCTTCTCCGGCGCGGGCCCGCTGCCCCAGGCAGTCACGTGCTCGAGCACGTCGCGCGACTCGCGGAGTATGAACAGGGATCCGTAGGAGTCCGGAAACAATTGCGCGCCGGTTTCGCGCACGATCGCATAAGCCTCACTGCGCTGCGTGCAGGCCTGCAGCAGTTCGGCCATATGCGACAGGTGCGCACCGTCGCGGTGGATTGCCTCGAGTTGCTGGATCGTGGCCGCGAGGGCCTGGTTGTTGCGGCGCATGGCGTTGTCGGCCTTGCGGCGCGCCGCCATCTCACGGGTTAGCCTGCGGTTGGCATCACGGATTGAGGCCAGTTTCGCCTGCAGGGTCGCCTGCGCAGCATGCAACGCCTCCTCCGTCCGGTGGAGCGTCGTGATGTCGCGTGCAACGGTAATCTCGCCGATCAGCTGCCCGCGGTCGTCCAGTAACGGTGCGGTTTTGAGTGCGACGCGCAGGATTTCGCCGCTCTTTTTCCCCGGTCCGCGAAGCTCGCGCTGGGGCGTCCGGCGCGCACGCGCTCGAGCACGCGGGCGTAATCGGCCTCGGAAAGGTCGGGGGCGTGGAGACTGCGCAGGGGCTTGCCGATCGCTTCCTCTGCCGAGAAGCCATACAGCGAGGCGGCCTCACGGTTCCAGTAGGTGACGACCGCATTCAGGTCCTTGATGATGACGGCCTCGCCGGTGTGATCGAGCACCTGCTGCAGATCAGTGGCGCAGGTCTCCGCAGGCGCGCTATCGGCACCGCGAGCAAGCGACTGTGTAACGCCACGCATCGATGGGTCTCCTGGACTTGCACTCGATCCGGTCGAGATGCGGATCCGGCCTGGGAGCAGGCTATGGCAGGAAGACACGGGTGAATGGACCTGCGCCGCAGATCCGGAGTGGTATGCGGAGAGAACCTACTGCGTACGTCACACTTCGATACCGCAGAGCCTCCCGAAGCGCTCGCCGGCGCCGCTCGCTTACCGCAGCAGCCCCGACGGCCGTGGCTTGGACGTATCCGTGCCCCTCCGTCCGGGGCGCCCCCCGGCCGGAACCGAGCGAACTTGCTGCAGCTCAGTGCGCGTTCCCGACGACCGTGTCCTGATTCGGCGTGGTCGCTCCGGGCAGGCCTCGGAAGTCGGTCCACGCAGCGTGTACTCCTCCCGCCGAATCGACCGCGATGCCGGTGTAGTCGCCGATGAAGCTACCGGAGAATTCGATGTACGGATTGGAGGACTGCGTCGAGGCGCGAGTCTCGCTGGCATAGCCGTCCGTCGAGCTGCTGAATGCGTAATCGAGGCACACCGGGTTCAGGTCCGTATAGTGCACCGTCGTAGAGGCGGGGTAACCCGGATCTGCGGTGTCCAGGAAGCCGCGTCCGCAGGCATGGTCGCTTGCAGTGGGTACCGGCGAGTAATCGCGGGTGTAATAGCCGACCGCCACCCGGCCGTCATTGGCTCCGACTGCCGGGTAGACCTTGTCGTTGGCGCCCGAGGTGATCTGTCTCGGGGCCGTCCACGTCGTACCGTCGCCGGAGGTGATGAGCTTGACCTGGTTGCTCGTCACCCCTGAGAACGTGGCTGCGCCATTGGCGCAGCCCGCGTTGTTCTGGTCGTCGGCCCAGGCGATGGCCAGTCCGCCTGTCGTCGGATCGATGGCCAGTGAGGGAAAGCCGTTGATACGGAACTGCTCGAAGCTCAGCCGCTGGCGACCCTGGGCCACATTCAGCGGATAGCAGCCGACATCGTCGTATACCCGCCCGAGCTCGACGTTGGTGAACGTGTGTCCCCCGTCGGTCGAGCGCGCCAGCACGATCTGATCCCTGGTGACGTCGCCCGCCAGGTTACCCTCGTAGGCTACGTACAGGGTCCCGTCGGGCGCGACCGCCGGGGACGAGCCCTGGTCGCTGAAATGGGCCCGGTCGCTCACCGCGATCGGGCTCGACCAGGTCCGACCGTAGTCGTGGGACACCGCCTCCACGATGTTCGAAGAGATGTAGCCGGTACCGTGCGGGCCCTGATTGAAGAGGGTCCAGGTGACGTAAACGTTGCCCCCCGCGCCGGCCGCGATCCACTCCTTGTCGTTGAAGAAGTTGTTGGCGGCGTCGTAGTGGACCATAACCGGGGCGCCCCAGGTGGCGCCGCCGTCGTGGGAAGCCGCGACCGCGACCCCGCTCGGGGTGCGATTCGGGTAGCTGAAGTCGTACACGAGCGCGGAATAGTAGAGTGTGCCGTCCGGAGCAAAAGCCAGGACCGGATCGCCCCCGGCCTGCACATGCTTGAATAGCCCGGTAGCGTGCGTCGCGGGATCCCAGCCCGGAAGCAGGACATCCGAGAAGGTCTTGCCGCCATCGGTGCTGTAGTAGATGAGGGCCTGGAACCCATAGCGATAGTCGTTGGCCGAGGTGACGATGTTCTGGTGGTTCGTCGGGCTGATGACGATGTTCTGCTCGTTCTGCGGCTCATAACAATGAGTCCCATCCACGAGCGTGAAAGTCGTATCCCCCACTACGGCGTCGGCATTGCCGGCGGATAGGGGCGAGTACAACGTGACCGAGGTGAACGGCGCGCGCCGGCAGAGTGAAAAGAACACGAGGTTGTTGGCGTCAGGATGTGCGGCCGCGGCAGCTTCGAAGTCATTCGGATAGAAGAGAGCATCGTCTAGCGCCTGGCTCTTGTCCGGCCCGAGTGCCTTGAAATGAGTTGTCCCTCCTGCAGCCAGCGCCGGGTTTGGGATTCCCAGAACCAGCAACAAAACAAAAAGGCTGAGCGACATGAGCTTCCGCATTTTCTTGCTCCTTGGTGGAACTTCTGTCGAACGCTCTCCACCCGCCGCCGGTAACAGCCGTCTTGCGAGGAACGGGGGGCGCTGTTCGTTATTGAGTGCTGATTACGCCCGCCTGGTCGGAGGGGGTCAATGCAGGGTTTGCCCCAACCCGGCCGCTCGGGACAGGTTCCGCGGGGACCGCACCTTCGTGTTTCACCCCATATCGGTCCTGGCCGCCTCCCTCGTCTCGGCCGCCGCGCGCACGAGCACCGACTCTTCGTCGGACCCGATCACGTGAACGCGGACGGTAGCGTGGGCGGCTCCAATGCGTGAGTCGGCGCCACGTGCCGCCTCGTTGAGCACCGGATCGAGGGCGACTCCGGCCCAGGCGAGCCCGGCCAGTGCCCCTGCCCGGACCCCCGGTACATGCTCACCGACACCCCCGCCGAAGACGATGCCGTCGCAACCCCCCAGCACGGCCATGTAGGCGCCGAGGTACTTGCGGATGCGGTAGCAATAGAGCTCGACTGCGAACTGGGACGCGGGCGACGGGTCGGACAGCAGGGCGGCGGGACTGGCTTCCGTTCCCGAAACGCCGGCGAGCCCGGAGGTGTTGTTCAGCAACTCGATCACCTGATCGCCCGTCAGCGCCAGCTCTCGCTCGAGGTATGGAACGATCGCGGCATCGAGGTCCCCCGTCCGGGTCGCCATGACCAAGCCTTCGAGCGGCGAGAAGCCCATCGAGGTGTCGAGCGGCCGGCCCTGATCGACCGCGGCGATCGAGCAGCCGCCCCCGAGCTGCAGCGTGATCAACCGGCCGCCTTGCGGCAGCTCCGGATAGAGCGCGCACCATTTGCGCCACATGGACTCATGCGCCAGCCCATGGAACCCGTAGCGCCTGACACCGCGCTCGACGCCGATGCGCGCGGGCAGCGCGTACTCGGAGGCGACCCGCGGCAGGTGGGCGAAGAATGCGGTATCGAAAACCGCAACCTGGGGAGTCCCGATGCCCCACAGGTCCCGTGCCGCCGCCACCCACCGCAGCGCCTGCGGGTTGTGCAGCGGAGCGAGCGGCGAGAGCTCACCGATGGCGGTGATGACCTCGGCGTCGATTCGCGTCGGGCGGACGAACCGCGTGCCGCCGTGGACGATGCGGTGTGCGACGGCCTCCGGAGCCGGCCGGAGTCTCTCGGCGAGCGCCCGCAGCACGGCGGACGGATCGAGGTCGTGGCCCGTGTGCTGCTCGCCGCCGAGCCGCAGCGGCGTCCTCGCGGGGCTGTGCTCGTAGAGCCCGAGTTTGACGGAAGTACTGCCACTGTTTACGGTCAGGAGCGTCACGAGGCTATCGTATCCCCGCGCGCTCCTGCCCGCTGCGGCTCATAGGAGGACACTGATGGACGCTCCGCTGGCTCCCGAGCTGCTGCGCCGAATGGATGCCTACTGGCGGGCGGCGAACTACGTCTCGGTCGGGCAGATTTACCTGTATGCCAACCCGCTCCTGCGCGAGCCGCTGCAACCTGAGCACATCAAGCCCCGGCTGCTCGGCCACTGGGGCACTACGCCTGGACAGAATTTCATCTATGTGCACCTGAACCGGATCATCCGGCAGTTCGATCTCGACATGATCTACCTTTCCGGACCCGGACACGGCGGGCCGGCGATCGTGGGCAACACCTATCTCGAGGGGACCTACAGCGAGTTCTACCCAGACATCACCCAGGACGCCGAGGGCCTCGAGCGCCTGTTCAGGCAGTTCTCCTTCCCCGGCGGAATTCCGAGTCACGTGGCGCCGGAGACTCCGGGGTCGATTCACGAAGGAGGTGAGCTCGGCTACTCCCTGAGTCATGCGTATGGCGCGGTGTTCGACAATCCCGGCCTCATTGCCGCGTGCGTCGTCGGCGATGGTGAGGCAGAGACCGGGCCGCTCGCCGCGGGCTGGCAGGGCGACAAGTTTCTCAATCCCGCCACCGACGGCGCCGTGCTGCCGATCCTGCACCTGAACGGTTACAAGATCGCCAACCCGACTCTGCTGGCGCGCATCCCGGGCGCGGAGCTCGAGGAGCTGCTGCGCGGTTACGGGTACACCCCGTATATGGTCGAAGGCGAGGAGCCGGCCGCGATGCATCAGTTGATGGCCGGCACCCTGGACCGCGTCGTCGCGCAGATACAGGGCATTCAGCGCCAGGCGCGCTCGGAGGGCTTCAAGGAGCGCCCGCGCTGGCCGATGGTCGTGCTGCGCACGCCGAAGGGCTGGACCGGCCCGAAGAGGGTCGATGGACAGCCTGTCGAGGGGACCTTTCGCGCGCACCAGGTGCCGCTCGCCGAGGTGCGCACCAACCCGGCGCATCTGGAGCTGCTCGAAGAATGGCTGCGGAGCTACCGCCCCGATGAGCTCTTCGATGCCGGCGGGAAGCTGCGAGCGGAGCTGGCCGAGCTCGCGCCCCGGGGCGAGCGGCGGATGGGGGCCAATCCGCAAGCCAACGGCGGACTGAGGCTCCGCGACCTGCACATGCCGGACTTTCGCGAGTACGCCGTGCCGGTCGGCGCGCCGGGCGCGATCGATGCCGAGGACACGCGCGTCTTAGGGAATTTCCTGCGCGACGTCATCGGGCTCAATCAGCGGCCGCGCAATTTCCGCCTCTTCGGGCCGGACGAGACCAACTCGAACCGCCTCAATGCGGTGTTCGAGGTAACCGACCGGCAGTGGGTCGCGCAGACGGTGGCGGGGGATGACCACCTCGCCGCCGAGGGCAGCGTGATGGAGGTACTGAGCGAGCACCTCTGCCAGGGCTGGCTCGAGGGCTACCTCCTCACCGGTCGCCACGGGGTGTTCAACTCCTACGAGGCCTTCATCCACATCGTGGATTCGATGTTCAATCAGCACGCAAAGTGGCTGAAGGTGACGCGGCGGATCCCGTGGCGGCGCCCGCTCGCGTCGCTGAACTATCTGTTGAGCTCACACGTCTGGAGACAGGACCACAACGGCTTCACGCACCAGGACCCGGGTTTCATCGATCTCGTCGTCAACAAGAAAGCCGACGTGATCCGCGTCTATCTGCCGCCGGACGCCAATTGTCTGCTGTCGGTGCTCGATCACTGCCTGCGCAGCCGGCACTACGTAAATGTCGTCGTAGCGGGCAAGCACCCGGCTCCGCAGTGGTTGAGCATGGACGCCGCCATCAAGCACTGCAGCGGCGGCATCGGCATCTGGGAATGGGCGAGCAGCGACCGCGGGCGGGAGCCCGACGTGGTCATGGCCTGCGCCGGGGACGTGCCCACGCTCGAGACGCTCGCCGCGGTCAAGCTGATGCGTGGCTATTTCCCCGAGCTCAAGGTGCGGGTCGTCAACGTGATCGACCTGATGAAGCTGCAGCCGCCGAGCGAGCACCCGCACGGCCTGCCGGACGCGGATTTCGACGCCCTGTTCACGCGCGACCGTCCGATCATCTTCGCCTACCACGGATATCCGTGGCTCATCCATCGCCTGACCTACCGGCGCACCAATCACGGCAACCTGCACGTCCGGGGCTACAAGGAGGAAGGCACGATCACCACGCCCTTCGACATGACGGTCCTGAACGACCTCGATCGCTTTCACCTGGTCGCCGATGCCGTCGACAGGTTGCCGCAGCTGGAGTCGCAGGCCGGCTACGTCAAGCAGGCCCTGCGCGACAAGCTGATCGAGCATCGCGAATACATCGTCCGCCACGGCGAGGACCTTCAGGAAATTCGCGAGTGGCGCTGGGGAAGCTAAGGTCCGCAGGCACGGGGGGCGACTAGGGCGCAGGTCGACTGTGAGAGCAGTCACAGTTCCTTTGAATAGCCCTATGCGGGGAAATCCGATCCGAGACGTGCCGCTACTGAACCGCGGGGGGTCTTCTGTTAAGAACCTTGGACCGTGAACATCCGTTCGAAGGTCACGACGCTCGTCGCCACGTTGTTCGTGGCCCTGGGGGTGACGGCGTTCCTCGTCGCGCGGTACGTGTTGATGCCGAGCTTCACGGCGCTCGAGCATAGCGAGGCCGAAGTGGCGATGCGGCGCATTCAGTTCGCGCTGGACAGGACCTTTGCGCAACTCGCGCTGTCCGTGGCCAGCTGGGGAAACTGGACCGACGCCTGGCGCTTCGCCGAGGACCACAACCAGACATTCGCCGCCGAGCAGGTGACCGCTGCCGGCCTCAGGAATCTGAACGTCAGCACGCTGATATTCAGCGATCCGAGCGGGCACTTTATCGCGTCCGCGACGCTCGACTTGCAGACCGACCAGCCGCTCGATTTGGACTTCACCGCGCGCCGGGCGCTGACGCCGGACTTTCCCTGGCGTGCGAATTTCCGGGAGGGGCGGCGGGTTCAGGGCTTTGTGCAGACCAACCGCGGGATCCTGATGGCCGCGGCCGCGCCGGTGCTGGATGGCTTCGGGCACGGGCCGGCGCGAGGCATGGTGATCATCGGCAGACTGCTGACGCCTCGCGAGGTCGAAGAGATCGGCGCTCAGGCGCAGGCAGCTCTCTCGACGGTCGCGGCCTTGAATCCGGGGCGTGGGAACCGGCTGGTCGAGACCGGCAGTGCCATGCAGGTCTTCCACTCCTTCGATGACGTTTACGGCCGGCCCATCCTGACGCTGCGCGTCGACATGCCGCGCGAGATCACACGGCGGGGATACGCGGCGGTGCACTACGCGTTCGGGTACTTCATGCTCGCCGCCGTAATGATCGTCGCGCTGTTGGTCATTCTCCTGAATCGCGCGGTCGTGAATCGACTGGCCCGGGTCACCCGCCACGCGGTCGCAATCGGCGGAGGCGCCGATCCTACCGTCCGGCTCGACTTCGAAGGCAAAGACGAAATTGCCGTCCTGGCGCGCGAGTTCGACCGCATGGTGGAGCACGTCGTCCGGCTCGGCTATTGCGACTCGCTGACCGGGCTGGCGAATCGCGAGCAGGCGAACCGGCGGCTGCATTCGGCGCTCGACGCCGCGCACCGGCAGGGGCGGCCGCTCGCTCTGATGTACGTGGATCTCGACAACTTCAAGCGCATCAACGACACCCTCGGGCACGGCATCGGCGATGAGGTCCTGGTTACCGCGGCCGAGCGGCTGTGCAGCGCGCTGCGCAGCGGTGCAGAGAGCCGCGAGCCGGATCAGCTCTCAATCAACCGCGCCGGGGATCTCGCTCGCCTGGGCGGCGACGAATTCATGGTGGTGCTGCCCGAGATCGGCAGCAGCGAGGATGCGGCGCGGGTGGCCGAACGGCTGATCGCCGCACTGCAGGAGCCGATGCTGCTCTCCAAGCACACCGTCGTGGTCACGCCGAGCATCGGCATCGCGATTGCGCCAACCGACGGCACGGATGCCGGCTCGTTGCTGCGTCACGCCGATCTCGCGATGTACTTCTGCAAGCGCCGCGCGCCGGGCAGCTATGCCTTTTTCGATGTCTCGATGAACGAAGGCGCGCTGCAGCGCTACACGATCGAGAGCAAATTGCGCGGTGCGCTCGAGCGCGGCGAGCTGTCGCTGCACTATCAGCCTCAGATCAGCATGTCCACGAGCGAGGTGACCGGGATGGAAGCCCTGCTGCGCTGGACCCATCCCGAGCTCGGGGTCGTACCGCCGTCCGAGTTCATTCCGATCGCCGAGGCCTCCGGGCTGATCGTTCCGATCGGGGAGTGGGTGCTGCGGACCGCCTGCCAGCAGGCGAGGAAGTGGCATGAAGAGGGCCTCGCGGTTCCGCGCATCTCGGTCAATGTCGCGGCTCGGCAGTTCGCCATGCACAACTTCGCCGCCCAGGTCGCGGGGATCCTCGCCGAGGTCGGGCTCACCTCCACGCTGCTCGAGCTCGAGATCACCGAATCGATGATCATGCTGGAAGAGGCCAGGGCGGCGCGACTGATGGATCAGCTGCACGCGATCGGCGTATCCATCGCGATCGACGACTTCGGCACCGGCTACTCCAATTTTCAGCGCTTGCACCGCATGGCGATCGATCGGCTCAAGATGGATCGCTCCTTCATTCGGGATCTGGGCAACGACACCGGCGATCGCGCGATCGCGGCGGCCATCCTGTCGATGGCGCGGGTGCTCAATGTGGAAGTGGTCGCAGAAGGCGTGGAGACCTTCGCGCAGTTCCGCTTCCTGCAGGAGCACCAGTGCGCGCACTGCCAGGGGTTCCTGCTGAGCCGCGCCCTGCCGGCCGGCGAGGCGCGGCTGTTGCTCGAGCGCGCGCGCGAGAAGTTCGAGGGCAGCCCGACCCAGCGCCTGCGTCGGCTCAGCCGCGCGGAGAGCTGACCGGGAGCCTCACCGAGACTCGGTCACCGCCACTGCGGCGCGCGCTCCGTCCTGCGCTCGCGCTCGGCGCGCCGCTCCCTGGCGGTCGCTTGCATCTCATCGATCAGTCGGCGGATCGCGTCGTGGAACGCCTTGCCGCGGCCGGTGCCCCTGGGCCGGCCCGGGGAAGGCGCGTTACAGGCCGAGGTCGCTCAACCCGGGATGATCCTTGGGCCTCGGGCCCGGGGCGCTCCACCGGTACTTGCGCTCGGTCTCGAGGATCGGCAGGTCGTTGATCGAAGCGATGCGCCGGCGCATCAGACCGCGCTCGTCGAACTCCCAGTTCTCGTTGCCGTAGGAGCGGAACCAGTGACCCGAATCGTCGTGCCACTCGTAGGCGAAGCGCACCGCGATCCGATTCTCGCCGAAGGCCCAGATCTCCTTGATGAGCCGGTAGTCGAGCTCGCGACTCCACTTGCGGCGCAGGAACGCCTGGATCTCGGCGCGTCCGTGCAGAAACTCGGCCCGATTTCGCCACACCGAGTCCTCGGTGTAGGCGAGCGAGACCCGCTGCGGGTCGCGGGTGTTCCAGGCGTCCTCGGCCATCCTCACCTTGGCGACTGCGCTCTCCCAGGTGAACGGCGGCTTGATCGCGGGAGCGGTCGGGGTAGCGGGTGTGGCTTGGCTCATGTGGTGCTCTCCCTAGGTTGTGCGGTCAGCCGCACGAGGCTGACCAGCGCCCCGGCGAGCGCGAGCAGCGCCGCCAGGTCGAGCGCGAAGTTTGAGCCAGCGGCGCCCCAGACGCGAAACAGGATGGCGACGAACGCGGCGCCCAGGCTCTGACCGAGGAGCCGCGCGGCGCCCAGCATGCCGCCGGCCGCTCCGCTGCGCTGGCGCGGAGCGGACGCCATGATCGCGCGATTGTTGGGCGCCTGGAAGAATCCGAAGCCGAGTCCGCACAGCGCCATGCGCCACACGAATTCCCCGGAGCTCGCGCCCGGGGGCAGGAAGGCGAGCAGCACGAGTCCCACCGCCAGGGTGAGGAGGCCCAGTCCCCCGAGCATTCCCGCCGCATGGCGGTCGGCGAGTCTGCCGGCGATCGGGGCCGCGAGCGCGAGCGCGAGCGGCCAGGGTGTCATATAGAGACCGGTCTCGACTGCACTGTGACCGAGGCGCTGAATCTCGAACGGCAGTGCGACCAGCGCGCTCATCTGTGCCATGAACGAGCACACCGAGGTCGCAATGGAAAGGGAAAACACGCGGTTGCGCAGGAGGTCGAAGGGAAGAAGGGGTGCGGCGCGCGGCAACTGGTGCCGCACGAGCAGCCACCCCAGGGCGCAGCCGCAACCGATCTCTAGGAGGGCGAGCGGCGTTGCGGCGTCGTGCGCCAGCGATTGCAGTCCGCTCAGGGCCAGACCGAAGGCGCCGGCATAGAGCGCCGTGCCGGTGTAATCGACCGGGCGGCGGCTGCGCTCGCTCTGCGGCAGCGCGCGGACGGCGATCAGGAGCGTGATCACGCCGAGGGGAACGTTGATACCGAAGAGCCAGCGCCACCCGGTCACGGCCAGCACCGCCGAGGCGACGGTGGGGCCGAGGGCGGCGGAGGTCGCGACCACGAAGGCGTTGATGCCGACGGCGCGCCCGAGGTCGCGTTGCGGGTAAGTGAATCGCACCAGCGCGGGTGCGACGCTCATGACGCCCGCGGCCCCAAGGCCCTGGATGACGCGTGCGACACTCAAGGTCAACAGGTCCGGCGCCCGGGCGCAGCCGAGCGAGGCGAGCGTGAACAGCGCCAGCCCGGTCAGCGAGACCCGCCGGTAGCCGACCACTTCTCCGAGCGAGGCGAGCGGCAGCAGCATCACCAGGATCGCCAGCTGATACGCATTGACGACCCAGATCGATGCGGCGGCAGTGGCGCCGAGGCTGCGTGCGATCGAGGGCAGCGCGACGTTGACGATGGTGCTGTCGAGCACCGACATGGCGATCGCGAGCACGATCGCGGCGATCGCCCAGTAGCGGCGCGGGACCGGCAAGCCGTCGCTCGCAACGGCGGGCTCGAGGAAGGGGCTCGCAGCGGACATCCTCGCGATCATATAGAGGTGTCGCGGCGAGGTGTCATAACGTGGCGCCCCTTGGTGAGGCGTCGCCCCGGCGCCGCCTAAGGTGACCGCGGCGGGCGCCACGATAAGCTGCACGATGTGAGCGGCGTCACGCTCGCGGGGAGCCCCGCGCCCGCACCGGCTCGCTACAATGGCGCTGAAGCGCGCGCACGACCACGACCCAACAACACGCGCGCAAGAACAACGACAACCGTGTCCAGAGGATTGCCAGACCGTGAGCCGCCGGCCGCCGCGCCGGCTCCACCGGAGCGCCGCGGCGGCGAGCGCCGCACGCGCGTGCTGCGCGCGCTCGCGTACGGCAGCTTCAATCCGCGGCGGCGCACGCCGCGTCGGGTCGATGAGAGCACGCCGATCGGTGTCGACTGGCATCATCCGCAATGGCTCGCGATCGCGATTCTCATCGTGGTGCTCTCCGGCGCCGATGCATTGCTGACGCTGATGCTGGTCGAAGCGGGCGCCTATGAGGCCAACCCGCTGATGGCCCCGCTGGTCCTGGGCTCGGCACTCGCCTTCACAGGGGTGAAGATCGGTCTAACCGCGGCCGGGGTGGTCGCGCTCACGCAGCTGGCACGGCTGCGCGCCTTTGGCAATATCCCGGTGGGGGTGCTGCTGTACATGGTGTTGGCGGTATACGGAGTGCTGATCGCCTACGAATTCGGGCTGCTGCGC
>WNEP01001499.1_pt1 | contig 11883 bp, 6 predicted proteins | sample 5399961 | NCBI WGS metagenome assembly WNEP01 (sample SAMN13153329, study PRJNA577476) | soil metagenome | isolation source: 20 cm grassland meadow soil pre-rain plot 5 | place: USA:California | collected 2015-09-08 | reverse complement strand
ACCGCCACTCCCCCCAACAGCGCCTACTTTGCCGTTCACTCTGCCAAATGCCACCGACGTTCGCGCTGGATTCCTAGCGGCCCGAATCGCCGTGGCCACGTCATCGGTCTGCTCGGGATAACGGCCAGAGTCGCTTTGCTGTCCCTCAACTTCTCCGGGAGGCGCGAGACGATATTCGATGTCGAAAACGCAAAAACCAGCGCAAACCAAATCTTGATCCGTTCGTGTATCATGAAAATCACCACCCTTGAAGCCGCCACCGTGAATAACAATTATCGCTGGGTGGGTTCCACTGTCGTTTGGGATAAAAGCTTTCCATCTTAACGGAATATCTCCCGAACTACTGTGGCCGATTCCATATTGTTCGGTCACCGGAGTTGCGCAAGCGCGCCTAGAGGGCGGCTCCGCCGTTAGGGTCGGGATCAAACTTAGCGTCGTTATGACCGCGATTATCACCGAAGCGATACGATTAAGGTATACCAATTTATTTTTCATGGATTTCATGTTTTATTTTTACTGTCGTGGTTTAAGTTCAATGTAGTTCGTGGATGCAAAACTTGATGTGCGTAATGGGTTGCGTCCAGCAGATTATGACTCGCAAACATACAGTGGATAAATTGGTGGACAAGCGAGCAATTCTGGTCGGATTTTCGGCCATTTTTCATAGGTAAAAAGGGGTCTTAGCTCAGTTGGTAGAGCGCCTCAATGGCATTGAGGAGGTCACGGGTTCGAATCCCGTAGGCTCCAAAGCTTCAGCGCGGAGCCGATATCCAACGGAAAGGGATTCGCTATTGGATGCACTAACGGGAGCGTAATCCCGTAGGCTCCAGTCTTCGCTCGCGGCGCGACCAGAGCGAAGGTTGCCACGTCGTACCTTAAGCCGAAGGCGAACTTTTTGACCTTGCCATAATCGGCCGGGCGAGCTACGACTCGGTGAGCCAAGCCACATGAGACCAAAGTCCAATATGTTGCCTCCGAAAAAGCTTTATACCAATTTGTGAGGCGTGGCCCCTAGTGTCGTTTGAGCAACAGCAGCAAAACAAAGTGCCTAATCCAGCTGCAACGCTGGAGGCGCTCAATCGCGTTTTCCTTGACTCGGCGCTTGACTGCATCATCACGATGGACGCAACCGGACGCGTTCGCGAATTCAATCCGGCGTCAGAGCGGGTGTTTGGCTTTACGCGTGCTGAAGCGATCGGCAAGGAGCTAGCCGAGCTGATTATCCCACCGAGAACTCGCGAGAGGCATCGACAAGGGCTGGCTCATTATTTGAAGACTGGCGAAGGCCCGTTGCTCGGAAAGCTCATTGAAATCGAGGCACTGCGTCGGGATGGCGCGGAGATTCTGGTGCAACTTGCCATCACGGCACTCGAGGTCGATGGGTCGCCGATTTTCACCGCGTATCTGCGCGACATCACCGAGCGCAGACGCGCCGAAGAAGCGAACCGTCGTTTGGCTGCGATCATTGAGTCTTTTGGGGACGCGATCATCAGCAAAGATCTCAATGAGATGATCACCAGTTGGAACGAAGAAGCGGAACGGCTGTTTGGCTACACAGCTGATGAAATCATCGGCAAACCTATCACCACTCTGGTCCCGTCGGAGCGCCACGATGAAGAGTTGCGAATTATCGAACGGTTGCGTCGGGGCGAGCGGATCGTCCGTTACGACACGATAGGATGCCGAAAAAACGGAACGCTGCTCGACATTTCCCTGGCAGTTTCCCCAATCAAAGACGAGAGCGGGCATGTTACGGGCGTGTCAAGAATTGCGCGTGACATTACCGAGCGCGTCCGAAACGATCGCAGACGCGCCACCCAGTACCTGGTCGCCAGCCTGTTGGCTGGCTCTAGGACGCTGGCGGAAGCCGGCACACAAATTCTAGAAGCAGTCGCCGCGAGCGGAGATTGGGCTTTCGCCGCGATTTGGGTTTACGACGACCCAGCCGGCGGATTGCGCTGTCGAAACGTGTGGCATGAGGCGTCGGAGCGAGTCAAGAAGTTCGCCGATTTGTCTCGGTTAATTACACTTGCTAACGGCAAAGGCTTGCCCGGGCGTGTTTGGGATTCAAAAAAACCAACCTGGGTCTACGATGTCACGCGCGATCCAAATTTCCCGCGGGCTCCCTATGCAGCAGAAGCGGATCTCCACGGTGGATTTGCCTTTCCCCTCTTTTCCCGCGGTGAGATCGACGGCATAATGGAGCTTTTCAGTCACAAAGTTGTGGAGCCCGATGAAGATTTGCTCCAGATGGTTGAATCGCTCGGCAGCCAGATCGGGCTCTTCATTGAACGCCTGAGAATCGAACAGGAGTTGCAACGGGAAAGAGAAAACGCGGAGGCGGCCAACACGGCAAGGGATCGGTTCCTTGCGATGTTGAGTCATGAATTGCGCACACCACTCATGCTTGTCTTGACTTGGGCCGGTGCCACTGCGAAGCAATCCAACCTCAGTCCGGAGATTCAGGAAGGATTGAAAATGGTCTGCCGCAATGCCGAACTCGAGGTGCGTCTGATCGAGGATTTGCTTGATCTTGGCCGTGTCACCCGCAGGAGATTGAAGTTGCAATTAGGCACGGCTAACGCGCATGAGCTTCTTCAGTCTGCCATGGACATCGTCCGCAGCGACATGGAAGATCGACATCTCAAGCTCTTTGTCACTCTGGCGGCTTCCCGGCACGAGCTCGTCGCTGACGCGCCGCGCTTGCAGCAGGTTTTCTGGAGCATCTTTCGCAACGCTTGCAAGTTCACGCCAGAAAACGGCACGGTTTCCGTGCGGTCGTACAATCCTAACGCAACGACGATCACCATCGAGATCAATGACAGCGGCGTGGGCATCGAACCACAATTTATCAAAAGAATTTTTGATCCGTTCGAACAAGCGGATTCGCGTCGCGAAGGTCTCGGTCTCGGTCTCGCGATCAGCAAAGCAATCGTCGAAATGCACCAGGGCACTATTCGTGCACGCAGCGAGGGACCAGGGAAAGGCGCAACTTTCGTGATCGACTTGCCTGTTCGCAGATCAAGCCAGTGAATTCGATTGGCGTGCTCGCTTTGCGAGCCGTGGTGTGCAACGGAGTTCCGGTCCTCGGGAAAAAAGTTTGGAGGACTTCGCGCTTTTAGTCGAAACTTGGCAACAAAGAACCGTTTATGACGTTTAATCAGCGGAGCAACCCTATGGAACGACTCACGATCTTAACGCTTTGTTTGATTTCATTGTTCGCGATCGCGACGTCTTCGGCTGATGGACAGACAAACGCACCGCTTGGCCAAAATAGTTCTCACGGAGCGGCGAACGGCAGATCTCACGCCACGACCGCGCATCCAAACGCGTCGGCCATGCAAAACATCGCTCGCGGACCAGTCGGCTTTGGCCCGCGAACGATCAACTCGTACGCGCCCCAAATCGCGGGTCAACATGCCATTAATTTGCGGCCGACTTATTCGCCATTCATGCGGTCAATGAATCCCACTCTGGCGGCAATGAGCGTTAGACAAAGCGCGCGAACTTACAATGTGCAACCCGGTACGCACGTCTCGTCGAGCAGCGAGATTACGCAGACCAGGCCGCCGATCATGAACGCTCAACGCGTTGTCGGAACTGACAATTTGGCGAAGCACGAAATTTCGGGAGGCTTGGAAACAATCAACACTCAACGCGTCGCAAGAAACAACAATGTGCAACTAATGCCGCGTGATTTAGCCAACCGCGAAACCAGGGAGCACACAGCGAAGCGGAATCAGCAAAATTCGAAGAATCGATTTAGCTATTCTAATGCACTCAGTCGTAATTGGCACGAATGGCACAATCGCGATTGGTGGAGGCACCATTGCAACAGCATCGTCTTTGTCACTGGTGGATATTATTTTTTGGATGCGGGCTATTGGTACCCCGCTTGGGGCTATGATCCACTTAATAGTTATTATGATTACGATGGGCCGATCTACACTTATGGTAATCTGCTGCCCGACGAGGTGATCGCAAATGTTCAAGTCGCTTTGCAAGATGCGGGCTACTACTTTGGAGCAATAACCGGTTCCCTGAACGTTGAGACGCGAGCGGCGCTTGCGAATTATCAGCGCGACCAAGGGTTGTTTATCACCGGAGCGATTGACGAACCGACAATCGAGGCGCTCGGGCTATATTAGCGCTCTTTCGGAGCGTTTCCATCTTAACTGCAAACATCCATTGGGCGGGCCCGATTGTAGTGAAGCTGTGTCAGCTTCCTCTACAAGGCGGGACAAGAAAATCGTTGAATCCAAATCGGCGCCTGGCTGCATCTCATCCCAAAGGACCGCTATAAAAACATCATTCATTGTTTGCATTGACTCCATGACGCTGGCTGCGAGGACCTGAGTATGCGCTCAGTTATTGCATTGACCATAGCATTCGCCGGAATCGTGCAAGCGTCAGCGGAGCAACGTAGCGACAAGATCCTTATCCAAAGCAACGCCGCTGGAACGCAAACCGTGCAAATCGACTCTACGGGCGTAGCACACACCGAATATTCTTACAACGACCGCGGACGCGGCGATCACATCACTGCAACTTGGAAACTCGACGCTGCTGGAGTGCCGACCGAATACGAAGGCCACGGCAACGATTACATGAAAGCGCCGATCGAGGAACGATTCGAACTTAAGGACGGCAAGGCGCGTTGGAAAAATCGCAGCGAACAGGGCGAGCAATCCGTCGCCGACGAAGCATTCTATATCCCGGCTAATCCGCCGCCCGAATTTACCGGCGTGCTCGCGCGTGCTCTGCTCAAGGCGCCGGGGCATAAGCTCTCACTGCTGCCTGCCGGCGAAGCGCGTATCGAGGAGGCAGGCAAGGTCATTATCGACGGTGGAACGGGTGGGGTCCAACTAATTCAGTACCGCATCATTGGTCTCGTTTTTACGCCGCAGTCGATCTGGCTGGACCACGACGGCAATACGGCGGCGTCGGTATCGAGCTGGTTCTCGGTTATCTCGGCTCCGTACGAAGCTGAGATTGCGCAATTACAATCGGCTCAACAAATAGCCGACAACGCATGGTCTGGACGTCTCGCGCATGAACTCGCGCACGTTCCGAAAGCCGATCTTGTGATCCGCAACTCGCGCCTGTTCGACCCGCGCGATCTTAGTGTGACAGCAGGGACCAGCGTCCATATCCGCGGAGATAGAATCGTGCGCGTGGCGCCCGACGCTGAGATCAAACCATCTTCGGACGCTGAGATCAATGACGCACATGGCCGCTTTCTGATGCCGGGACTGTGGGACAACCACCAGCATTTCAGTGACATCGATGGCCCGCTCGATCTCGCCACTGGTGTGACTAGCGCGCGCGACATGGCCAACGATACCGACACTTTCTTGAAACGCGTTGCGCGCTTCGATGATGGCAGCGAGCTCGGGCCGCGCGTGTTGAAAGCCGGCATCATCGATGGCACCGGCGAATTTGCAGGTCCGACTAAAATGCGCGTCGATACGGCCGAGCAGGCGATTCAGGATGTCGATTGGTATGCCGACCACGGCTACGCGCAGATCAAAATCTATTCGTCCGTTAAACCTGAGCTGGTTCCGATCATTGCCGATCGCGCGCATGCGCGTGGCTTGCGCGTGAGCGGTCATGTACCGGCGTTCATGTCAGCCCGGCAATTCGTTGAGGGTGGTGCGGATGAAATCCAGCACATCAATTTTATCGAACTGAACTTTCTGTTCCCGGAAATAAAGGAGACGCGCAACCGCGATCGCTTTATTAAGGTCGCAGAGCACGCGCGCGAGTTTACGCCCGACAAACCCCAAGTGCGCGAATTCATCGCGTTCCTCAAGCAACATCACACCGTGCTTGATCCGACAATGGGCGCCTTTGAAGGGCTGTTTTGCGGTGATCCGACCGTAGTTACTCCCGGTCTGGAGCAGATCGCGCCACGTTTTCCGCCGCAGGTTCGGCGGTTGCTGCTAAGCGGTGCTCTCGAAGTTCCGAAGGATAAAGAGGCGGCATATCGCGAAGCGTTCCCGGCGATGCTGCGCTTGCTAAAAGCGCTTTACGACGCCGGGGTTACGATTATCCCCGGGACCGATGCACTGGCTGGCTACATGCTGCACCATGAACTTGAGCTCTACGTCCGGGCGGGTATTCCACCCTCCGAGGTGTTGCGCATGGCAACGTTAACTCCGGCGCTGGTGATGGGCGTCAACAAAGATCGCGGCGTAATCGCTGCCGGCAAACTTGCCGACATGGTGCTAATCGACGGCGATCCGATACAGAACATTCGCGCCATCAATAAGATCACAACCGTGATCAAGAGCGGCAAGGTTTATGACCCGGCGGCCGTCGAAAAGGCACTCGGCATCGCGCCGCGTCAAGCTGCACAATAGGGAGGGTTTGAGGCGAAGGCGTGTCGAACTTCGTTCAGTTCACTGCTTCTTTTCCTGGCAGAGTTTCTGGAAAGCGGGATCCGCGCGCAAGGGGTCCCAGAACGGATCGAGTCTTAAAAGTGCGCGCGTAATGGGTATTCAGTAATAGTAAAAGGCAGTATACGGCATTTGTAAGAGCTGCGAGAGAGTTTGAGATGGCGAGTCTGTTCTCACCGAGGATCACATCAGTGATTGCCAGGTTCTCTTCAAAGCCAGGTCCGTTCATCGCATCTTTAGCACTTGGCATAAGCGGAATTGCATCCTGCGCTTCATGGATAGCCCCAAGCTCGATTTTCGATTTTGGATTGTTGCTTTTGGATTTAAAATTTAGCCGTAATTGATGCAACAAGACGAAACACAGCTTCGCGATGGAAAGATTGTGCGCGGCGAGGACCCGCTCAATCTCGAGATGCCGTTCTCGAGGCTGGATAGTTTCATTACGCCAACAAGATCATTCTATGTTCGAACGCATTTCCCGATTCCGACGATCGACAAGGACGAGTGGTGGTTGCATGTGGAGGGCGAGGTCGAAAAACCATTCGCGATAAATTACGAGGAGTTACTAGAATTAGAGTCGCTGACGACTCCTGTGACGCTGGAATGCGCGGGGAACAATCGCAATTTTCTTGAGCCGAAGGTGAAAGGCGTTCAATGGGGGCTTGGTGCAGTCGGCACGGCCGAATGGACCGGTGTGCCATTGTCGATCTTACTTGATCGCGCACTTGCTAGGCCAGAGGCGCGCGAAGTCATTCTTGAAGGAGCAGATGGCGGCATGCTCGAAGACCCGAAAAGTCCGGCAGGCGAGTGGAAATTTGCTCGTAGGCTCCCTCTGAGCAAAGCGCGTGCGGACGTTTTGCTCGCTTACAAAATGAACGGTGTCGATCTCCCGCCGCAACACGGTTTTCCTCTGCGTGCCATTGTGCCGGGATGGTATGCGATGGCCTCGACCAAGTGGCTGGAGCGCATCATCGTCACGAACAAGCCGTTCACGGGGTACTATCAAACCATGGATTACGCGTACTGGGCGAGACGCGGTGGTGTGGCTGAATTAACTCCCTTAGCCGAGATGCAAATCAAAGCGGAGATCGCGCGGCCCGCGAAAGATGAAATCGTCTTCGCCAATTCTAACATGCGCGTTCACGGCGCGGCGTGGACAAGTGATGGCGAAATCACGAAAGTCGAACTTAGCACTGATGGAGGAGCAAGTTGGAAGGAAGCCAACTTGATCGACAAGGCCATGCCGAATGCGTGGCGTCTTTGGGAATTCCAATGGCGGACACCGTCCAAACCAGGAAATCAAACCCTTGTCGCGCGCGCCAGCGATTCGCGCGGCCGAACTCAGCCGACCGAGCGAGACCCCGATCGCGGCACATATATGATCAACCATCTTCTGCCGATCGAGGTGGAAACGCGCTGACCTCTGCTTTGGCGAGCATAGGCTGCCAACCTGTTCTTTTCAGCAGATTGCCGAAAAGCTCTTCGGGCATTTCGTGCGCTGAGGTCTTGCCCCCATCGGTGTCGTCGGCAAGCTGCCGACGACGACAGACTAGGCAGCCTGTGCTCTCCGGAATTCCGATGTCGATCTTGTTGAACTTCGCCCTCGCTTCGACGTAAAGTCCGATCATGTCGCTCGTTTTTAAAACCATTCAGACCGAAGGCATCGCGGAACTTTCCTATTTGCTCGGTGATGATGACGAAGGCGTCGCCGCAGTGTTTGATCCGCGGCCTGACGTCGAGGTTTACGTCGACCTGGCGCGCGAGGCGAAGGTTTCCATCACCCACATTTTTGAGACGCACATTCATGCCGATTTGATGAGCGGTTCGCGCGAACTTTGCGCGCGGCTCGAATCAGCCAAGATTTATGCAAGCCATGAGGGTGGCGCATCCTACGGATTTGAGCATGAAAAACTGAAAGATGGCGACGAATTCACTTTCGGCGAGTTGCTGGTGACCGCGCGGCACACGCCTGGCCATACGCCAGAGCATCTCTCATATCTGCTCGCGGAAGTGGATCGTCCTGAAACGCCTTGGGGCATACTTACGGGCGATTCGTTATTTGTCTCATCCGCCGGTCGACCGGATTTGCTGGGCGCGGAACACACCAAGGAGCTCGCCGAAAAACAGTTTCATACCTTGCGCGATTTTTATCTCAAGCTGCCCGATCACGTCATGATTTATCCGAATCACGGTGCCGGTTCGCCGTGTGGGGCGGACATTGGCGATCGGCTAACCAGCACGATTGGTTATGAAAGAAAATTCAACAAATTCCTGCAATTCGATGACGTAAAGCAGTTCACTGATTACGCGCTCGCCACTGCGCCACCGGTACCGAAGTACTATCCGGTCATGAAAAAGGTGAACGCAAAGGGACCGGACGTTCTGGGAAATCTCCCGTGCGTTCCGGGTCTTCCACCGAAAGCGTTCAAAGAAGCGATCGACAAAAAAGTGGGTGCGCTCGTGGACACGCGGACCATGCTTGCGTTTGGCGGGGGGCATATTCCCGGTGCGCTCAACATTGGCGGCTCACCCATCCTTTCGATTTGGGCGGGTTGGATGCTCGATCCAAACGAGCCGATTCTCTTGGTGCTCGAAAGTGAAAACGATCTCGAGGAAATCGTGCGGCTGTTTATTCGCACAGGTTATTCGAAGTTCGCGGGGTACCTGGTAGGTGGAATGAAAGCGTGGGATGCAGCCGGATTTCCGCTCGACAAAGTCGGGCAGATGAACGTGCACGAGCTTAACGAGCGCAAATCGTCACTCCAGATTCTCGACGTCCGTTCGCCGGGTGAATGGAAACGCGGGCATGTTCCCGGCGCACATCACATTTTTCTGCCGGAGCTGCGCAAACGGATTGACGAACTTGATTGCGCAAGGCCGACAGCCGTTTATTGCGGGAGTGGCTATCGAGCGAGCATCGCCACAAGCATTCTAAAACCCCAAGGATTCAACGAGCTTTGGAATGTTCCGGGCAGTTGGGAAGCGTGGAAAAAGGCGGGGCTCCCGGTGGAAGGGGCCGACGGCAAATGAACGGAGTAGAGGTAACCATCCCGCAGCGCTCGTTCGGGCAAACAATGCGGCCGGATGCCTGGTGGACGCAGCCACTCCTCGTCTTTCTTGGATTGTCGATCTTTATTGTGTATTCAACGTGGGCGGCATTCCAAGGTAGCCATTATTTTTTTGGCAATTATATCTCGCCATTTTATTCTCCGGAACTTTTTGGTGATTCGCCGCACAGTTGGTTTGGAACCAAACCACCATGGTGGCCGGGCTGGCTCATTTTTTCGCCGGCGTTATTGATTCTATGGGCGCCCGGCGGATTTCGCGTCACCTGTTACTATTATCGCGGTGCGTACTACAAAGCGTTTTGGGCTGATCCGCCTGCGTGCACGGTCGGCGAAGCTCGAAAGACTTATCTAGGCGAACGTTCTTTCCCGCTGATTATGCAAAACGTTCACCGCTATTTTCTCTATCTCGCCCTCCTTTTCATTGTGATCCTCACCTATGACGTGTGGAAAGCGCTTTGGTTTGTCGATCCAAGGACAGGGAAAAGCGTGTTCGGCATCGGCGTTGGGACGATGGTTCTCGCAATCAATGTCGTTCTGCTTAGTGGTTATACGTTTGGTTGTCATTCCCTGCGCCATTTGGCCGGCGGATTTCTCGATCAATTTTCCAAATCACCGACATGCTATCGCGCTTACGCTTGTGTGACCTGTTTCAATCGACGCCACATGCTTTGGGCCTGGCTCAGTCTGTTCTGGGTCGGTTTCACCGATCTTTACGTGCGGCTGTGTTCCATGGGTGTCTGGACAGATTGGCGAATCGTTTAAGCGTTGAAGGGTTGAAGCGATGAAGCGCTTGAAATTTTGCTCTTTCATACGTTCACGCTTGAACGTGCCGACGCTTTAACCCTTCAGCGATTCAACCATGTCCGACTACGAAACACACGAGCACGACGTTCTTGTCATCGGCGCTGGCGGTGCTGGGCTGCGCGCGGCGATTGAAGCATCCGCGGCTGGAGTTTCCGTCGGGCTAGTTTGCAAATCGCTTCTGGGAAAAGCGCATACGGTGATGGCGGAAGGCGGAATCGCGGCCGCGCTGGCAAATGTCGATGAGCGTGACAATTGGAAGGTGCATTTCGCCGATACCATGCGCGGTGGCCAATACGTCAACAACTGGCGCATGGCTGAACTGCACGCGAAGGAAGCGCCGGACCGTGTCCGGGACCTTGAAGCTTGGGGCGCAGTTTTTGATCGAACAAAGGACGGCCGGATTCTGCAAAGGAATTTCGGCGGTCACAAATATCCGCGTCTTGCGCATGTCGGCGATCGCACCGGCCTGGAAATGATCCGGACGCTTCAAGATCACGGGATTCATCAAGGAATCGATGTCTACATGGAACATACGATTCTTTCCTTGTTGAAAGATGGCGACCGCGTCGTCGGCGCTTTCGGCTATGAGCGCGAGCGCGGACGGTTCAAGATTTTCCGCGCCAAAGCGATCGTCCTCGCGACCGGTGGCATCGGCCGCGCCTACAAAATCACGAGCAATAGTTGGGAATACACTGGCGACGGCCACTCGCTCGCCTATGACGCGGGCGCAGAACTGATCGACATGGAATTTGTCCAATTCCATCCGACGGGGATGGTGTGGCCGCCGAGCGTTTCCGGAATTCTCGTTACCGAAGGCGTGCGCGGTGATGGCGGAATTCTCACAAATAAGGACGGTCGCCGCTTCATGTTCGATGACATTCCGGCCAGCTACAAAGCGCAGACGGCCGACAACGAAGAAGAAGGGTGGCGCTATTGCCAGGGGGATAAAAATGCGCGACGCCCGCCGGAGCTGCTAACTCGCGATCACATCTCACGCTGCATTGTGCGCGAGATCAAAGAAGGGCGGGGGAGTCCTCATGGCGGAGTGTTTCTCGATATCTCCTGGATCAAGCAAAAACTTCCGAACTCCGCCGAGTATATCAAAAGGAAACTACCGAGCATGTACCACCAGTTTAAACAACTGGCAGACATCGATATCACCGAGCAGGCGATGGAAGTCGGACCAACAACCCATTACATCATGGGTGGCGTGCGCGTCGATCCGGACACACAAATGTCACGCCTGCCTGGCTTGTTTGCCGCCGGGGAATGTGCGGCTGGGATTAATGGGGCGAATCGGCTCGGCGGCAATTCGCTCTCCGATCTCTTAGTCTTCGGAAAACGCGCGGGAGAATTTGCCGCGAAATTCGCAAAGAAGAATTCGCTCGGCAAGATCGATAATGACAAGATCGATACTACTGCGCGCGAAGCGCTGGCGCCGTTCGAAAGGGCCGGCAGCGAAAATCCATATCAAGTCCAACACGATTTGCAGGAGATAATGCAACACAGCGTCGGAATCGTGCGGAACGAAAACGAAATGAAACCCGTTCTGGAACGACTGAAAGAATTTCGAGATCGCGCGAATGGCGTTCGCGTTAGCGGGAACCGCGAAT
>WNEP01001496.1_pt1 | contig 11886 bp, 10 predicted proteins | sample 5399961 | NCBI WGS metagenome assembly WNEP01 (sample SAMN13153329, study PRJNA577476) | soil metagenome | isolation source: 20 cm grassland meadow soil pre-rain plot 5 | place: USA:California | collected 2015-09-08 | reverse complement strand
TACGCGGTCTCCACTACCAACTGCGGCATCCACAAGCAAAACTCTGCCGCGTCGTGGAAGGCGAAGCGCTAGACGTTGCAGTTGACATTCGAGTCGGCTCACCTACCTTCGGAAGATGGACAAGCGTGCTTCTCTCCGCAAAAGAGCAAAATCAGATTTATGTTCCGATTGGGTTCGCTCACGGGTTCTTAACCCTCACGGATACCGTTCATTTCCTGTACAAATGCAGCGACTACTACGAACCAGCAGACGAGCATGGCATCGCCTGGAATGATCCTGACCTCAAAATATCCTGGGGTATGAACGTTCCGGTTGTTTCTGAGAAGGACGCAAAGTATCCAAAGCTCACCCAAGTTCTCACAGAACATCTACCGGGGCTTCCGGGAAAATGAAACCTGTAATCTTGCTGACCGGGAAGAACGGTCAAGTTGGCGCAGAACTTCTGCGTCTCCTGCCCCAAGTGGGCGAAGTGGTTGCGCGCGGCCACGATCAATTGGATCTTTCGAATCCTGCGGACATTCGCCGGACAATACGAGAGGTTCGGCCGCAACTTATCGTGAATGCGGCCGCATATACAGCTGTCGACCAAGCAGAAACGGACGAAACAACGGCGCGAGCTGTCAACGCCGAAGCCCCCGGACTGATGGCCGAGGAGGCCAAGAAAATTGATGCGGCCCTGGTGCATTACTCGACCGACTACGTATTTGATGGGACTAAGAAAGCACCCTACGATGAGATCGATTCTGTAAATCCCATCAACGTGTACGGGAAAACGAAATTTGCCGGTGAGCAAGCCATTCGCAATTCAGGTTTGGCTCACCTGATCTTCCGCACAGCCTGGGTTTATGCCACACGAGGGCGCAACTTTCTGTTAACGATTTTGCGCCTCGCAACCGAGCGGGAGGAACTAAAAATTGTAAGTGATCAGGTCGGAGCTCCAACCTGCGCATCGGAAGTGGCGGGCGCAACAGCCAAAATCCTAACCAGGATACTTGAGAGGAATGACCATAGTTCTGTTTTTTCCCAGGTCAGTGGAACCTATCATATGAGCGCAGCAGGTCGAACGACGTGGTATGAGTTCGCAGAAAGCATACTCGAGAAGGCAGAAGCCACATCACACATTCCAGAGTGGCTCGCTGCGGCTACCAAGGAACGCCCGTTGATTGCACGCCGCTTAATTCCCATCTCGACGAAAGAATTTGGATCTCCCACGCACCGCCCGGTTTATTCAATTCTTTCAAACTCCCGCTTGATTCAAACCTTTGGCGTTGCACTGCCAGACTGGCAAGCTCAACTGCAACGCTGCTTCGCTTCCGATAGTATCGCGGCCAATCGTGGCGCTGATTAGATTTGGTCTCCCCCGCTCTGGAAGCCTCGTCCCCCCTCACCGAGTTTCCAACACTCCGCACAACTTCTGAGTAGCAATTCCTTCCGTGGGATTCGCCGCGCCGTGTGCCCAAGGTGCTGCCGTCGGAAAGAAACATAGTTCTTTCTACCGACGCCTTCCGTGACATTTGCCGTGACAACCGACGCAGAGCGTAATCAAGTTGTGCATCACATCATTACCGAGTCGGCTGGGTTTCATGTGATGGACCTCCAAGCTTTCCATAGAGGAGCCGCACTCTTGACACCGCCAGCCATCTCGTTGGAGAACGCGCGTCCGGACGATTTCATATTCTTTCGGATCCAGTTTGAGTCGAGGTCGTCTCTGCCGTAGACGTGTCGAATTCAGTAAGCTCTGCATAATCAAACTTTAGGCTGAGTCTTTGGGTCTTTGCCAAGTTTGCCCCCGCCAGAAAATCCGCACAAATCATCTCCAGGCAATAACCCCTCGACTTGTCTGAGCCGAGCATCAACCCAGCAGTCTCGAGTGCCTCTTCGATCACCGGCAGCTGGCTAAAGGATTCTCGTGTGGCTCGGTCTCCTGCCCGGTCAAGTCCGCTCGACTTCTTGCTTGAATTCCTCCCTGGGTATCAAGCTAGCCTTGTGCACCCAGGGTGCACAATCGAATTCCTGTCCTTCCCTGCTGGCACCTTTACCACCTCACGGACCTTGGTCCATCCCGTCAACCTTAGTTTCAGTTTCGAAATCCGCGGTAGATGTTCGTGGATCACCATCAGGTAGCAGGCCGTGCGGCGCTGTTCCGGGAAGTGCGTTTCGAGAAATTCGTCGGCTGATTTCAATCTGTCGAGCCTCCAAAACTGCCTCGCCAGAACCTCGCATAAGAACCCGCGAAGCTCGACGCACTGCGCACCCTTTTCCTTCTCTTTCGTCTTCTGCCAACGCAAGATCTCACCGATCTTTCCCAAGACTGCCCTTCTACGATTTAATTCGAGTGCCACGGCAGTTCGTCCACCAGCTCCTTCAGTTCGAGTCGAACGATCTCATAGCGCCTTGCTGGTCGCCATAGTCCCCCCTGCAGCTGTGGACGCGCATTCCTGCCTCACTGCGCACTTACAAAAGATCTTGATTTCCACCCGCGAAGAAGCGAAGAAGATCAATGAACGCAGATAGGCTTTTGCCGAAGCAGGCCGCCCGCTAATCCACAGCCTTATAAGACCGTCTGGTCCGTGATGAGGTCACCACCAGATAACGGCGTCCTGGGTGTGAAGGAAGAACTCGGGAGAAAACTACCCTTGCCACCTGCGAGTCTAGAAACGTTCGAGATATAATGCAGCGTTAAGCAATGAACACCGAAACTTCACCAACGATCTCCTCTGGCTTGGAATGGGCACATCCGCTCGTCCGCGACTGGTTTGTCAGTCGCTTTGGCACGCCCACGGAGCCGCAACAAGAAGGCTGGCCGTCGATTCTCGCCGGACAAACCACGCTGATTTCCGCCCCCACGGGTTCGGGGAAAACGCTGGCGGCGTTTCTGATCTGCATTGACCGCTTGGTGCGGAAGGCGCTCGGCGGGGAATTGACCGATCGCACCGAAGTTCTTTACGTGTCGCCCCTCAAGGCGCTCAGCAACGACATTCAGAAAAACCTGGAGATTCCTCTCGGTGAAATTCTACTGCTCGCCGGACAACGCGGAATGCTCATGCCGGAAATTCGCACCGCCGTGCGCACCGGGGACACGCTCGCGCACGAGCGCCGCGCCATGCTGGCACGTCCACCGCACATTTTGGTCACCACTCCGGAATCCCTTTACATCCTGCTGACTGCCGCAAAGAGCCGCGAGGTCCTGAGAACGGTGGAATCCGTCATCGTGGACGAAATCCACGCCGTAGCCGACGACAAACGCGGCGTCCACCTGGCGCTATCCCTGGAACGCCTGGACCAGCTGACCGGAAAGCGCCTCACGCGCATTGGTCTTTCCGCTACGCAGAAGCCGATTGAGCTGGTGGGCCATTTTTTGACCGGCACCGACCGGCTTGATCCAGTGATCGTGCAAGTTGACCCGCGGCGCGAGCTCGATCTCGCGGTCGAAGTTCCCGGCAGCGAGCTTAGTGCCGTGGCGAGCAACGAAATGTGGGACGAAATCTACGATCGCATTGCCGCCCTCGCGACCGAACACCGCTCCACGCTTGTTTTTGTCAATACCCGTCGCCTGGCAGAACGCATGGCGCATCATCTTGCCGAACGCCTCGGAAAAGACGCCGTTGCCGCGCATCACGGCAGCTTGTCGCGCAAGCTGCGACTGGTCTCCGAAAGAAAGTTGAAGGCTGGAGAAATCCGCGCGCTCGTAGCGACGGCTTCGCTCGAATTGGGTATCGACATCGGCAGCGTTGATTTGGTTTGCCAGATTGGCTCGCCGCGGTCCATTTCGGTGGGCTTGCAGCGTGTCGGCCGCGCGGGTCACTGGCGCGGCGCCGTGCCCAAAGGCCGCATCTTCGCGACTACCCGCGACGACTTGCTGGAATGCGCTGCGCTGGTGCGCGCCATTCGTCAGGGGGATCTCGACCGCATCGCCGTTCCCGAAGCGCCTCTGGACATTCTGGCGCAACAGATCGTGGCCATGTGCGCCGCCGAAGACTGGAGGGAAGATGATTTGTTCCAAGCCGTGCGCCGAGCTTATCCATATCGCCATCTTGCGCCCGCGGACTTTGAAGAGATCGTCGAAATGCTTTCCGAAGGCATGGCCAGCGCGCGTGGACGTTACGCGGCATACTTGCATCGTGACCGCGTGAACGGGGTGGTACGCGCCCGCCGCGGCAGCCGCCTTGCGGCCATCACCAGTGGTGGCGCCATTCCCGAAAATTCGTTGTACACCGTGGTCGCGCAGCCTGAAGGCACCGTCGTGGGCACGGTGGACGAAGACTTCGCGGTAGAAAGCCTGGCGGGCGACATCATGCTGCTGGGAAACACTTCCTGGCGCATTCGCCGCGTGCAGTCCGGGAGCGTCCTGGTGGAAGACGCCCAGGGAGCGCCTCCGAACGTACCGTTCTGGCGTGGCGAAGCTCCAGCGCGTACCGACGAACTTTCCGCGCACGTTTCGGAATTGCGCGAGAAGATCAGCGCGTTCGTTCCGCGCTCGGCATCGGATGCAAACGGCGCTGCCAAAGGGATTGCCGACGCAGTGAGCTGGCTCAAATTAGAATGCGGCCTCGACCACGCGGGAGCGGAGCAGGCAGTCGAGTACGTAATTACCGGGCGCGCATTGCTGGGCGCGGTTCCCACGCAAACGACGGTGATCGCCGAACGCTTCTTCGACGAAAGCGGCGGCATGCAACTGGTCATCCATGCCCCGTTCGGCGCGCGTGTCAACAAGGCCTGGGGCCTGGCGCTACGCAAGCGCTTTTGCCGCTCCTTCAATTTCGAATTGCAAGCTGCGGCTACTGACAACGGGCTGAATATCTCGCTCAGCGAGCAACATAGTTTCCCGCTTGCGGATGTTTTTCATTTTCTCCATCCAAATTCTATGCGCTCCGTTCTAGAACAGGCGGTACTGGCTTCCCCGCTTTTCACCACCCGCTGGCGCTGGGATGCCGGGCGTGCATTGGCCTTGCTTCGCTTTCGTGGAGGGAAAAAAATTCCGCCACAGATCCAGCGCATGCGCGCTGAAGATTTGCTGGCCGCCGTCTTTCCCGAGGCCCTCGCCTGCCAGGAAAATCTTCCGAGCGATATCCCTATTTCGAATCACCCGCTGATCCGCGAAGTAATGAAGGATGTTCTCACGGAGGCGCTGGACATCGAAGGGCTGGAGCGCGTGCTCGGCGACATCACGGGCGGTAGAATCACGTGTCTCGCAGTGGATACACCGATGCCGTCACAGTTTTCCCACGAAATTCTGAACGCCAATCCCTATGCGTATCTCGACGATGCGCCGCTCGAAGAGCGCCGCGCTCGTGCCGTCGAAATGCGTCGCATCCTGCCCGATGCGGTGCTCGGAGAAATTGGGCGGCTCGATCCCGCGGCCATCTCCGAGGTGTGCGATGATGCCTGGCCTGATGTGCGGGACGCCGAAGAACTCCACGATGCGCTGCTCACCTTGATTGCGTTGCCTACCCGCAGGAAAGCAGACGCGCACGTAACAAATCGTTTGCGTGCCAAGTTCGAGGAATCGCTGCCTCGATGGAGCGCATTTTTCGATCAGCTTGGAGCAGAACACCGTGTCGGTCGGGCCCAAGTGGACAGTCAATCGTATTGGGTCGCGACGGAACGCATCCACACATTCATGGAAATCTTCCCGTCGGCACAGTTCGAAGCGCCGCTACCGAATGTGGAATCATCGCCGGTTTCGCGCGAGGATGCCCTTCTGGCCCTCGTAACGGGGTGGATTGCTCACGGCGGCCCGGTCACCGCAAACCAGCTTGGGAGCCTCCTCACCCTTGCTGTCTTGGACCTAGAGAAGACTTTGTTGCGTCTTGAGGCTAGCGGCGTCGTGCTGCGCGGCAAGTTCACGGGTCCGGGCTCGGACGAAACCGAATGGTGCGAACGCCGATTGCTCGCGCGCATCCACCGGCTGACGCTTGGACAACTCCGAAAGGAAATCCAATCCGTTACCCCTGCGCAATTTATGAACTGGCAGCTTCGCTGGCACCATGTGGCCACCGGTACGCAGCTCCTCGGCGAACGGGGCACGCTTGAAGCGCTTCGCCAAATCCAGGGTTTCGAGGCACCCGCGAATTCCTGGGAACCGCAAATCCTCAGACGGCGCGTGGCCGATTTCGACCCCAAGGTGCTGGACCATCTCTGCCTGACAGGGGCGGTTGGCTGGGGCCGCCTCTCTCCGCATCCTGCCACGCTCGAAGCGTTCACGGGCGGAAAACGCCGCGTTATCCCCACCAGCGTCGCGCCGATTACTTTCTTTGTGCGAGAAGACGCGGATTGGATGATTCTGCGACGCGCAGCCGGCGAAGCGGAATTCACTGGTCTCGGCTCTGACGCCGGTGCAGTTCTGCGGTTTTTGCGGCAGCGCGGTGCTTCTTTCTTTGCCGATATCGTGCGCGGCACCGGCAAGCTAAAGTCGGAAGTGGAAACAGCACTCTGGGAACTTGTTGCCGCGGGGCTGCTCACCGCAGACGGTTTTGATAACTTGCGTGCGCTCATCGATCCCAAGCGCCGCTCCGGCCAAGGAAGCGGACGCAGCTCACGTCCGCGGGACAGCGCGGGCCGATGGTCGCTGCTCTATTCGGGCGAGACTCACGACCACGGTCGAGCACTCGAAGCCATTTGCTGGATGCTGCTCGGTCGTTACGGAATCGTCTTTAGGGAACTTCTTACCCGCGAGACCATACTTCCCAAGTGGCGTGAGCTGCTTATAACCCTGCGGCGCCTGGAAGATCGCGCTGAGATTCGAGGTGGCCGATTCGTCAGCGGCTTTTTGGGAGAGCAATTTGCTTTGCCTGTGGCCGTCGAGTCTTTGCGCGCCATGCGCAACCAGCAGCCGACCGGTGAAATCATTACCGTCTCTGCGGCTGATCCTCTGAATCTCGCCGGCATCGTCGTTCCTGGTGAGCGCGTCCCCGCCAATTCCGGCAGAGTTGTTGCGTTTCGCGATGGTGTCGTCGTCCAGCCAGAAGAACGAGCGAACGTTATTCGAATGAGTGCCGGGGGTTGAGATAATATCGCTGCCGGTTAGACCTTCTCTAGCAAAGGAATGCTGACCATGCCGACCGAACAGAAAAGCTCTGGCAACGAAATCTACCAGATCAAAGTTACGCTGTTGCGGACGGTGCCGCCCGTCTGGCGGCGCCTGTTGGTACCCTCGGATATCACACTGTCCAACCTGCACGACCTGCTGCAACTCGCCATGGGCTGGACCGACTCTCACCTGCACGAGTTCCTATTTCGCGGGCAGTGCTATGGCCCGACCGGTCCGGAGAGGCGTGTGGCGGAGGCGATCGACGAGCGCAAAGTACGGCTCAATCAATTACTGGTCCGAGTTGGGGCAAAGATCGTTTATACGTACGACTTCGGCGACGGTTGGGAGCATGGCATAGTCCTCGAAAAGGGTTTGCCGGTAGACCCAAACATGGCCTATCCGGCGGCCACGGGCGGTCGAGGCGCCTGTCCGCCTGAAGATTGCGGTGGCATCGGAGGATTCTATAGTTTGTTGGAGTCGCTACAGAATCCGCGTCACCCTCAACACGAAGAACTCCTTGAATGGGTGGGTGAAGACTACGATCCGAAAAAGTTCTCCATCGAGGCGATCAACCAGGTACTGCATGGAAGAAAAAAGCGAGCGGCCCGATCTTCGGGCTGAAAAACGCGCCGGAGTTATGGCCTCTGGGCGCAAGTGCCGACGCGCCAGACTCACCCAGATAGGCTTGCCGAAAGGACACGCTTAGACGACTCTTGGCGATTGCTGTGGAGGGACTCGTGGCAGCCGGCACAAAGCGTGATCAAGTTCTCCGAGCAGTCATGTCCGAGTTTGCTTCGCGACCGGACATGATGGACCTGCAGGGTTTCAGACGCCCCGCAACTCTGACAGCGCCAATTGTCTCTGGCGAGGACGTGCTTGCAAAGAGCCATGTGCGCCTCCGGGTCCAATCGAATCCGAGGTCGTTTTGGCCTAGCCTCGACAAGACATGCGCGCATCTTGTGCAGGAATTGATTCAGCTGCTCCTGCGGCAATAGTTCTTAGATTCGGCGTAATGAGAATGCCAAGGGCTCCGGATGGGGGTGCGTGCCGTGCAGATTCGTCATTTTTACGGGAAAGGGAGTTTGGCAGCGGTGCTGGCAGGCGCCGGAGTGTTGGCAATCGGGTACGCCAGTGGGGGTAGTGGCGGAGGAGTGGGGACGCTCACGATATCGCTGTCCGCTGGTTCGGCTGTTTGTCTTGCAGAGCTGTCGGATAGGTAATACGCTGAATTCATGAAGACTCTCACTGTACGATTGCCCGAGCCCTTGGTGGCAGACATCGAGGCGGAATCGCGCGGGCGCAAGATCTCGAAGTCCGATGTGGTACGCGAAAGGCTCGAGCGTGCTCCCCGCAAGCGGCGGCGCACTACGTCCCTCAATGCCATCGCCGATCTCATCGGCTCCGTGGATGGCTTACCGACCGACCTCACTGCCCGCAAGAAGGAGTATTTGCGAGACATGGGTTATGGCCAAAAACGTTCTCGTTGATGCTGGATTTGTGGTGGCGCTGCTTAGCAGCCGCGACAATCACCACGAATGGGCTGTGACCCAAGCCTCCGAATTGCCTCCACCTTGGTCCACGTGCGAAGCCGTTCTATCCGAGTCCTTCCACCTTCTCGGAGGACTTGGCGCACGCAATCTCGGCGCACTGCTTCGCCGTCGTGCTCTGCTGGTCGCCTTCGAACTTGCCGACAGCGTAGAACCCGTTGCGAGATTGATCGAAAAGTACTCGGACGTTCCGATGAGCCTCGCCGGCGCATGCCTGGTTCGCATGACCGAAACGCTTGCTGATCCCGTCATTCTGACGACCGACCAGGATTTCCGGGTCTACCGCCGCCATAGTCGCCAGGTAGTTCCTTGTGTGACACCTGAATGATCTTTGCTGATCTTTGCCAGAGGCCCATTCTTCGGCGAAGTTAAGTATCGGCTTTGGGCCAACTTGGCTGGTGCTACGGCGGGATTGAGAAACGACCCAAGAGTTTCGGGTCCACGGGCGGAGCCAACAGTTTCACCTGCAGAAAATGGCGTATCAGCATTCATCCACATCTGATCATTCGCTTGCCGCCATGGCCGGGGTCTGCTCGCCGATTTTCGCCGAGTAAAGAATGTATTTGAACGGGTCGGTGTTCTGATATTTTTCCATCAGTTTGAGATAGACGAGCCGCTCGGCTTTGCCGATCGATTCAGTGCGGCCGAACCTGGCGCTGGCCGATTCGAGGAGCGAGGCCGCAAGTTCGTATTTGCCATCGGCGGCCATTTTTTCCACGGCCTTCACAAGCTGTTTTTCTGAGAGGCCAAGGTAATCCACCAAGAGTTCCGCATGATCGGAATCGCCGAGATGGTCGAGGCCTTCGAGCTCGGCCTGCCAATATCCGACATTCTGGTGATAGAGCCGGTCAATCACATGTTCGCGCAGGATCAGGTAAGGCAAGAGCGCGTCGGGACGGCCGCTGAGGAGGCCGGGCGGAATGAGATTTGCCTGATGGATTTCAGCGCGTGTGTCACCGCGGCGGATTGCGTTAAGCACCTGATCGCGCAGCCAGCTGAGGTTTGTCTTCAACTGGGCCAACATGTCGGGAGAGGAGAAGTTCCGCGTCAGCGGCTCGTGACCGTGCAGCATGTAGCGCGGATTTTTCTCTACCACTACGTCAATGGCATCGAGCAGACCTTGCAGGTCTCCTTCTACAACGAACGGCGCACCGATGTAAGGCATGATGAAATCGCCGACAAAGAGCACGCCCAAATCGGGCAGATGGATGAACATGGCGTCACGCGTTTCTCCCCCGTGCACGGGAAACAAGTCGATGCGCGTTCCGCCGACTTTTAGTTCAGTGGGGCGGTCTACGGTTGCGTCCGGCCTAAAATTCCGGACATCCTCGAGATTGAAGCGTTCGCCGAAGAAGTGTTTCGCGATGGACTCGGGCCCGTTGATCTCGCCTGCTATTTCTTCCTGATAATTGCTTCTCGCATAGAAGCGGGGCTTCGGATTCAGACCGCGAAAATAGGTTTGTCCGCCGATGTGGTCCCAATGCGAATGTGTGACGAAGATGGTGGTCAGCTCCGGCAGATTGGGAGCGTAGGCGCGCAACGCTTCGTAGGCGGTCTTTGCGGAATCGGCGCGGTTCCCGCGTCTATTCCGATCAACTCTCGCCGATTGTCGGAGACCACGAAATAGTATTCCGTGAACTCGAAGCCCGAGAGTGCATAGACCCGGCCGGGAACAATCTCCGCGATGCGGCGTGAAGCAAAAGCGTGCCCGGACAACGGGTCTTCTGAAAATGGGGTGGTAAGGACAACCGGCTTGTCGAAAGATTTGTAGCCGCTCTGGCGCAGGTAATCCTGCGCTTTGACCTGGTCGCCATCAGTGAGAGCAAGCGATGCCAAACGAAAATCCACTTCCCGCAGCCAGCCGATGTCTGGCGCTTTAGCGATGTTCGCGGCACACCACGTCAAATCATCCTGCGCGGCCCGCCTCTGATGGAAGAAATTTGGAATTTGGGAACGGACGACGCCGGAAATCCAGTTCACCACATAGATTTGGCCGCCGGAGAGCCGTTTGGCTTGGTCCAGCATTGCGATGGTGTCTTTCACATAGCCGATGCGGTGGAGCAAGGAGATAGTGGAGGCGTGCTGGGCGCGCAGCAAACCGATGGCGCTCAAATAAAGCGACTTTTGCGCGTCGGTGAGGCGGGGCCCGAATTCATTTAGCCGCGCGGTGAGGAACTCGGCTCCTTCCGCCTGCTGGTTGGCATTCGCATATGCCCCCATGAGGAGAAAAAGCAATTGCGGATCTTGTGGCGGTGCGGCGCTGTTTACCGCTTTCAGGTATTCGAGTTCCGGGCGGGAAGAGCCGGATTGATTCCCGTTGGCGCCACCCCCGACCGTCCTATTTGTTCCCGCCCAAGCCAGGAAGCCTACGCCGAGCGCCACCACTGCCAACAAAGAAACAAGTTTTCGCATGAGAGCAATCCTTTCCGGGAACTTATCAGCTAGAATAGATGTATATGCATCTACTATGGGTACAAAAAATCAGGCCCCTGCCGCCGCGTTCGTGACTCGGGTGACGGTGGCCTGCATCTGCTTCCAAACCGAAGGTCCCAACGCCTTTCGCAAGCGACGTTCCGCAGCCTGCCAGTGTGGCTGAGCCATTGCCATTTGCCTCTTTCCTTCTTCCGTTAGGCGAAATACCCGTTCGCGGCGATCCTTCCCGGGCCTGACGTGGATCCAGCCCTGCTTGCGCAACAGGGCCAAGGTGCGCGTGAGGGTCGTGCTGTCCATGGCAAAACCGGCACTCAGGGCCTTCTGATTTGCCTCGCCCACAATGGCAAGTGCGGTCAGCAGACCGAACTGGCTGATTTCGATGCCGGCGTTGCGGAGCTCCTGGTCGTAAATGCGGGTCACAAGTCGGGTGACGCGCCGAAGGTTCTGACAGGCGCAAGGGAGCGCAAAGAGCGCGTTCGAGGGATGATCGTCGTGAATCGGCATATCCACAATAAGATGTATATACATGTTATCTTGGTTTGTGTCAAGTAAAAAGGGAAACTCGTCATCGGTCCCCACGGGAGCAAAATTGCAAAACGAACTCTCGTAAGTCCCTAGAATAGATACACTTATGCTTTGGCAATGTGCAAAGAAGCCCATTCCTGCCCTACTCTGCGGGTGGGAGGATGACCGCGACTACGGCAGTGGTCCATTGTCCGTGGTTGTTGAAGTAGGAGCCGCGCATCCAGACGAGGGCGGTTCGGGAGTCGTTCCACTTGGGAATGATGGGGCGGAGATTGTCGTACGTGGAGTTGCGTGTGATCGGAGTCCACGTCCATTTACCGGAGTGCTGCTTGCGTGTACCGCGAAACAATT
>WNEP01001763.1_pt1 | contig 11899 bp, 5 predicted proteins | sample 5399961 | NCBI WGS metagenome assembly WNEP01 (sample SAMN13153329, study PRJNA577476) | soil metagenome | isolation source: 20 cm grassland meadow soil pre-rain plot 5 | place: USA:California | collected 2015-09-08 | reverse complement strand
ATCGACGAGACCGCCGCGCAACGCTATTGGAAAGGCAGGGATCCCATCGGCGGCCGGATCCGCTACCCCTGGCCCGGTTGGCTCACTGTCGTCGGCGTGGTGGGTACGACAAAGAACAATGATCTGACCGACCAGCCGCAGTCCACCTTCTACGTGCCGTTCGCGCAGTATCCCCAGGCGCAGATGACCGTCGTGGCTCGAACCGCGGCCGACCCCGCGGCCGCGCTCGGCGCGATTCGCGCGGCGGTGCGCGAGCTCGCCCCCGATGTCGCGGTCAGCGACGAACGCACGATGACGCAGCGGCTCGGGGACTCGGTTGCCCAGCCGCGCTTCGCCGCGGGGCTGCTCGTTGCGTTTGGCACGCTGGCTCTGCTGCTCGGCGCGATCGGGACGTACGGTGTCATGGCGTACACCGCCCATCGCCGCACCAGGGAGCTGGCGGTGCGCATGGCGTTAGGCGCGCAAACATGGGACGTCCTCTGGACGGTGATGCGTGAAGGAGCGGTGCTTGCCGTCGTGGGGGTGCTCGCCGGCGCAGGCCTGGCGCTCGCGCTGACGCGATCCCTGCGCGGGCTATTGTACCAAGTGAGCCCAACCGATCCGACGACGTTCGCGCTGGTGGCATGTGTGCTTGGTGGGGCCGCGTTGCTGGCGAGCTACCTCCCGGCGCGGCGCGCGACGCGGGTGGATCCGATGGTGGCGTTGCGGTACGAATAATGGACACCCTCCTGCAGGATCTCCGCTACGCGCTCCGCCAGCTCGCCCGCAGCCCCGGCTTTACGGCTGTGGCGGTGCTGACACTCGCGCTCGGCGCGGGGACGAACAGCCTGCTCTTCAGCGTGATCCACGCGGTCCTGCTCCGGCCCCTTCCCTATCCCGACCCTGACCGGATCGTGTCTATCGCCCTCGTGCCGCGAGGCAAGACGATCGGCCGATTGGACGCCCAGGTGTCGCACTGGGCGTTCTTCGAGTGGCGCGACGAGAGCCGCTCATTTGCCGACTTGGCGGCCTACAAGACGACTGGAGCGTTCCTCGCGGAAGGCATTGCACGAGAGCTCGCCTCGGGTGCGGAGGTGACGCCAAGGCTTTTTCCGTTGCTGGGTGTCCAGCCCGTGCTCGGCCGGACCTTCACCGCAGAGGAGCAAGAACCGACCGGCCCGCCGGTCATGCTGCTGAGCTACGGACTGTGGCAGCAGCGCTTTGGCAGCGACCCCGGAGTCGTCGGGCGCTCACTCGTTGTGGAGGGGGCACCGGTGACAATCGTCGGGGTCCTTCCCGCCAGCTTCGACTTTCCGCGCGGCGCGAGGTTTTGGAGACCGCTCCGACTTCCGATGAGTCGCGGTAAGACCTGGGTGATTAGCTGGTACGTTCACGTCGTCGGCCGGCTGGCGTCAGGAGTCTCGATCGCGCAGGCCCGGACCGAACTCACCGCGCTGTTGCCCCGCATTCCGATGCAGCCTCCGCTCCTGCGCGACGCTGCCGTGGATGTCGTGTCGCTGCACGAGCGGCTGTACGGGAGCACGCGACCGCTGCTGCTCATCCTGCTGGGCGCGGTGGGCTTCGTGCTGCTGATCGCCTGCGCCAATGTAGCGAGCCTGCTCGTGGCGCGCGCCGCCCGGCGCCAGCGAGAGTTCGCGATCCGCGCCGCGTTGGGTGCCGGCCGGCTGCGGATGGTGCGGCAGCTCCTGGCGGAGAGCGTCGTGTTGGCGGCCCTCGGAGCGGCAGCCGGGCTGCTCGTGCCGGTGTTGGGGCTCCGCCTGTTCATGCACGCGGCGCCGTTCGCTGCGCTCCAGAGCGTCGAGGTTCACCTGGATGCAGCTGTGCTCGCGTTTACGACTGGGCTCGCCCTGCTCACGGGAATCACGTTCGGCGTCGCGCCTGCCCTGGCGGCTTCCCAGCCGCAGCTGGTCGAACGGCTGAAGAGCGGGGGCGGACAGACGGGTGCTCCCCTACACCGCGCGCGGGTCCGCGAGAGCCTCGTGGTAGCGGAGCTGGCGGCGGCGCTCGTTCTCATGATGGGCGCGGGCCTCCTCGCGCGCAGTCTCCTCGAGCTGCTGGCAATCGATCCCGGCTTCCGACCCGACCACGTCGTGGGAGTGAGCATGGGGCGACTCGCCAACAGCGCCTTCCTCCAAGGCCACGGCAGGAGCGGGTTCTACGATGTCCTGCTGGAACGCCTGGGGGCGCTGCCGGGTGTCGGCTCGGTCGCGCTCGTAGCCGGGTTACCGCTTGGGGGCTTCGCGAGTAGCGGGGCCGTCCGAGTCGACGATGCCCCGCCGGCGACCGACGGCAGCACCGACGCGGGTTTGGGCGTAGTCTCGGCGGACTATTTCAAGACCATCGGGGCTCGGTTGATCGCGGGACGTGACTTCACGGCGGCGGACCGCCTCGACGCTCCACCTGCCGCGATCGTTAATGCGTCCTTCGCCCGTGCGTTTCTGCGCGGGGCTGACCCTGTCGGACACCAGATTACGATGGCCGGGCCGACTGAAGCGCGATGGACCATCGTCGGCGAGGTGAAGGACATCCCGCAGGTCGGCTGGGACGTTCCCGCTAGTCCGCAGGTCTTCCTCCCTGCGCCACAGACCGGCGATACGCCTGGATCGTTAGTCATCCGGACAACTCTGGATCCCACGAGCCTGGTCGAGACGATCCGCCGGACCATCCAGCAGGTCGATCCGGAGCAGCCCGCTGCGCGCGTCTTCACGCTCGAGAGCGAGCTAGCCAAGTCCGCTGCGCCGCGGCGCGACAGCGCGATCCTGCTCGGCGCGTTCGCCGGCGTGGCGCTCGTGCTGGCGGCCGTGGGCTTGGCGGGCGTCATTGCCTACCTGGTCGCGCACCGCACGCACGAGATCGGCGTGCGCGTGGCCCTCGGCGCGGGGAGCGCCGACGTGCTCCGGCTGGTGGTGGGCGAGGGAGCGCGGCTGGTCGCCGTCGGCGTGACCCTCGGGCTGCTCGGCGCAGTAGCAGTCACGCGGGTACTGTCGAGTCTGTTGTTCGGGGTGACAGCGACTGACCCGGTGACCTTCCTGGTCGTTCCGTTAGTGCTCGTCGCGGTGGCAGTGGGAGCGGCGGCCGTGCCCGCGCGCCGAGCGACACGGGTAGATCCGATGGTGGCGTTGCGGTATGAGTAGCATGCTCCAAGACCTCCGCTACGCGCTCCGCACGCTGCGGCGCAGCCCCGGCTTCACCACGGTTGCCGTCCTCACGCTGGCGATCGGCATCGGCGCCAATGCCGCCGTCTTTTCCATCATCAACGCCCTGTTCTACCGTCCCCTGCCGTTTGCGGAGCCGGGTCGCCTCGCGCTGATCGTCAAGCATTTCAGCCCCTCGGACCGCGGGCAACTCTACGTCGACCCACCCAGCCTGGTCGACTGGACGGCCGACACGAGCGTGTTTCAAGGCGTCGCGCTCATCGCGGGCGCGGCGGTGAACCTGAACACGGCGGATCAACCCGAGCGCGTGTGGGGCAACGGGATCAGCGTTGGAACCTTCGACCTGCTCGGCGTCCGGCCCGCCATCGGTCGATCGTTTTTCGGGGACGACACAGTCCCTGGCCGGGATCACGTCGTCATTCTGAGCGACGCGCTGTGGCGGCGGCATTTCGGGGCGGATCCTCGCGTGCTCAACCAACAAGTCCGGATGGAGGGAGTGCCCTACACGGTAATCGGGGTGATGCCGCCCGGGTTCGGATTTCCGTTTCGAGCGGAGTTCTGGATGCCGCGACTCTTCGACTTACGTGCCGGACGAGGGAACAACTGGGTGAACGGCATCGTGCGTTTACGCGCTGGCGTCACGGTCGCCCAGGCGAACGTGCGCCTCGGTACGATCAGCCAGCGGCTCGCCCAGCAGTATCCCAAGTCGAATGCGGGTGTGAGCGCGTCGCTCGCCACGCTGCGCCGTCTGTCCTTCGACGACCTGGACGATATCCGTACCACCTTCAGCATCATGCTCAGTGCTGTGGGCTTGGTCCTGCTCATCGCCTGCGCCAACCTGGTCAACCTGCTCCTGGCCCGGGCCACCGCGCGCCGTCAGGAGCTCGGAATCCGTGCATCGCTGGGCGCTTCCCGCGCCCGTCTGGTGCGACAGCTGCTCACGGAGAGTGCGCTCGTCGCCGCGGGCGGTGGTGCGCTAGGTCTGCTGGTCGCGCTCTGGGGATTGGACCTGTTTCGAGTGACGGTCCAAGCACATCGCGAGCTGCCGTACTGGCTGGCATTCTCGCTCGACAGAGCTGGACTGCTGTTCACCGCCGTTATCTCCCTCGCGACAGGGTTGGCCGTCGGCGCGGTTCCGGCGGTCCGGAGCGCGCGGCCCGACTTGCGGGGCATGCTCCAGGAGGGCGGCAGGTCGTCCAGCGTCGGCGCGCGAGCCAGCCGTATCTGGAGCGCCTTCGTGGTTGCCGAGGTAGCTCTCACCATGGTGTTGCTGGCCGGGGCCGGCCTGCTGATCCGCACCGTCGTCTTGCTGTCGCGCGTCGACCCGGGGTTCGACGCGGCGCACGCATTCATCGCGCGGGTTCCGCTGGGCGGCGCGCGCTATGAATCCCCCCGCGCCCGGGGCGTGTTCTTGAACGAGCTCGCGCGCCGAGTCGAGGCCCTGCCGGGCGTCGCGGCGGCTGGAGCGGTCAATCTCGCGCCGCTGGGCGGGATCAACTGGGAGAGCGCCCAGATCGAGGGGCAAGGCGACTCCTCTCGCGTCACGTTCATCACGTCGGTGGCGGGGCACTACTTCCGCGCGCTCGGCCTGCCGTTGCGGGAGGGGCGCGCGTTCACGGAGACGGAGGACGAGCGCGGGGATCCCGTCGTCATCGTCAACGAAACGATGGCGCGTCATTACTGGCCGCGGGAGAGCGCGCTCGGCCGGCGCATTCGTTACGGGCGGGACACGTCGGCGCGCTGGTTGTCCATCGTCGGTGTGACCCGCGACATCAAACAGGGCAGTCTGGGCGGCGCCGTGCAGGACCAGGTCTACGTCCCGTACGCCGCGCGGTACCCGTGGTCCGACATGTCATTTGTCGTGCGTGCTGCGGGCGATCCGATCGGCGTCGTCCCGCTGGTCCGTGCGGAGTTACGACAGCTCGACCCCACAGTGCCGTTGACGAACGTGATGCCGATGCAGGCGCTGGTGGATCGCTCGATCTGGGACCGGCGATTGTACGGCACCATGTTCACTCTGTTTGCCACTATGGCGCTGCTGCTCGCCGCCATAGGTGTGTATGGCGTCGTAGCCTACGCCGTCGCTCAGCGGACGCACGAGATCGGGGTGCGCGTCGCGCTCGGCGCCGAGCGACGCGACGTGCTCCGGCTGGTGGTCGGTCGGGGCGTCGGGCTCACGGCGGTCGGCGTGGCCCTGGGAGTGCTCGGTGCCGCCGGATTCACGCGGGTGCTTCGCTCGCAACTGTACGGGGTGGGTCCCTTCGATCCCTTGAGCTTCGCCCTTACCGCGCTGCTGCTAGTCGGGGTTGCGCTATTGGCGAGCTATCTCCCAGCGCGTCGGGCGACGCGGGTCGATCCCATGGTCGCGTTGCGATATGAATGACCTCCGCTACGCGCTGCGCACGCTCGCCAAGAGCCCGGGGTTCACCGCTGTCGCGGTGCTGACGCTGGCGCTCGGCATCGGCGCCAACACGGCGGTGTTCAGCGTGGTCGAGGGAGTCTTATTGCGCTCGCTCCCATTTCCCCACGCCGAACGGTTGGTGGACATCAAGACAGTGCATGAAGGGTACCGGACGCGCGTCAGTGGGGGCGGTACTTCGCCGCTTGTCGCCTACGAGGCCTGGCGGGCTGAGCGCGGCGTGCTCGACGGCTTGGCCGTTTACATCGGCGGACAGCCGGCACTGATCGGGTTCGGGGCCGCCGAGCGCGTGTGGACTTGGAACGTGTCAGCGAACTTCTTTCCGCTGCTCGGCGCTCAACCGATGCTCGGCCGCGCGTTCCTGCCAGAAGAGGATCGTCCGGGCAGTGCTCCCGTGGCGGTCCTCAGTCACGACTTCTGGACGTCGCGTTTCGGTGGGGATGTCCACGTCATCGGTCGTACACTCACGCTGGACACCGTGAGCTACACCATCGTGGGCGTGATGCCCGCCGCCTTTCGCTACCCCGCACAGACCCAAGTCTGGCAGGCCCTCGGCCCCGCGCTGTCGGGCCCGCGCGGCGCGCAGCTGGCGCGGCAGCGTAGCGCCTGGGTAGTCGGACGGCTGCGGCCGGGCGTCACGCCCGCCCGAGCCCAGGACGCCTTGGACCTGGTGACCCGCGCGGCGTGGACGGCCGGGACGGGCGACGCGGGGTGGCTACCGGTCGTGACACCGCTGCACGAGTACCTCGTCGGCACCGTGCGGACGGCGCTCTTCCTGATGTTCGGAGCGGTCGGTCTCGTCGTCCTGGTGGCATGTGCCAACGTCGCGAGCCTCCTCCTCTGCCGCGCCGTGGCGCGCGAGCACGAAGTCGCGGTTCGGGTGGCGCTGGGCGCGAGCCGCCAGCGGCTGCTCCGCCAGGTGCTGACCGAATCGGTGCTCCTGGCGCTCGGGGGCGGTGCGCTGGGGGTCTTGCTTGCGCTCTGGACCCTGCCCGGTCTCCTCCGGCTGGCAGGCCCAGAGTTGCCAGGCAGCGCCGACATCGGTGTGAACGCGCGCGTGCTGGGTGGCGCTGTCGCCACGAGCATCTTGGTCGGTCTCCTCTCCGGGCTCGCTCCTGCCTTGCGTGCTGCGCGCCAAGCGCCCGGAAGCGCGCTCAAGGCCGCGAGCGCGACCGCCGCAGGCCGCGCTTGGCGCCACCGTTCGAGCGACGGCTTCATCGTGGCGCAAGTCGCTCTCACCATGGTGTTGTTGTCCTGCGCGGGGATCTTGACGCGGAGCTTCATGCGGCTGGTCCGCTCGGATCCAGGGTTTGAGCCCGGCCACGTGATGACCGCCGAGCTCCGCCTGCCGGAAGCGCGCTACGCGACTGAGCAGGCACGAGTCGCCTACGTCCAGCAGGCGCTCGATCGAGTGCGCGCGCTGCCGGGCGTAACCGCCGCTGCCGTCGGGACCGGGATGCCGCTCGGGGGCTATGCGATCGGCACAATCGACCTCCCAGGACGAGCAGACGAGCCCGGCCGTCCGATGGCGTGGATTTCGGGCGTGACGCCTGACTATTTCCGCGCGCTCGGCGTGCCGCTCAAACGCGGGCGGCAATTCGCGGAGGTCGGGGAGTCCCACAACGTCATCATCGACGAGGCAGCCGCCCACGCGTACTTCGCAGGAGAGGATCCACTCGGTCGCGAGATCACCTTTTACGGCCGCCGTACCCGCACGATCGTCGGCGTGGTGGGCGATACGCGCCAGCAGTCGCTCGACGCGCCACCACCGCCGCACATTTATCAGCCGCTCACGGCCGACTTTGGCGCCTACCTCAAGATTCTAGCCCGTACGGGCGGTGATCCCGGCCTGATGGTCAAGTCGCTGCGCCAAGCTGTGCAAGAGGTCGACCCGACCGTTCCTTTGGACCGCGTGGCGCCGCTGGACGAGTGGATCGCGGCCGCGCTGGCGCGCCACCGCTTCTACGCCCTGTTGCTCGCGATCTTCGCCGCCACGGCGCTCGCGCTCGCGGCGACGGGGGCATACGGCATCGCCGCCTACGCCGTGACCCGACGCACCCAGGAGATCGGGATCCGTGTGGCCCTCGGTGCTGGCCGGGGCACGGTGCTCAGCTTGATCGTGACCCACGGCCTCGCGCTCACCGCTGGTGGGCTCGCCTTGGGAACGGCCGGCGCGGTCGCGGCGACGCGGCTGTTCCGGACTTTCCTGTTCGAGGTGAGTCCTCGGGACCCGGTCGTGCTCGCCTCGGTTGGACTGTTACTAACAGCTACAGCACTGGTTGCGAGTTACCTCCCCGCTCGGCGCGCGACCAAGGTCGATCCGATGGTGGCGTTGCGGTATGAGTGACCTCCGCTACGCGCTCCGCTCGCTGGCCCGCACGCCCGGCTTCACCGCCGTCGCCGTCCTCGTCATCAGCCTGGGCGTGGGAACGACGACCGCGAGCTTCAGCATCGCCAACTGGCTCTTGTTGCGCCCGGTGCCGGGAGTGCACGACGACGGTCGCCTGGCGACGGTGTGGTTCGGACACTGGAGCGATGGTGGCGGGGTCAGTCCGTCGTTCCTTTCCTACCCGAACTACGCCGACGTCATGCGCAGGGTGACCGCGCTCTCGGGTCTCGCGGGTTACCAGGTGGCGTCCGCCGCCGTCGGCGGGGCGGGTGCCGCGGCCCGCAACGTCGATGGTGGGTTCGTGTCGGCTAACTACTTCGACGTGCTGGGTGTGCGGTTGCAGCTCGGGCGCGCGTTCACAGCCGATGAAGACGGCCCGCCCGACGGGACCGCTGTGGCCGTGATCAGCGATCGCCTCTGGTCGGACATGTTCAACCGGGACCCCGCCGTGCTCCGCAAGACAATCCGGGTAAACGGCCGCCAATTCAGCGTTATCGGCGTCACTGCTCGGGGCTTTCAGGGAACCGAGCGCGCCGGCAGAGACGACATCTGGGTGCCGGGGAACACCCATGTCTACGTACGCCACCTGTCGCCCCCGGCGAACATGACGGGGCGAAGCGGAACCGGGTTCTACGAGTTCGTGGCGCGACTCGCACCCGGTGCGACGTTCGAGCAGGCCGAGGCGCAGCTCCAGGCAGGCACGCGACATTTGGCCGAGCTACACCCGGACGTCAACGAGCAGTACGCCGCCGAGGTCCGCCCGGTTCTCTTCCCGGGCATCGGGAGCCACGCGCTCGGGCGCCGGCCCCTCGCCGCGACTATGCGACTGCTGGTGGGTGTGACCGCGCTCGTGTTGTTGATCGCCTGCGCCAACGTGGCGAACCTACTCTTGTTCCGAGGTATCACCGCGCGCGGGGATGTGGCCGTGTGTCGGGCTCTCGGGGCGAGTCTCGGCCGCGTGGTGCGGCAGCACCTCGCCGCGTCGACGCTGCTCGGGCTCGCCGGCGGCGCCCTCGGTATCGTGCTCGCGCTGTGGCTCGTGGGATTGTTCGAGGGCGTACGGTTCGTCGCGAGCGAGGTACACAGCGTCTCGCTCGACTGGCGCGTGCTCGCGTTCGCCTGCGGCGCTTCCCTGGTGACCGGCGTGATCGCCGGCCTGGCTCCGGCTTGGAGCGCGGGGCGCGCCGATCCTCTTCCACTGCTCAAGGCCGGGGGGCCCACCGAGACCGGGCGCCGAGCGCCGCTCAGACGCGCGCTGGCAGTCGCTCAGCTCGCCATCGGCGTCGTGCTGCTTGTCGGGGCGCTCCTTTTCGTTCGCACGCTCCAGCGCCTGGCCGCGGTCGATCTCGGGTTCGACCCGACCGGCGTGACGGTGTTCAGCGCGGAGCCTCACGATCAGGGCTATTCTCCGGAACGGACGCGCGCGTACTGGGAGGAGTTCGCGCGCCGGCTCCGCGTCACGCCGGGCCTGCAATCTGTGGCCTTGGGCAGCGTGGTCCCGTTCGTGGGACCAGGCTGGGGAGCGAGCATCCGCCCCGCAGAGCAGCCGGACGTCCCCCCGTTCCAGGTCGGCGCCAACCAGGTGTCTCCCGAGTTCTTTGCGACCCTCAAGATCCGTTTGCTGCGCGGGGCTGGATTCGTGCGCTCGGACTCCGGTCAAGATGTCGTGGTCTTGAACCAGACTCTCGCGCGACGGTTGTTCGGCTCCGGGGATCCGGTCGGGCAGTTGGTCGAGATCGACGGGGGCCACCAACTCCATCGCGTCGTCGGTGTCGCTGCTGACAGCCGCTGGCGCAGTCTGGACCAGGACCCTGGGCCGTTCGTGTACCGACCACTCGCCCTCAACCATCCTCGGATGCTGCTGGTGCGCTCCGTGCTCGCGGATCGCGAGACCGCCGCTGCGATCGAGCGGATCGCGGCCGAGCTCGACAGTTCGCTCCCGGTGGCGTTCATCAAGCCGATCACGGGCGGGATCGCCGATGACCTCTCGGAGCGCCGTCTCTTCGCCAAGATGCTGGGCCTGTTCGGGGCCATAGCGCTCGGGCTTGCCGCCGCGGGGCTCTACGGGCTCGTCGGCTTCGGCGTGGCGCTGCGCACGCGCGAGTTCGGCATCCGCACGGCCCTCGGAGCCGAGCCCGGGAGCATCCTCCGGCTGGTGCTGCGCGAAGCGGCGCTGCTCGCCGCCGTAGGCGTCGTCCTGGGCCTCGCGGGAGCGGCGCTCGGGACACGGGTCATCCAGAGTCGCCTCTACGGCGTCGGTGCGCTCGACCCGGTTGCGTACGCCGGGGCGGCGGCGGCGCTCGCCTTGGTGGCGCTCGTCGCGAGCTTGCGACCGGCGCGAATGGCCACCCGGGTGGATCCGGTGAAGGCCCTGAGGTACGAATGATTGGTGCGGAGACGTTCGTGACGTTGCCCGCATTCGGTGGGGAGCTCTCCCTCGCGCTCCGTCGCCTGGCCCGGAGCCCCAGGTTCGCGCTCGCCGTCGTCCTCTCCCTTGCCCTGGGGATCGGCACCGACGTCACGATGCTCGGCCTCGTCGACTCGCTCTTGTTCCGGCCGCCCGTGCACGTCCGCGACGTCGACCGCCTGGTCGACATCCGCCTGCGGACCTATCCCGACTACGTCGATCTGCGCGACCAGACGCGCTCGTTCAGCGGCGTCGCCGGGTGGTGGGCTCCCCCGCGCCCATGCTCGCGTCAGCATCGCTCTTTCCGGTGCTCGGGGTGCAACCGGCGCTCGGTCGCTTCTACACCGCTGCCGAGGATCGCCCGGGCGGGCCGCACCTCGCGGTGCTCGGTTACGGACTGTGGCGCCGTCAATTCGCCGGTGCGCGAGACGTCCTGGGACGGACGCTGCACGTGGCCGGTAACCTATACACGATCATCGGCGTCGCACCGGAGGGGTTCACCGGCGTGGCGCTCACGGACGTCGATCTCTTCCTGCCGATCACCACGACGAAATTCGACGCCGGACCCGCTGCGCTCACGAGCCGAGACTATTCGTGGGTGCGCGTCGTGGCGAGACTCGCACCCGGGGTGACGATTCCCCAGGCACAAGCGGAGGCGGAGGTCGTCTACCGACGCGGCAATCCATCTGCCGCGGCCAGCCCGGTTCCGAGCTGGCAGATCGCGATGCTCGGCGGCCAACCCGCCGACGTGCACCCCGTCATGGAGCTGCGTCGCGAGCTGGCGACGGGGAGCATCCCCATCACGCTGTGGCTCGCGGGTGTAGCGACCGCGGTGCTCCTCATCGCCTGCGCCAACGGGGGAGGGCTGCTGCTTGCGCGAGGCGTCCGCAACCGCCGCGAGATCGCGGTACGCGCGGCCCTGGGCGCTTCGCGAGTCCAGCTGTTCGGTGAGCTATTCCTCGAGACTGGGATACTCGCGCTCGCCGGCGGTGTGCTGGGGTTCCTCGCCTCGCGCTGGGCCGACGGCCTGATTCGCCGTTTCATCCTCACCGACTTGGCCGCGGTGGCGTCGCCGCTCGACGCGCGGCTGGTCGGTTTGGCCATTGGGGTGGCGACGGTGACCGCGCTGGTCTCCGGCGTGTGGCCCGCCCTCAGAGCGGTACGGGGTGATCTCACCCGAGAGATCGCGAGCGCTGCGCGTTCCGTTTCCATCCCTCACGCCCGGGCGCGGCGCCTGCTGCTCGTGGCGCAGCTCGCACTCGCCATGGTGCTGGTGGTGGGTGCCGCGTTGTTCACGACGAGCTTGCGTAACGCGCGCGCCCTGGACATCGGCATGTCGCTCGACTCCGTGCTCGTCTCCGATCTGGACTTGGCCGGCGCGGGATACACACCCGAGCGCGCGCACGCCCTGATCGATCCGATCACCGACCGGCTGATGGCCGTGCCTGGCGTGCGTGCCGTCGGGCTTAGCGATGCCGGCATGCGGCCGGGCTTCATCACCTACGGATACTCGGTGCCAGGCCGCGATT